>Ga0209403_10000243_pt1 | contig 88190 bp, 81 predicted proteins | sample ArcticOcean_MG_C_8_FD_187440 | JGI IMG/M metagenome (GOLD analysis project Ga0209403, IMG submission 187440) | Marine microbial communities from western Arctic Ocean - ArcticOcean_MG_CB11_86 (SPAdes) (version 2) | ecosystem: Environmental > Aquatic > Marine > Oceanic | place: Arctic Ocean...
TTTGATAAAAAAATTAAAATGAATAGTCTGATAAAATTTATAAAACCACTTGGTTTTTTTGACTATATAAAATTACAAAGTTCTTCCTATTGTGTTATATCTGATAGTGGAACGATAACTGAGGAATCATCTATTCTAAAATTTCCAGCAATAATGATTAGACAAGCTCATGAGAGACCTGAAGGAATGGATGAAGGAACTCTTATAATGTCTGGCCTTAAAAAAGACAGAATTATTGAATCAATAGATATAGTAACAAAACTATATGATGATGGGAAAATACCCAATATTATTGATGATTACAACGTAGACAATGTTTCACAAAAAGTAGTGAAGATTATATTTTCTTATATTGACTATGTGAACAGAAATGTATGGAAAAAAGATTCCTCTATTAAATCAAATTAAATTAGATTGAGAATCCTTGTAATATCTCAATATTTTTACCCAGAAAATTTCCGTATCAATGACCTTTGTTATGGACTTAAAGATAATAAACATGATGTTACCGTATTAACAGGGAAGCCAAATTATCCAAATGGGAAATTATATAAAGGGTATAATTTTTTTAATAAAAAATTAGAAGTTATCAATGGGATCTCAGTATATCGATCAAATCTTATCCCTAGAGGTACTGGAGGTGGTGTTAGATTATTTATTAATTACACCTCATTTGTTTTTTTTGGATTTTTTAAATTATTTTTTATTAAAGAAAAGTTTGATAAAGTCTTTGTTTATGCTCCTTCGCCAATTACAGTTGGGTACTTAGGAGTTTTTGCCTCATGGTTGTTTAGGACGAAATCATATCTATGGGTTCATGATCTTTGGCCTGAGTCAGTAAAAGATGCAGGAGGAATAAATAATAAAACCATTTTAAGTTTAATAAATATAATGACTAAGTCAATTTATTATTTTTATGACAGTATTTTAGTTCAATCACCTAGGTTTAAAGATTATATAGTAGACCAGGGAGTAGATGAGAACAAAATCATCTACTATCCCTATTACGCTGAAAGTTTTTATGATGTTGTAGTCCCAAAACCTATTGTAAAAAAAATGTTCCCAAAAGGATTAAATATGTTATTTGCAGGGAATATTGGTGTTGCTCAAAATTTTGACACAATAATTGAAGCAGCAAAAATAATTTCAAAAAAAATTGACAATTTTACTATCATAGTATTAGGCGAAGGGAGAGATAAAAAAAGAGTTTTAGAAAAGATTAACACATTTAATTTAAATAATCATTTTAAGTTTCTTGGTTCTTTTCCACCAGAACAAATGGCAGATTTTTTTGCCTCAGCTGACGCATTGCTTGTTACTTTAAAAAAGACTACAATCTTTTCAATGACAATACCTGGAAAGCTTCAATCCTATTTAGCATGCGGGAGACCTATTATTGCTTCTCTTGATGGAATTGGAGCTGAAATCATTCAAGAATCTTCTTCTGGATATGTAACTCCATCAGAAGACTCACGAGGTTTAGCAGAATCAATTATTAGTTTTGAACATCTCAGTGTAGAACAAAGATCTGAATTTGGAGTAAATGCTAGAAAATGTTTTGAAAAAGAATTTGAAAGAGACAAACTACTCTTAAAATTAATTGATATTTTTAATCAATGAAAAAAGTTTTAGTAACTGGAGGATCTGGGTTTATAGGAACAAATTTAATTGCTAAGTTAATTAGTCAAAAAATGGAGGCTGTCTCTTTGGATAATTATTCAACAGGATCTCATTCAAATGAATTAAAGTCTGCAAAATATGTAAATGGAGATATTGAGTCAATTGAACAATTTGATAATCAAAATTTTGATTATTGTTTTCATTTAGCTGCTCAATCAAGAGTTCAGCCATCCTTTGAGGATCCTGAAGAATCCTTTAGGGTAAATGTAAAGGGGACTTTAAAAGTTATGGAATGGGCAAAAAAAAACAATGTAAAAGTTATTTATGCAGGATCATCATCTAAACATCATGATCCATCTGATTCTCCTTATGCAATGACAAAGTTTCTGGGGGAGGAAACATGTAAATTATACAGAAAAACATATAATGTAGATGTTGCAATTTCTAGATTTTATAATGTTTATGGCCCCTATGAACCATTAGACGAAAAATTTGGAAATGTTATTGGCATATGGAGGGTTAAGGCTATGAAGGGGTTGCCTCTAACAATAGTTGGTGATGGCGAACAAAGAAGAGACTTTACACATGTTGATGATATTGTAGATGGCATTATTAAAATATCAAATTCAAATATAGAGCATGAAGATGCTTGGGAAATAGGCTCTGGTATTAATTATAGTATAAACGAACTTTTTGAAATGTTTAAAAAAAGATTTAATGTGACTTCTGTTAGTATTGAAGATCAGCCTGGAAACTATAGAAAAACATTAAGAACTAATGATGATATGTTAAATAAATTAAATTGGACACCAAGTGATAGATTAAATGAATATATTCAGAACTTAAATTAAGTAAAATATAAAACATGAAAAAGATTTTAATTACAGGGGGTGCAGGTTTTATAGCTCATCATTTGATATACCATATTTTAAAAACAACAAATTGGGAAATAATTTCATTAGATAGGTTAGACTACAGTGGGAACCTTAATCGTTTAGACAATATATTATCATCGTTAACAGAGAAAGATAGAGCTAGAGTAAAAATAGTATTTCATGATTTAAAGTCAGAATTGAATCCATGGATAAGCAAAGAAATAGGAGAGGTAAATATTATACTTCATCTAGCTGCAGGATCTCATGTAGATAGAAGTATTGAGTTTCCAATAGAATTTGTTATGGATAATGTAGTAGGTACTGCAAATATTTTAGAGTATGCTAGATACATAAATAATAAAAGCTCTCAATTTGAAAAATTTGTGTATTTCAGTACTGATGAAGTTTTTGGACCTGCTCCAGATGGAATTAATTATAAAGAGAATGATAGATACAATTCAACCAATCCATATAGTGCATCAAAAGCTGGGGGTGAAGAATTAGCAGTTGCATATGAAAACACATATAATCTTCCTGTAATAATAACTCATACTATGAATGTATTTGGGGAAAGACAACATCCTGAAAAATTTATTCCAATGTGCATAAAAAAGATTCGAGATGGAGAGACAGTAACTATTCACTCAGATAAATCAAAAAAAATAGCTGGTTCAAGACATTATATTCATGCTGAGGATGTTTCGGAAGCTATATTATTTCTACTCAATACTAAAATAAAACCTGAAGTTGATTGGGGGGGAGCAAAATGTTCAAAATTTAATATAGTAGGCGCAGAAGAGTTAACCAATCTTGAGTTAGCAGAAATTATTGCAAAATCACAAAACAAAAAATTACATTATGAAATGGTAGATTTTCATTCTTCAAGACCAGGACATGATTTAAGATATGCTCTTTCTGGCGAGAAAATGAAATCACTTGGATGGACTCCTAAAATTAAAATTCATAGTAGGATAAAACAAGTAGTTGAATGGTCTTTGAACAATTCTTCTTGGATAGAACTATAAAGAAAATATTCTTGTATTTATTAAATATTAGTTTAATTTTGCAATTCAAAAATTAGTTATGTACGCTGTAGTAGAAATACAAGGAAGTCAATTTAAAGTTTCTAAAAATCAGAAGCTATATGTTAATAGGCTTAAAGGTAAAGAAGGAACCAAAGTTTCTTTTGACAATGTTTTATTAGTTGATGAAGATGGCAAAGTTAAGGTTGGGACACCGAAGGTATCAGGAGCAGTTGTTGAAGCAAAGATTATATCTCATCAAAAAGATGATAAGGTTATAGTTTTTAAAAAGAAAAGAAGAAAAGGATACAAGGTAAAAAATGGTCATAGACAACTTTTAACTGAGCTATTAATTGAAAAAATTTCTCAAAAGAAATCAGCATCATCAAAAACTACTGAAGAAAAACCAAAAGCTGCTGTTAAACCAAAAACTACTTCTAAAACAAAAAAGACTTCTGATAAATAAAATAAATTATGGCACATAAAAAAGGAGTAGGAAGTTCAAGAAACGGAAGAGAGTCAGAATCTAAACGATTAGGAGTAAAAATATTTGGAGGACAATCTGCTAAAGCTGGTAATATTATTGTTAGACAAAGAGGAACTAAACATAACCCTGGAGAAAATGTATATATTGGTAAAGATCATACACTACATGCAAAGATAGATGGGACTGTTAGTTTTAGAAAAAAGTCAAACGATAAATCTTATGTGTCGATAAAACCAGATCAAGGTTAATACCTATAATATTCAGGTTTAAAAGGACCGTTTTTATTTACCCCTATATATTTTGCTTGATCTTCAGTTAAATCTTCTAATTCAACACCTAATTTTGAAAGGTGAAGCATTGCTACCATTTCATCTAGATTTTTTGGTAGCATATATACCTTATTTTCATATTTATTAGAGTTCTTCCATAGTTCAATTTGAGCAAGTGTTTGATTAGTAAAGGAGTTGCTCATAACAAAGCTTGGATGTCCAGTTGCACAGCCAAGATTAACTAATCTCCCCTCGGCTAATACAATAATTTGTGATTTATTTTCTAGTGTATATATATCAACTTGAGGTTTAATATTAGATTTTGTATTTCCATAGTTTGAATTCAACCAATCCATATCTATCTCATTATCAAAATGACCGATATTACAAACAATAGTTTTATCCTTCATCACTTTAAAATGTTCTTCGATAACAATATCTTTATTCCCAGTTGCTGTTATAACAATGTCAGCATTGTTAATAACTGAGTTTAGTTTTTTTACTTCATAGCCATCCATTGATGCTTGTAATGCGCAAATTGGATCAATTTCAGTAATAGTTACAATAGAGCCAGCTCCTCTAAATGAAGCAGCAGTTCCCTTCCCTACATCACCATACCCACAAACAACAACTCTTTTGCCAGCTAACATAATATCGGTAGCCCTTCTTATTGCATCTACCGCACTTTCTTTACAACCGTATTTATTATCAAATTTTGATTTAGTTACAGAATCATTAACGTTAATTGCAGGAAGAGGCAATTTCCCAGCTTTCATCCTATCATATAACCTGTGAACCCCTGTTGTTGTTTCTTCTGAAAGACCTTTTATTCCAGGAACGAGTTCAGGATATTCATCCAGCACCATATTAGTTAGATCACCACCATCATCAAGAATCATATTTAATGGCTCTCGTTTCTCTCCAAAAAATAATGTTTCTTTAATACACCAGTTAAATTCCTCTTCATTCATTCCCTTCCAAGCATAGACAGGAATTCCCATAGATGCAACAGCAGCGGCAGCATGATCCTGTGTTGAGAAAATATTACATGAGCTCCAAGTAACATCAGCTCCAAGCTCAATAAGAGTTTCAATTAATACAGCAGTCTGAATTGTCATATGAAGACATCCTGCTATTCTAGCACCTTTTAGAGGCTTTTCTTTTTTAAGTTTAGCCCTTAATGTCATAAGGCCAGGCATCTCAGCTTCTGCTAATTTAATTTCTTTTTTACCCCATTCTGCAAGATTTATATCTTTTACCTTATATGGGACATATTCTGTTAGTGTTTTATTTTTCATAGCACTATCTTTGTGTCTGGGTATAAAAATAACCACTTTAATTCGATAATCAAATGCCTTTATTAAATGATTTGGTTCCTAATGAGTCTTTACTCTGTAAATTATGGAGAATAGAAGAATCTGAAGAAATTATGGACCCAAATCGTGAATTGAATTCTGAAGATTATGAAATATTTTTAAAAAGGAAAGCAAATCATTTAAGGAGTCAATTCTTAGCTTCTAGAAAACTTATTGGATTAATCAACCCTAATTTAAAAATATCTTATAAAGAGGATATCCCAATTTTATCTGATAATAGAAATATATCAATTTCACATTCTGATGAAATAGTCACAATTTTAATTTCAAAAGAGAATGGGATAGGAATAGATGTAGAAAAAATTAAAAATAAAGTTCATTCTGTTGCATCCAAATTTCTTAGTTCTAATGAAATGGGGTTTTTTGGAAGGGATCCGTCAACTAGACAGTTAATTAGAGCTTGGACAGCAAAAGAGGCAATTTATAAGGCTCTTAGAAAACCAGGGATAAGTTTTTCTGAAAATATAATATTGGATGGATTTAATGATAAAGCTCAATCTGCTAATGCAAAGTTTATTTCCTCAGGTCAAGAAACAACTTTTAAACTTTATTTTTATGATTTAGATGATTATTGTTTAACTATTGCCCAAGAAGTTTAATATTATGCAAGAGATAATAGAATTTTTATTTCAACAATATTCAGATTATAGTCTAACACATACTTTATTGGAACTATTTGCGGTTTTCATGAATATTCTTAGTGTGATTTATGCAAAACGAAATAGTGTTCTTTTATATCCTACAGGATTGATAGGTACTGGAATTTTTGTTTACCTATTATTTAACTTCTCTCTTTTAGGTGATATGATTATTAACTTTTACTTTGTTATAATGTCTATCTATGGCTGGTATTATTGGACTAAAAAAAAAGAGGGAAAGGTTATTCATAATGTTTCTAGAGCTTCAATCAATGAATATTATCTCTCTATTATACTTGCAGTGATTAGCCTAATATCTATTTATTTAGTTTATGAATTTTTTGATAAGTGGAACTCTTGGACTGCCTATATTGATACTCTAACAACTGCAATATTTTTTGTGGCAATGTGGCTTATGGCAAGAAGAAAACTTGAATCTTGGGTTTTTTGGTTTATTGGAGATATTATAACAATCCCGCTTTATTTCTATAAAGGCTTAACTATATCAAGTATTCAATATTTAATTTTTTCAATTTTAGCTATATTAGGATATATCTCATGGAAAAAAATCTTAAGCAATTCAACTCAGACATAATAAAAGTTGTAATTAATGGGCCTGAATCAACAGGTAAAACTACACTCATAAAACAACTTGCAGAATATTTTAATACAGAATATGTTTCTGAGTTTGCAAGAGATTATTTACAAGAAAAATGGGACTTAAAAAAAGAGGTATGTTCTAAGGAAGATCTTTTAGTTATAGTTAAAGAACAGGTTAATCTAGAAAATAAACTATCATCAAAAGCAAACAAAGTTCTTCTGCTTGATACAAATATTATCACTACTGTTAATTGGTCTATTACTCATTTTGATGGCTATTGTGACCCATGGATAAAAAAACAAACAGAGCTTTTACAATATGATCATTATTTAATAACAAATATTGATATCCCTTGGGTAAAAGATGACTTAAGAGATAGGCCTAATGAAAGAGAGAGTATGTTATCTTCTTTAATAAACCAGCATGATATTAGGGGGTTAAAATATTCAATCATTTCTGGAGATATAGATGAGAGACGAAGTCAAAGTATTGACATTATTAAAAATTTAATATAAATTTGTTTTTGATTATGAAAAAGCTATTATCAATTTTCTTTGTCGCATTGATGTTTTTTCCAAATGCATTGGAAATTTCTCACATCTTAGCTGATGAAAATCATAAGATAGAATGTAAAAACACAAAAGTGCATATCCATGAAGATGGACTGGACTGTAATTTAATTACGTTTTTAAATTCTACCTCTTACTTAGCTTATCAAAATAATTTTGAATTATTTACTCCAGATTTATTCGATAATACTTCACAAGCTTTATCTAGTCAATCTATAACTTCCAAGTATTTAAGTTTTAGTCTTAGGGCTCCTCCAAGTGTTATATAGTTACTCAACAATTTAGAACTATTTAATAACATTTAACCTAAAACTTAAAAAATGAAAAAAATATTATTTATAACACTACTAAGTAGTATTTCAACTTATTCTCAAAAAATATCTAATTCTCATGAATTAGATTCAATATCGTCAATACAAAATCTTGATGAGGTAACAGTAGATGCACTTCGAGCTAAAAATGATACGCCAGTACCGTTTAAAAATATTGCTAAAGCAGATTTGGTTAAAATTAATTTAGCACAGGACATACCAACACTGATTAAAAACACACCATCTGTTTTAATGCACTCTGATGGCGGGACAGGGATAGGATATTCTGCTATACATATTCGAGGTTCTGATGAAACAAGAGTAAATGTAACTATTAACGGAGTCCCATACAATGATTCTGAATCTATGAATGTATATTGGGTTAATTTACCTGATTTTTCATCATCTGTTGAAAGTATTCAAATCCAAAGAGGTGTTGGAACATCAACTAATGGGGCAGGAGCATTTGGAGGTAGTCTGAATATTCAAACTGCTGCCGCTTCAGAAGAGCCCATGTTTGAAATTACAAATACACTTGGAAGCTTTAATACAATAAAAAACTCTGTTGGTTTTTCTACAGGATTTATTAATGAAAACTTTGAGTTTTCAGGAAGACTATCAAGAATAAAATCAGATGGATATATCGATAGATCAGGATCAAACTTAAGATCATATTTTCTGCAGGGTATTTATAAAGATGAAAACACCTTAATTAAATTATTAAATTTTGCAGGACACGAAATAACTGATCAGTCATGGTATGGAGTTGATGGAGAGACTTTAAAATCAAATAGGAGATATAATGCTGCTGGAGAATATTATCATAAAGATGGAGATATAGCGTATTATGAAAACCAAGATGATAATTATAAGCAGGATAATTACCAACTGCATTGGAATCAAATATTAAACAATGGTTGGGCCTCAAATATTGGACTTCATTATACTTATGGAAGAGGCTATTATGAAAATTATAATATGGCCCATGAAGATCATGAGGAAGTTGGTAATATTGACAGAAGATGGTTAGATAATAAATTCTATGGAATGATATTTAGTTTAAGTAAAGAAACAGACAAATTCGATGTAGTTCTTGGAGGTGCATATAATATTTATCATGGTAAGCATTTTGGAGAGTATTTGTGGGAAGGAGAGGAACATGGCTTTAAGTATAAGGATAGATTCTATGATGATGAAGGTAATAAGAATGAGTTCAACATTTATGCAAAACTTGACTATCACTTAACAGATCAATTATCAATATATGGTGATTTGCAGTATAGAAGTATAGCATATGATGCAACATTTTCTCCTTATTCAGGAGGTGGAGATGGACATAACCATGGTAGTGTTGGGGATGAAGTATTTACGGAGATAGAGAAAAAATATGATTTTTTTAATCCTAAGTTTGGTTTCTTCTATAATCTAAATTCAAATAATGACTTCTATTTATCTTATGCAAGGGCTCAAAAGGAACCAACAAGAACAGATTTTGCTAATGGGAACCCTTATCCTGAGAAACTTGATGATTTTGAGCTTGGCTGGAAGGGGAAATTTACTAATTTCTTAATTAATGCTAATGCTTTCTATATGTTATATGATAATCAACTTATTTTAACTGGTCAGAGAGATAATGTTGGTAACCAAATAAGGAATAACGTTGGAGAATCACACAGGTTAGGTTTAGAAATAGATACAAAATTATTTATTAATTCAAAATGGGACTTAGAGACTAACTTTACAATTAGTGAGAATAAAAACAAAGATTTTTACTATAATTTTGATGGTCAGTTAAGAGGTTTTGGAGACACTGACTTGGCTTATTCACCAATGCTAATTGCTAATAATATTTTGAACTTTAAACCAAATCAGAATGTTTTAATCTCTTTGAGGTCTAATTATATTGGGGAGCAATATCTTTCTCAGATTAATTCACCAATTTCAAAGTTGGATTCATTTTTCATTAATGACTTAAATATTGTATATGATATGTCTATATCTGGTTTTTCAGAAAACATGAAGCTTAAGGTTTTAGTTAATAATATCTTTGATGTGAAATATTCTAATCATGGAGGTTATTATACATACGATGAAATGAAAAATGGGACTCCTAAAACCTATGAAGGAACGTATTATTATCCTCAAGCTGGGACTAATATTTTATTAGCATTAGATATAAAGTTCTAAAAAAATAATTTTTTGTAAATTTGATAAAGATGTCCCCACTTTTTGGGGATTTTTCTGTTAATTATGAGTAACGTTTCATATTATACCGAAAAAGGCTTAAAAAAGCTAAAAAAGAAGCTTGACCATTTAAAAGATGTTCAAAGACCTCTTGCATCTCAAGCAATTGCAGAAGCTAGGGACAAGGGAGATCTTAGTGAAAATGCAGAATATGATGCAGCAAAAGATGCGCAAGGCCTTTTAGAATTAGAAATCTCCAAGTTTGAAGAAACTGTAGCAAATGCTAGAATAATTGATGAATCTAAACTAGATAATTCTAAAGCACTAGTATTATCTACAGTTAAAATAAAGAACACTTTGAATAATGCTGTTTTATCGTATAAGCTTGTTGCTCAAAGTGAAGCTGATCTTGCTAAGGGAAAAATTTCTGTTGATTCTCCAATTGGAAAAGGACTTTTAGGAAAAAAAGTTGGAGATACTACTGAAATTTCAGTACCAAACGGAACTGTTAAATTTAAAATACTAGAAATAAATCGCTAATGCCTAGTATTTTTACAAAAATAATTAACGGAGAAATACCATCCTATAAGATTCTTGAAGATGATCATTTTATAGCTTTTCTAGACATTAATCCAAATACAATTGGTCATACTTTGTGTATTCCAAAAAAAGAAATAGATAAAATTTTTGACTTGGATGATGAGTTATATATTGGTCTTATGAATTTCTCAAAAAAAGTAGCTACTGCAATGAAAAAAGCATTAGCTTGTCAAAGAATTGGAGTTAGCGTTGTGGGTTTTGAAGTTCCTCATGCTCATGTTCATCTAATACCGATTAATAAAATTGAGGACATGTATTTTAACAATAAAGTTAAATTGTCAAATGAAGAGTTTATAAATGTTTCTAATCAAATTAAATCATATTTATAATGGAACTACTAGGAAAAATAAAAATAATCGGAGAGGTTAAAACATATGGAGAAAAAGGTTTTAGAAAAAGAGAACTTGTTCTTACTACAGAAGAACAATATCCTCAGCACATATTAATTGAATTTGTACAAAATAATTGTGAGCTGTTAGACAATTTTCAAATAGGAGAAACTGTTAGAATTGGTATTAATATTCGAGGGAGAGGATGGGAGAACCCTGAAGGAGAAACTAAGTTTTTTAATTCCATACAAGGATGGAGAATGGAATCCATAGATGAACAAGTTTCGGATGATCTTCCGGAGGATCTTCCAGCTATTGATTCAAAAGATGAATCTCAAGATTTAACAGAAGATGATCTTCCTTTTTAATTAACCTAAACTAACTCTAGCAAAGTCTTTTACATCAAGTCCCTTATGTTCAGAGTTAATATAATCAGTTATACTTTGCTTACTATCCTTAATATATTGTTGGTTTAATAAGGTGTTTTCTTTGAAGAATTTTTTCATTTTACCTTTAGCAATATTTTCAAGCATTTCTTCTGGCTTCCCCTCTTGCCTAAGTTGATCCTTTGCAATTTCGATTTCTTTCTTAATTATTTCTTGACTAACTCCATCTTCATTTAATGCAATTGGATTCATCGCAGCTATTTGCATCGATATATTTTTTGCAACTTCAGCTGATTTTTCAAACTTTTCTGAAAGACCAGTTAAGGCAGCTATTTTATTACCTGCATGAATATAAGATCCAACAAAAGCTGCAGAAAGATATTTAAATGCACCTAATTCTATTTTTTCCCCAATAATTCCTGTTTGTTCAAGAAGTTTATCTGAGACTTTCATATTGTTGAAATCAGAATTTATAAAGCTATCTAGGTCTTTATAATTTAAAGCATGATCTGCAAGTTGATTAGCAAGATCAATATAATCTTGATTTTTTGCAACAAAATCAGTTTCACAATTAAGAGAGATTATAACTCCAAAAGAATTATCAGAACTAACCTTAGCAATTACTGCTCCTTCTGAGGAATCTCTATCAGCTCTATTAGCTGCCACTTTTTGCCCCTTTTTCCTTAGTATCTCTACAGCTTTTTCAAAATCTCCATTAGATTCTTCTAGAGCTTTTTTACAATCCATCATTCCAACACCAGTAGATTGTCTTAACTTGTAAACATCAGAGGCAGTTATTTTCAATTTGAATAATTTAGGCTAGATTATTTTTTTGATGATTTAACATCAATTTTTTTATATTTTGTCATTTCAGGTTCAGTACTCTCAGATGAACCTTCACTTGCAGCTTCTTTTTCTTGTTTTCTTTCATCTAATCCTTCTTGTATCGCTTTACACACTATACTTAAAATCTTTTCAATAGATTTTGAAGCATCATCATTTGAAGGGATAATAAAATCTACTTCACCTGGATCAGAATTTGTATCTACCATTGCAAAAATTGGAATTTTTAATTTTTGCGCTTCTTGAACTGATATTTTTTCATTAAGTGTATCTACAACAAATATTGCTCCAGGTAATCTGGACATATCTGATATTGATCCTAAGTTTTTCTCCAGTTTCCCTCTTAGACGATCTACCTGTAATTTCTCTTTTTTAGATAAAGTTTCAAAAGTTCCATCTTGTTTCATTTTGTCAATTGCAACCATTTTTTTAACGGCTTTACGAATAGTAACAAAATTAGTAAGCATTCCTCCAGGCCATCTTTCAGTAATATATGGCATATCAACACTTTTAGCTTTTTCAGCAACAATATCTTTTGCTTGTTTTTTTGTAGCAACAAACAAGATTTTTCTACCACTTATAACAATTTTCTTTAAAGCATTTACTGCCTCTTCAAGTTTGGCAGCTGTTTTATATAGATTAATTATATGAATCCCATCTCTTTCCATATATATGTATGGAGCCATATTCGGATTCCATTTCCTAGTTAAGTGTCCAAAATGTACACCAGCATCCAAAAGTTCTTTAACATCTGTTTTAGCCATAATTTATCTTTTAGAGAATTGGAATTTTTTTCTTGCTTTCTTTTGTCCGAATTTTTTTCTTTCAACCATTCTGGGGTCTCTAGTTAAAAGTCCTTCTGTTTTAAGTAAACCTTTAAAGTCTTCATCAATTTCACAAAGAGCTCTAGAAATAGCTAGTCTAATTGCTTCTGCTTGCCCATTAATTCCTCCTCCTTTAACTGTAACTGATAAGTCGAATTGATCTTTGGTATTAGTTAATGCAAAAGGTTGTAAGACTTTATATTGAAGAGAAGAAGTGTCAAAAAATTCAGAATAAGGCTTTTTATTAACTGTAATTACCCCTTTCCCTTTAGACATATAGATTCTAGCTACTGAAGTTTTTCTTCTGCCTATCTTATGAATTACATCCATTATATTTTAGCATTTAAATCGATTAATTTTGGTTTTTGAGCTTTATAATTGTGGTCAGTTTGAGGAAATACCTTTAAATTTCTAAATAATTCAGCTCCAAGTTTGTTTTTTGGAAGCATGCCTTTAACAGCATTTTCTACAAGTTTAATATTGTTTTTTTTATGTAATTTATCTGCGGTAATAATTTTTTGCCCACCAGGGTAGCCAGAGTGACTTATATATTTCTTTTGAGACCATTTATCTCCCGTTAATTTAATCTTATCAGCATTAATTACAACTACATTATCTCCACAATCAACATGAGGGGTAAAATTACTTTTATGTTTTCCTCTTAACAGGCCTGCAACTACTGAAGCTGTTCTTCCTAAAGAAATATCGGAGGCATCAATAAGCACCCACTCTTTAGTGACTGTTTTCCTATTAGCAGAAATTGTTTTATAACTTAGTTTACCCATATATATTAACGTTTTGCCAAATCTCAGCGTGCAAATATACATTTATAAAAAATTTTATAAAAACTTTTTTACAATTAATGCGCTTCTAACCAGTTTTTGCCAGTTCCTATGTCTACTTTTATAGGAATATCAAGGGATACAGCGTTTTCCATACTGTATTTAACTACTTTTTTGATTTTATCTAATTCTGATAGGTGAACATCAAATACTAACTCATCATGAACTTGAAGAATCATTTTAGATTTAAATTGTTTTTCATTAAAAATATTGAAGATATTTTTCATCGCAATTTTAATAATATCAGCTGCGCTTCCTTGAATCGGGGCATTTATTGCATTTCTCTCATCAGCACTTCTAATCATACCATTTTGTGAATTAATATTGGTTAAATATCTTCTCCTACCCATTAATGTTTCAACATATCCATTTTCTCTTGCAAAATCTATCTGTTTTGACATATATTCTCTAAGAGTTGGATAATTTTCATAGTAATTATCAATTAGGATTTTAGATTCTTTTCTATTTAAATTTGTTTGCTGGCTTAGTCCAAACGCAGAGATACCGTATATGATACCAAAATTAACAGTCTTAGCATTACCCCTTTGCTCTCTAGACACTTCATTATGCGGGACATTAAAGATTCTTGAAGCTGTCGATGTGTGGATATCCTCACCTTTATTAAATGCATCAATCATATTAACATCTCCACTTAATGAGGCTATTATTCTTAATTCAATTTGAGAGTAATCAGCGCACATTAGGATAAAGTCTTTATCTCTAGGGGTAAATGCTTTTCTTATTTTTTGACCATTTTGAGTTCTAATCGGAATATTTTGAAGATTTGGGTTATTACTGCTTAATCTTCCAGTTGAGGCAACTGCTTGATTAAATTTTGTATGAATTCTTCCAGTATTTGAATTTATCTCATTAGGCAAGGCTTTAATGTATGTGCTAAGGAGTTTATCTAATGATCTCCACTCAAGAATATTTGATATAATTTGATGATCTTTAGCTAATGCTGATAATACTTCCTCAGAGGTTGAAAATTGACCTGTTTTTGTTTTTCTAGGATTACTAACAAGTTTTAATTTATTAAAGAGGATTTCACCTAATTGTTTTGGAGAATTTAAATTAAAATTCTCTCCAGATTCCTTAAATATTTTATTTGCCAAGACAGTCAATTCATTTTGAAAATCATCCTCGAGACTTTTTAAATATTTTTTATCTATTTTGATTCCTTCCTTCTCCATATATGACAAGACTTCTATGATTGGAAGTTCTATTTCAGAAAAAATTTCATTCAGATTATTAGTTTTAATCTCTTTGTCAAAAATTTCTTTTAGTTGGAGACATAAATCAGGATCTTCAACAGAGTATCTAGTAATTTCTTCAATAGAGATATTCCTTATGTTTTTTTGATTTTTCCCCCTTTTGCCAATCAAATCTTCAATTGATATTGGAGAATAATTAAGATAAGATTCGGAGAGAGAATCAAGATTATGTCTCATATCTGGATTAATTATATAATGAGCTATCATTGTGTCATATATTGGAGCACAAACATTGACACCATATTTAAATAGAACCTTAATATCAAACTTTAAGTTGTGTCCTACTTTTTCAATCTTATTACTTTCAAAAAAAGGTTTTAATAATTCTATAAATTCAGTGTTTTTCTCATTTTCATTACTAAATGAAACAAAATATCCAGTATGTTTCTCCCATGAAAAAGAGATTCCAACAAGTTTTGTTTCTAATGAATTTAAGTTTTCAGTCTCTGTATCAAAAGAAACAATACTTTGCTTCATAACTTTATTTGTAAACAACTTTAATTCTTCAACATTATCAATAAACTGATATTGACTATTTAAAGAACTTAAGTTTGATTTATTATATGAATTTTGATTATAGTTATTTTGATCAAAAAGATTTGTTTGAATTGAGACTTGCTTATCTGCTGAATTATCAGTCTGTATTTCAGTGCTATAAATTTTAAAAAAAGTTTCTTTAATTCTTCTAAACTCTAATTCATCAAATACTTCAAGCACCTTTTCCTTATTAGGTTCTGTAAGTTTGAAGTCCTTTAAATTATAATCTATAGGGACATCTAATATTATTTTTGCTAGCTCTTTAGAAATTATTCCCAGCTCTTTATTGTTTGTAATTTTTTCACCAAGTTTCCCAGGAATTAAGTGAGAATTTGATAAGAGATTTTCCAGAGATCCATATTCCTTTAAAAATTTTTTTGCTGTTTTTTCACCTACACCAGGTAAACCAGGAATATTATCAACAGAGTCCCCCATCATTCCAAGAAAGTCTATAACTTGTTCAGGGGAATCGATCTCAAACTTTTCGTTTATCTCTTTAGTCCCCAAAATTTCCATTCCATTTCCCATTCGTGCAGGTTTGCATAAGAAGATATTTTCTGATACTAACTGAGAAAAATCTTTGTCAGGAGTTACCATAAATACTTTAAAATTCTTTTTCTCAGCTTTTTTTGCAACTGTTCCAATAATGTCATCAGCTTCAAACCCTTCTTGTTCAAGAATAGGAATATTCATTCCATCAAGTATATTTTTTATATAAGGAATTGCCATTATTATTGGTTCAGGAGTTTTGTCTCTATTACTTTTATATTCAGCAAACATTTCTGATCTAGTAACTGAACCACCTTTATCAAAAGCAACACCTATATAATCAGGTTTTTGAGATCGGATTATTTCAAATAAGGAATTCATAAAACCAAGAATAGCTGAAGTATCAAGTCCTTTAGAATTAATTCTAGGATTTTTTATAAATGCATAATATCCTCTATAGATTAAAGCATAAGCATCTAATAAAAATAGCTTTTTTTTATCGCTCATTTTTCAGCATTTTAGTTTATAATGTCAACATAAATAAACTTAACAGAATCATACAAATATATAACTTCGTTTATTTAATAGAGTCTTTTTGTAATTTAGTAAATATGGTTAAGAATGACACTTATTTTATGAAGTTTGCTTTGTCTCAAGCTAAATTAGCAAAAGAAAACAATGAGGTTCCTGTTGGGGCCGTAGTTGTTTACGAAAATAATATAATTTCAAGAGCGCATAATATGGTAGAGTTATTAAATGATTCTACAGCTCATGCTGAAATATTAGCAATAACATCAGCTAGCGATTATCTTAATTCTAAATATCTACGGGGGTGTACTTTATATACCACACTAGAACCTTGTGTAATGTGCTATGGAGCTATTTATTGGTCAAAAATTTCTAGGATTGTTTATGCTGTAGATGACCCTGAAAAGGGATATAAGAGTCAAAAAATACAGTTAAATAAAAAAATTCAAGAAAAATCAGGTGTTTTAGAATTAGAATCAAAGGATTTGATTGATAAGTTTTTTAAGAAATTAAGAAATTAATTCTTACCAGATCTTTCCTTCATCTTCGTGATATTTTTATCACTTAAAGTATAGTCTTCAAATTTTTTCCCTTTAAGCCGATAAACTAAAAACAAAGGCATGAAGATAAATGTTCCAAATATTACAAAGAACCCTATAATTTTATCTCCCATAGAAGTTTCAATTATTTCTCTATAGTAAACACCAAACAATATTCCACCAAAAAGTAAAATAGAAAGTATTTTTATGATTATTTTTTTACTGTAAAGTCCCATTATTTTTTTTTCATATCCTTAAGTTGCTCTTTAGTAAGTTTTGCAGGAGCATCAATCATTAGATCTTTTCCACTATTATTTTTCGGGAAAGCAATAAAATCTCTTATTACATCTTTATTATTAAGAACAGCAGCTAATCTATCTAGTCCAAATGCAATTCCCCCATGAGGAGGTGCTCCATATTTAAGAGCTTCAATTAAAAATCCAAATTGACTTTCATATTCTTTTTTTGACATTCCAAGAATTTCAAATATTTTCATTTGGATATTATAATCATGAATCCTAATTGAACCACCTCCAATTTCATTTCCATTTATGACCAGATCATATGCATTTGCAATAACATTTTCCGGATTTGAATTTAAAAACTCTAGACTTTCCTCATTTGGTGATGTAAACGGATGGTGCATTGATTTAAACTTCTTTTCTTCTTGGTCATATTCAAAAAGCGGGAAGTCAGTTATCCAAGCTGGGCAAAACAAATCATAGTTAATATAATCATATCTCTTACCTATTTCCAATCTTAGAGTTCCAAGATGTTCAAGAGTTTCTTTTTTTGTTCCTGCCATTATCAGTATAAGATCTCCTGACTTACTTTCAAGATCTTTAGTTAAACTTTCTAAATCATCTGAGGTGAAAAATTTATCAAAAGATGACTTAATAGAATTATCTCCACTATTTTTAATCCATAAAATACCATTGGCTCCAATTTGTGGTCTTTTAACCCAATCCGTAAGGTCATCAATTTTTTTTCTAGATAATTCAGATTTTTCAGGTAAGACTAGACATCCTGTATATTCAGCATTATCAAATATGTTAAAATTTTTGCCCTTGACATTTTCTGTGATTTCATTTATTTGTATATCAAATCTTAAATCAGGTTTATCTGTACCATAATTTTCTACAGCATCTTTATATGTAAATTTTGGAAAACTACTTTTTATTGATTTGCCAAACTTTTTTAATAAATGCAAAATTAAACCTTCAAATTGTTCTAAAACATCAGACTCTTTAACAAAAGACATTTCACAGTCAATTTGAGTAAACTCAGGCTGTCTATCAGCTCTTAGGTCTTCATCTCTAAAACATTTTACAATTTGATAATATTTATCAAGTCCACCAATCATTATAAGTTGCTTGAATATTTGTGGAGATTGAGGAAGGGCATAGTAGTGTTCAGGATGCATTCTTGAAGGAACAACAAAATCTCTAGCTCCTTCTGGTGTAGATTTTATTAAATAAGGTGTTTCAATATCAAGAAATCCATTATCAGATAAATAATTTCTTACTTCTAGTGAAAGCCTATTTTTAAAAATCAAGTTTGTTTTTATTGGCTCTCTCCTGAGATCAAGATATCTAAATTTCATTCTTAATTCATCACCTCCATCTGTTTCATCTTCTAAGGTGAATGGGGGGGTAATTGACGAGTTTAAAATTTTAAGATTTGAGACTAATATTTCAATTTCACCTGTACTTATATTCTTATTGAAATCTTTTCTTTTTATAACTTTTCCATCAACTTCAATAACAAATTCTCTGCCCAGTTTATTTGCAGTCTCAAAAACTGATGAATCTGTTCTGTCTTTATCAAAAACTAGTTGAGTTATTCCATACCTATCTCTTAGGTCAATCCATATAATGAAACCTTTTGTTCTAATTTTATTAACCCATCCAGAAAGCTTAACCTCTTGATCAACAAAACTTGAGTTTAACTCACCACAATTGTTTGTTCTATACATATTAAATTATTATAAATATAACTAGATATTCTTAAGTTTTAACTTTAGACAATGAACTATGTAGTATATAGATGGGACAACAATTAGAGTAAGAAAAGTTGCAAAGGATAATCCAAATATCACAGTCCATGCAAGAGGCCCCCAAAATATAACATTATCTCCTCCAATATAAATATTAGGATCCCATGATCCAAATAGACTAAAGAAATCAATATTTAGTCCAGTGGCTAGAGGTATTAGCCCAAAAATAGTTGTGATTGCTGTTAATAACACTGGTTTTAATCTTGCACCACCAGCTTGAACTATTAGACTAAGAGCTGTTTCTTTATCTAATAATGTGTTTTTTGATAGATTTAAATCTATTTTTTTTCTATCGAATAACAGTTGAGTATAGTCAAGAAGAACAACAGCATTATTAACTATTACACCTGCTAGTGAAATTATTCCAAGCATTGTCATAAGAATACTAAACTTCATATTAAATATTACTATGCCTAAAAACACCCCTGTAAAACTTAATATAATTGAAATTAAAACAATCATCGGTTTTGATATTGAGCCGAATTGAAAAACAAGTAACAAAACAATAAAACCTAATGCACTAATTAATGCTCTTGATAAAAAAGACTGATTCTCAGCTTGTTGTTCAATTTCTCCCGTAAACTTATAGTTAACACCTTGAGATGTTTCATATCCAGTTAGTGAATTTTTTGTAGTGTTTACTACCTGCTGAGCATTAAATCCAGCTAAAATGGATGAATATAATGTTACAACCCTTTCAAGATCAATATGTTTAATTGCATTAAATGAAGTAGTATTTTTTTTGTCAACTATAGAAGCAATTGGAATCTCTTTTATTTTCCCATTAGACTGATCTCTAAAAACAATATTTTGGTTTATTAATGCATTAATATCATTTTTATATTCTTCACTGAAACGGACATTTATATCGTAATCCTCTCCTTTTTCTTTATAGATTCCCGCTTTTGCGCCAATAATTGAATTTCTTAAAGTTTGTCCAACTAAACCAGTTGGAATACCGAGCTCGCCAGCTTTTTCTCTGTCTACTAAAAATTCAATCCCTGGTTTACTCTTTGTGACATTTATTTTTAATTGCTCGATTCCTTCAATGTTCTCTTCATTCAAGAAATTTCTCATTGATATAGCGGACTCTACCAGTTTCTCATAGTCTTCCCCAGAGAGTTCAATATTAACTGGGTACCCTGTTGGTGGCCCTTCTTGAATTTTTTCAACAGAAAGTGCTATTCCAGGAAATTTTTCTAAAAGTTGAACCTGTATATCTTTTCTTAAATCCTCACTGGAGAGTCCTCTTCTGTATTTGAATTCTCTCGCAGTTAAAGTAATTAAAGCTTTATGTGGGATTTCCCCTGTACCCCCAGCAGCTGCTTGTGGGTTGCCAGCTCCTTCTCCTACTTGAGCTATTGAAGATTCTATCATAAAATTATAGCCAGAATCTAGATATTTATCATCATTAACAACCTTATAAATTTCATCTTCAATTAATATAGAAGTACTATTTGTTTTATTAATATCAGTTCCTTCAGGATATTCTACATAAACTAATATCTGTCTTGGCTCATTATCAGGAAAGAATTCTACTATAGGAGGAAAAATATTTAATAATAGTGCTGAGAAAAATAACATTAAAACAGTTCCACCTAAGAAAAAATATGGTTTTATACCTGATAAAGCATACTTTAAAAACCTATCATATAAATTTTCAAGTTTAACTAGAAATGTATTTTGAAAATTTAATGCAAGATCTTTAATTAAATATTTATATAACCAAAACAACCCGCAAATAAATATTAATAAAGATCCAATTGCTCTTGTGTCTTTGAATATCACAAATACTAATGCAAATCCACCTAAAATATATGTCATCCTGATTAAATTTTTTCTACTAATCTCTTCCTCACTAAGATCCATAAAACTTGATACTAGCATGGAATTAAAAAATATTGCAACAATCAATGAAGACCCTAGAATTGCTGATAATGTTATTGGGAAATAAATCATGAATTCACCTATCATTCCCGGCCATCCACCTAGGGGGATAAATGCTGCTATTGTAGTTGCAGTTGATACTATAATTGGCATAGCAACTTCTCCTACTCCAGCTTTTGCAGCTTGAATTCTTGACATCCCTTCTTTTGCCATTAGTCTGTATATGTTCTCTACAACAACTATCCCGTTATCAACCAATAGACCTAATCCCATAACAAGACCAAATAAAACCATCCTATTTAATGTAAATCCAAAGTAAGAGAGAATCATTAATGACATAAACATTGACATTGGTATTGCAAACCCTACAAAAAGAGCATTTCTAAGTCCTAAGAAAAATGTTAAGACAGTGACAACTAAAATGATTCCAAAAATTAAATTATTCATTAAATCATTTACAGCATTAATTGTATAATCAGATTGATCATTTTGAATTATCACTTGAAGGCTTTTTGGAAAGACTTTTTCTTGAGCTTCACTAATTATCTCTTGAATTAAATTTGATGCAAAAATTGCATTTTCTCCTCCTCTTTTAGTAACCTCAAGCATTACTGTTTTTTCTTCGAATGATCTGGTAAAAGAAGTAGCTTCTTTTTCCCTGAAAGATACTTTTGCAACATCCTCAAGATAGACTGGACCATTATCTCGGTTAACAATAAACTTTTTTAATTTTTCAGGGTCATTAACTTCACCAATTACTTTAAGATTTCTTCTTTGGCCATCAGCAATTACGCTACCCGCAGAGATGGTTATATTTTCAGCAGAAATAGCATCAATAATATTTTTAAAGCTTGTTCTTGAAGCTGCCATTCTATATGGATCTACAGCAACTTCAACTTCGAAAGTTTGGATTCCCCTTATTTCTACTGTTTTGATTTGAGGTAATTGTTCAATTCTTTTTTCTAAATACTCAGCATAATTTTTGAAATCCTCAACAGGAAAATCTCCAACCATACTAATATTAAGAACAGGATACATTTCTGCTACATCAAATTCAAAAATACTAGGATCTATTTTTGCATTATTATATATTGGCCAATCTGCTTTAACAATTACATTGTCTACTAAATCTTTAGTTCTTTGTCTAGCCAGCTCAGTAGTTATATCTTCATCAAATTCAATACTTATTACAGAAATTCCTTCACTAGAACTTGATTTTATTTCATTTAAATCTTTAACACCTCGTAATTCTTCTTCAAGTGGGTCAGTTATTAGTTTCTCAATTTCTTCAGCAGTATTACCTGGGAATATTGTTGTTACAAAAATATTAGTTGAATTAATTTCAGGAAAAAGTTCTCGAGGCATAGTTTTATATGCAGTAATCCCTGATATTAAGAATAATACCATTATGACATAAATAATAGTTTTATTATTTATTGCCCAGCTGGAAAGAAAGAACTCTTTATTTTTAATATTCATTATACCAACTTATTCTATAACTCTAACTCTTTGATTATCTTCAACATTATTAGCTCCTTCAAGAACTATAACATCTCCTAAAGATAACCCAGTGGTTATCTCAATTTCTTCATTATAACTATTCCCTATTTCCACAAAACTTTTGACTGTTAGATAAACATCTTTTTTATCAGTTGTAACTAATTTGTACAGATATGGTTTCCCAGAAGCATCTTCTCTTAGAACTCTAAGAGGAACAACTTTGGCTTTAGAATTACTATAATTTTTTATTTTAATTCTAGCGTTAAGATTTTGTTTTATTCTCTTATCCTTATTTTCAACAGGAGCTTCAATTCTAAATGTTCTATTATTAGGATTAATAAAGTTTCCAGTTTGCACAATTTTTGAAGTCACTTCTTTATTCAAAAGAGGAATAGATACTATAGCTTCTGTCCCTAGAGAGATTGAGGAAACATATTTTTCAGGAATTTGAGCTTCTGCATAAATTATATCAAGATTAACTACTCTAAGTATTTGAGAGCCAGGCACAAGATTAGATCCTAAATTTGATATGATTTCATCAATTTCTCCATTAAAAGGAGCGTAAATCTTTGTTTTTGAAAGCTGATCTCTAATTTGCTCAACCATCTTCTTACTTTTTTCAAAGTCACTTTTGGCTTTGAGAAATTGCATCTCTGACCCGATGTTTTTCTCCCATAACCTTTTTACTCTATCGAAATTGTCTTTTGTAAAATTTGCTTGAATTAACATTTGATCTAACTGTTCTTTTAGTCCAGAATCTTTAATTTCTGCAAGAAGCTCACCCTTTTTAACAAGTTGACCTTCTCTAACAAATAAATTTTTTAATGCACCCTGAAATTCTGAAAGTATTATAACATTTTTTCTGGTCTTAAGGGTTGCTTGTAATTTAACATAGGTTTTAAATTCTTTTTCAATAACATTAAATTTTGAAATTACTTGGATTTGTTCATTCTCATCTAATAATGTTATGCCATTATTAATTTGATTTAAGTCTAATCTCAAATCATTCATTATATCAACATATTCTTTTTTCTTTTTTCTTAAGGTTTCAAGATCCCCTTTATTAATAAGATCATCAATTGAAGAGTTTCGAGAAGAGTTACATCCAAGAAGGAAGATTAGAGAAAGAGTTATTATTAATTTTTTCATTTTACTGTAATAGGTTTATTAAATAGAGTTTCTAACTCAGCATTAATAGAGATTAAATTGATTACTGAGTTTAGATATTTTTGTTGAGCATTTAAAAGTTGATTTTGTGCTTGTCTTAATTCAAATGAAGACACCATTCCTTCAAAAAATTTAATAGAATTTTTTTCTTCGATAGATTGGGATAACAACATGTTTTCCTTATAAATATTATAGGAATCTAAAGCTAACAGGTAATCATTAAGCTTTTGCTTAACAAGAGCATATACTCTTTCTTTTTGATCAACATAACTTGTCTCAGCTTGGCTCATTGCATACTTTGCCTTTTGAGAGGAAGCTCTTAATCCTAGAGATGAAAATATTGGAACTTTAAGATTAATTCCAAATAGAGATGAGCCAAACCATTTTTGGTCACTTTGCAAAAATTTAAAATCGTCATTATATCCTGTAAAAGAATTACTATAAAACCCTGTAATCTTTGGTAATCTTTTTGATTGCTCAAACTTATATTCAAGTTTCTTTGTATCAAAGGTATTTTTCGAAATTTTTATTTCAATATTATTCTCTGGTATAAAGTCAACTATAGATTTATTAAAGATAATATCACCAGATATAAGTTCTTCAAAGTTTGTTGTCAATACTAATTGATCTTTAATTTTTATTCCCAGAATTAATTTTAATAAGTCTTTTTGGTTATCATATGTTTTTTCTGTTTGCTTTAGTAAAAATTCAGATTGTGCTAAAGTGATTTTAATTTGTTCAACGTTTTCAATTTCTTCAAATCCATTATTATAAAGTTCCGAGATTTCATAATAATCTTTTTTGAAATTTTCAATATTATTTTTTAACAAACTAACACCTTCTTTTAAAATTGAAACAAGGCTGTATAATTTAATTACCCCTTCTTTAACCTCTAGAAGTGTTTTTTCATAGAAGTTTTTTGAAGTTTCAAGATAAACTTGAGTTGCTTGAAGACCAACTATCCATGAACCGTCAAAAATTTGCTGTTCCATTCTCATTGACCCAAAAGCCGTTTTCTCAAGTCCAAATTGAACTTCTGAAAACTCTCCAGGGGGCCCTCCAAATTTTTCTAAAGGGATAAGAGAAGTGGGTAATTCAATATAATTTGTGTAATCTAATTTTGCTGTTATTTGAGGTAACCCAGTTGCAATTATTTTCCATTTTTCATTATATGCCATTAAAATTTCTCGTTCAGCATTAATTAGATTTCTATTGTTTTTTACACCATATTCTACAGCCTCGTCAATAGATAAACTAATCAAATCATTCTGACTGAAAGCTGTCTCAGTCAACAGGAGTAGTATTAAAGAAAGTCTTAACATCAATTGAAAAATAATGTATTTTTACTAAATAGTAACATGGACAAATTTAAGAATTATATCAATCATTTAAATGAATATATCGATAAAAATTTATCATTTGATGATCCCAACAATTTATATGACCCAGTTAAGTATATTTTACAAAATGGAGGTAAAAGGGTCAGGCCAGTATTTACACTTTTTATATCTGAACTTTTTTCTGGCAAAATAGAGAAGGCTCTTCCTGCAGCAGCTTCTATTGAGATCTTTCATAACTTCACTCTTGTCCATGACGATATAATGGATAATGCAATAATCAGAAGAGGTGCCAAAACAATAAATGATAAATGGAATAACAATACAGCAATTCTATCAGGAGATGTAATGTTAATCTTGTCTTATGATTTATTAAGTAATTACAAAGATCAAAAATATATTGATTTATCAAAAGAGTTAAATAAAACAGCAAGACTTGTTTGTGAAGGACAACAATATGATATAGACTTTTCTGCTCAAAATAATGTTCAAATTAAGGACTATTTTAAAATGATTGAATTAAAAACTGCAGAGCTTATAGCATGTAGTTTCAAATTTGGAGGAATAGTTTCAGAAGCTTCAAAGAATAATGTTCAAACCTTATATGAAATTGGTAAAAATTTAGGAATAGCTTTTCAGCTTGAGGATGACTATTTAGATTCGTTTGGTCAATCAAAAGATTTTGGGAAAAAAATAGGATGTGATATCATAGAGAAGAAGAAAACCCTTTTATATATATTATCAAAAGAAAATCTAGAAGGAGAGGATAAAGAATTATTTCTAAATACATTTAATTCTTTAGAGATAAGCGAAGAGAAAAGAATTGACAAGATCAAAACTTTCTATATATCATCAGGTTCAAAAAAAGCCCTAGAAGATTACATCAAAAAGTACTATGATATTTCAATTAACTTGATTAATGATCTAGACTTAGGAAAAAATAAAAAAACTGTTTTAAAAGATTACTGTTCTTCATTAATTAACAGGGTTTCTTAAACCCTTATTTAGAAAAGCTTTTATAAAAGGAATTTTATTTACAGAAAGAAGTATTAGTACCTCTTAATTAAGATTAGTTTTTTTGTCTATAAACCCCATAATAAGTGCACCTATAACTCGTTGTAAAAGAATGAGTTTTATATTAAATCTATCATTATAATGCAAAAAGAGTTTGAAAAGCAACCATACTTAACAAACCCTTTAAGTTATTCCGTTGCGTGAACAACGTTTTGCTAAAGTAATCTAATTCTCTTTAAACATGTAGCCAAATTCTTTATACCCATTTCCTTTAGTTGACTTTAAAACATCTAATAATAACAAATCATAATACCAAAACCTGTTTCTTTTTTTAAATTTTTTTAACGATTGATTTGATTGTATAAATGAGACTAGTTCTTCATACTCCTGCTCCACAAATTATATAGTCAAAAGATTCTATCATTATTGTGAGTATTGATGAATTAGCTTAATTTAGCAAACTAATAATTTAGCAAACTAATAAATTTCAAAGTAATAAGAACTTGTTGATTTTTTACAAATATGAATGAAATTATTGAATATTTTTCACAATTAGATCCAATACAAGGAGCTTTATATGCTACCCTTTTTACTTGGGGGGTTACTGCACTTGGTGCCTCCTCAGTATTCCTTTTTAAATCAATGAGCAGAATGACATTAGATGGACTGTTGGGTTTTACAGGGGGTGTTATGGTAGCAGCAAGTTTTTGGAGTTTATTATCTCCGGCTATTGAAATGAGTGCTGGAGAGGGATTTGTTAAAATTACGCCATCTGCAATTGGATTTGGTCTTGGAGCATTATTTATTTTTGGACTCGACAAAATCCTTCCTCATATCCATATAAATTTTAAAAAAAGTGAGGGTATTAAGACACCTTGGAGAAGAACAACATTATTAGTTTTAGCAATTACTCTTCATAATATTCCAGAAGGACTTGCTATTGGAGTTTTGTTTGGTGGAGTAGCAGCCGGTATCCCAGAAGCATCAATTGCTGGTGCAGTGGTTCTAGCATTTGGTATTGGGTTACAAAATTTTCCAGAAGGAATTGCGGTATCGATGCCATTAAGAAGGTTAGGGGTGTCTAAGTTAAAAAGTTTTTGGTATGGTCAGCTATCTGCAATTGTAGAGCCAATAGCTGCAGTAATAGGTGCAGTTGCAGTTACTTTTTTCACACCTATTCTTCCTTATGCACTTGCTTTTGCAGCTGGTGCAATGATCTTTGTAGTTGTAGAAGAAGTTATACCTGAGACGCAGCTAGATAAATATACAGATATTGCCGCTTTAGGATTTATTGGAGGATTTATTATAATGATGTCTTTAGATGTAGCACTTGGATAGCATTTATTTTTTGTTAAATGGATCCCAACCTTCACTACCGATATTAATCTTTTGACCAATACTAGTAATCATACAGTTGTCATTTTTCTTCTTAGTGCAACTCCCTAAAATTGTAAATAAGGGATTATCTTTTATTTTTTGTGAATTTTTCTCTGAAAGGGTGAATAATAATTCATAATCTTCACCTCCATTTAAAGCAGCTACCGTAGGATTTATTTTAAATTCATTGCAAACATTTTTAGTATCATCAGAGATAGGAATTTTCTCTTCATGAATATGAATTGATATGTTTGAAGCATTAGACAAGTGATTGATTTCTGTTGAAAGCCCATCACTAATATCAATCATAGATGTTGGAATAACATTTAGTTCTTCTAATAGTTGAATTACATCTTTTCTTGCCTCTGGTTTTAATTGTCTTTGAATACAATATGAATATTGTGATAAATTAGGTTGAGAATTAGGATTAACCTCAAAGACTGACTTTTCTCTTTCTAAAACTTGCAGTCCCATGTATGACCCACCAAGATCACCGCTAACAGCAATAACATCTCCATCTGAAGCACCAGATCGTTTTACTGCTTTCTTTTTGTCAACACTTCCTATGCAAGTAACGGATATTATAAGTCCTTTATTACTTGATGTTGTATCTCCTCCAACTAAATCCAGATTATATTCAGAACATGCAGCATTGATACCATCATAAATTGCTTCCATTGCTTCTACCTTAAATCTGTTTGAAGCTGCAATTGATACTAATACTTGTGAAGGTTTTGCGTTCATAGACAGTATATCTGATACATTGACAACAATAGATTTATATCCCAAGTGTTTTAAAGGCATATAACTTAGGTCAAAATGTACCCCCTCAATAAGTATATCTTTAGATACAATAATTTCTTTATGATTAAAATTAAGTATAGCAGCATCATCTCCAATCCCAAGAACACTGGATTTATTAGATAACTTAAAAGATTTTGTTATTTTTTTTATTAAAGCACTTTCTTTTATGCTAGACAATTCATCACCTGCTTTTTCTTTTTCCATAATTCAAAAATACTCTAAAATTGTAATCAAATAAATATGCCAAGAATATACTTATAGTATAATAAGTTTTTACAATCTATAAATTCTCTATAAAGTCTTTATATATTGTATATTTGCAATAAGAATTTAGCATCAATATTATGGCTTATACAGAAGAAGAATTAAAGAAAAGTTTAGAGACTAAAGAGTATGAATATGGTTTTTATACAAAAATTGATTCTGAAACATTTCCTATTGGACTTAATGAAAAGGTAATTAGAAAAATTTCTGAAAAGAAAAACGAACCAAAGTGGATGACAGAATGGCGTCTTGAATCATATAAGTCATGGAAAGATATGGTAGAACCTGATTGGTCAAGTTTGAAATATGAAAAACCGAATTTTCAAAACATCTCTTATTATTCTGCGCCTAAGAAAAAACAAAACTTAAAATCATTAGATGATGTGGATCCTGAACTTATTAAAACATTTAATAAACTTGGTATCTCTATTGATGAACAAAAGAAATTAAGTGGAGTAGCAATGGATGTGGTTATTGATTCTGTTTCAGTTGCAACTTCATTTAAAGACACTTTATCAGAAAAAGGAATTATTTTTTGTTCAATTTCTGAGGCAATCCAAAATCATCCTGAATTAGTAAGAAAATATATAGGAACAGTTGTCCCTCAAAAAGACAATTATTATGCAGCTTTAAACTCTGCTGTATTTTCTGACGGGTCGTTTTGTTATATACCAAAAGGAGTTAAGTGTCCAATGGAGCTGTCAACTTATTTTAGAATTAATCAAGCAGGAACTGGACAGTTTGAGCGAACTCTTTTAATTGCTGATAAGGGAAGTTATGTGAGTTATCTAGAGGGCTGTACGGCACCATCTAGAGATGAAAATCAATTACATGCAGCAGTCGTTGAGTTAATTGCTCATGATGATGCAGAGATAAAATATTCTACGGTACAAAACTGGTACCCTGGAGATAAGAAAGGAAGAGGGGGAGTCTATAATTTTGTAACTAAAAGAGGAATTTGCCATGATAGAGCAAAAATATCATGGACCCAAGTTGAAACAGGCTCAGCTGTTACTTGGAAGTATCCTTCTTGTATATTAAAAGGGAATGATTCTATTGGAGAATTTTATTCTATTGCAGTTACAAATAACTTTCAGCAAGCAGATACAGGAACAAAAATGATTCATCTTGGAAAAAACACTAAGAGTACTATTATTTCAAAAGGTATATGTGCAGGAAATTCACAAGGAAGTTATCGGGGACTTGTAAAAATTTCACCCCGTGCAGAAAATGCTAGAAACTTTTCACAATGTGATTCTCTATTAATGGGGAATAATTGTGGATCTCATACATACCCATATATTGAGGCTCAAAATAAAACAGCTCAAATTGAACATGAAGCAACAACAAGTAAAATAGGAGAGGATCAAATATTTTATTGTAATCAAAGAGGAATTGATACTGAGAGGGCAATTGCTTTAATTGTTAATGGCTTTAGTGCTAAGATTTTAAATAAGTTACCAATGGAATTTGCAGTTGAAGCAAAAAAACTTCTAGAAATTTCATTAGAAGGTTCAGTAGGATAAAAAACACATTATGTTAGAAATAAATAATTTACATTGTAAAATTGAGGGAAAATCAATCTTAAAAGGGATTAATTTAAAAGTTAATAAGGGAGAAATCCATGCAGTTATGGGGCCAAACGGTTCTGGGAAAAGCACATTGGCTAATGTAATTTCAGGGCATGAAGATTATGAGATAACCAAAGGTAATATCTATTTTAAATCTAATGAAATTAATGAGTTAAGCGCTTCTGAAAGAGCTCATGAGGGAATTTTCATGTCTTTTCAATACCCTGTTGAAATACCTGGATTAACAGTTACAAATTTTATTAAAACTGCAATAAACGAATCTAGAAAAGCAAAAGGACTTGATGAAATGAGTTCAAGAGAAATGCTAAAAAAAATAAGAGAAAAATCTTCACTTCTTGATATTGATTCAAAATTATTATCACGATCGCTTAATGAAGGCTTTTCAGGTGGAGAGAAAAAGAGAAATGAAATTTTTCAGATGGTAATGTTGGAGCCAGAACTTGCTGTTTTAGATGAAACAGATTCAGGTTTAGATGTTGATATGCTTAAAATTGTTGCAAATGGTGTAATTAAGTATAGTAATGATAATAATGCAGTCTTAGTTATAACTCATTATCAAAGACTGCTTGATTATATAGTACCTGACTTTGTTCATGTGATTTTAGATGGGAAAGTTATTAAGTCAGGAGATAAATCCTTAGCAAAGATGATTGAGGATAAAGGATACGATTGGTTAAAAAAAGAGAAAAAATAAAAGATGGATTTTAAAGAAAAATTATTAGATTCTCATTTAGCTTTTGAACAAGATGTTGATTTATTACATCCTATCCATAAATATCGAAAGAATGCTTTAAAAAGATTTGAAAAAGACGGCTTCCCTAATAAAAATGATGAATTATGGAAGTATACATCACTTGCTTCAATAGTTCAGAAGGATTATCATCTTAGCCCAATTCCAGATAGTAATATTGAATTAAAGGACATTAAAAAGTATTTTTTAAATGATATAGATTCATTTAAACTAGTATTTATTGATGGTGTTTTTAGTCCTTTTCTTTCAAAAACTACTCATGATGGGATGGATATCTGTGTTTTGTCTGCTGCTATTTCTAAGTCAAAATATAAAAAAACTATAAAAAAATATTTTAATAAAATTGTTCCAGAGAATGATAGCTTATCTTCATTAAATACATCCTATACAAAAGAAGGTGCATATATTTTAATTCCTAAGAATGTTGAGCCTGAAGACCCAATTCAAATTTTGCATTTTTCAACCGGAGTCCAGAATTCAATATGGTTACAACCTAGAAATTTAATTATAACTGAGAGTAATTCAAACGTTCAAATTATTGAAAGACATCAATCTTTATCAGAACATAAAGTTGTGACAAATAGTGTAACTGAAATTTATGCAGAGAGCAATTCATTTATTGATTACTATAAAATTCAAAATGATTTACTAAGTTCTTCTCTAATTGATAATACATTTATTAGTCAGGAAAAAGATAGTAATGTAAGTGTTCACACTTTTTCTTTTGGAGGTAATCTTACAAGAAATAATTTAAGGTTTTATCATAAAGGATCAAATATTTCTTCAACATTAAAAGGTTTAACTATTTTAGAGTCTAGGCAACATGTTGATCACAATACTCTTGTAAATCATGCAAAACCTAATTGTGAGAGTTATCAAGATTATAAGGGTATTTTTTCTGATAGCTCAGTTGGAGTTTTTAATGGAAGGATAATAGTTGAAAAAGAAGCTCAAAAAACTAATGCTTTTCAACAGAATAATAATATTTTAATCACTGATAAATCAAAGGTTAACACAAAACCTCAATTAGAAATTTTTGCTGATGATGTTAAGTGTTCTCATGGTTGTACAGTTGGACAATTAGATAAACAGGTTCTGTTTTATGTAAATTCAAGAGGTATTCCAGAAAAGGAAGCAAGAGCATTGCTAACATATGGTTTTGCAAATAATGTTTTGGAAAGTGTAAACATACCAAATCTAAATAAAAGAATAAAAAAATTAATTGCCTCTAAACTTGGGGTTAATTTAGGATTTGACTTATAAATGAAAGATGTCTATAAAATAAGGGAAGACTTTCCAATATTAAATAAAAAGATCAATGGCACTGATCTAGTTTATTTTGATAATGCTGCAACCTCTCAGACACCAAAACAAGTGATACAAAAAATTGTAGATTATTATGAACAATATAATTCGAATATTCATAGAGGGCTTCATTCTTTAAGCGCAGAGGCTACAAATCAATATGAACTATCAAGAAAAATAATTCAGAAACATTTTGGGATTAAGAATAATCATGAAGTTATATTTACTTCTGGGACAACACATGGGATAAACATTGTTTCTTCAGGTTTAGAATCCCAAATTAATAGTTCAGATGAATTAATTGTATCTGAAATGGAACATCATTCAAATATTGTTCCTTGGCAGATTCTTTGTGAAAAAACAGATGCAAAATTAAAAGTAATTCCTATTAATAAAGAAGGCTCACTTGATATTGATACTTTCAAGACTATGTTGAATAAGAATGTAAAGTTTGTTTTTATAAATCATGTTTCAAATTCTCTAGGTACAATAAATCCAATTGAAGAAATAATAGAACTAGCACATAAGAATAACTCAAAAGTTTTACTAGATGGAGCCCAGGGAGCAGCACACTTTAAAATTAATTTATCAGAAATAAATGTAGATTATTATGTTGCCTCAGCACATAAACTTTGTGGTCCAACCGGTGTTGGATTTCTTTATGGAAAATCGGAGTTACTAGAAGCTCTACCCCCTTATCAAGGTGGTGGAGAAATGATTTCAAGTGTTACATTTGAAAAAACTGAGTATGCTGATTTACCTTATAAATTTGAGGCGGGAACACCAAATATTTCAGGAGTAATTGGTTTTGGAGCAGCTATCGACTATATGAACAATATTGGCTTTGATAATATTGAATCTTATGAGCAAGAACTTTTAAAATACGCAACAGATAGGTTAAAAGAAATACCAGGAATAAAAATTTATGGAAACCCAGGAAATAAAATTTCCGTAATATCTTTTAATTTATCTAATCATCATCCATCGGATATAGGTTCTATTCTAGATCAGTTTGGAATCGCTGTTAGGACAGGACAACATTGTACTCAGCCTGTTATGGATTATTATAATATACCTGGCACTGTCAGAGTCTCTCTTTCATTCTATAATACAAAAAGTGAAATTGATTTACTTATTGATGCTTTAGAGAAAGCGTCAAACATGTTGGGATAATTCACTATTTTTGAATATGGGAAATATTGAATCTATACAACAAGAGATTGTCAATGAATTTGATTTTTTTGATGATTGGTCTGAGAAATACCAATATTTAATTGATTTAGGTAAAAACTTACCAACTTTTAATGCAATAAATAGAGTTGATGAAAATCTAGTTAAAGGATGTCAAAGTAATGTTTGGCTTCATGCAGAAATTATTGATGATAAAATATTCTTTACTGCAGATAGTGATGCAATTATTTCTAAAGGAATTATATCAATACTAATATCTGTTTTTTCTGGTCAAAAGCCAGAAGATATAATTACAGCTAAAATTGATTTTATCGAGAAGATAGGGTTGAGTAATCATTTATCCCAAATAAGAGCAAATGGTTTATTAGCGATGGTAAAACAAATAAAAATATATGCTGTGGCATATGATTCTAAAAAGTAAGTTATGAGTAAAAATAAAATTGATCCAAATCTTCTAGGAGAAAAAATAGTCAATGAGTTAAAACAAGTTTATGATCCTGAGATTCCAGTTAATGTTTATGAATTAGGTCTTATATATGATGTTTTTATTAATGAGGCTAATGAGGTAAAAATTTTAATGACATTAACGTCTCCAAATTGTCCAGTTGCAGAGAGTCTTCCAAAAGAAGTTGAAGACAAGGTAAAATCTCTTGACGAGGTAAAAGATGCTGAAGTTGAAATAACATTTGATCCTCCTTGGACTAAGGATCTAATGAGTGATGAAGCTAAGCTAGAGCTTGGTTTTATGTAAGGAAATTGAAATTAACTTAATGAGATCTATAGTATTAATTTCTGCATTTATATTTTCACAAACTTTGTTTTCTCAAGAATCAGAAACATTAGATTCATTATGGACAACACGAGGTAAAGTAGTAGTGCTTTTAAATCAAACAGGTTTTAGTGATTGGATAGGTGGAGGGACTAATAATTTTTCAGGGACTATAAAATTTGACTATGAATTGAGATATAGATACTTAGGTTGGGATTGGCTAACAAATATTGAATCAGCATATGGTATGGCAAAATTTAAAAATGCACCTTTTGCAAGAAAAATTGATGATAGGATATTAATACAGTCAATAGTTGGTAAAAAGTTTTCAAAGAATTTGTCTTTTTCTGCTTTTTTTAATTTCAATTCTCAGATAGGTAATGGATACAAATATTCTAAGGATAATCAAAATAATGAAACTAGAGAATTAAAAACTAGAATTTTATCTCCATCTTATTTTCAATTGGGCACAGGTTTTCTTTGGAAAAAAGATAAAAAATTATGGGTCAATTATTCTCCTATTGCATCAAGGCTTATTATTGTTAGTAAAAAGTTTACTAATAATTTAAAAGATGGGGAATCATATTATGGGGTTTCAAAAGATAAAGGCTCAAGGTATGAATTGGGTGCAAATTTGACTTTTCACTCCGAAGGAAAATTATTAGAAAATGTGAACTATAGACAAGATTTGAAATTATTTTCAAATTATTTTGATAATCTTGCAAATGTAGATTTAGACTATTTAGTAGAAATTGATCTTGATGTTAATTCTTTTTTATCCACGCAGTTAATTATGCAATTTATCTATGATGATAATTCAATCGCGAGACTTCAAATTAGGGAAATTATAGGAATTGGCGTTCAGCTTAAATTAAATTAAAATTGCGGAAAACAGAGAAAATATTAATTATTTCATATTACTGGCCACCAGCAGGAGGTTCTGGTGTTCAAAGGTGGATGTACTTTTCTAAATATCTTTCACAATTTAATTTCCAACCGATAATTTTATCAGTTAACCCAAGATATGCATCATATTCATCTATTGATAAAAGCTTAGAAAATGGAGTTTCTAATATAGAGTCCTATAAAACTTTTTCATTAGAACCTTTAAAGTTTTATTCGCTATTTAAATCTAACAAAGGAATCCCACAATCTATAATTCCAAAAAAAACAATTTTTGATATTTTTTTGGCCTTTATAAGATTAAATTTCTTTATACCTGATGCTAGAATTGGATGGAATCCTTTCGCTCTAAAAAAGGCATTAAAAATTGTAAGAGATCAGAGAATAAAATACATTATTACAACTGGACCTCCTCATTCAACGCATTTAATAGGTTTAAAAGTTAAACAAATAACAGGCGTTAAATGGTTAGCTGATTTTAGAGACCCTTGGCAAGAGATGTTTTATTTAAAGAACTTCTTTAGGTTTAATTATATTAAAAAGCTTGATTTAAGGTTAGAAAAAAAAATTCTAAGTTCTGCTAATGCAATAATAACAACAGTTGGTGAAAAATATCATAATATTCTTAAGAATAAGATCCTTGTTAATCAAAATTTCTTTTCAATTTATAATGGTTATGACAAACAAGAATTTGATAAAGTAAAATCAACAAGACCTGATTATTTTAACATAGTTTTTACTGGTGTGCTTTCAGAAAATAATAATTATGAAATTTTTTTAAAAGCAATTAAAACATTAGATCCAATTAAGAATAATTTAAACATTAAATTTAATCTAGCAGGTAATATTGAGAAGGACATTATTGATTCGTTTTCAAATTTTGTTAAAACAAAATCAGCAGGATATTTATCTCACAATGAAGCCATTTCATTCATGAAATCTTCTCATTTGTTAGTTAATTTTAATTATCAGGGGACCAATAAACCAGACATGATTTCTGGTAAGCTTATAGAGTATCTTGCTACTGGGTCTCCTATTATTAATATATCACATACTAATTCAGAATCAGAGTCTCTTATTTCATTATCAGAAGATTCAGTTACAGCTTCACAACATGATCTAGATAAAATAGTTAGTTATATATCTAAAAGATACATTAATTGGTTTAAAGGAGAGTTTAAAGAAAAAATTCCGAATAATATAGATGAGTATTCAAGGTTAAATCTTACTAAAAAATTAGCTATTATTCTTAGTGAAATTTAGAATTATTTATACAATTTTTTTTCAATTATATATTTATATATTTCTTTAGGTAAATAACTTTTAATATCATCTCCTTCCTTCATTCTTTTTCTTATTTGATCACTTGATATCTCAATTTTAGGCGCATCAAGGATATTAATCTTGTTATTAGTAATGAATTCTTGATCTATATTAATATCTGTTTTTCTTGGATACACATAAACTCCCACAAGATCCAAAATCTTACTATAATCTTTCCAATGATGAAAATTAGCAAGGTTATCTTCCCCTATTAGTAGTGTGAATTGTTGGTTAGGAAAATCCTCTGATAATCTATTAATAGTATCAATTGTATAATTAGGTTTATCAAGTTGAAATTCTATATCAGAAACTTTAATATTTTTTAAATGATTAAATGTATTATTTGCCATTTCAAGCCTATGATTATCTTGAATTAAATTATGATTTTTTTTAAAAGGATTTTGAGGAGTCAAGACAACCCATACTTCATCCAAGTCTGTATTATTTATAAAATAATTAGCAAGAGCGATATGACCATTATGGATAGGATTAAAAGTTCCTAGATATAAACCAATTTTCTTCATTTATTGATTTAAAAAATTATTTACATAATCAAAAGCAATTCTTTTTGATTCTTCAAGTTCATCATTCAATATGATTTTATCAAAATCAGAAGAGTACTCCATTTCTTTGATTGCTTTTTGAACTCTTTTCTTAATGTCTTCTTGTGAATTGTCCCCTCTATTAGTAAGTCTTTCTTCTAAAACTTTTATGCTAGGGGGTTTAACAAAAATTGCAAGAGTTCTTTCAGGAAATAGTTTTTTTATATTAACACCACCTACTACATCAATATCAAAAATTACATGTTTTCCGTTTTGCCAATTTTTTTCAACCTCATCTTTAAGAGTTCCATAAAATGTTCCATCATATACTTCTTCGTACTCCAAAAATGCTCCATCATTGATTTTAATTATGAAATCCTCATTAGATAGAAAAAAGTAATCTTCACCATTTATTTCATTTTCTCTTGGTTGTCTTGAAGTAGCAGAAATCGAAAAAGCAAGATTTAGCTTTTCATTTAACAAATACTGAACAAGAGTGGTCTTACCGCTTCCCGATGGAGCTGAGAATACAATTAGTTTTCCTTTATTCATTGTTTTTTTCTTTCATATCCATAGTAGGGGTTGAAAGTAACACTAATTAAAATTCACGAATTTTTATATTTCTAAATTTTACGTCGTGACCATGATCTTGGAATCCTATTTTTCCAGTTTTAAATTTTCCAAACATTGGAGTATAAACCGTATCTGGATGATCTGTTTTCAAATAGTAATCATCAGAGCTAAATTTTGAACCACTAACTAGATTGTCCCATTCAGGACCTGCAAGAGGAAAAGAGTATAAATCTTCACCATTGAATATGACATTTCCTACATTGTTTTTATGATCAATTATAATTATAATATGGTTCCACTCTCCATGAGGTTTAGGCTTAACACCTTCAACAGATATAAGGTCATACAATGCAGGAGCTTTATGATATTCTGTAGCAGAATAGTTATAATTATCCAGAACTTGAATTTCAGGACCAGTCTTATATGCCTGATCGAACTCTTCAATTTCTTGTACACCAAAAAATATTCCACTATTTCCTCCTTTAGAGATATTCCATTCTAATGAAAGTTCAAAATTTGTATATTCTTTATCTGTAACTAGGTCTTCATTTGATAGAAGCAATTTATTTTTGAAAACTAATTCCCCATCTTTTGCGGACCATTGTTTCCCTGTATTAGCTGAATTATAAACATGCCAACCATTCATGCTCTTCCCATCAAATAAATCAACCCACTGATTATTTTGACTATTGCACCCAGCAATAAATATTAATGTAATTAATAAAATTTTTATTCTCATAGTTATATATTTAATATATTTTTTAAATCATTTTCACTTAAATCTCTACCAGCAAAATCATCAAACTTTTTATCAGTACAATTTATAATTAAATTTTTAATAAATTCTACACCTTCTATAGCTCCTTGTTCTGGACTTTTTATACAACACTCCCATTCCATAACAGCCCATAAATCACAACCATATTGAGTTAATTTTGAGAAAATAGCTTTAAAATCAATTTGCCCATCACCTGGAGATCTATATCTTCCTGCTCTATCTGCCCAGTCTAGGTATCCTCCATAAACTCCTTTTTTACCATTTGGATTAAATTCTGCGTCTTTTACATGAAAAGACTTGATAAATTCATGGTAGTGATCAATATAGGTTATATAATCTAGTTGTTGTAATATAAAATGACTAGGGTCATATAAAATCTTGACTCTCTTATGATTATTTGTTGCTTCAAGAAATCTTTCAAATGTAATACCATCATGTAAATCTTCTCCAGGATGAATTTCATAACAAACATCAACACCATTTTCATCAAATAGATTCAGAATTGGAGTCCATCTTTTTGCAAGTTCACTAAATCCTAGTTCAACTAATCCTTTTGGAGCTTGAGGCCAAGGGTGCCACATATGCCACAAAAGTGCTCCCGAAAAAGTAGCATGAGTTTTTAAGCCAAGCCTTTTACTTGCAATAGCAGCTTTTTTAACAGTTTCAACTGCCCATTCAGTTCTAGCTTTTGGATTGTTTTTTACATTATCTGGAGCAAAACTATCAAACATTAAATCATATGCAGGGTGAACAGCAACAAGTTGACCCTGAAGATGAGTTGAAAGTTCAGTGATTTCAAGACCAAAGGATTTAACAGTGCCAAGAAGCTCATCACAATAATCCTGACTTTCAGCTGCTTTGTCTAAATCGATTAAAAAGGATTCCCAAGTAGGGATTTGAATTCCTTTATAACCAAGATCAGAAGCCCATTTACACATTCCTTCAAGAGAGTTGAAAGGTGTTTTTTTATCTACAAATTGTGCTAAAAAGATTGCAGGTCCTTTAATTGCTTTCATAGCTAATTAGAATTTAGATTAACCCAAATATTACCTTTACTATGAGACTCTACAGCTTTTTCAATAAACAGCATACCTCTAAGACCATCATTAAGCGTAGGATACTCATCATTAAAATTATTTTTATTATTTATTTTATTTGCAACTCCATTATAAATATTAGCCATAGAATCAAAAACACCTTCTGGATGCCCAGGAGGAAGTTTTGAAGCAGCTAATGAAAAATCTGAATTATATTCATGTCCAGGTTTTAATACTTTTAAAGGAGAATCTTCACTTAAATGATATAAATAATTTGGGTTTTCTTGCTCCCATTTTAAGGATCCCTTTTTACCATATATTGCTACAGAAAAATTATTTTCTTCACCAGTAGCTATTTGGCTTGCTCTAATTACTCCTTTAATATTTTCAGAAAACTTAATTAATATAGTACCATCAACATCCATCTTATTTTCAGGGTAGAGATAATTCAGGTCTGCCAGTAAATGCTTTACTTCCATGCCAGAAACATATTCAAGCATATCAAATGCATGAGTACCAATATCTCCAATACAACAACTTATACCAGATTTTTCTGGTTGAAGTCTCCAAGTTTCTGATCTTTTTTTATCATCATGTATAATTGAATTTATCCATCCTTGATAATATTGAAGATCTACTTTTTGAATATCACCAATTAAACCAGATTCAATCATATTTTTCATTTGCCTTACCATAGGATAACCTGTATAAGTATATGTAACAGCAAAAACTAATTTCTTCTCTTTGTTTATTTTATCTAATGCTTTTGCTTCTTCGTATGAAGTTGTCATTGGTTTTTCACAAATTACATTGAAGTTATTCTCAAGTAATTTCTTTGCCATAGGAAAGTGAAGAAAATTTGGAGTAAGAATTGAAATGACCTGCATCCTTTTATCAGGATCTAATTTTAGTTCTTCTTCAATCATTTTTTCAAAATCTTCATAAATTCTATCCTCATTTAATCCAATCTCTTTAGCAAATTTTATATTTTCATCAAAATTTGGATTAAATACTCCACCAATAATTTGATATTTATTATGCATAGAAGTTGCTATTCTGTGAAGTATTCCAACTAAAGAATCACCACCACCACCGAGAATACCAAGTCTGATTTTTTTACTCATTCTATTTTTTTACTATTATTTTTTCATTCTTAAAGGTTAAGATGAAAATAACTAGAACTACAGCTGCAAAAATAGCAGGGTAAGTCCATATTTCTTTCCAATTATGTCCAATTTCAAGAGCATACTTATCTGTTATTATACCTGCCATTTTGAAACCAATTAACATTCCAACTCCATAGGTTGCAAGTGCAATTAAACCTTGAGCAGAACTTTTATATTTTTCACCTGCTTTGAAGTCAGTATATATTTGTCCAGAAACAAAAAAGAAATCATAACAAATTCCATGAAGTACAATTCCAAAAATTAACATCCAAATATTTGAGCCAGTATCACCAAATGCAAATAAAACATACCTTAAACTCCACGCTAACATTCCTACAATTAATGTCTTTTTGATTCCATACTTATTGAGAAAAATAGGCAATAATAGAATAAATAATGCTTCAGAAATTTGACCTAATGTCATAACGCCAGCTGCATTTGACATTCCTAATTCATTTAAGAAAAGATTAGCATCTTGATAATAAAAGGCTAAAGGGATACAGATTAAAATAGAAGAAAGAAAAAAGACTAAATATTTTGTATCAATTAATAATTTTAGAGCATCTAACCCTAAAATTTCGCTTATACTAGTGCTTTCATTATTAGTTTGGGGAGGTGTTTTAGGTAAAGAAAAACTAAAAAGTCCAAGAAGAACTGAAACAATAGCAGCTAAATAAAATGTGTATTCTAGCATTTTGTCTGTTTCCCACCCAACACCGTAGCTAATTACTAATCCAGCAACAATCCAACCTATTGTCCCCCAAACTCTAACTTTGGGGAATTGTTTTGAAGGATCTTTCATTTGTCTGAATGCAATTGAATTAACTAAAGCAAGTGTGGGCATATATAAAATCATATATATTAAAATGTATGGATAGAATTCTTCAAATCCTAAAGCAATTGAACACATAAAAAGTAATCCACCACCAATTATATGGATAATAGCCAGAACTTTTTCAGCATCAAAATATCTATCAGCAATAAGACCAATTATAAATGGTGAAATTATAGCACCCCATGATTGAGTACTATATGCAAGACTAATTTGACTTCCTGAAACACTAAATGCCTGAGATAAAAATGTTCCCATTGTAACAAACCAACACCCCCAGATAAAAAACTCGAGGAACATCATTATACTTAACTTAGATTTTATAGGGCCATTCATTCTTTTTCTTCTTTAGATTGATTTACCAATTTTAATTAGTAGGTCTCTAGTAGCTTTAATACCTTCAACCTCAGATAATCTATTTCCTTCATATTCGACTCCAATGAAGCCATTATATCCATTATCTTTGACAATTTCTAACATCATTCTATAATCAATTGTAGTTTCATTACCCTGATCATCAAAATCATTTGATTTAGCACTTACAGCTAATGCTCTAGGCATCATTTCTGTAACACCTTGATAAGGATTATAAATTTCTTGACATGTTCCATCAAAAATTGACCCGTAACCTTCATCTGCCATACAGAAATTCCCAAAGTCTGGAAGTGTTCCACAATTGTCCATGTTAACAGAATTAATAACATTCATAAGCGCAGGAATGTTTGAGGTTACCCTCCCATGATTTTCCACGGTAACATTAATATTATGACCAACTGCGAATTCAGACAATTTACTTAAACTATCTATTGAAAGCTGTGTCCATGTATTTACGTCCTTAGACCCATAAAGATTTAATCTTACTGTACTACAATTCATCTCAGCTGCAGTTTCTATCCACCTTTTGTGATTGTCAATAGCTTTAGGTCTGGCATCATTATTTTCATCTGCAAGATTACCTTCTGAATCAATCATTATTAATACATTTTCAATTCCATTGTCCATAGCTAATTCATTATTTTTTTTGATAAAGTTTTTGAGAGCATCACTTTTATTTTCTACTTTCATTACATCATCATAAAGAGCATTAACATATTCAATTCCATCAAAGCCTAGATTTTTTGCATTTTGGGCGAAAGTATATGGAGACATAATTCCACTTTGAATGGCTCTATGGAAAGACCATTGGGCTAACGATAGTTTAAAAAATAATTCTTTTTCTTTTTCACATGCTAGATAGCTAAATGAAGAAACTCCAATTGCACCACTTGCAACTAACTTTATAAATTCTTTTCTTTTCATGTTTTCTGGTTTTTTAATTATACACTTCTATAAATTTAATTAAATAAATGTGATATATAAATCATTAATATTATATTTAATTGTAATTAATTTCAGAAATGGAAAATAACTTTGATGCAATTGTAGTTGGAACAGGTGTAAGCGGTGGATGGGCAGCAAAAGAATTAACTGAAAAAGGTCTAAAGACTTTAGTTCTTGAGAGAGGACGAATGATTAAGCACATTGATGATTATCATACTGCAAACATTAATCCCTGGGACTTTGAGGGGGGTAATACCATAACTCAAGATGCACGAAAAAAGCAACCGAAACAAAGTAGAACAGGTTATGTTAATAGGGAAGACTCAAGACATTTTTTTGTTAATGATTTAGAACATCCATATAATGATGATGCTAATAAATTTAATTGGATAAGAGGGTACCATGTTGGAGGAAGGTCTATTACCTGGGGAAGACATACATATAGATTAAGTGATCTAGACTTTGAAGCAAATTTAAAAGATGGAATTGCAACAGATTGGCCAATAAGATACAAAGATATATCCCCATGGTATGATTATGTAGAACAATATATTGGTGTACAAGGAAGAAGTGAGGGGTTGTCTCATTTCCCTGATGGTAAATTTCTTAAACCATTTGAGTTAAATGTTTTAGAGAAACATATGCGTGAAAGGATATCTAAAAACTTCTCTGATGGAAGAATTCTATCAAATGCAAGAACTGCACATGTAACTGAAGGCACCAAACCTGGACTTGGAAGAGTTGCTTGTCAATATAGAAATAGATGTATGAGAGGATGTCCTTACGGAGCATATTTTAGCAGTAATTCATCAACACTTCCAGCTGCGGAAGCTACAGGAAATATGACATTAATGCCAAATTCTATAGTTCATGAGATAATTTATGATGATGACAATAAAAAAGCAAAAGGGGTAAGGGTAATTGATACAATAAATAAACAATCATATGACTATTTTGCTAAAGTAATCTTTTTATGTTCCTCTACAGTAGCCTCAACTTCAATATTAATTCAATCAAAGTCAAATAGATTTCCAAATGGTTTGGGGAATGACTCAGGAGAGCTAGGTCATAATATAATGGATCACCACTTTCAGGTTGGTGCTAGCGGTAAATTTAACGGGTTTAAAAATAAGACTACTTATGGAAGAAAACCTGCAGGATATTATATACCAAGATTTAGAAATATTGGGGGAGTAACTAATCGTAAAGATTTTATAAGAGGATATGGATATCAAGGAGGAGCTAATAGAGGATTTATGAGCATTGGAGACAGTAAAGAAGAAATGGTGTCTTATGGACCTAGATTAAAAGAAATTATTGTTCAGCCTAATGAATGGACAGCTAGTATGGGTGCTTTTGGAGAAATTCTGCCTTATCATGATAATAACATGGAACTTGATTATAATAAAAAAGATAAGTGGGGACTACCAACTGTGACATTTAATGCAACAATAAGAGAGAATGAAATTTCTATGAGAAAAGATATGAAAGAACAAGCTGAAGAAATGCTAGAGAAATCTGGATTTACAAATGTATCTGGACATGAAAGTAAATATACATTTGGTAATGGAATTCATGAAATGGGGACAGCAAGAATGGGGCATGATCCTAAAACTTCAGTTTTAAATAAGTTTAACCAGGTTCATAGTGTTAAAAATGTTTATGTTACTGATGGTGCATGTATGACATCATCTGGATGTCAAAACCCCTCTATAACATATATGGCACTTACTGCAAGAGCTGCAAATCATGCAGTTGATGAATTAAAAAAACAAAATATATAATATGGACAGGAGATCAGCAATAAAAAATATTACCCTTTCCTTCGGAACAATAACTCTTTCAACTGGAATCCTGTCTATGATCCAAAGTTGTCAAACAAACTCAACTGATTGGAGTTCAAAGTTTTTTTCTTTAGCTCAAATAATTTTTTTAGATAGAATCCTTGAAATAATAATTCCAGAAACTGATTCCCCTGGTGCGAAATCTTTAAAATTGGTCCGATTTGTTGATGCATATCTTTATAAGAATTTTAGAACAGCGGAACAAGAATTTGTGTTATCTACGATGCAAGACTTTATGAATATGATTTTAGAATCTGAAAATATTAGTTCAGTTTCTGATATTGATGACCCAATAATTGAAAAATACTTTTCATTGCATATAGATAACGAAAACATTATTGCTCAAGATGGTAACAATTATTCTCAGATTTGTGGGTTGTTTAGAGAAATGGCTGTTAGATCATACAAGTTAACGGAATATGTACTTACAAACAAATTAGGTTACGTTCCAATTCCTGGATACTATGACGGGAATGTTGATATTTAGTTCTTTTTCGACACCAAATAAACACCTATAAAAACTAAAAGACAAGCAAATACTTTTGTAAAATCTAAAAAATCATTTCCAGTTGCAAGAGCAAAAATTATTGTAATTATGGGCTGTAAATAGATGAATGATCCAACAGTTGTAGGTGATAAGGTTTTTAAAGCATATACATTAAATAAATAAGTCAAAAAAGTTGTTCCAACAACTACATATGTCATTCTCCAAATCGCAAACCATGGAAGAGAGCTCCACTCAACAGAATTAAATTCACTAATTGTTAGAGGCGTTGATAAAATTAATCCAAATAAAAATGTCCATTTCATAAGTGTAAAAACATTATATTTTTTTGTTAAAGGTTTAATAATTACTAGATAGCCTGCAAATGCAGAAGCATTTAAAAGAAAAAGAGAATTACCAACAGGAATATTTGGTGCATTTATTCCAGTTTTAGCAGAATTAAAAATTAAAAATAGTGCACCTGAAAATCCAATCAATATTCCAAAAAATTTAATAAATGTTATTTTCTCTTTTAAAAATATATATGATAGAATTAGTACTATTACAGGACATATTGTTATTATAACTCCACTATTAATAGGAGTGGAAAGTTCTAGCCCTCTAAAAAATGCTAGCATATTTATACACATACCAAGGATTGAAGCGATCATTATAATTATGAAGTCTTTTTTATTTACTTTTTCCTTTGGCGTAAAATAACTAATTATCCAAAAAAGTGCTGTTGCCCCAAGAAGCCTTAACATTATAAATCCAAATGAACCAATATATATTGGCATAACTTCTTTAGCTATAGTATGATTTATACCATATATGGTTGTTGCTGTAAATGCTGCTAATAAAGCTAAATATCTAGAGTTCATCAGTCAGAAAAGAGATAAGAATTTTACCACACAAAGAAATATCATTTTATTCTAAAAAAAGAGTAAATACTTAAAAATCCAATATCTTTATGGAATACTATCATTGATTATTACAATGAAAAAGAAAATGAAATTTAATACAAAGACAATTCATGGAGGTCAAATTCTTGATCCTGCATATGGTTCTGTAATGACACCTATATATCAAACCTCAACATATGCTCAAACCTCTCCTGGTAAACATAAAGGTTATGAATATAGTAGAACTCACAATCCAACAAGAACAAACCTTGAAAATTCTATAGCTTCTTTAGAGAATGGAAAATATGGATTAGCTTTTTCATCTGGTCTAGCAGCAATTGATGCACTGTTAAAAACCTTAAATCCTGGTGATGAAGTAATTTCTACAAATGACCTTTATGGAGGTAGTTATAGGTTATTTAAAACAATATTTCAGAAGTATAACATTAAATTTCATTTTGTTAATATGGAGGATATAAAAAACATAGAAGATAAAATCACAAAAAATACTCGACTTATATGGATTGAAACTCCCACAAACCCAATGATGAATATTATCGATATTAAGTCCCTTGCAAAACTTTCAAAAAAAAATAAAATTCTTTTGTGCGTTGATAACACATTTGCATCTCCTTATCTTCAAAGACCATTAGAATTAGGAGCTGATATAATAATTCATTCAGCAACTAAATATATAGCAGGACACAGTGATGTTATAATTGGTGCAATTGTAATTAATAATAAAAGGCTGCATGAAAAATTATCATTTATTCAAAATGCTTCTGGAGCTACTCCTGGTCCGATGGATTCTTTTTTGACTTTAAGAGGGATTAAAACACTTCATCTTAGAATGCAAAGACACTCTGAAAATGCAAAGAAGATTGCTTATTTTTTAAAGAGAAACCCTAAAATAGGGAAAGTATATTGGCCTGGGTTCTCAGATCATACAAATCACAAAATTGCAAAAAAACAAATGAAAGATTTTGGAGGAATCGTTTCATTTATTCCAAAACAATCAAATTTTAAAACTGCAAAAAAGATTGCAGAGAATTTAAAACTATTCACTTTAGCTGAATCTTTAGGTGGAGTAGAGAGTTTATGTTGTCACCCTGCTAGCATGACCCATGCTTCAATAGCACCAGAGGATAGGAAAAAATCAGGTCTGGTAGATTCTCTTTTAAGACTAAGTATTGGAATTGAAGATGTAGATGATTTAATTGATGATTTAAAACAAGCAATAGGCTGATATATGGATATTTCAAAAGACAAAAAAATTTACTTTGCTTCAGATAACCACCTTGGAGCTCCTTCAAATAAAGAAAGTCGAATAAGAGAAAAGAAATTTATTGAGTGGCTTGATAGCATAAAAGAAGATGCTGAAATAATTTTTCTATTAGGGGATTTATTTGATTTCTGGTTTGAATATAAACACTCTGTTCCCAAAGGTTTTACAAGAACACTTGGTAAGTTGGCTGAACTATCTGATCAGGGAATAAAAATTTATTTTTTTGTTGGTAATCATGATTATTGGATGAATGATTATTTTAAAAAGGAACTAGGGATTAAAGTTTTTAAAAAACCTGAAGTTTTTGTTTTTAATTCTAAATCCTTTTTTATAGGACATGGAGATGGGTTAGGCCCTGGCGATAAAGGATACAAAAGAATGAAGCTTATATTGTCAAATCCTTTTTTCATATGGTTATTCAGACTTATACATCCAGATATTGGAATTTCTCTTGGAAAATACTTTTCTCAAAAAAACAAGCTTATTTCTGGAGAAAAGGATGTTGACTTTAAAGGAGAAGATAATGAATGGCTAATTAAATATTCCAAAAAGAAATTAATTGAGGATCATATTGATTATTTTATTTTTGGCCATAGGCATTTTCCAATTGTACATCAACTTAAATCTAAATCCAAGTATATTAACTTAGGTGATTGGATTACCCATTTTACATTTGGTGTTTTTGATGGAAAGACATTTAATTTAAGAAATTATCTAAAGAAAAATGATTGAATCAAAAAAATCAAATTTTGAGAGAACTGTCCTGGTTGGTATAATTAATGACTTACAAAATGAAGAAAAATTAAATGAATTTATTGAGGAGTTAGAATTTCTATCAGTAACTGCGGGAGGTAAAGTTGTAAGAAAATTTAAACAGAAAATAAATACTCCAAACCCAAAGACATTTATAGGAAAAGGAAAAATTGATGAAATTCAAAAATATATCAAGAACAATGATGTGTCAATAGTTGTTTTTGATGATGAACTATCTCCTACTCAACAATCAAATATAGAGAGGCTGCTGAAATGTAAAATACTTGATAGAACAGCATTAATACTTGATATTTTTGCCCAGAGAGCGAAAACAAGTTATGCTAAAACTCAAGTTGAATTGGCTCAATATGAATATCTATTACCTAGGTTAAAAGGATTATGGACACACCTTGAAAGACAAAGAGGGGGAATTGGAATGAGAGGTCCTGGTGAAACTGAGATTGAAACTGATAGAAGAATAGTTAGAGATAAAATTTCATTATTGAAAAAGAAGTTGTCAGTTATTGATAAGCAAATGAAAGTCCAAAGAGGGAATAGGGGTTCATTAGTTAAAGTTGCTTTAGTAGGTTATACAAATGTTGGTAAATCAACAATCATGAATCTAATATCAAAAACGAATGTTTTTGCTGAAGACAAACTTTTTGCGACAGTAGACACGACTGTTAGAAAAGTTGTTATTAATACCTTGCCCTTCCTTTTAACAGATACTGTTGGATTTATAAGAAAATTACCTACTCAATTAATTGAGTCATTTAAAAGTACTCTTCAGGAAGTTAAAGATGCAGATATACTTCTTCATGTGGTGGATATATCTCATACTAGTTTTGAAGAACATATAAATTCAGTTGATAAAATATTATATGAGATTAATTGCCACAATAAGTATACTCTCATGGTATTTAATAAAATAGATAATTATGATAATGAAAGTTTTATAGACAAAAGCAAAAGAGTTGAGTCTAATGGAGATAATATATCATTAATAAAGTGGAAAAATACTTGGATGAATAAAACCGGAGGTAAAGCCTTATTTATTTCGGCAACAAGGAAACTTAATATAGAAAATTTTAAAAAACAAATTTATCAAATTATAAGAGAAGTGGATATGAGTCATTATCCTAAAAATGATTATTTATATCCCGAATATTTTTCAAAGGGATAGTTTTGTAATGACTGTAAATAATGATATTTTAACCAATTCTTAACAGATATAGTTTAAATATTTTTTAAAATTTGTGCTCATTAATCAATTTAAAGATGAAAGATAAAATAGATTTAACTAAAAAAGATGAAAAAATAAAAGAAGAGAGTGCTTTTATAGATCTTCTTACAATGGAGATAAGTAAAAAAATTATTGGTCAGAATAAAATGATCGAGAGACTCTTAATAGGATTATTAGGGAGAGGACATGTTCTTTTAGAGGGAGTCCCGGGATTAGCTAAAACATTAGCTATTAATAGTCTTAATGATGCAGTAAAGGGAACTTTTCATCGTATACAGTTTACTCCTGATTTACTTCCTGCAGATGTAATAGGAACAATGATATATAATATGAAACAGGGAGACTTTTCAATAAGAAAAGGTCCTGTTTTTGCAAATTTTGTTTTGGCTGATGAAATTAATAGAGCCCCAGCAAAAGTTCAGTCTGCTCTTCTTGAAGCTATGCAAGAGAAACAGGTGACTATTGGAGATAAGACTTTTAAGCTTTCTGATCCCTTTTTAGTTATGGCTACTCAAAATCCTATTGAACAAGAAGGTACATATCCTCTACCAGAGGCCCAGATAGACAGGTTTATGATTAAGGTTATTGTGGATTATCCAGAAATTGAAGAAGAACAAAAAATAATTAATTTAAATCTTAGTAGATCTCAAGAGAAAATAAAACCAATAGTATCTACAAAACAAATTTTAACTGCTCAAGAAGCTATTCATGAAGTTTATATGGATGAGAAGATTGAAAAATATATATTAGATTTAATTTTTTGTACTAGATATCCTGATAAATATAAACTTGAGGATCTCGCACCATTAATTTCATTTGGCGCCTCTCCTAGAGGAAGTATAAACCTTGCTCTTGCTTCAAAATGTTATGCATTTATCAAACATCGAGGATATGTAATACCAGAGGATGTTAGAGAGGTCATTCATGATGTTCTTAGACATAGAATAGGGCTTACTTATGAAGCTGAAGCAGAAAATGTTTCCACAGAAGACTTAATTACAAAAATTATAAATACCATAGAGGTCCCATAATTGCATTTATGGATACAAAAGAACTACTTAAGAAAGTAAGAAAAATTGAAATCAAGAGTAGGCGCTTAAGTGACAACCTTTTTGGTGGGGAGTATTTAAGCACCTTCAAAGGGAGAGGCATGACTTTTAGTGAAGTTAGAAAGTATGAGTTTGGAGATGACATAAGATCAATCGATTGGAATGTAACTGCAAGATACAATGAACCATTTATAAAAATTTTTGAAGAAGAAAGAGAATTAACAGTAATGCTACTTGTTGATGTTAGTGGTTCTGAAGCATTTGCAACAAAGAATAAATTAAAAAAAGAAATAATTACTGAAATAGCAGCAACACTTGCTTTTTCTGCTTTAAAAAATAATGATAAGGTTGGAGCAATACTATTCTCTGATAAAGTAGAACTATTTATCCCCCCTAATAAAGGAAAAACGCGTATTTTAAGAATTATTAGAGAGCTGATTGAATTTACGCCAAATAGTATAAAAACTAATATTGACTCATCTTTAAGATTTCTTTTAAATGTAATCCAGAAAAAAGCAATTGTCTTTTTGCTATCTGATTTTATTGATGATAATTATGAAAAATCGCTAAAACTTGCATCAAAGAAATTTGATCTGACTGGGATTAGAATTTATGATATAAAAGAAACTGAAATACCCAAAATAGGAATAGTGCCAATTATTGATGCTGAATCAGGAAAACTGGAATGGGTTGATACTAATTCTAAAAAGGTAAGACATAATTATAAAACTAATTATGACAGGAATATTAAACAATTTCATAGTCTATTTAATAAAAATGGAGCTGGTATAATTGATTGTAGAGTTGATGAGAGTTATGTAAAAAAACTTTTAGGCTATTTTAAATTAAGAGCGTAGTGAAAAAAATATTTTTCATATTAGTCTTTAACTGTGCAGTTTTATTTGGTCAATCAGCAAGCTTTGATAATAATATAGAGATAAATGCAGAAGTTGATTCGACAAGTTTTAAAATTGGAGAGAAAATAGACTATTATATAAAAATATCTCTCGACAATAATTATAATATAAAATTTTCTGAAAAACCTAATTTCTTGCCTTTTGAGGTTTTAGAATCTTTTAAAACAGACACTCTAAATGAGAGTGATAAATTTTCAATTGTAAAGAAATATTCTTTAATTAATTTTGAGCCTGGTGAATTTTGGATTCCTCCTCAAAGAATATTATTTGACAATTCAATTAAGTATTCTGATTCTTTACTTGTTATTATTAATGATGTTGAAGTTGATACGATTAAACAGAATTTATATAATATTAAACCAATTTTACCAGTTAAAAGAAATTACACCAATGTTGTAAGATTTATATCTATCCTGTTATTTATATTATTTATTATCTGGTACTATATGATTTATAGATTAAAGGGGAATAGAGAGAATACTTTTAATGAAAATGAATCATACTATGAAATTGCAACAAAAAAAATTAATCAATTAAAGACCTTAACACCAAAAAATCAAAATGAGTTTAAAGAATTTTATACTAATTTGGTAGACTCTTTAAGAGAATATCTTGAATTCCAATTTCAAATTCCTGCGCTTGAAAGTACATCAAGTGAACTCCTTATAAGAATTAAAGTATTTACAAATAATAAGAAATATGAAATTGCAAATAAAAAATTTAAAGATATTGAAAAGTTATTCTCAAAGTCAGATTTAATTAAATTCGCAAAGTCTTTGCCTTCAAAAAATGAATTATCTATTGATATAGAAACTATTTCTAGTTTTATAGAAAAAGTTAATGATTTATATATAAAGGAACTTGAGTTAGAAATTGAATCTCAGGATCTTACTGGTTATAATAAAGAAGCAAAAAATAGTTTTCAATTAAAAAAGGTAGCCTATTTATTTATTGGTTCAATTTTATCAATTCTATTATTCTCATTTCTAATTTTTGGATACTATCCAGTAAGGGATACACTATTGTTTCACCCAACAAGAAAATTATATAAGAAAAACTGGTATTCAAGTCAATATGGATCTCCTCCAGTTGAGATTCAAACACCTGAAATATTGTTTAGATCGGAAGATACTTTAGGAATAACCAAATTTAATTTTGGAGATTTTGGAAATCCATTTTTTATTGAATTAAAATTTAATGATGTAATAAAAGGAAAACAGGTTTCTGATTTAAATACACTATTAAATAATTCTCTTAAAAAATTACAAGATTTAGGAGCAAAAAACATTTTAATGAATGATGAAACATTTACAATCAAATCTGGTGATATGGGCTATAAGTTTTTTGGAAGTCTTGATTTTAGCGAAAACAATAATCTTATAAGGTCAAGTTTTACATCTATTGTTTTTCCTTATGATCAAGTCACTATATCTCTAACTATTATATATGTTAAAGAAGATAGGTACTCAGATAAAGTAGAAGAAAGAATCTTGGAAAGTTTAAATATAATTAAAGAACTATGATGTTTACAGATTTTTATTTTGCAAATCCTAGATATCTATTATTGTTAATATTAGTTCCAATTATAGTTTATTATTTAGTTATTATTTCAAAGCAACTTCAAGCTACTCTTAAATTTCCATCAATAGATGTACTAAAACAAAATAGAACGAATTTCACCAGGATAAGACCAATTATATATGTTTTTAGGTTATTGGTAATTATTTTAATCATTATTTCTTTAGCTAGGCCTCAAACTAAAGAAACTTCAACTAGAATAAAAACAACTAGAGGAATTGATATTGTTATGGTTATCGATATTTCATCTAGTATGTTAGCAAAAGATTTAAAACCAAATAGACTCTCTGCATTAAAGAATGTTGCAGCAAATTTTGTCGATAATAGACCTAACGATAGAATAGGTCTTGTTGTATATGCTGCAGAGAGTTATACTAAAACACCTGTAACTAGTGATAAAAAAATAATTAAACAAGTGCTTTCTGAGATTAATTATGACCCTATTTTAGAAGATGGGACAGCAATTGGCATGGGACTATCTACTGCTGTTAATAGATTAAAAGGTAGTGTAGCAAAAAGTAAGGTAATCATCCTTTTAACTGATGGAGTCAATAATTCAGGTTTTATTGATCCAAGAATTGCCGCAGAATTAGCTGCAGAGTATGAAATAAAAACTTATACAATAGGGATAGGAAGTAATGGAAGAGCTCTTGCACCTGTTTCTATTTTACCAAATGGAAATTTTCAATTTAGCTTAACTAATGTAGAAATAGATGAAGATTTATTAAGAAATATTTCTGAGAGAACATCTGGTAAATATTTCAGAGCTACAGACAATCTAGAACTTGCAAATATCTATGAAGAGATAAACAAATTAGAAAAAACTGAAATAAACGAAACGGTTTATACAAATTATAATGAGAAATATCGATTATATTCTATTATAGCCCTTATTTTCTTATCAATTGAATTTATATCAAGAAAAACTATATACAAAAGCTTTATTTAATTATGTATCAATTAGATTCTCCATATTATTTATATCTATTAATAATCATTCCGATTTTATTAATGATTAATATTATTTATATGGTTTGGAGAAAAAAAACTCAAGAAAATTTTTCTTCAAAAGAATTATTAGAAAAATTAAGTCCAAATCGTTCAAATTTTAAGATAAAATTAAAAATGCTTTTTGAGATATTGGCGATTTTTCTACTTATAATAGCTCTTGTAAATCCTAAAATTGGGACTGAATTAAAAACTGTAAAAAGAGAAGGAGTAGATATAGTATTTGCTCTTGATATATCTAAGAGTATGCTAGCAGAAGATGTTGCACCAAATAGACTTCAAAAATCGAAACGTTTAATTTCTGAGATTATTAATTCTTTAGGTAGTGATAGGGTAGGAATTCTAGTTTATGCTGAACAAGCTGTCCCACAAGTTCCTTTAACAACAGATTTTGCATCAGTAAAAAACTTTTTACAAATGATAGATACAGATATTTTATCATCACAAGGCACATCTATTGATTCAGCTTTAAATCTTTCAATAAATTATTTTGATAAAAATTCTGATACTAATAGAGTATTAATTTTACTTTCTGATGGAGAAGATCATGATGATATTTCTCAAAAAATTGTAGAGTCAATACCTGCTGAAGGTATCAATCTATTAACAGTTGGTATCGGAGATGATAATGGTTCAACTATTCCTCTAAGAATCAACGGAATAATTGATTCATACAAAAAAGATAAGAATGGTCAAGTTGTCATAACAAAGAGAAATTCAGAAATTTTACAGAAATTGGCTAAAGTTTCTAATGGCATATATCTTGATGGTAATGATACAGAGATGGTTCTGGATAACATAAAAACTAAATTGAATGAAATTGATAAGACAGAATTTGAAACCAATAAATTTGTAGACTATAGACAAAGGTTCCAACTTTTTCTTTCACTTTCTTTATTTTTTATTATAGCTGACGTATTTTTATTTGAAACTAAGACAAAATGGATACAAAAATTGAATTTATTTAATGAAAAGTAGAATTTTAAAATATATAATATGTTCCTTTCTGGCAATCTCAGGATTATACTCTCAGAGTACAAGAGATAATAGCACATTTAAGGGAAACAAAAATGTAATTAGCAAGAAATATAGTAAAGCTGAAGTAAACTATAGAAAGGCGCTTTCTGAATCTGAAAAAGAAACTAGAGCATCTCATAATTTAGGAAATGTTTTATTTGAGAATAATAATTATGATGAGGCAATACAAGAATATTTTAAAACACAAAAAAATTCAGAGATTGATCTAGAGAAGCATTCTGCATTTCACAATCTCGGAAATTCATATATGAAAAAAAAGGATTATGCTCAAGCCGTTGATTCTTATAAAAATGCATTGAGAAATAATCCTGAAGATAATGAAACTAGATATAATTATTCTATTGCAAAAAAGTTTCTTGAAGGAGATAAAAGAAATAAATCACAAAACAATAATAAAGATTCTGAAGAATCAAAAAATGATAAATCTGAACAAAAGGATAATAATAAAGAAAAAGAAAACAATAACGAAGAGAAGCAAGATTCTGAAAATCAAAAACCAAATGATCAAAAAGATCAAAAAGAAAAAGGAGGAGGTTTATCAAAGCAACAGATGGAAAATTTATTAGAGGCAATAAACAATATTGAAAATGATGTAAATAAAAAAGTGAATGCAAATAAGAAGAAGGTTAGAACGTCTAAAAAGTCAGAAAAGGATTGGTGAAAACATTAATTAAACATATAAGCCTTTATGCTCTGATACTTAATAGCAGTTTAATTATTGCCCAAGTTAACTTTGAAGCAACGCTTAGTAAGAAAAAATTAGGACTTAATGAAAGGTTAAGAATAGATTTTGTAATGAATAAGAATGGGGATAATTTCACACCTCCAAATTTTGAAAATTTCCAAATAATAGGTGGTCCAAACCAATCAATAAAGACTTCATATCTTAATGGTGAGCAAAGCTTCTCAAAAACTTTTTCTTTTTTTTTGAAGCCTTTAAAAAAAGGAAAATTAGTTATATATCAAGCCACTGTTACAATTGATGGGCAAGAATATAAATCATTGCCTGTGGAGGTTAATGTGACCAATTCTGTAAAGGGGGTTAATTCAAACTCCGATGATGAATATTTTGATGATGATAATATTGAGCTAATTGCTTCTGTTTCAAAAAACTCTCCATATATTAATGAACCTATAACTATTGTATACAAACTATATTATAAAAGTCCTATAAATGTTTCAAATGCAAATGAATCAGAAGCACCAAAATATAAAGACTTTTTTACTCAAAATATTAAAATCCCTCAATTAAAAGTTGACAGAGAAACCTATAAAGGTCAAATTTATAACGTTGTTGACTGGAGAAAAGTAGTTTTGTATCCTCAAAGAGATGGTAATCTTGAAATCAGTCCTTTATCTTTAAATTTAGTTCTAGATTTTCCTACAAATAAAAGAGATTTCTTTGGTAATATAATATATGACCAGGCTTCTAAGATTATTACTACTGGTAGTAAAATTATTACAGTTAGAAAATTGCCAGATAATGGAAAACCTAAAAATTTTTCTGGTGCAGTAGGTCAATTTGAATTCGATATAATTCTTAACAAGAATTCCTTAAAAGCTTCTGAATCATTTCAAGCTAAAGTTAAAGTTACGGGTCAAGGAAATCTTAAACTATTTGATTTGCCTAATTTGATGGTTCCTGCTTCAATGGAGCTTTATGAACCTGAAAGAAAAGAAAATGTAAAAACTAATTTATCAGGAATGTCTGGAACAATTGAGAATATATATACGATTGTTCCTAAATATCAAGGAAAATTCCCTATACAAGAGTTAGAATTTTCATATTTTGATCCATTAGAAAAAACATATAAGACTTTAAAGTCTCAAAAATTGAATATTGATGTTTTTGAAGGGCCAACTTTATCTTCAAATAATAATGAGAACATAGTATTGCCTGTTAGTGAGTCTTTTAAGTTCATAAAAAAAGAAAACAATTTTACAAGAATTAATAAAGAACAATTCTCAAATACAAGCACTTTTTATATTCTTTTATCAATTCCGTTATTATCTCTTTTATCTTTTATAATTTTTTATAGTCTTCCGAAAAGAAGGGAATTAAATAATTATGAAAAGATAAAAAAGGTGTATAAGCAAATTAAAATAAATCTAAATAATGCCGAAAAATCAATAGGAAATAAAGATAAATTTTATGATTTAGTTGAAAAGGCCATTTATAATTGTTTAAAAGTAAGATTCTCTATTCAAACTAATAAGTTGAATAAGAAATCAATTAAAAAACAAATGATTTTGGATGGTATTTCTGTTGATAAGATAGAAATAATTTTGAAGTTGGTTGAAAGTTGTGAAAGAGCAAGATATTCTAATTCGTCAGATTATGAGATGACTAATGATCTGAATACTGCACGTAAAATATTTGATGAAATATTAAAAAAATAACAAATGGGGTTAAATATAATTTACATATTATTTTATTTTTCTGTTTTTTTCCAATCTAATGGTCAAATATTTGAATCAGCAAATAATTATTATAGTAATGGAGATTATAATGGCGCAATCAATCTTTATCTCCAAATTCTTGATTCAGGATATGAAAGCCATTCTCTTTACTTCAATCTAGGAAATTCATATTATAAATTAAATAATATAGCTGAAAGTAATTATTATTTTGAGATGGCAAAAAAGTTATCTCCAAATGATTCAGAGACAAGTATTAACTTATCTTTTGCGCAAAATATGAGAATTGATAAAATTGAGAAACTTCCAATTTCTCAACTTGAAAGCATTCGGGGTTCAATAATAAAGTTATTTTCAGTAAATACTTGGAAAATAATTTTTCTAATATTTATTTGGCTGCTCTGTATATCTATAATTTTATACATATACTATGCTGATCCTTTTAAGAAGAAACTTTTTTTTAATATTTCAATTGTATTAGTTATGGTCTCTTCTTTGATATATTGGATTAGTTATGAAAAAGAAATAGAGACTGAGAAAGTTTATGGAATAGTTTATCCTAAAGAAATTGAAGTTTGGAGCGAACCCAATAAATTATCTGAACTTAAATTTTTGTTGCATGAGGGTACCAGAGTTGAATTGATAGATCAAGTTCAAGATTGGTTAAATATTAGACTTCATAATGGAACAACTGGTTGGCTATATTCAGATTCCATAAAATCAATTAAGTAAATTTTTGTAAAAACACCTCATTCTCATTCTCGATTATATTAAAAAGAATTTCAGATAAATCAAGAAGAAATCCATACATAAAAGAGTTTGTTATTATGTTAAGGTTAACAAGTTCAATAGAATGAACTATCCAAACAAAAACGATGAATAATAAGGACCATTTAATTAAACCAAAAACACCACCAAAGACACTATTGAATAATCCAAGATTAACAACTTTGATAAATTTTGTTACAGATTTTGCAAACAGGGTAACTAAACTGTAGATAATAAAAAAGGTTATTAAAAAAACAAATATTTTTAATAAACTGAAATTAATATTAAAAGAATTATATAAAAAATTTGAGATTAAATCATCAAAATTTATTGCTATTGAAAATCCTAGAAAAATAGCTAATAAACTTGATATTTCAACTATTAAACCTTTAGAGAAACCTCTAAAAGATCCATAACCAATTAAGCTAATTGAAATTAAATCAAATAAATTCATTAAACTTGAATTATATTTGCAATATACATAACCTTAATCTTAGGCTTTAATTATTAAGAGATTATTTAAATTGAATTTGTCAACACTTAAATAAAATGAAGAAAGAGTTACTTAATCATTTGGATCACATAAGAAAATTTAATTCTCATGAAATTGAGAAAATAGAGAATTTTAAAATAAAATACTTAGGAAGAAAAGGAATTATTAACGATTTGTTTTCAAAGTTTAAAGATGTTCCAGCAGAAGAGAAAAGAGAAATTGGACTTAAGATAAATGAATTAAAGAATTCAGTTCAAAATAAATATGATGATTTAATTAATAAAACTGAAAGTAATCAAGGAATAGTATCAAATGAAGATATATCTCGGCCTGGTTTTCCAATTAGCTCTGGATCATTGCATCCCATAACAATTATTAAAAATAAAGTTATTGACATTTTTTCTCAAGTAGGATTTGATTTATCTGATGGCCCTGAAATAGAAGATGATTGGCATAATTTTACTGCTTTAAATCTTCCAAAAAACCATCCTGCTAGAGATATGCAAGACACATTTTTTATTCAAACTAACCCAGATATTTTACTTAGAACTCATACTTCATCTGTTCAAGTAAGGTATATGGAAAACAATGCCCCTCCTATTAACATAATCTCACCTGGAAGAGTATATAGAAACGAGGCTATCTCTGCAAGGTCGCATTGTCTTTTTCATCAAGTAGAAGGAATAGTAGTTGATGAGAATATTTCTTTTGCAGATCTCAAACAAATGATCTTATATTTTACAAAAGCAATGTTTGGAAAATCTAAATTGAGATTTAGACCATCTTTTTTCCCTTTTACTGAACCAAGTGCAGAAGTAGATATTTATTGGGGATTAGAGTCTGAGACAGATTATAGACTAACCAAGGGGACTGGTTGGTTAGAAATTATGGGCTGTGGAATGGTAGATCCAAAAGTTCTAGAGAATTGTAATATAGATCCAGAGAAGTACTCAGGTTATGCTTTTGGGCTTGGAATAGAAAGGATTGCAATGTTAATCTATGAGATACCAGATATTAGATTATTCTTTGAAAATGACATCAGGTTTTTAGAGCAATTCAAATCTTAATTTTATAAATCAAATTTGATACCTTGAGCCAGAGGAAGCTCTGGAGAAAAGTTAATTGTATTTGTTTGTCTTCTCATATATACTTTCCATGCATCTGATCCACTTTCTCTCCCACCTCCTGTTTCTTTTTCTCCTCCAAATGCACCACCAATTTCTGCTCCAGATGTTCCTATGTTTACATTTGCAATTCCACAGTCACTTCCCCAATGAGATAAAAAACATTCAGCATCTTGTAGCTTATTTGTCATAATTGCTGAAGACAATCCTTGTTTAACTTCATTTTGTATTTCAATTGCAGAGTCAACACCACCTGAATATTTAATTAAATACAAAATTGGAGCAAATGTCTCTTCTTGAACAATATTTTTTGCATGATCAATTTCAGCAATTACAGGTTTTACATAACAACCACTATTATATTCTTCACCACTCAAAACTCCACCTGGAACTAGAAAACTCCCACCTTGTTCTTCTATCGTATTTAATGCATTTAAATAATTTTTGACAGCCTCTTTATCAATTAAAGGGCCAACATGGTTATCAGAATTCAGAGGATCGCCTATTTTAATTTGTTTATATGCTTCTTTAAGTGAACTCTTAACTTTTTCATAAATTGCTTCATGAACAATTAACCTTCTTGTAGAGGTACATCTTTGACCACAAGTACCAACAGCTCCAAAAACAGTTCCCATCAACATCATTTTAAGATCTGCATCTGGAGTTACAATTATTGCATTATTCCCTCCTAATTCTAGTAATGTTTTTCCTAATCTAGATCCAACCTTTTCGGCAACTTTTTTCCCCATTCTAGTTGATCCAGTTGCAGAAACTAAAGGTATCCTATTATCAGAAGATAATAATTCACCTATCTTATAGTCTCCATTTATGACAGATGAAACTCCTTCAGGAATATTATTTTCTTTTAATACATCTGATATTAATCTTTGACATATTATACTACATAATGGAGTTTTTTCACTTGGTTTCCAGATTGTAACATTTCCGCAAACCCATGAAATAGCTACATTCCAGCTCCATACTGCAACAGGGAAATTAAATGCTGAAATAATCCCAACAATACCAAGTGGATGATATTGTTCATACATTCTATGTTCAGGTCTTTCAGAATGCATTGTAAGCCCATGAAGTTGTCTAGATAATCCAACTGCAAAATCACAGATATCAATCATTTCTTGAACCTCTCCAAGCCCTTCTTGAAATGATTTTCCCATTTCATATGACACTAGAGTTCCTAATTCTTGTTTATTATTTCTTAATTTTTCTCCAAATTGTCGAACTAGTTCACCACGTTTAGGTGCAGGAATTTTTCTAAATTTTATAAATGCTTCTTTAGCAGTATTTATAATAGTTTCATAATCTTCCTTTGAACCTGTTTGTATTTTTCCAATGGTTTTTCCATCAACTGGAGAAATAGAGCTTATTAATTCTCCAGTTCCAAACCATTTTGAACCAGTAGAACAGCCCAATTCTTCATTTTTTATATCAAGCTTTTTTATTAACATATCTCTAACTTCCATATAATTATATTTCTGAAATCCTTAATGTATTTGTCATCCCTTTTTTATCTATTGGCATTGAAGTTAAATTTATTACCTTATCTCCTTTCTGTAAAAATTTATTGTCTAGGGCAATTTTATTTATTTGCTCTACAGTTCTATCAGTACTTTCAAAACTATCATAAAAAAAAGCCTTTACTCCCCATAAAAGATTTAATTGAGTCAATATCCTTTTATTTGAAGTAAATACAAGCACATGTGTTGAAGGCCTCCAAGACGATATTTGAAAAGCAGTATAACCACTATGTGTTAGAGTGCTTATAGCTTTAGCTTTAATATTATTAGCCATTTTGGCTGCGCTATAACAAATAGATTTTGTAATATACCTTTTTGATTTCTTATCTTTTGGTCTTTTATTTGCGAGAGAAATTAAATTAGAGTTTTCCACTTTATTTATTATTGAAGAGATAGTTTTTATGACTTCTAGAGGATATTTTCCTACAGAAGTTTCTCCTGATAACATAACTGCATCAGCTCCATCCATAACTGAATTAGCAACATCATTTACTTCAGCTCTAGTAGGACTCAGGCTCTCCATCATACTCTCCATCATTTGTGTAGCGATTATTACTGGAATTCTTGCTTTTTTCGCTTTTGCAACTAATTTCTTTTGAATTAGAGGAATCTCTGATGATTCAAGCTCAACACCTAGATCACCTCTTGCAACCATTAATCCACTTGAAACTTTTATAATTTCATCAATATTTTTAAGAGCTTCAGGTTTTTCAATTTTAGCAATTACAGGAATTCTATATTCAGAGTTTTGATCAATTATTTTAAGTAAATCTTCAATATCACTTTTTGATCTGACAAAAGAAAGAGCTAGCCAGTCAACCTTTTCCTTAATAGCTAGAATTGCATCTTCAATGTCTTTTTCTGTTAATGGAGATAAAGAAATCTTTGTATTTGGAAGATTAAACCCTTTATTAGAGTCAATATTTCCTCCCTGAATAACTTCTGCTGTTATTAAATCTCTTTTATTTGTGCTTAATATTTTTAAAATGATTTTTCCATCATCTAATAATATGTTTTCCCCCTCTTTTATATCCTTTGCAAGATTTTTATAGTTTACATATAACTTTTTGCTATTGCCTACTAATTGAGATTTAGAATCTATGGTTATTTTATCTCCCTGGTTAAAAGAAGAATTTTTTTTCATTTTTCCTATCCTCAGCTTTGGGCCTTGAAGATCAGCAATAATTGCAGTATTTAATGAAAATTTTTTATCAATCTCTCTTATAAGTTTTATAGTCTTTTTTACTTCATTATGTTTTGCATGTGAGAAATTAATCCTAAAAACATCTACACCCCCTAACATCATTTGTTCCATTGTTTTAGAGGATGAGGAAGAAGGGCCAATAGTAGCTATTATTTTTGTTTTTTTTATTTTCCTCATACATCAAAATTTAAATTCTCTTCAAGATCATATATTCTATAAACAAGAGATATTCCTTTTACTTGTTTCAGGGTATTTACAAGTTTTTCTGAAGGATAAAAACAATTTTGTTTAATAAAAAAATCTACTTCCTTATACTTCTTAATCAAAGATAATTCTTTTAGTTCTGGATAGCTAAAAAGTCCTTTGATATGTTGAATACTCTCATTATTGCTTATTAGTTTGTTAGAGAATAATTCAAAATCTAAGCCTTTAGATTCCAATTTCCAGCTATAGTGACTTGAATAAAAGTGTGATTCTAATTTTATGTCTCTTTTGGAGCGCTGGAAGTTAGATATTAATAAGGAGTTAATTTTATAAACTATTTGATAGTCCTTAAGACTAGAATGTAATGCAATAAGTTTTATTTTCTCCTTGTTTAAAGGCTCTAAAAATAGTGTCTTATTACTTTTATAGTTTTTCAGTTTTTAAAATTATAGTTTTGTAAGAATAATACAAGCGTTATGCCCTCCAAATCCAAAAGTATTAGAAAGACACGCGTTAATTTCTTTTTTTTGAGGCTTTGAGAAAGTCAAATTTAGCTTAGGATCAATATTTTCATCTCTATTAAAATGATTAATTGTTGGAGGAACCATACTATTGTTCATTGCTAAAATACAAGAAATTCCTTCTATTGCTCCAGCAGCACCTAGTAGGTGACCAGTCATAGATTTTGTAGAATTAATGTTAAGATTATATGCATCTTCTTGAAAAACTTGCTTTACAGCTTTAGTTTCAGCTATATCTCCAAGCGAAGTAGATGTTCCATGCATATTAATTAAATCAATATCTGATGTATTTAATTTTGCATCATCCAGGCAGTTCTTCATAACTTTAATAGCACCTTTCCCATCTGGATGTGGAGCAGTCATATGGTATGCATCGGAAGATAATCCACCGCCAGAAAGTTCTGCGTATATTTTAGCTCCTCTATTTTTTGCATGTTCATACTCTTCAAGGATAAGAGCTCCCCCTCCTTCGCCCAATACAAATCCATCCCTATCTCTATCAAAAGGTCTTGATGCAGTCAAGGGATCATCGTTTCTAGTTGAAAGAGCATGCATTGCATTAAATCCACCTATACCAGCAATTGTAATTGGCGCTTCTGATCCTCCTGCTACAATTATATCTGAATACCCCATTTTTATATAATTTGAACCATCTATAATCGCATTTGCAGAAGATGCACAGGCAGAAACTGTAGCAAAATTAGGACCATGGAAACCATATTTTATAGATATTAAACCAGGAGCAATGTCTGGAATCATTTTTGGAATAAAAAAAGGATTAAATCTAGGAGTACCATCACCTTGTGCAAAGTTTAATACTTCATTTTGAAATGTTTCAAGACCTCCTATACCAGCTCCCCAAATTACTCCAACTCTATCATTATTAACTTTAGATTCAATTAATTTTGCGTCTTCAATTGCTTCTTTAGCAACTACCAATGCATATTGAGCAAACTTGTCATATCTCCTAACTTCTTTTTTTTCGAAAAAATTTAATGGATCATAACCCTTTATTTCACATGCAAATTTTGTTTTGAATTTACTGGCATCAAAGTGTGTAATATTATTAGCACCACCAGTTCCTGAAATAAGTCCATCCCAAAATTGAGATAAGGAGTTACCTATAGGAGTTAAAGCTCCCATTCCAGTAACTACAACTCTTCTTGGATTCATAAAAATGAACTTATTTCGATTTTTCTATAAATTCTATTGCTTGTCCGACTGTTATGATGTTTTCAGCTTGATCATCAGGGATTTGAATATCGAATTCTTTTTCAAATTCCATAATTAATTCTACAGTGTCTAAAGAATCAGCACCAAGGTCATTTGTAAAACTAGCCTCAGTAACTACTTCATTTTCATCAACACCTAACTTATCAACGATTATTGCTTTAACTCTTGAAGAAATATCTGACATAATATAATTATTTATGAGTTATAAAAAACAAAATTAAAAAACTTTGAATAAAACTCTTCTTAAAAGTTCGAAAATATACCTTTATTTGTTAAATAAAAAAGTTTTTTTCTGAAAATTATACATAGTTATTAAAATTTATGAGAAAGAAAATAATTCTTTTAATTTCAGGTAAAGGAACTAATGCTATAAATATTATAAAGTATTTTCTTAATAATGATTCAATACAAGTTTGTTCAGTTCTTAGTAATAATAAAAACTCTCCCATTTTTGAAAATCTCAGCGACTATAATGTTCCTGCAGAATATTTTGATATAGAAACATTTGATGATGAAGTTTTTGAAAAAATAAAAAAAATTAATCCAGATTTAATTGTACTAGCAGGGTTTTTAAAAAAAATCTCTTTAAAATTTCTTGCTTTTTTTCCAAAAAAAATTATAAATATTCATCCATCTCTACTTCCAAAGTATGGAGGAAAAGGGATGTATGGAAAGAAGATTCACAAAAAGGTTCTAGAGTCTAAGGATAAAGAAACAGGAATTACAATTCACTTTGTTTCAGAAGGATATGATTCGGGGGAGATTATTTTTCAAAAAAAACTAAAAATTAACAAGAAAGATGATGCATCTTTAATTGAAAAAAGAATTCATAATTTAGAATATGAATTTTATCCTAAAGTGATTGCATCATTACTAGAAACTTAAAATGTCAAAAAAAATTAATATATATACAGATGGTTCTTCTATTGGTAATCCAGGCCCTGGGGGTTATGGAGTAATAATGGTCTTAGAGAATAACGTATATAAAAAAGAGGTTAGTCAAGGATTCTCATTAACAACTAATAATAGAATGGAACTATTAGCAGTAATTGTTGCCCTTGAGAATATTAAAATTATAAACTCTAATGTTGAAGTATTTACTGATTCAAAATATGTTTCAGATGCTGTTGAAAAGAAATGGGTTTTTGAATGGGAAAAATTAAACTTTAAGAAGAAAAAAAATCCTGACTTATGGAAAAGGTTTCTAATAATCTATAGAAAACATAATGTTACTTTTACATGGATTAAAGGACATAATAATCATCCTGAAAATGAAAGATGTGATTATATGGCAAATAAAGCAGCTAGAAGTTCTAATATTATAAAAGACACATATTATGAACAAAATATAAAAATATCTTAATGAAAAAAAAGAACACTTTACTTATTGTAGCTAGTCTGGCTTATGATGGAATAGATACTGGCGAGCAAAAGATAGATCATATTTTAGGTGGAGCAGGATCATATATATGTCTATCTGTTAAACACTTTAATCTATCTTCAGGAATTGTATCTGTTGTTGGAAATGATTTTAAAGAATCAGATTTAAAATTGTTAGAATCATGTGGGGTTAATTTAGATGGAGTTGAAATAATAACAAATCAAAAGAGTTTTTATTGGAGATGCATATATAAAGACAATTTTAAAGAAAGGATAACTTTAGAAACGGTATTAAATGTTATGGAAAACTTCAAGCCAATTGTTCCAATTAAGCAGCGAGAACCAGATATTATGCTTTTAGGAAATCTACATCCAGAGATACAGCTTTTAGCTATGACTCAAATTACTAATAAACCGAAAGCAATTATTCTTGATACAATAGAATTTTGGATAAAAAAATATTGGGACACTCTTGAAAAAGTTATCTCTAAAGTTGACATAATATCAATAAATCTTGAAGAAGCAGAATTAATTACTAGAGAAAAAGATACAGAAAAGGCATCTAGAATTCTACATAAAATGGGTCCTAGGTATGTAATCATTAAAAAAGGTGTAGAAGGTGCTGAGCTTTTTGGTGATGGGAAAAAGTATTGTGCACCAGCATATACTATTGATAAAGTCATAGATCCTACTGGTGCTGGTGATTGTTTTATAGGAGGAATAGCAGGATACTTGGCTGAAATAAATGAAGTCTCTTTTGACTCTTTAAAGTCGGCAATATATTATGGGACCAGTCTTGCTTCATTTAGCTTAGAAAAGATTGGAACTATAAACTTATTACCTTTGTCGAAGAATAGCATTGAAGAAAGGATTAAAAAAATTAAAGAAACAGAGTGAGTGATCACATAAAACATGAGTGTGGGATAGCACTTATACATCTTAAACACCCTATATCTTATTATACCAAAAAATATGGTTCATCCCTTTATGGAATAGACAAGATGTTTTTGATGATGGAAAAACAAAAAAATAGAGGTCAGGATGGCGCTGGATATGCAAGTATAAAATTTGATCTTAGCCCTGGTCAAAAATATATTTATAGAGTTAGATCATATAATTCTCAGGCAATTCATGATGTATTTAAAAAAATTAATAAAAAAATATTCCAATTCTATGATTCCAACAAATCATTAAATAAAAATTCTAAAGCATTCTACTCTGGAGTGCCTTTTATTGGTCAGGTTATGCTTGGGCATGTTAGATATGGAACTTTTGGTAAAAACTCAATAGATTATGTCCAGCCTGTAATGAGACAAAATAACTGGATGCATAGAAATCTAATTTTGGCAGGCAATTTTAATATGAGCAATAATGATGAGCTTTTCGAAAGTTTAGTTAAGCTTGGTCAACACCCAAAGGAACAGTCAGACACGATTACCATAATGGAAAAAATTGGACATTTTTTAGATTCTGAAGTTTCTCAGATTTATGATAAATTAAAGGACGGTGGTTATACTAAAGAAGAAATGCCTCCATTAATTGAGAATAAACTAAATATTGTAAAAATTCTAAAAAAGTCTTCAAAAAACTGGGACGGAGGATATGCAATTGCTGGAATGCTTGGGCATGGAGATTCATTTATTCTAAGAGATCCTTCTGGAATAAGGCCTGCATATTATATGGAGAATGATGAGGTTGTTGTTGTTGCATCTGAAAGACCTGCTATCCAAACAGTTTTTAATGTATCATATCAAAAAATAAAAGAAATTCCTCGAGGGAATGCTTTAATTATAAATAAAAAGGGTAAGATTTCATTAAAAGAAATTTTGAAGCAAAAACCTAATAAGGCATGCTCTTTTGAAAGAATATATTTCTCTAGAGGAAGTGATGCTGATATATATAAAGAGAGAAAAGAACTAGGCAGTAGATTATTTCCGCAAATTATGGATGCAATAAAATCGGATTTTAAGAATACTGTATTTTCTTTTATCCCTAATACAGCAGAAACATCTTTTTATGGCTTGCTCTCCCGAGCTAAAAGATATAATCCCAGAATTGAAAAAATTGCCATTAAAGATGCAAAATTAAGAACATTTATCTCTGAAGATAAAGGAAGAAATGATCTAGTAGCGCATGTTTATGATATAACTTATGGCGTCATATCCAATAAAGATAATCTTGTAATAATTGATGATAGTATTGTAAGAGGAACTACTTTAAGAGAAAGCATATTAAAAATGCTTATTAGACTCAATCCAAAAAAAATTGTTGTAGTTTCAAGTGCACCTCAAATAAGATATCCAGATTGTTATGGAATAGATATGTCTAGGTTAGATAAATTTATAGCATTTAAAGCAGCATTAGAGCTTCACAAAGATAAAAAGACATATGATAAAGTGATTGACAAGGTTTATAAAAATTGTATAAAAGCACTATCTTCTAAAGGTACTATAGAAAAGAACTTTGTTAAGGATATATATAAGCCTTTTTCTCCTGAACAAATTTCAAAAAAAATGTCAGAAATGCTTATAGGTGATGAATCAAAAGTTAAACTTCAAATAATTTTCCAAAAAATAGAAAATTTACATAAAGCCTGTCCTAATCATAAAGGTGATTGGTATTTTACTGGAGACTACCCTACAGTCGGAGGTAATAAGGTTGTTAATCAGGCATTTATAAATTTTGTTGAGAAGAATAAAGGGAGAGCCTATTAGCTTAAATTACAACAAAAATAATTCCAAAATAAATTTTATTTATTAAAAAAAAATCCTAAATTGGTTTATACCAGAACATAAGTAGGTTAAGTTCATGGTAAGATTTGGGGCAAAAAAGGGAGAATTCGTTCTCCCTTTTTTATTATCTAAAATTTAGATATTTATTATTAACCTCTTCCCAATTAATTAAATTAAAAAAAGCTTCAATATAATCAGGTCTTCTATTTTGATAATTAAGATAATATGCATGTTCCCATACATCTAGACAAAGAATTGGATTACCTCCACATCCATTTTTCATAAGAGGATTATCTTGGTTAGGAGTTGAACAAATCTCTAATTTTCCTTCTTTATGAACACAAAGCCATGCCCAACCAGAACCAAATCTGGTAGCTGCAGCTTTTTTAAAGTTCTCTTGAAAGTTTTCAAATGAATCAAAATTTGAATTTATAGCTTGTGTAATCTCACCGGAAGGATTCCCTCCACAATTTGGGCCCATTATCTCCCAAAATAAATTGTGATTGAAATACCCCCCTGCATTATTTCTTAAAGCCATATTCTTTAAATCTAAATTTTTTAATATTTCTATTATATCGCTATTTTCATGAGAAGTCCCTTCGATAGCGTTATTTAGATTATTAGTATATCCATTATGGTGCTTGCCATAATGTATCTCCATTGTTTTTGCATCAATATTAGGTTCTAATGCATCAAATGAATAATTAAGTTTTGGTAATTTAAAAGTCATAATATTAAAATTTATTTTCTATAAAATTACAAACTTTTTATGATTCAAATAACTAAATCTATATTTTAGTAATATATCAATTATGGACTACTCATTTAAAATTATAAATTCATCAGCCGGATCTGGCAAAACATTTAATCTTGCAATTGAGTATATATCAAAACTATTAAATAGTAAAGATGATGAGCATTTTAAATCAATGTTAGCTTTAACTTTTACAAATAAAGCATCTGCTGAAATGAAAGATAGAATACTATTTAACTTGAGTAATTTAAAACACCAAAGAGATAAAATTGTTCTGGAAATTATTTCAAAAAAAACAGGTTTAGATCAATCTACTATTAAAAAAAAATCTTCTAATATTTTAGAAAAAATCTTATACAACTACTCAAATTTTAATGTTATTACAATAGATAGCTTTACAAATAATATCATTAGAACTGTTAATGGAGAGTCAGAGAACAAAGATGATTTTATTGTTGAACTGGACAATTTAGTTTATTTAGATCAAGCTGTTGAAGAATTAATTTCTGAAATAAATGAGGATAATGAATTAAAAGAATTACTTGTTGAATTTGCAAAGTTCAAACTTACAATTAATAGAAGCTGGGATATTTCTTATGATTTGAAGGACTTTGGATTGTTTATTGATAAAGAATCAAACAGAGATCAGGTTGAATATTTTAAAAAAATGAATATTAAGTTCTTTTCTCAAATAAGAAAAAAAATTATTAAACTTAAAACTCAAAAAACAATAAATATTTATGATTTAGTAAACAATACATTTAAGCTAATTAATATTAATGATCTAAATGATAATGATTTTAGAGGTGGATATTTCACTAAATATCTAAAATCTTTAATTAGTGAAAATAATTTTTCTATTAAGGAATCAATTGAAAATTCATTAAAAGGAAAATCAAGTTTATATAATAAAACGCTAGAAAAAAATAAAGTAGAGAGTATTGAAAAAATTAGATCTACACTTTTAAATAATTACTTAAAAATTAAAATATCAGTTTTAGATATTTACAAAATAAATTCAACTTTATCCTTTCTTCCATCCTTATCTATAATCTCAAGAATTGAAGAAAAGATTGATAAAATACAAAATGATAATAATATAAGATTAATAAGTAAATTTAATTCTCAACTTAATTCACTTATAAAGTTAAATGAAGCCCCATATGTTTACGAGAAATTAGGATCTAGATATGTTGATTTTTTTATTGATGAGTTTCAAGATACTTCAGAACTTCAGTGGGAAAATTTAATTCCTTTAATTTCAAATTCTATTCATAGTGAATCTCATGATGGATCAAAAGGTTCTCTTTTAATTGTTGGCGATCCTAAACAATCAATTTACAGGTGGCGTGGAAGCAAGATTAATCAATTTCTAGAATTAATTATTGGTGAAGTAAATCCGTTTCATTTAAATCCAATAGTTGAAAATCTAGATATTAATTACAGAAGCTGTAGAAAAATAGTTGATTTCAATTCAGAGTTTTTTACTTTCTTATCAGATAAATTATTAAAAGATGTAGAAATATATAATACAGATTTAAACTTTAAACAAAAATCAAATAAAAAAGAAAGTGGTTATGTGTCTATTGATTTATATGACAATAAAACATTCTATTTAAAAATAGAGAAGCAAATTTTAGACCTTTTAAATCGCGGATTTTCCCCTTCAGAGATAGTTATTTTAGTTAGAAAAAATAAATATGCAAAAGAGTTAATTGAAAACATTAATACTTCAGAATTTGATTTGATTTCTAGTGACATTCTACAAATTAATAATTCTGATAAAGTTCAATTTATTATTTCAATTTTTAAATTAAGTTTATCAGGAAATGATTATGTGGAGAGAAAAAAAGTTATAAATTATCTTTACAATCAAAATTATTTTGAAAAGAGTTATGATAGTTCGAATCAATGTTTTTTCTCTAATCTTTCAAAAACTGAGATAAATGATTTTTTCTTAAAAATTTCAACGTATAACAAGTTTGAATTTAAATACTTTTTATCTCTTGGTCTTTTAGATGCTATTAAATACTGCTCATCTATTTTCAAACTAGATATTAATGATCCATTTATAATTGCTTTAATTGACAATATATTTGAATTTCTTGATAGTAATGATGATTCAATCAAGACATATCTTAAGTATTGGGAAATAAAATCAGAAAATATAAAGCTAAGTATGTCTGATAATCAAAACTCAATAAGTATATCGACAATTCATAAATCAAAAGGTCTTGAATACCCTGCTGTAATAATACCTATTTATGATGATAAGTTAGATGAAAATACTTCTAAGGATCTTATATGGTTAAATGAACCTTTTAGAAACATTAAAAATTTAAAGTGGATTTTAATGAGAAAAACAAAAAATCTTTATCATATGGGAGAAAATGCAAAAGAAATTTATGATAGCAGTGTTCTTAATAATTTAATCGATTCTATAAATTTACTTTATGTTGCTTTTACCAGAGCTGAAAAAGAACTTTATATTATTTCAAATAAAGATAATTCAGGAACTAATTCATTTTCTAGTTTAATTAAAGACTTTTTAGATTATAAGTTAAGTTCAGATAAATACACAATAGGTAAAAAAATTATTAATGAATATAATCTAAATAAACCTGAACTTGAATCAAACGATGTAAATAAGAAAAAAATTAAGATAATTTCCACATCAAAAAATGTAAATCAAGCAAAATATGTATCTGATGCTCTTTCAATAATTTATGATAAAGATAAATCCGCAAAAGTTTATATTTTTTTTGCTAATGAAAAGTTAGTTAATCTTGTTGATTTATACGATAATAATCATAATTTAAAAATTTCATCAAATTATCATATTTTGGAATCAGATCTTTCTGACTACGATTATGTCATAATAACTAATATGAATGAAGGTTTCTTCCCTTTTAGTATTATCAATGAAGGTGTTTTATCAGAATCTGAAAAGCTAAAATTTGATAATAAATCTCAGCAAGATCAGGAAAATCATATTTCTCATCTCTTTTATAAATTAATTCAGAAAGCCAAAGAAGTCCATTTAATTTATGACTCAGATTTAATCTCATTTATGAGCGGAGAGCAGAGCAGATTTATTAAACAACTAGAATTTTTCAAATTAGACACTCACAATTATCATAAAAAGGTAATCAAGCAAAAAATGATTATTCAAAAAAATGATTCAGAAATAATTAAGAAAGACAATTTAATTAATGATAGAATTGATGATATTTTAAAAAAAGGAATATCTGCATCAACTTTAAATTTATTTATTAAAAATCCATACTTATTTTATGAGCAAAAGATTCTTGGTATTAATGATTATGAGGAGTCTAAGTATTTAAATTTCAAAGATCAGGGCACACTTTTTCATACAGTTATGGATAAAATATATTCTCCCTATATAAATAAAATTTTTAAAGTTGAATATTTTAATCAAATAATAAAAAATTTAGATAAAATTTCAATAGACTGTTTTATTGAACTAAACTCAAACCCTCCTAAAGGAAAAGATCTAATATTTATTGAGGTACTAAAAAGGTGTGTTATTAACTTATTAAATTTTGAGAAGGAATTAGTTGAAAAAGGAAATAAGATTAAAATTTTATCACTTGAAAATAAATTAACAAGTTCTATAAAAATTAAAGACAATCTAGATGTTTTATTAACTGGAACGATAGATAGGATTGATACTTTTAATAATAATTTGAGAATAATTGACTATAAATCGGGAAATGTAAAAACTAATTATTTAATTTTTAAAAATTTTGAAATTGTGAGAAATAATCATAATTATTCTAACATGCTACAACTTTTATTTTATAAACTTTTAGTTTCAGATAAATATGAAAGTATTAACGAGCTTGGGCTATGTTTATTAAAAAAACATAACAATCCTTTTGAATTTATCGAAAATTCAAAAAAAATAGAAGTAAGTGAAATAAAATATTTAATTAAACAAATTATAGAATCAATTATAGAAACAGAAAGTTTTATTGATTCGGGAAATCCTGCATAACAATTATTTTTTTACTAATCTTTGTTTGTTACATAATCATAGAATACAAAAACTAAAACTATAATTATTGAGAAGATTACAATAAAGGTTAGAAATGATTTACTCATAATTTAAATATTGAATGATAAAAGTATAAAATATCGTAGATTTAAAATCAATATGAATCATTTTTTAAAATATTTCTTGTTATCATTGGTCATTACAATTACTTCATGTAAACAAAACCATGAAAAGGATTTACTGGATTCGGAGAATGATTCATTAGAAATTATAGATATTGAATATACAATTCCTATAATTTTATCTGAAGAATTTAAAAATAAAAACAAGATATCAGGATGGTCTAATTATAATTTAGTAGAATCTAATATACTTGTATTGGCAAATTCAATAAATAGTTTTATCAACGATGATGATCATGATATTGAAAATCAATTAAATACAATAGAAAAGTATCTGATAAATTTAAGGAGATCTGTTTATCCAGAAATGTTTTATACTCCTGAATTGATTAGCAGATTCAAACTATTAAATGTTCAAACAACAAATACTAAAATCATATTAAATGAATTTGATAAGTTAGCTTTAGTTAAAGAGTTTGATAAAATATTTCAGTACTTTAACAATTGTAATAATATCATGAAATATATAGTAGATAATAAATCAATAATTATTGATTAGACATTTTTTTTAATTTCTCAATCTGTCTTATTATCTCATCATCTTCTATCTTTCTAAATAAAACTTCTTTAGATTCAATATTAGAAGAAAAATCAATTTTAGTATTTAAAGAATCTAAGTCATTCCAATTTTTTATTTCATCTAAGTTAAGTTGAGATTTAAGTTTTTTTGCAGTGTTTGGAAGAAATGGTTCAGAAAGAATAGTTAGATAACATATAATTATATATCCTACATATAAAATTTCTTTAACTTTTTCAGGATTAGACTTTTGTAATTTCCAAGGTTCACTGTCCGCCAGATATTTATTTCCTATTCTAGCAAGGTTCACAAGTGATTTAATAGCTTCTCTAAATTTAAATTCATCTAAGGATTTCCCAATTGATTTTGGAAAGCCTTTAACCTGCTCAATAATTTTTTTATTTGAATTGTCAAGGCTATCAGGATTAGGAACTATACCATTATAGTATTTAATAATTAAAGTTAAAACTCTATTAACAAAATTCCCATAAATAGCAACCAATTCACTATTATTTCTCATTTGGAATTCTTTCCATGTAAAGTCATTGTCCTTTGTTTCTGGAGCATTAACAGTTAACACATATCTTAAAACATCTTGCATATTGGGAAAATCTTCTAAATATTCATGAAGCCAAACAGCCCAATTTCTAGAAGTTGAGATCTTACGCCCTTCTAGATTTAAAAATTCATTTGCTGGAACATTAAAAGGAAGGATGTAATCCCCTAACATTTTTAATATTATTGGAAAAATTATACAGTGAAAGACAATATTATCTTTACCAATAAAGTGAACTAGTTTAGTGTTTTCATCTTTCCAATATTTACTCCAGTCTTTTTTATTTTTTTCTGCCCATTCTTTTGTTGAAGAAATATATCCTATTGGTGCTTCAAACCAAACATAAAGAACTTTGCCTTCTTCTCCTTCAACATTAATAGGAATCCCCCAATCTAAATCTCTTGTAACAGCTCTAGGTTTTAAACCATTGTCAAGCCAAGATTTAACTTGTCCTGTTACATTAGGTTTCCAGTCATCTTTATGCTCTTTTGTTATCCAATCTTTAATAAAATCCTCAAATTCATTTAAATTTATATACCAATGTTTAGTGTCTTTAAGAATAGGTTTGGAATTTGAAATTGTAGACTTTGGGTTTTTAAGTTCATCAGTACTTAATGTGCTTCCACAATTTTCACATTGATCACCATAAGCATTTTCAGCATCACAGATAGGACAGGTACCAATAATATATCTGTCAGCTAAAAATTGCTCAGCTTCTGTATCATAATATTGTTTTGTTGTCTTAGATGAAAATAAATCCTTTTCATTTAATTCATTAAATAGTTCTATTGAATTTTTATGATGGATTTCTCTAGAGGTTCTAGAATAGTTATCAAATGAAATTCCAAACTTTTCAAAAGAGTCTCTAATTAATTTGTCATACCTATCGATAAGTTCTTTAGGAGTAATTGATTCCTTTCTAGCTTGAAGAGAGATTGCTACACCATGCTCGTCACTACCACAAATAAAAGCTACATCATTATTTATTAATCTTTGATATCTAGAAAATATATCTGCTGGAATATAGACACCTGCAAGATGTCCAATATGAATTGGCCCATTTGCATAAGGGAGAGCTGCAGTTACAGTGAATCTTTTATTTTTACCTGACATATAATAAATTGTGGTTTTTTCAAAACAGAATCCAAGATAAAATATTAAATTAGTAAATGAAACTATTCCATTAATGTTTTTAATTTTTGATACAGAAACAACCGGTCTACCTAAGAAATGGAATTCCCCATTAACTGATTTTGATAATTGGCCAAGAGCAGTCCAAATTGCTTGGCAGATTAATTCAGAAGAGGGGCAATGCATTTCAAATGAGAGTTATGTCATATACCCAGAAGGTTATACTATTCCATATGACTCTCAGAATATTCATGGAATATCAACTCAGCTTGCTAAGAAAATTGGAAAAAATATAAATGAAGTTTTACAAAAGTTTAGTGATGCTCTAGATCAATCAAAATATATCTGTGGACATAATTTAAATTTTGATGAAAAAATTATTGGTGCTGAATTTTTAAGAATAGATGGGAAGAATCCATTAAAAGACTTTCCAAGAATAGATACTTGTACTGAAGAAACAGCAAGTTTATGTAGATTATCTGGAGGTAGAGGAAGAAAATTCAAATTACCAACTTTAACTGAACTTCACATTAATTTATTTGGGAAAGAATTTGAATCTGCCCATAATGCCTCAGCTGATGTTCAAGCAACAGCAATGTGTTTATTTAAGCTATTAAAAGAAGGTAAAATTCACCCTGATTCATTAGAAGGTGATCTAAATATTCACAAAAAATTTAAGGAAATAACTCTTGATAAAGTTTCGCCCCCAGATATTGAACATATTAATTTATCTGAGCAATCAAAAATTTTGAGAGATCAAGAAAATATAGAAGAAAAGTCGAAATCAGAAAAAACTGAAAATACTATATTCCAAACTTCATTTGGTCATCTTCATACTTATAGTCAGTTTTCAATTTTACAATCAACCTCAAAGATTTCTGGTCTACTTGACTCTGCAAAAGAATATTCTCATGATGCAGTTGCAATAACTGATAAGTCTAACTTAATGGGAGCTTTTCATTTTATTAAATTAATGAAAAACTATAATGACAACTTATCTGATAATGAAAAGTATATTAAACCAATAATAGGGTGTGAGCTCAATGTTTGTGAAGATTATAAAGATAAATCTAGAAGAGATGATGGATATCAAATTGTCTTCATAGCAAAAAATAAAAATGGTTTTAGAAATCTTTCTAAGTTAAGTTCAATAGCTCATATAGAAGGATTTTATTATGTCCCAAGGATAGACAAAAATATTCTTTTAGAATATAAAGAAGATTTGATTGTGTTATCAGGTGGTATAAAAGGAGAGGTGTCATCAAAAATATTAAATCTTGGAGAAGAGATGGCTGAAGAATCAATAAAGTGGTGGAAAGATCATTTTAATGAAGATTTTTATCTTGAAATCATGAAACATGACCAAGAAAATGAAAATTATTTAAATCCAATTATAGTAGACTACTCGAATAAACATGAAGTAAAACTTGTAGCAACTAACAATACTTTTTACACTTCGAAGGATGATGCTAATGCTCATGATATTCTACTTTGTGTTAGAGACGGAGAGAAGCAATCTACTCCAATAGGAAGAGGAAGGGGGTTTAGATATGGATTGCCAAATCATGAATATTGGTATAAGTCTAAGAATGAAATGTTCGAATTATTCAAAGATTTACCTGACTCACTAGAATCTATAGAAGAAATAATTAATAAAGTCGAACCATTTGACTTATCGAGAGAGGTTTTACTTCCAGAATTTAAAGTTCCTAAAGAATTTATTCAAGAAAATGATTTTGACAGTAAAAAGGGTCAAAATTTATATTTAAGAGATCTAGCATATAAAGGAGCTGAAAAAAGATATGGTAATCTAGATAAATTGTTGAAAGAAAGGTTGGATTTTGAGTTAGATGTTATACAAAAAACAGGATACCCTGGATATTTTTTAATTGTTCAAGATTTTATTAATGCTGCAAAAGAAATGGGAGTTTCTGTTGGACCAGGAAGAGGATCTGCTGCAGGATCTGTAGTAGCATTTTCATTAGGAATTACAAATATAGACCCAATAAAATATAATCTTCTTTTTGAAAGATTTCTTAATCCTGATAGAGTAAGCCTTCCAGATATAGATATAGACTTTGATGATGAAGGAAGAAATAAAGTGATTGAATATGTTATTGATAAATATGGCTCGAAACAGGTTGCGCAAATAATTACTTATGGAAGAATGGCAGCAAAATCTGCAATTAGAGATACAGGAAGAGTATTAGACTTATCTCTTGGAGAGGTAGATAGAATAGCAAAATTAGTTCCAAACTTAAGCTTGAGCAATATCTTTAATTCAAAGGATTTTGATCTTAAATCTACTTTAAGAACAGATGAATATAGTAGGGTTAGTGAATTAAAACAACTTTACAAATCTAAACAATTATCAAGTAGAACTTTACAACAAGCGACATTACTAGAGGGCTCAATTAGAAATACTGGAACTCATGCCTGTGGTGTGATTATTACTCCAAGTGATATTTCTGATTTTGTGCCTATTACTAAAGCAAAGGATTCAGATTTTTATGTAACACAATTTGATAATTCTGTAGTTGAAGATGCGGGACTTTTAAAAATGGATTTTTTAGGTTTAAAAACATTGACTATCATTAAGGATACAGTGAAATTGATTAAATATAAATATCAGAAAACATTAATACCAGAAGAGTTTCCGCTGGATGATAAAAAAACTTATGAACTCTTTCAAAAAGGTGAGACTGTGGGAATCTTTCAGTATGAATCACTTGGAATGCAGAAATATCTTAAAGATTTAAAACCAACAAATTTTAATGATTTAATAGCAATGAATGCTTTGTATAGGCCAGGACCTCTGGAATATATCCCTTCATTTGTTGCAAGAAAAAATGGAAGTGAACCAATTTCATATGATGTGCCAGAAATGGAAGAGTTTCTTAATGAAACATATGGCATAACTGTTTATCAGGAACAAGTAATGCTTCTATCACAAAAAATTGCAGGTTTCTCAAAAGGTGATGCCGATCTATTAAGAAAAGCAATGGGGAAAAAGATTTTTTCATTAATCGAAAAATTAAAACCGAAATTCATGAAAGGTGGAGACAAGAATGGTTTTAGTAAAGAAGTATTAGAAAAAATATGGAAGGATTGGGAAGCATTTGCTTCATATGCATTTAATAAATCTCATTCTACATGTTATGCCTTGATAGGTTATCAAACTGCTTATTTAAAAGCAAATTTTCCATCTGAATATATGGCTGCAGTTCTATCTAATAATATGAATGATATAAAACAAGTAACTTTTTTTATGGAGGAATGTAGAAGGATGGGAGTAAAAGTTTTAGGGCCAGATATAAACGAATCATATTATAAGTTTAATGTAAATGATCAAAAGGCTATTAGATTTGGAATGGGTGCTGTTAAAGGTGTTGGAAGAGGAGCTGTTCAGACAATTATTGAGAATAGAAAAGATGGAGAATATAAATCAATTTTTGATTTTTCTAAAAGAATAAATCTTAGACTTGCAAATAAAACGACTTTTGAAAATTTAATTCTTGCAGGTAGTTTTGATTCTTTTGATTTAAATCGTTCACAATATTTTAATATAGACACTGACGGATATACCTTTATTGAAAAAGCTATTAAGTATGGGGGTAAATATCAAGAATCTGAAAATTCAGCTCAAATTTCAATGTTTGCAAATAAAAAAAATGATGCATATACTAATCTAAATATTCCAGATTGTGAAGAATGGATTAATCTAGAAAAATTAAGAAAGGAAAGGGAGGTAATTGGAATTTATTTATCCTCACATCCTCTTGAAGAATATAAAAGAGAAATTGAGAACTTTACTTCTGCTGATTTAAGCATTTTAGATGATTTAAATAGATTAAAAAATAAAGACTTTTATATTGGGGGAATAGTAAATGAAGTAGAGCATCTTTTTACAAAAAATGGTAATGGATATGCTGTTTTCTCATTTGAAGATTTTAATGAGCAATATAAGTTTAGAATTTTTGGAGAGGACTATTTAAAGTATAAACATTTTTTAAAAGAAAGCGAAATTCTTCGAATAAGATTAAGTATTAGAGAAGGATGGATAAACAAAGAAACAGGGAAACCAGGAGAGCCAAGAATTCAATTTCTTAACTTTGAGCTTTTAAATGGAATTATTGAGTCCAATGCTAAAAAAATAACTTTAAAATTGGATATAAAAAATTTAGAAGAAGATCAAATAAAACTTTTGAGTAAAAAACTCTCTAAACATAAAGGAAAACATCCGCTATATTTTGATGTTTATGATTCTGAGAAGGAGATTAAGCTATCATTGATTAGTGAAAATAATAAAGTTTCAATAACTAGAGATTTATTAAAAACACTTGAAGAAAACAAATTACACTATAAATTAAATTGATTTAAAAAGTTTAATTCTTAGTAGAAATAATCTTAAATTGCTTAATAAAATTATATAAAATGGCATTAGAATTAACTGATTCAAATTTTGAGGAAATTGTGCTAAAATCTGACAAACCAGTTCTTGTAGATTTCTGGGCAGAATGGTGTGGGCCATGTAAAATGCTAGGACCTGTCATTGATGAGCTCAGTAAAGACCTAGAAGGAAAGGCTATTATTGGAAAACTAGATGTAGATTCAAATCAAATTTCTGCAGCTAAGTATGGGGTTAGAAGTATTCCTACTGTTCTTCTTTTTAAAGATGGAGAAATGATTTCTAGACAAGTTGGAGTTGCTCCAAAACAGACTTATGAAGATGCAATTAATTCTGCATTATAGTTTTACCTCTTTTTTTAAACAAACTTTATAAAATACATTATATTTGCAAGCAATTTGGTCTGGTAGTTCAGTTGGTTAGAATACATGCCTGTCACGCATGGGGTCGCGGGTTCGAGTCCCGTCCAGACCGCAAAAACAATCCTCCAATTTGGGGGATTTTTTATTTAATTATTCTTTATATTTATTTATCAAATAAAATAATTCAATTTGAGAGTATTAATTTTTCTTTTAATAGGTTTTAATTTAAATGCCCAGTTAAGTAATAATAAAATTAAAAAGTGGATTTCTTCACAAGATAATCTCAAAAGTGCTTACGTGTCCATAGCAATAAAACCGTTACAAAAAGACAGAAAAATAAAAGGGGTGAATATTAATAAGTATATGACTCCAGCCTCAAATCTTAAATTGCTTACTGTATTAGCCTCAATTAAATCAGGAGATTCAATTAATTCTTTAAAATATAAATTTGTTAGTGATACCTTACATATATCTCCAACAGGATATCCATTATTGGAACACCCTTTATATGCTGATCAGGAATTAACCAATCTGCTTAGTTCAGCAAATGTTATTGTTTATCACAATAGCCCAAATCAGATTGAAAAATATGGACCTGCTTGGGCATGGGATGATATTATAGAAGATTTTTCTCCAGAAAGAAATTCATTCCCTGTTTATGGAAATGTTATAATGGTAACAAAATCAGAAAATGGAAAATTGAAAGTTAAACCAGATATTTTTGATGTAAATCTTGATTCAACATTTAATCAATCTCATATTCGTCAAGAAAATAAAAATCTTTTTACTATTAATCCGCTGAAGATAGAATTAAAAGACACATTGTTTATACCATACATTGTATCAGAGGAAACTACAAATAGCTTAATAAAATTTATTACAGGAAAGAAAGTTATAACTAAATCAAGTGAAATAATTAATCCAAAAATTTTATATTCTAAGATTCCCGAAAAAATTTATCAAGCAATATTAAAAAAATCAGATAATTTAATTTCTGAAAGTCTTTTAGCAAATGTGGGCTATATATATACCGATACTGTTTCAGTAGATAATGGGATTGATAAAACTCTAGAGAAGTTAGGGCCAGAAATTCAAAATGGTGTTGAATGGTTTGATGGTTCAGGACTATCTAGGTATAATATGGTTAAACCAAAAACAATTATATATATTCTTAATGAGATCTATAATTATTGGGGTCTAGAAAGAATTAAAGAAAATTTTCCAAACAACTATATAATAGAAGATAAAGAGGATTTTGTTTGGGGTAAAACAGGTACTCTAAAGAATAATCATAATTATTCAGGGTTTATTACAAATAAAAAGGGAAAATATTATATTTTTTCAATTATGATTAATCATTTTAATTCAGAGTTATCTGATATTAGTCAATCTATAGTAGATTTTTTATTATATGTAAATAAGAATGGATAATACTATAATAATAGCTAATCAAATATTTATTCGTAACTTTATAGTGTTGTGTGTTGTCTAAGTTAGGCAACTAAATAAGCTTTCCATTTGGGGGGCTTTTTTTTTTTTAATTATATTTAAAATATGGATAGTCAGAATAATCGTTTTGAAACACTAAAGGATATTTTTAAGGATGTAAAAAATATTCTTGAAAAAATAAATAATTATGGTTTTTTTCAAAGATTATTTGCCTGGCCACTACTAAAAAAAGATTCAAAAAAATTAGATTCAAAATTAGAGGATATACAAGATATTATTGGAGATATAAGAATCAAATATAACCATCTGGATGATTTAGATAAAGTTAAAATTCAAAATGATGAATTGAAAAAACAAGTAACAACTTATCAGAATACAATTGATAGTGAAAAGAAAACATTGGTTGATGCTCAGAATCAATATCATATCATGACTACTAGTCATGCAAAGACAGTTCAACAGGAAAAAGATAGAGAGGAACAAAAAAAAATAGATGAAGAGAATGATAGAAAAGTTTCCTGGCAAACCCATGAGGCAAATGTATCAGCATTTATTCAGAATGAGTGTATGAAATATGATATCGAGTATGTTGGACCAAATGATTTTCCAGATAGGAAAAAACCTGATAATTCCATTCTTATAGATGAAAGATATATAATTTTTGATGCAAAATCTCCTGGAGATAAAGAAGACTCAGTAGCATTCATTCGAGGTTTAAATCAAAAGGCTAAGGATCAAGAAAAATATACAAAAATGCCAAATGTAAAAAAGGATATATATCTGGTTGTTCCTTCTAACCTATATCCTGATATCCCTAAGACACATTACCCCCTTGGTAAATTTGATGCATGGATAATAACAATGGAACAAATTTCTGTTATACTTGCTCATTATAAAATGACTATGGATTATGAAAAGTTTGAGGGATTGAGCCCTGATGATAAAGATGCTCTAATAAGGGAAATGGGAAATTTAGAATTCAACTTAAGGTATAAGATAATGGTTGATAGTGTTTTTGGAAAAAAGTTTCTAGAAGCTATAAAAAGTTCAAAAGATAACCTACCTCAAGAGATTAATGATGAGATTGAAAAAGTAGTTACAGATTCAAAAGAAAATGTAAAAAGAAAGGATTCTGGAAAACCACTTACCTTGGATTCAATAGAACAAGAATTTAAAGAAGCAAACCTATTATCTCAAAGTAGAGGTATACCAACACCAGAAATTGAGGACAAAAGTAAGAAATAAAAAAAACCCTCATTTGAGGGTTTTTTTATTAATAAATAAATTTTATTCTTTAGTATGCTTGTAATAATCCTGAACAGGATACATTACATGTGCATATGGAGTACCAGCAAACATCACATAAGGTGCACCTGAGTTAAAGTCTGTTGTCATTCCTTCCAATGAGCTTGGATCTTTTGGCATCATCATTAGATGAGGCCCAGACTCAATCCAGTGTCCAGGAGCAGCATCTTCCTTATTCATAACCATAGGAGTTGTATTATCCTCTCCCATATCACCATGCAGCATCCATGCGAATCCATCTTTCTCCATTACAGGAGTTTCCCCTACAAAGTATGCACCAACCCATTTAAAAAATTCTCCATCACCACATGCTGGCATTGCTTCGTGAGGATCTATCCATCCATTTTCTGGATCAGACATTCCCCTTGGATTTGCCGGCAAACAAGTCCAGCCATTAGTTCCTTCTCTAAGTAGGTTTCCACCAGGACCATCAAAAACAGTTGCATTTTCAGCAATGTAGTCAGGAGCAGCTGTAGAATACGCCCAAATTTGCCATTCTATTGAAGTATGTGGGCCTTCTGGCTCTCCGTTATCTTGCATTGGAGCATTACATGATGTAATTAGAGCCAATGCTAAAATTGTATATAAGTATTTCATAATTGATTTGTTTATTATAAAATTAAAGAAAAACTGATAATAGTCCAAAGAATGCAAAATGAATTATCAGTATATTAGTTGATAAACCTTACACTTTAGTAGGGTTTTTTTAGTGGTACCACCAGGAATCGAACCAGGGACACAAGGATTTTCAGTCCTTTGCTCTACCAACTGAGCTATGGTACCAAAAGCAATGGCAAATATATTAATTTTAAAACAATTTTAGTGTTCTTCAAATCTTTCTGTAATTTTGAGTAATATAGTATTACAATGAACTTAATCTTTGATTTTGGTAATAGTTTAACTAAGTATTTTTTCATTCAAGATGATAAGGTAATAGATAGAGGTAGTTTTATCTCTAATAAGGTTGATGATAATATGTTAGCTATAAAAAATAAAAGATCAATTGAAAAATTGATTTATTCATCTGTTATTGATGATAAAAGAGATGAGCTCTCAAGTATTTTTAAAAATTCAAAAATAATTTCCTTAAGAGATAAGACTATTAAACTTCCTTTTACAAATGAATATAAATCTGAAACTTTAGGTGATGATAGAGTAGCACTAGTTTCTGCTGGCTTAAGCTTATACCCAAATAAAGATCTGTTAATTATTGATATAGGAACATGCATTACTTATGATATAGTTACTATGAATAAAAAATATCTTGGTGGATCAATATCTCCAGGATTTAATTCAAGATATTCTAGTTTATCTGATCGTACATCTAATCTCCCAAAACTTGAGTTCAAGACTCCAAAATCTTTAATTGGAGATTCTACAGAAGAACACATTCATGCAGGAATATATTATGGAATAATTGGTGAAATTAGTTATAATATAGAAAGACAAAAGGTCAGGTTCCCAAATATAGAAATAATTGTAAGTGGAGGTGGTTCCAACTTTTTGCTTAATAAGATAAAAAATGTAATCTTTGCTGACCAAGACTTTTTAGCTCATGGCTTAAATCATATTTTACAAACAAACTCTTGATGAATAAACATTTTTTATTAACCATATTATTTTTTAGTTCCAGTATACTTTTTTCCCAAACAAATACCGGTTCACCATATTCAATTAATGAACTAGGGGAAATAAATTTTTCTGGAAATGTTTCCAATTTATCTATGGGAGGAATTGATGTAAAGATTGATTCAATAGAGGTTAACTTAAATAATCCTGCATCTTATGCTAAATTAAAAACATCAAACTATTTAGTAGGAACATTTTTTAAATCATCTAGCTTTTCTAATACCATTGCTAATGAAAATATTTCAAGCTCAAATATTAATTATATTGCTGTTGGAATACCAGTAAAAAAATTTGGTTTTGGCTTTGGGGTTCTGCCATATTCTTCCACAGGATTTAATCTACAGACAGATGAATCCTATAATACTAACAATTCAGTAAACACGAGGCTTTTTGCTGCAAATGGGGGTATAAATAGAGTCTTTTTTTCTATAGGTTTTTCATTAACAAAATCCCTGTCTTTAGGCTTAACAACAAATTATAATTTTGGAAAATTTAAATATGAGTCTTTTAATCTTTATGAAGGAGTTAATTACGGTATTTATTCAAATAGTTCATCTGATATATCAGGATTTAATTACCAATTTTCTTCAAACATAGATATCCCTATCAAAAAAGATTTAAATTTTAATATAATGTTATCCTATTCTCCTAGTTCTATATTAAATTCTGTTAATACCCAGGATCTTTATACTTCTACAACTAATCTTATTAATTTAAATAATTTAGGCGATTTTATAGAAGTAAACCTAGAAGAAAGAGGTTTAAAATCTACAGAGCTTAGAGTCCCAAAAAAATATATATATGGAGTAGGCCTTGGAAATCATAATAAATGGTATATCGGAGCACAAATTGAAAAAAGGTTTTCGTCAAATTTCGAAAATAGATTCTTAAATATTAAAAATATAGATTATAGGGATTCAGAATCTTTTTCAATTGGTGGCTCATATATTCCGGAGTATTCTTCTTTAACAAGCATTTGGAAGAGAACAGTGTACAGGTTTGGAATTAAAAGTGAGAAAAAAAGTATTATTGTAAATAATTTGCCCATAAATCAATTTAGCTTAAATTTGGGTGTTGGACTCCCTCTTTCTGGGCTTTCTAAAGCAAATCTTGGTTTTGAGTTTGGTCAAATAGGGGAAGAAAATAATTTGATTGTTAAGGAGAATTATTGGTCCATAAGATTAGGTTTATCTTTAAATGATATATGGTTTATAAGAAGAAAGTATAATTAATGAAAATTAAAATGAATACCCCTAAGTTTTTATTTTATTTAATTCTGTTAATTCCATTTTTTCAACTCCATTCTCAGAATGCTTCTGATGATTGCAGGGAAAATCTTTCAATATTTGCAGAATCTGCAAAAATAAAAAATTATAAAGCAGCGTATGAAACATGGATGTCAGTGAGAACTAATTGTCCAACCTACAGTTTAGCTACTTTTCAATATGGAGAATTAATCCTTAAAGATTTTATTAAAAACTCTTCTAATGATGAAGAAAAAGAAAAACACATAACTGATTTACTTAAACTTTATGATGAATGGGCTGCAAATTTTCCTCAAAGAAAAGGGGTAAATCAAATAGGTAAAATATATAGCAGTAAAGGTCAAGCAATGATTGATAATAATTTTGAGGATAAATTAAAAATATATAAAACCTTTGAATATGCTTATAATAATGATGTCAATAGTTTTTCTAGTCCTAAATCACTTGCTTACTATTTTCAAACAGCATATGACTTATTTAAAATTGGCAACTCAGAAGTTAGCCTAGAGGTACTATTTAATAAATATGAAGAATTAACAGAAAAGTTTGAATCTCTAAGAATAGATATTGCAAAAAAAGTTGATGCAATTCTTAAAAAAGAAACATCTGGAGTTGCGTTAACATCAAAAGAGACAAGAAACAAAAGAATATATGATACTAATTCTAATGCTGTTGGAGCATACCTCCAACTTATTGATCAAAACATTGCAAAAGAAGCAACGTGTGATATCTTAATTCCTTTATATTCAAAAAGTTTCCAGGAAAATAAAAATAATTCATTATGGATTAAAAGGGCTGCAGGAAGATTGGATGGAAAGGAATGTTCTGATGACCCTCTTTTTGTTGCTTTAGTTGAACAGCTTCATAATCTTGAGCCTTCAGCAGATTCAGCTTATTATCTAGGAATATTAAATGATAAAAAAGGGAATTTTAATGAAGCTCTTAAATATTATCAAGAATCAGTTACACTTGAAACAGATAACTATAAAAAAGCGAATATTCTCTATAGAATTGCAGTAAAACTTAAAAATTCTGGAAGAAAAACTTCCTCTAGAAATTATGCTGAAAGAGCTCTTAGTTTTCAACCCTCTTTTGGTAAAGCTTATTTATTAATAGCTAATCTTTATGCTAGTAGTGCAAATAATTGCGGGGATACTCAATTTAATAAAAGAGCAGTATACTGGTTAGCAGCTCAAACAGCTCAAAGGGCAGGGCGAGTTGATGCTTCAATTAAAAAAATAGCTAATAGAACAGCTGCAAGCTTTAATGGAAGAGCTCCATCAAAAACAGATATTTTTACTGATGGAAGTCAAGGACAGAAAGTAACCTTTTCATGTTGGATAAGGAGAAGCATTAAAGTTCCAAATTTATAGATGTCTAAACTCAGTTACTTTTTACTATTCCTTTTATTTATTCAATTTATGTCTTGTGATAATTCTGAATATATAACTAGTGTAAATATAAATGATAGAGTTCCTATTGCTATTGCAAAAGATTTTGAGATGATATATACAGATTCTATGAAAACCAGATCTCTAATTAAGGCTCCAATGCATGAAGATTTCTCTAACCATCCAATTAATTACTTTGAATTTATTGATGGTGTAGAGGTAATAATATTTGACGATAATAGAACGACTACAATAACTTCTGATTATGCTATTCTCTACAACGCATTTAGCTTAATTGATTTTCAAGGTAATGTAGTTATAATATCTAGCTCTGGTGAAACCTTATTTTCAGATCAGTTATATTTTGATTCAGAGAATGAGTGGTTATTTACGGAGGGAAAATTCCGATATACTGATGAGAATAATAATATAATTGCTAATAGATTGGATTCAAATCGAGAATTTTCTGATTTATTAACTGGAAGTTTAGTAGGATCAATAAATTTTTCAGATAACAATTAATTATAAATGAAAAGTTTTATAATTTCAGAAATAATATATTGGATAATTTCAGTAATATCAATTATTAGTGTTTTTCAGCATTGGAATTTAAATAGACAAAAGGCTTATATATTTATTTTGTTTGCAATATTATCTATGTTTATGGCAATATTTAGAAGATATTTTAGAAAAAAATATTCAAATAGAAATAGATGATAATCATCATTAGTCTTATCCTTTCTGCATTTTTTTCTGGTATGGAAATTGCCTTTGTTTCATCAGATAAACTAAATCTTGAAATTCAAAAAAAACAAATTGGATTTATTCCAAATATTCTGACACGAATCACAAAAGACCCTTCAAGATTTATATCAACTA
>Ga0209403_10000246_pt1 | contig 88007 bp, 80 predicted proteins | sample ArcticOcean_MG_C_8_FD_187440 | JGI IMG/M metagenome (GOLD analysis project Ga0209403, IMG submission 187440) | Marine microbial communities from western Arctic Ocean - ArcticOcean_MG_CB11_86 (SPAdes) (version 2) | ecosystem: Environmental > Aquatic > Marine > Oceanic | place: Arctic Ocean...
CGGACGTTCTCTGGGACCGCTCCTGCCCGTGTCCCAGCGCGCGCGGCACAACTTGAAGATGGCGTTCCCGGACAAGACCGCCGAGGAGATCGCACACATCGTAGACGGCATGTGGGAAAACTTCGGACGCACGGCCGCCGAGTATCCACATCTGCGCCGGCTTCGATGCTATGAGGCCGCGGGGCGCGTCGAAGTCCAGGGCACCGAAATACTGGACCGGATAGAAGACAGTGGTGAGCCACACATCTTTTTCTCCGGCCACTTTGCCAATCTGGAACTGGAAGGAACATCGGTCACCGGCCGGAACATGCCGCTCACCATCGTCTATCGCGCTGCAAACAATCCACTCGTCAACTATTTGCTTCTGCAGATCAGGAAACACGGGATCGGTGCGGCGTTCGTGCCAAAAGGCAAGACCGGCGCCCGGGAATTGATCGCAGCCCTCGGTGAGGGCCGTCACGTGGGCTTGCTGGTAGATCAAAAGATGAATGACGGGATCTCAGTCCCGTTTTTCGGGCGTGACGCCATGACGGCACCAGCCCTCGCACAACTCGCCCTGAAATCGGATCGGCCGGTCATCCCCCTGCAGATCGAACGGCTGGAGGGCGCGTCATTCCGGATCATCATTCACCCGGCGCTCGAAATCCAGAAGACAGGCGATCGCGAGAGCGATGTGTACAACGTGATGGTTCAGGTCAACAAAACCCTGGAATCGTGGATCCGGCAGCGGCCCGAGCAATGGTTCTGGCTCCACAACCGCTGGAGCGACTGAAACGGATCACGCGTCCAAATTAATGCCCGATGCACTCAACGCGGCGGCATGTTCGGCAAGAGAAGTGCCGGATCGAGGCGAACTTCGAACCAGTTGACCCGCCAATCGAGGTGCGGGCCCGTGGCGCGGCCTGTCGCGCCGACTGTGCCGATCGCATCACCCTGCCGCACGGATTGGCCGACCACCACGCTCACGCTCTCCAAGTGCGACATTACCGATGTGATGCCGTACCCGTGGTCGATCATCACAGTGCCACCCGTGAAATAGAGATCTTTCTTCGCCAGGGCGATCACACCGTCCGCCGGACTGAAAACAGGCGCCCCCCGGCCCGCGGCGATGTCGAGCCCGTAGTGGGGTCGCCGCGGTTCGCCGTTGAGGATCCTCTGACTGCCGTAGACACCCGATACGGGACCGATCGCCGGCCATACGAATCCAGTCCGATAATATGGCCGATCGGTATCGAGCCGTCGCACGTCCGAAATCCAAGAATTTTCTCGGCGTATCCGTTTCAAGGCCTCTTCGCTCGGTGTGACCATGCGGCTGGGCAAGCCGTTGATCCGCTGCGTTTCGTATTTCCGGGATTTAATTTCGAGTTGCCGTGTCTCGACTGTCCCGTCGGGATAGCGCACATGGAGCGTTGAATATTCAGGAGCCTCGCGGCCAAAGCCAAATACGAAAGCGCCATCCTCGGCGACCCGTACGATCCGATCGTTCAATCGAAGTTGGGTACCTGGCGGCGCAGTGCCGAGGGTCAGGCCGCCCTGGATCAGGTTTCCGTCAAGCGCGAGGCCATTCGCGCCGGCGGGTCCGGCACAGAAAAACAGGAGTAACGCCAATCCGATCCGGATTATGGCTATGTCTCCTGCTGCGGCGCGGCGTCAGCAGCCGATTGTGCCTGCCGTTGAACCTGGGTCTCGCGGCCGGTGGCAACCTCCGAACTCAGGTACGCTTCCTGGCGGTCGAAACTCCAGTAACGCAGGTCTTCGAGCAAAATCCGTTCACCGGTCACGGCACAGCGCACGTAGGTGCCCGGCATGACGATCTCGAAATCACCCGAGCGGTAACGCAAGACTGCTTCAGAATCCGATTTCAACATCTGAATTCCTTCCTTAAAGAAGGCTTCCCTGTTTTTCATCCTTACCGGCTTTCCGGCCTGCGACACTGCGCTTCGGCATCGTGCCTGAGCTCCCGGCACCATCCGCGCGCGCTCCCACATGGCCGTCTGCGAACTCGATGTCAAGCGCCATGCCCGGCGCGGCGGCATCAGCCCGGGAGAGAACCGCGCCGTCGCTCCTGACCACGGCAAATCCGCGTTCGAGCACGCCCCGGTAATTCAGGCTGTCCAATAGCCGATCCAATGCCCCGAGACGCGTGCGCTGTTCCGCGACACGCCGTGAGGCCTCCCGGACCAACTCTCGTGCCTGGCGGCTCAATTGTTGTCGGGCGTCGGCGGCAAGCCGTTCGACATGACGCCGGTCGAGGCGGCGATGTGTCTCCGCTAACGCGCGACGCGCATCATCCCGCCTCTGACGCCAACCTCGAGCCAACCGCTCGACCGTGTCGTCCAGCCGCTGAATGGCAAACTGCAAGACGTCCCGGGGGCTCCGCAAACCCCGCTGCAACCCTTCCAAATGGACTCGGCGCTCCCGGAACAGCCGATGCGCGGCACGGCTCAACCGAGATTGCTGATCCTGGATCGTATCGAGGAGATCTGCCCGGACCGGAACCGCCATCTCCGCCGCGGCCGACGGAGTCGGGGCGCGTAAATCAGAGGCGAAATCGATCAATGTGGTATCCGTCTCGTGTCCCACAGCCGATATCAGGGGAATGACACTGGTCGCGGCGGCCCGCACCACGATCTCTTCGTTGAAGGCCCACAGGTCCTCGATACTCCCGCCTCCCCGTGCCACGATCACCACATCGGGGCGCGGCACGCGCCCTTCCTCGGCGATGCCGTTGAAGCCCTTGATCGCCGCGGCGATCTGTTCCGCGGCGCCTTCGCCTTGCACCAAAACAGGCCAGACCAGCACGTGCCGCGGGAAGCGGTCCCGCAGCCGATGAAGAATATCCCTGATCACAGCACCTGACGGCGACGTCACCACACCGATGACGTCGGGAAGGAATGGCACGGGTCGCTTGCGTTCACTATCGAACAACCCTTCCGCGGCAAGCTTTTTGCGCCGCTCTTCCAGCAGCTTGAGGAGAGCGCCTTCACCAGCCAGTTCGATGCTCTCGATGATGATTTGATACTTCGACCGACCGGGGTAAGTCGTGAGACGACCGGTGGCGATGATCTCCAAACCATCTTCTGGTGCAACTGAGAGAGCGCGGGTCGTGCCCCGCCAGCACACCGCATCGATCACGGCGCTCTCGTCCTTCAAGCTCATGTAGAGATGACCGGACGCCGCACGTTTGAACCCCGATATCTCGCCGCGCACGCGTACCCGGTCGAATGTTTCTTCCACCGTCCGTTTGAGTGCCGCCGACACCTCGCTGACGGTGTATTCGGGGACATTACGAAGGCTTGTCTGGTCACTCATGAAACGGGAACACTTGCCAGTTAGGGGCTCGACGCGCCGATTGTCACGACGCACGTTGTCATCCAATTTCGCTATGATACAAGGAGCAGAACCGCGGCGGAACGCCGCAGTTAATAAGATCGCAATTGTTGGCCGATCATAGGGGCCGATTCATATTGGCCTGACAAATGGGGGGAGAATAGGGGTTGAACGTACTTGTCGTTGGCTCTGGCGGTCGCGAGCACGCGCTGTGCTGGTCGATCAGTGCCTCGCCCCTGACCGACACTCTTTACTGCGCCCCCGGCAACGGCGGCATCGGCGAGATCGCGACCCGGGTCGACATCAGCCCGACCGATATCGACGGTCTCATCGGATTCTGCCGGAGCGAATCCGTGGAATTCGTAGTTGTGGGCCCCGAGCAACCTCTCGTCGATGGCCTTGTCGATCGTCTGTCAGAAGCAGGGATCAAAGCGTTCGGCCCCAGCGCAAAGGCTTCGGCTCTCGAGGGCTCGAAAGGGTTCACCAAGGATCTCTGCGCGAAATACGACATCCCGACGGGTGCGTTTGGCCGGTTCACCGAACCCGGCGCGGCGCGGGCTTACGTGGCAGAACACGGCGCACCTATCGTCGTCAAAGCAGACGGGCTGGCTGCCGGTAAAGGCGTGACCGTGGCACAGTCGGTCGAGGAAGCACTGGTGGCGATCGATGAAGTGTTCGCCGGGCGTTTCGGCGCAGCGGGCCACGAGATTGTCGTCGAGGAATTCCTCGACGGCGAAGAGGCCAGTTTCTTCGCCTTGGTCGACGGGACCACCGCGCTGCCCCTGGCCACGGCCCAAGACCATAAGGCGGTCGGCGACGGTGATACGGGGCCCAATACCGGCGGCATGGGAGCCTATTCCCCGGCGCCCATCGTGACACCCGAATTACACGACAAGATCATGACGCGGATCATCGAACCGACGGTTGCGGCGATGGCGGCGGAAGGATGTCCCTACAAAGGTGTGCTCTACGCCGGATTGATGATCGTCGATGGCGAACCTCTGCTGATCGAGTACAACGCGCGCTTCGGTGACCCCGAATGCCAAGTGCTGATGCCCCGACTCAAGTCGGACATCTTGCCTGCACTGATCGCGGCAACCGGTGGCGTGCTCGATAAAGTCAATCTGCGCTGGCGTGACGAAGTGGCACTGACCGTTGTCCTGGCAACCGCGGGCTATCCGGGAGATTATGACAAGGGCAGTCTCATCCAGAATGTGAAGACCGCCGATGAATTGCCGGATATCACGATCTTCCATGCGGGAACCGAAGTGAACGACGGGAGACTGATCGCGACTGGAGGGCGCGTACTCAATGTCACGGCATTGGGCCGCGACGTCCTCGACGCGCAGGCACGGGCCTATCACGCGGTCGACGTCATCGACTGGCCGCAGGGGTTCTGCCGCCGCGACATCGGCTGGCGCGCCATAGCCCGGGAGACATAAGGCAAATGGAAACCCGCACCGAGCTTTTCTCAGGAACGGAGGAAGTCCGCCCCGGGCTCGAATTCGACGTCGCCGGGCTTGAGCGCTACATGACCAACCACGTCGAAGGGTTCGTCGGCCCGATCTCGGTGCAGCAGTTCAAGGGCGGGCAGTCGAACCCGACCTACCGGATCGACGCCGCGAACAGCTCGTACACCTTGCGGCGAAAGCCGCCCGGCACACTGCTCCCCACGGCCCACGCCGTCGACCGGGAGTACAAGGTGATCTCAGCCTTGCAGGACACCGATGTGCCGGTCCCCATAGCCTACGCGCTGTGCGAGGACGACTCGGTCATCGGCACGCCCTTCTACATCATGGAGTTTGTCGCGGGACGGGTTCTTTGGGAGCCGCAGCTTCCCGGTATGGAGCCGGAGGAACGTGCTGCCATCTACGACGCCATGAATTCCGTCATCGCGAGCCTGCACGGCGTGAATCTTGAGAACATCGGCCTCGCCGATTATGGACGACCGGGAAATTTCGTGGCGCGGCAAATTCGCCGCTGGTCACGTCAATACCTGGAGAGTGGCGTAGAGCCCATCGAAGAACTCGACCGACTGTGCGAGTGGCTGCCCGAACATCTGCCGGAGCGCGACGAGACCTCGGTGGTCCACGGCGACTACCGCATCGACAACATGATCTTCCATCCAACGGAGGCCCGGGTCATCGCGGTGCTGGACTGGGAACTTTCCACTCTGGGCGATCCGGTGGGCGATTTTATCTATCACGTCATGCAATGGCGGCTGCCGCCACACATCTTTCATGGCCTGAAAGGCGCCGACCTCGACAGCCTCGGCATTCCCTCGGAAGACGCCTATGTCAGCGCCTATTGCCAGCGCGCCGGCCGCGACGAGATCGCACATCGCGACTACTACATGGCGTATTGCATGTTCCGATTATCGGCGATCCTGCACGGCATCCTGGTTCGGGTGCGGCAGGGTACCGCGGCAAGCGCTCACGGCGCCGAAATGGGCGATCTGGCGCGGCCCATCGCTGAGCTGGCCTGGGAGCAGGTCGAGATGATCGAAGGCCGGAAACGCGAGGTTTAGGGGCACGGCCTGTTCTGGGGTTCCCGGCCACAAGGAACCCAGTCGCGGGCCCTCGCCTTGGCGCTTGATACCTGTTCACCCGTCATAGCCAGCAATAGTACCTCCTGCTGTGCCGCCGCCTCGGCCGCTCCCTGGGCCACGGCAAGTTCCAGCCATAAGTAGGCCTCGACGAAATCCCGCGCGACCCTCTTGCCCGCTCCAATCATCGTTCCCAGTTGAACCTGGGCATCAGGTAAACCGCGCTCAGCCGCCTTGCGATACCAGATGACGGCCTCGGCGCTATTTTGAGGAATACCCAGTCCCTCCCCGTACATCACGGCGAGGTTGTATTGGGCAACGATCTGACCCTGCTCGGCGGCTTTGCGGTACCAGGCTGCCGCCGCCGCTTCGTCCCGGTGCACGCCACCGTCCCGGCAAAAGATGATACCCAGGTTCATTTGGGCACCGGCGTGCCATTGCTGAGCTGCTCTCAGAAACCACTTCACCGCCTCGGATTCGTCACGTCCGACCCCATCGCCCTGGCCATGCATGACTCCGACGTTGTACTGCGCATTGACATCCCCGCGCTCGGCCAACGGACGCAATTCCTTCATCGCCGTGACAAAATCGCCTTTCCGGTAAGCGGCATTCGCCGCCTCCCAACCCGCCCCTGCGGGAAGCGCGTACAGGGCCATCAACCCCACAACGCCGACACGGCATAGAAGCGTCAGGAACAAAACCGTATTCCGATGCTCAGTTGTATTGGCGCAACTCCAGGCGGGCGACCTGATCGGTGTGAACCTCGTCTGGACCGTCCGCAAGACGCAAAGTCCGCGCCCAGGCATAAGCCCACGCCATGTAGTAATCGTCGGAAACGCCGCCGCCACCGTGAATCTGCATGGCCCGATCGATCACCCGGCACGCCATCTGAGGCGCCACCACCTTGATCATACCAATTTCCTTGCGCGCCTCCTTTGAGCCCACCGTGTCCATGCGCCACGCGGCGTATAGGGTGAGCAGCCGCGCCTGGTCGATTTCCATCCGCGAATCGGCGATCTGTTGCTTGACCACGCCCTGCTCGGCCAGCGGCTTGCCGAAGGCCACACGCTCGCGGGCACGCCGACAGGCCAATTCGAGAGACCGCTCCGCCTGGCCGATGGTCCGCATACAGTGATGAATCCGACCCGGCCCAAGGCGGCCTTGCACGATCTCAAATCCGCGACCCTCGCCGAGCAAAATGTTCGACGCGGGTACGCGCACGTTTTCGAGCAGAACCTCACAATGTCCGTGCGGCGCGTCGTCGTAACCGAAGATGCTGAGCGGACGAACCACCGTGACGCCCGGCGCGTCCATCGGCACGATAATGACGGCGTGCTGCTTGTGCCGCTCGTCGTCTGGATTGGATTTCCCCATGACCAGCAACAGCTTGCAGCGCGAATCGCCGACCCCGCTAATCCACCACTTGCGGCCGTTGATGACATAGTCATCCCCTTCGCGGAGGATCGTGGTCTGCAGATTGGTGGGATCGGACGACGCGACGGCCGGCTCGGTCATCGCCACGGCCGAGCGGATTTCGCCTTCAAGCAAGGGCAGCGCCCAATCTTTTTTCTGCTCGTCGGTTCCGAAAAGCAGAATGGTTTCCATGTTGCCGGTGTCGGGAGCCGAACAATTGAACACTTCCGGCGCGATGTGGGAGCGGCCCATGATCTCACAAAGTGGCGCATATTCGAGGATCGACATCCCGGCGCCATGACCCTCGTATGAATGTTTTTCAGGCAGCCAGAGGTTCCACAACCCTTCTTGACGCGCCTTGTCCTTCAACTCCTCGATGATGGGGGTGGGGCCCCAGCGATCCCCGTCTGCCACCTGATCATGGAAGACAGATTCATTCGGATAGATATGCTGTTCCATGAACGCGAGAATGCGTTCCTTGTATTCCTCGGTTCGCGGAGATAGTTCGAAATCCATGTTTTCTGCCTGTCGTCGGAATTGAAGTCACGGCAATGGGAGAATTCCCACCGTACAGAAGTGACTTTAGCGTCTGTCCCGAAAAAAGTCGCGCAGCAGCGCGGACGCGCGCGTCTCGTCGATGCCGCCATACACCTCGGGTACATGATGGCATGTCGGCTGCGAGAATATCCGTGGCCCATGCTCGACCCCGCCGCCCTTTTCATCGGCAGCACCGAAATAAAGCCGCCTGAGGCGGGCCAAGGAAATCGCATGCGCACACATCGGGCATGGCTCCAGCGTGACGTAGAGATCGAGGCCCTTGAGGCGTTCGCTGCCGACCCTACGGCAGGCGGTCTGGATGGCGATCAACTCAGCATGCGCGGTCGGATCGTGCCGTTCGACGATCCGGTTTCCTTCGGCCGCGACCACGCTTTGTGCGTTAGGATCGATGATCACGGCACCGACGGGCACTTCGCCGCGCGCGGCCGCGCGTTCCGCCTCCGTCAAGGCGAGGAGCATGTAGCCGGTCTGTTCCTCGGTCATCGTTCGAACCCGGAATTGGGTAGGTCATTCGGAACGCAGACCCATCCCATGAACATCACAATAGGGAATATCACATTGTCACCAATCGCTGCCGCACCTAGATTTACCAGATGACTATTCCCACAATCGGCCTGACACTCGATTCCGAAGAACCCGGCGGCTATTCCAATCAGCCCTGGTACGCGGTTCGGCAAAACTATTGTGCGAGCGTCGATCGTGCCGGCGGCCTACCCATGCTGCTACCGCATACCAGCGCGCGGGCGGCTGCCTATCTCGATTCTATAGATGGTTTGATCGTCACCGGCGGTCATTTCGATGTCGACCCCGCGTTGTTCGGCGCACGTGACCGTCACTACACCGTCAAGTTGAAGGCAGGACGCACGGACTTCGAACTTGCCATCACCAGGGCGGCACTCGAACGGGATCTCCCGGTGCTCGGGATCTGCGGCGGCCAGCAGCTCCTCCATGTAGTCCTTGGGGGAACGCTCATCCAACACATTCCCGACGAGATCGAAGACGCCCTGCCCCACGAACAGCCCAACCCCCGGACCGAGCCCGGCCACACCGTTCGCGTTGCACGGAACACGTTGCTGCACAATATCGTCGAGATGGATGAGTTGGAGGTGAACAGCGCCCACCATCAGGCGGCCAAGGACGCCCCGACGGGTATCATCGTCAACGCCACCGCAGCGGATGGCGTCATCGAGGGAATCGAATCCGCCGACTACCGGTTTTGCCTCGGCGTGCAATGGCATCCCGAGTATGAAATCAACCCCGGGGATAGCAAGATCTTCCAGGCTTTCGTCGCGGCCTGCAGCGGCTGAACCATGAGTGAGCCGGACAAGGACCGCATCGCCAAGCGCCTGTCGATGGCGGGTGTCTGCTCCCGGCGCGAGGCCGAACGCTGGATCGCCGAAGGTCGGGTTGCGGTGGATGGCGTGGTCCTCTCCTCGCCGGCCTTCACGGTCTCCCGTGAAAACAAAATCACCGTTGACGGCAATCCCCTTCCCGGTGACTCGGCGGTTCGGATGTGGCGGTTCCACAAACGCAGGGGTCTCATCACCACCCACAGCGACCCGCAAGGCCGGACAACCGTCTTCCAGTCATTGCCAAAGGACCTGCCACGCGTCGTCTCCGTTGGGCGCCTCGATATGAACAGCGAAGGACTGTTGCTGCTGACCACGCAGGGGCGTCTCGCGCGGCAGCTGGAACTACCATCGACTGGCTGGATCCGTCGGTATCGTGTCCGAGTCTTCGGGCATCCCGAACCCCGCCAGCTGACGACATTGTCAAAGGGCGTCACTATTGACGGCATCCTATACGGCCCCGTGACCGCTGAACTCGATAGCACGCAGGGTGCCAATTCATGGCTCACCGTCTCCCTGACGGAAGGCAAGAACCGCGAAGTTCGCCGGCTGATGGAGCATCTGGAACTCAGTGTCAGTAGGTTGATCCGTACCGCCTTTGGACCATTCCAACTCGGCCACCTCAAGCCCGGCGAGATCCGTGAAGTTTCCGGCAAGGTGATCAGGGAACAGTTGGGTGGTATGGACGTATCGGAACGGTAACGAGGATCGCGCATGCGCATCGTCGGTGGGACATTCCGTGGCAGACAGCTGGCGACACCGCGCGGCCGGACGGTTCGACCAACTTCAGACCGGGTCCGCGAGGCAATGTTCGACATCCTGCAACACGGACTGCAATCGACCGCAGACGGCGGGCTCCCGAAAGGCGCCGTCGTCCTCGACGTGTTCGCCGGGACCGGTGCGCTCGGCTTCGAAGCTTTGTCGCGGGGCGCGACACACGTCACGTTCATCGAAAAAGACCCGGCGGCATGTCGCGTGATCGAGGGCAACACGCAGATGCTGAGCGCCATGGAATGCGTCACACTGTTGCGCCGTAACGCGTTACGGCCGGCGGCGCCACCGACGGGCTTTCAGGCCGCAGACCTACTTTTGATGGATCCACCATATCGATCCGACTTGGCAGCCTCAGCCTTGCAAGCCCTTCGCGCGCGCGGCTGGATTGCGAGAAATGCCACATCGGTCGTCGAAATGGCTGCCGATGAGTCGTTCGATCCACCGCAAGGCTTCGTTCTTGCCGACGAACGCCGCTATGGCGACACGACGCTGGTATTCCTGAAATCAGAGGGGCAGGCCGACGCTGCGAACTAGGCTGCTACCGGACCGAGGCGGTTCAGCGCCGGCCGAACAGGCGTTCGATGTCCGAAAGCTTGAGTTCGATATAAGTCGGGCGGCCGTGATTGCATTGACCCGAGTGCGGCGTTACTTCCATCTCGCGCAATAGCGCATTCATCTCTTCGACCGAAAGCTGCCGTCCGGCACGCACGCTGCCGTGACAAGCCATGGTGCTGCAGACATCCGCAAGGCGTTCCCGAAGAGCCAACGTATCGTCAAGTTCCCGGAGACCGTCGATGAGATCCTTGACCAGGGATGCGGCATCGACTTCCCCCAGCACTGCCGGCGTTTCGCGAACGACCACGGCATCAGCGCCAAACGGCTCGAGCGCCAAACCCAGCTCGGATATCTCGTCGGCGCGCGAGCCCAGCAGCACGACGTCGTCCTCGGGGAGTTCGACCACCTCGGGCAGCAAAAGAATTTGGCGTGCCACGCCCGCCGCGGACAGTTCCGCCTTGATTCGTTCATAAACGAGACGCTCATGCGCTGCGTGCTGATCGACGATGACGATACCGTCTTCAGTCTGGGACAGGATGTAGGTTGCGTGCACCTGGCCGCGCGCCGCGCCCAACGGATAATCCTCTGAAACGCCCGCGCTGTGCATCACGTCAGCGGTAGTCGATGGCGCGGACGGAACGAATGTTCCTGCTTCGCTGGCATCCAGAGGGCGCTGGAATGTCCCGGCGGCCTCGGAAAATCCAGCAGAAGGGCGGCCGCCTTGGTGGCGATAGGGCGCGGCAAATGAATACCCCGGCATTGCGCCGGGCTCGGAATGGGCTGCGCCGAGGGCTGCCTGACCTACTGTGGTCGACGCCCGATGCCCGGCCTCAGCCAGCCCATGCTTCAGCGCTGACACGATCAATCCCCGAACCAACCCTGAATCGCGGAACCGGACCTCAGCCTTGGTCGGATGAACGTTCACATCGACTTCCCGCGCCGACAGTTCAAGGAACAGCGCGACGATGGGATGACGGTCGCGCGCCAGAAAATCCTGGTACGCGGCACGGACCGCGCCACCGAACAACTTGTCGCGAACCGGGCGGCCATTCACGAACAGGAATTGCAATCGGGCATTACCCCGGTTGAGAGTCGGCAAACCGGCGTATCCCGATAGCAGAACGCCATCGCGCTCTGCTTGAATGGGAACGGCGTTGCCAACGAAGTCACGTCCAACGATCTCGCCCAGCCTGTCGAGCCGCGCAGCGAACAAATCGGCCTGGTGGGCCGTTGCACGGAATGTCTCCCGGCTGCCGTCACCCACGGAAAAGGCTATTTCCGGATGGGCCAGCGCCAGCCGCTTCACGGAGTCGACGGCATGGCTGTATTCCGTCCGCTCGGTCTTGAGAAACTTGAGCCGTGCCGGCGTGGCGTAGAACAGGTCTCGCACCTCGATCCGGGTTCCCGGCGGGTGCGCCGCCGGCGCGGCATCTCCGACCTCTCCGGCGTCCACGCGCAGAGACCAGGCCGACTCGGCATCGCGCGGGCGACTGGTGATAGTCAAACGGCTGACGGCCCCGATTGACGGAAGAGCCTCGCCGCGAAATCCCAAAGTCGAAATGTCCAGCAGATCGTCAGATGCCAGTTTGGAGGTGGCGTGACGTTCGACAGCGAGCCGGAGTTCATCCCGCGTCATCCCCATGCCGTCGTCGACAATCACGATCCCGGACCGGCCTCCACCAGTCACCGTCACGTCAATACGACGGGCGCCCGCATCGATGGCATTCTCGACAAGTTCCTTGACGGCCGCGCCCGGCCGCTCGATTACTTCGCCCGCAGCGATCCGGCTGATGAGTGATTCGGAGAGGCGTCGGATGGTCATATGGACTGCTCTTCCAAGCGAGCAAAATCTACGATCGGCGACAAGCTGTCACCCAGGTCAAATTATATCATGACGACAGCCATCACGCAGGGACGAGCATGCGCCGTCCACCGGGAAGCCGAAAGCGAAATCAGCCGTCGCTTTGAATGCCAACGGGATCGCCGACCACCACAATCGTGAGGCCGACATTGCCGAGCAGCCTTTGGGCGATGCGCTGGATATCCTCCAGCGTGACGGCATCGATCAATTGCGGGCGCCGGTCGACGTAGTCCTTGCCCAAATCATTGAGTTTGATTGCCACCAGCATCCGGGCAATCTTGGCATTTGAGTCAAGACGCAGCGGAAACGATCCATTGAGGAATGTCTTTGCGCGCACGAGTTCATCCGCGGTGATTCCGTTTTCGGCAACATCCGTGATCTGCGCGCGAATGATGTCGAGCGATTCACCAATGCGCGCGTTAACGGTCGCAACGCCACCGAGATACACGGCTGAATAATCATAGGGATAGAGATAGGTGTACACCGAGTAGGCGAGGCCGCGCTTCTCGCGCACCTCCTGATACAAGCGGGACGTGAACCCTCCCCCGCCGAGGACGTAATTCATGACGTAAGCGGCATAGTAGTCAGGGTCGTTCCGTTTGATTCCGGGGAGACCAAACATCACCACACTTTGCGGAATATTCTTGCGGATGACGGTGACGGACCCCATCGGCGACGGCATGGTCTGCGAGACTTCGAAGGCGCCCGCCGACACAGCGAGGTCGCCGAAGCTGATATCCAACAATCGCGATAACTCTTCGGGCGTGACATCGCCGACGACTCCGATGATCGCATTGTTTCGGGCAAATCGGTCGCGCGCGAAAGCCACGAGATCATCCCTCGTAACTGCAGCAACGCTCTCCACGGATCCACGGTTGGGTCTTCCATACACATGGTCGGGGAAGGCCTTGGCAAACCAAGTGTGGCTGGCAATACGATCGGGATTTTCAGCATCGCGGGTCAGCCCAACTGTAATCTGCCGGCGGATACGTTCTACGGGTAGCGGATCGAAGCGCGGCGCCGACAACGCCTGACCGAGCATATGGAACGCTTCATCCCGATTCTCGACCAGCGTCCGCATGCCGAGCCGGAACGTATCCTTGCTGGCACTGGCGGAAAACCCGATGGCCAATTCCTGGAGCCGTTCCTGGAACGCCGCTGAATCGAACTCTCCCGCCCCTTCATCGAGAAGTCCCGACACCATATTTGCCAGGCCCTCCTTCCCATCGGGATCGGTAATCGTGCCACCGCGAAAGGCAATCTCGACAGAGATGATAGGAATGCTGGGCTCGCGGACAAGCCAAGCCTTGATACCCTTCGCACTCTCGATTTCAAGGATTTCCGGTGCCGCCATCGCCCGGGTAGATGGTGCCAAGACAGCGAACATGACGGTTATCACGATCAACGTTTGGATCGTGCCGGCCATCAGCAAGCGGAAGTTAGTTCGCAGAATTAATCTGCTGCTCATTGGATCCCTCACCCGTCCTGCTTCGGCAACAGAAATCCGGTCACCGACAGGCGTTCTTCGAATACGTGCCGCGCCGCAGCCAGTATTTCGTCCGCCGTTACGGCATCAATGCGTTCCGGCCAGGACTCTACGTCTTCGGCAGTGCGGCCGACCGCAAGAGCCGCCCCAAAGAAGCGCGCACCGGCCGCCAGACTGTCCCGGGAGAATATGGCTCCCGCGACCATACCGGCCTTTGCCCGTCGCAATTCCTCTGCCGTAACTCCGGTCTCCAAAAGCTTGACTATCTCTTCTTCAATCATCTTTTCGACGGACTCCAGATCCCCCCCAGGTTGCGGGTTGGCGTAAATGTAAAATCGGGACAGATCCAGGGAACTTCCGCGGTACGAGGCCCCGGCACCGCTCGCCACCCTCTCTTCGACCACCAGCCTCTTATAGAGGCGTGCCGTCGTCCCGCCGCCGAGAATTTCCGACAAAACCTGGAGCGGCAGGGCATGCCGGGTCTCACCGGCGGTTCGGCTGGGCGCGAGATACGTGCGGTTCCAGGAGGGTACGCGAACCCGCGGATCGCGCATCGTCACCGTGCGCGCCGCCCGTTGCGGCGGCTCGCGCAGCCGCTCCCGCACCGCCACATTGCCCGCCGGAATGCGGCCGTAGTACTTCTCGGCCAAAGGCCGTGCCTGCTCCAAGGTCACGTCTCCCGCAACAACCAAGATCGCGTTATTGGGCGCGTAGTGCGTGGCATAGAAGTTGAGCAAATCCGGACGCGACAGCCCCGCAACCTCATGCTCCCAACCGATCACGGGACGGCCATAGGGATGGGACAGGAACTGAGCTGAATTCATCTGTTCCCCGAGTAATCCGCGGGGGTTGTTCTCCAGTCGTGAACGGCGTTCTTCCTGGACGACCTCGCGTTCGGCGGCGATGTCTTCTTCGCGCACCACAAGATTCACCATGCGATCAGCTTCCAGGCGCATCACGGTTTCAAGATGCGCGGAAGCGATCGTCTGGAAGTACCCCGTGTAGTCGTAACTGGTAAACGCATTCTCCCGGCCGCCAAGACTGGCCACAGTCTGTGAAAACTGTCCGGCGGGAACATTTCGAGTGCCTTTGAACATCATGTGTTCGAAGTAGTGCGCCAGACCGGACTTCCCGGGCGGATCGTCAGCCGCGCCGACCTTATACCAAACCATATGGGTGACGACCGGAGCGCGGTGGTCCGATATCACGACAACCTGCATCCCGTTTTCCAGGGTGAACTGTTGCGGATTGAATAAACCGGCCCGCACTTCGCTCCGAGCGGATGTGGCCAACGCAAGAATCAATGCGAGCATGATTGTGGCGGCGACCAAGACGCTCAATTGCCGGCGCCATCTTTCGCTGGAACGTGCTGACACAACTGTGTTCATGTTTGCGCCGTACCCACCATTGCTGGATTGCGAACGTGATACTTGGAGAATATGGGGCTGCAGAAGACTACCGCAAGCGAAGACCGTTCACTCCACCGTGATAAATTCTTCGGCACGGTGTCCGGCCGCAGGTCCAGCGGAACCGGTCAGAATATCCGCTTCAGGATCGACGAGCCTTTTCGTTCTATCACGGGCACCTCGCCTTCCGCCGGCGATTCACCCTTCGTAGCCGCCTCGCGCAGGCGTTCCGATTCTTTCTCTGCGTCGACAAGCGATCCATCTTCTTCTTCGTCAGCGCGCCAGAACATCAGGCGACGGGTGAAGGTCGAATCTTTCTCGGCCAGAGCCAACGTCTCGCGGCGGATGACATTGCGAATCTGCGGATCAGCCTTATCCGCACCGGCGTTTCTCAGGAAGACATTCTCCGCCCGACTGCGGGTAGATTTGTCCTCGGGCTGTTGCGCGGATGCACTGTCTGTGCCGGAACGCCCCGTGCGAATGAGGGCACGGCGAGCTTGTTCCCGAACTTGGACCTCCTGAGGCCCGCTCGCCCCGGGCCGGGGCGGCCGCAGTGTAAAATCAGGCGGCAAGATCAACGGCGCCTTGGTCACAACCGAAAATTCGTCGGGAGACGATTTTGCCAACCCCACCTGCCTTTTGATCCCCTCGCAGGAGGAGAGAACCGCCACCACCGTGAAGGCAGCAACGCATTGGGCAACAAATCGAATCTTCATCTCCAGGGTTTGCTCACTCGATAAGGTCTAGGTTTCGTCCGGCCGTTTTCGCACCACTCCATCATATAGTAGCGCAACCACGCCGACGACAATCGCAGAATCTGCGACGTTAAATGCGGGCCAATGATAGCCCACCGCGTGAAAATCCAAAAAATCGAACACGGCACCAAACACCAATCGGTCGAATGTATTGCCAAGGGCGCCACCGATTATGAGACCAAGGGCACCCGCCACTAAACGGTTCTCGGCACGCCGCAGCCAAACGAACAACGCGATGACGATCGCAAGCGCCAGGCCCGACAACAGCATCGGCGCCATTCCCGACTGACTTTGCAGCATTCCGAAACTGACGCCCGTGTTCCAGACGGTTACGACGTTGAAAAAGGGCGTAACTTCGTAGCTTTTGTCGCCGAGCCCCCAGACATCGAGAACCAACCACTTGGTCAGCCGGTCACCGGCGAATACCACGGCCGCACCCCCCGATCCGGGACGGAGCATCAAACATTCGCCGCGACAACCGGCGGCGCGGCATCAACCGCGTCTCCGCAGCGGCGGCAGAGATCGGCATACCGCGAGTCTTCACCGACTTCGGGTAAGACCTGCCAGCACCTCTCACATTTCTGGCCATCGGCGGGAAGCGGCTCGACGGCGACCCCCGCGACATCTTCGAGGCGGAATCCATTTTCCGGCCCATCCGCGACACTGAGCCCGGCTCCCGACGTAATGGCGATCTCACCCAAGTCGAGGCCTTCGAGCGCGTCCGCATATTCCGCCGTCACATAGACTTTGGGTTGAGATTGCAAACTCGAACCGATACGTTTCTCCTGTCGCTCAACCTCGAGTGCCCCCGTGACAACCCGCCGCAGGTTTCTGATCTTCTCCCACTTCTGCGCCAAAACGTCGTCGCGCCAATCCTCGGGGACCTGCGGAAATGCCTCGAGGTGAATACTGCCGTCATCGCTGGGATTTCGCGATAGCCAGGCCTCTTCGGCCGTGAAGCACAGGATCGGCGCGAACCACGCGGTCAAACAACCGTACAGCGCGTCGAGGACAGTCCGGGCCGCGCGGCGACGAGGCGAATTCAACGCATCGCAGTAGAGCGAATCCTTGCGAATGTCGAAATACAACGCTGACAGATCCACGGTGCAGAAGTTGTAGAGTGCCACGAACATGCGATGGAAATCGAAGTCATCGCAGGATTGACGCACCAGCCTGTCGAGTTCATAGAGCCGGTGCAGCACCCAGCGTTCCAGCTCCGGCATCTCGTTCACCGGCACGCGTTCCGATTCCTCGAATCCCGCGAGGTTTCCGAGCAGAAAGCGTAGCGTATTGCGGAGCTTCCGGTAGGCATCGACTTGGGTCTTGATGATCTCGGGACCGATCCGCAAATCCTCGGTGAAGTCAGAGCTGACCACCCACAATCTGAGAATATCGCCGCCGTGCTGGTCCATGATCTGTTGAGGACTGATGACGTTGCCGAGCGACTTCGACATTTTCCGTCCGTTTTCGTCAAGAACGAAGCCGTGGGTCAGAACCGCTTCATAGGGCGCCCGACCCCGCGTGCCACAGGATTCCAGCAATGAGGAATGAAACCATCCCCGGTGCTGGTCGGATCCCTCAAGATAGAGGGATGCCGGCCAAGACAGATCCTCCCGCTCTTCGAGGACGAAGCTGTGTGTCGATCCTGATTCAAACCAAACATCGACGATGTCGTCGATTTTTTCATAATCTTCCGGGTCATAGCCCGGCCCAAGGAAGCGGTCGGCACCGCTGGTGAACCAGGCATCCGCGCCTTCCTGCTCGAACGCGGCGACGATGCGGTCATTGACCTCTTGATCGCGCAAGGGCTCGCCGGTCTCCTTGTTGACGAACACCGTAATCGGCACGCCCCACGCGCGCTGGCGCGAGATCACCCACTCGGGCCGCTGCTCGACCATGGAATAGATGCGGGTATGCCCGCTGCGTGGTACCCAACGCACCTGATCGATGGCATCCAACGCCGTCTTGCGTAAGTCGTTGGTCGACATGCTGATGAACCACTGCGGCGTATTGCGGAAGATCAGGGGTGCTTTGGAACGCCAGGAATGAGGATAGGAGTGCGTGATCTTGCCACGGCCGAGCAATCCATCGGCAGCTTGCAAGGCTTCACAGACCGGATCATCCGCCTTGAAGACATGAATGCCGGCAAACAGCGGAACGTGTTCGAAGTACAGGCCCCCCTCATCGACGGTGTGCGGCACCTCGATGCCGTTGGCCTGGCCAAGCTCGAAGTCATCGGCACCATGGCCCGGCGCGATGTGCACGAAACCTGTCCCCTGCTCCATATCGACGAAGTCGGCAGACAACAACGGCACATCGAAATCGTACCCCTGCCCGCGCAATGGGTGCTGACACAATGTTCCGGGGAGATCCGCACCACTGATACTGGCGACCACCTCGTGACCGGTGATGCCTGTCCGTTCACAGACGCCCTCGACCAACGCCTCGGCAACCAGCAACTCTTCACCGACTACCGCCAGACCCGAATCGTCGACCTCCGTCACACGGAGATGTGCGTACGTGACCTTGGGCGAAACGGCGAGTGCGCGATTTCCCGGCATCGTCCACGGCGTGGTCGTCCAGATCACGATACTGGCGCCGGCCGCCGTCTTGTTCGGAGATGACTCCAGCACCGGGAAGCGGACGTAAATCGTCGTCGAGACGTGATCGTGATACTCGACCTCCGCTTCGGCGAGTGCTGTTTTCTCGACCACCGACCACATCACCGGTTTGGAACCCTTGTAGAGACCGCCATTCATCAGGAACCGGCAAATCTCCCCGGCGATCTTGGCTTCCGACGCCCGGTGCATGGTGGCATAGGGATGCTTCCAGTCACCGAGAACGCCGAGCCTCTGAAACTCGTCGCTTTGGATCCCAATCCACTTCTCCGCAAATTCCCGGCATTCCTGACGGAACTGCACGATCGGAACCGCGTCTTTGTCCCGGCCGGATTTCCGGTAGGCCTGTTCAACCTGCCATTCGATGGGCAACCCGTGGCAGTCCCACCCCGGGACGTAATTGGCGTCCTTGCCCATCATTTGCTGGGAGCGATTGACGACATCCTTGAGAATTTTGTTGAGCGCCGTGCCAATATGAATATTGCCGTTGGCGTAGGGCGGGCCGTCATGGAGGATGAATCCCTCCCGGCCCTTCGAGGCTTCACGCAAGCGCGTGTAGAGGTCGAGTCCGGCCCAGCGCTCGAGCAACTCGGGCTCGCGTTTCGGAAGCCCCGCCCGCATCGGGAAGTCGGTCTTTGGCAGGAAAACCGTGGGTCGGTAATCCGCGCCGGATTTCTCGGAAGCGTTATCTTTGGTGGACATAATCTAAAGCAGCTTTCACGAATTGAGAGCGAAGAGAAATAGTAGGCGCATGGCCCGACCCTCAGCTAAGGGCCGGGGCCGTAATTCGTTCGCGTCCCGCGATTCGCTCGTGTACTACTGCCAACATGGGCGCCATTTCTATCAGTGTCGAGCATCACCCTCAACCCTATCGCACGCTGGCCTATCGCACACCGGAAAGGCCCATTATGGCGTTGGGCCAGGACGGGGCGGAAATCGATCGTCCGAGTACACGGGATCGGCGAGGATGGCGCGAGCGCCATCGCTGTCAGCCGCGATCTGGGCTTTCAAAGCATCCAGCACATCGAATTTCCGCTCGGGACGCAGAAACTCCAGAAACGCGACCCTCACGTCACGGTCGTAAATGTCGTCTTCAAAATCGAAGATATGTACTTCCAACAAGGTACTCTTGCCGTCGAACGTGGGCCGGCGGCCGAGATTAGCGACCCCGCCATGCCAGGTTTCGCCATTTTCGTTCTCGACGGCAATTCGGACGGCATAGACGCCGAGCGCTGGTTCCAGATGGTCGTGCAATGCGATATTTGCCGTCGGGAAGCCCAGACGGCGGCCCCTTTGCTCTCCCGGCAGCACCTGGCCGCTGATCTCCCACCAACGGCCAAGTCGATCGGCCGCCGGCAACGGCTTGCCCGCCATCAGGTACTCGCGGATGCGGCTTGACGCATAGATTTCACCACCTTCGGCGGGATCTCCGTGGGTGACGCCGTCAACAACGGTCACACCGTATCCGCCGTCGTTGGACATGCGCGTGAGCAAATCCTGATTGCCGGTTCGTCCGCGCCCGAACACGAAGTCGTAGCCGACGACAACCTGCCGCACGCCCAACGACTTGATCAGGATGTCCCGCACGAAGTCTTCCGCGGCGATAGACGCGAAATCCCGATCAAAGAGGGCGGCGACGAGGAACTGCGCCCCGAGCTTCTCGATCTGGATGGCCTTGCTGTGGAGGGGCGTCAACCGAAATGGAGGATAGTCGGGCTGAAACACGCTGCGCGGATGGGGTTCGAATGTCAAAATGCCGAACGGGATATCCAGATCCCGACTCAGGCGGCCGGCCTCGCCGATCACCGCCCAATGGCCCTGATGCACGCCATCGAAGTTTCCGATTGCCACTGCGCCGCCGCGTATATCGTCGGGCAGATCCGTGTATTCCCTGAAGGTGCGCATCGACATGCGGTCAGCCCCTGGCGCGCGACGGAACTTTGACCATGGCTTCGCCATCGGCAACGACCGTGTTGCCCACCACGCAGGAGCAATCGAATTCAACACGCTGCTTTGCACTATCGATCCGCTTCACCGTCACCGTAGCCAAAGCCAATTCACCGGGACGGACGGGCGCACGGAACCGAATACTTTGATTCATATAAATACAGCCAGGGCCCGGCATTCGGGTCCCGAGAATGGCGCTGAACAGGCTGGCCGTCAGCATGCCGTGGGCGATACGGCCTTCGAAGATCGACTCGCGCGCAAATTCGTCATCCAGGTGTAGCGGATTCGTATCCCCGGTCACCTCGGCGAACTTGACAATATCTTCGTCAGTGATCCGTTTTTCGAAGCTGGCCGACATCCCTTCGGCAAGATCCTCGAAAAAGTAACCCTGATGCTCAACCATGCGCGTTGACTACCTGCCGAATTTTCGACTGCCGCCGTCTTAAAGCTCGCCCTCAATCGCGTAGCCGAGAATGCGCACGATCTGATCCGGCGAATCCGCCGTCGCGAGCGCGGCAGCATCGACTTCCTTGAGCGCGTGATCGAGACTGGGATCATGGAGCGTAATCACCGGTTTGCCCTTGGCGGCGGCATAGCCCGCATCAAATGCCGCATTCCACTGGCGAAACTTGTCACCGAAGCGCACGACGACGACGTCGGCGCGATCGATCAGCGTCCGCGTGCGGATCGCATTGATACGCGCACCCTTGTTGTCCTTCCAAAATGCCTTGTCCTCTCCGCCAAGGATATCCACCCCGCAATCGTCGCTGGAGGCATGGTCCGTGACCGGAGACGTGACCGTTACGGGCAAACCCGCCTTGGTGATTCCGGTCGAGATCTGCTCCCGCCAATCACTGTGGATTTCACCTGACAGATAGACCGTCCATTCCTGCTTATCAGCCATCAATCGTCGCCCCTCGTTCGAATTCTGCTCCTGGCATAGCAGATCGGGAAAAAAGATGCATTTCCGGAACGCCAGAAAGAATTCCGTGAGCGGTCAAGTGCCCGTGAAAGCGGCTTGGCGCTTCTCGACGTAGTGCGCCACACCTTCGCGAAAATCATCGCTGGTGAAGCTTCCGAACATCTCGGCATTGGCGGCACGCACGGCTTCGCTCAAATCCTGCATCAAAGCTTCGTAGATCTGCCGTTTCATGATGCGGATCGAACGCGGCGACACGTTGTCCGCCAAATCACGGGCATAATCCATCACCCCAGCCATATGCCCCTCCGCCGGAAGCACCTGGTTGACCATGCCCATGCGCAGCGCCTCGGCAGGCTCCACGCGCCGCGCCGAGAGGATAAGGTCGAGAGCATGAGCATGACCTATCAGTCGCGGCAACAACCAACTGATGCCGTGTTCCGCGATCAGGCCGCGACGTGAGAAGGCCGTGGTGAAGACCGCCGCGTCACTGGCAATGCGGATATCGCAATAGAGTGTCATGATCAGACCGAGACCCGCGGCCGGACCATTGATCGCGGCAATGATGGGCTTGGGCACGGATGGAAAGTAGGAGTACTGGGTCTGGAAGTCGGGCGGCAACGTTGCATCGAACGGTTCGGTTTTCGGAACCTCTCGGCGCGTGCCACCCGAAATGCCGCTGAGATTGTCCATGTCGGCCCCAGCGCAGAACCCCCGACCGGCACCGGTCAATACGATTGCGCGCACACCGTCATCTTCGCCCGAGTCTCGCATGGCCTGACGGACCTCGGCCTCCATTTGGGACGTCCATGCATTGAGTCGGTCCGGCCGGTTTAGCGTGATCGTGGCCACACGGTCCGCGACGTCATAGAGAATTTGCTCATATGCCATGCATCGTTCCTTTCGGTTCGGGTTATTTTGGCAGTGAAAATGGGTAGAGTCGTCTCAATGTGTGACGTACGTCACATCGTTATCATCTTGTAGCTGGGGATATCCAAGCCAATCTTTAATGGGAAGCACATTCGTGTTGGGAGTTAGCAGCATCAACGTGAGACATATCCACGCTTCCACACTATTCGGCGCTATCGTCGGCGCCACATTTGTGGTTACCGCGGCATCCACCGCAATGGCCGCGGGCCCGCAGCTGCCACCGGCCGAGTTCAGACAATTACCCGTCGGCACAGAGCTAGACTACGACAAATTCTCCTGTGTCGCTCGTCGAGGAAAGGGTTTCGCCTCGATTTGTGTTGATGTTGAAAGCGGGCCAATTCGTCATTTTGGACTATTCCAACTTGTTGGTGATTTTCCCAAGAACCGTCACATCGCCACTGTCGCACCTCTGGATTGCCCAGAACGGTTCAACTATCGCCCCTTTTCGGTGCGGCGCATTGACCTTAAGCCGCAGGCACGGGAAGCACTGAAGTCTCTATGGCCATTGGAGGTCGGGAAAGAGGCGACATACACCGTGTCGACCCGATACCACAACGCTCGAACCGAAACGCAGGATCCAGTGACAGTGCGGGTCACCGGCACCAAAGAAATTACTGTCGGGGGCATCAATCATCGGACATACGTCGTCGAACAGGATGTAGACCGCAGTGTCATTTGCGTTGCGAGCTATAAGCGGACGTTCTGGTTCGACCCGGCTCTCGGTGTCAACGTAAAGGAGCGGATTCAAGCCACTGGCCGTCGACGCCTCAAAGCCAAGACGAGTGACCTGACGCTTGTCGACATAACGATCCCCGCTAGCCAAGAAACCGTTGGGCGCTTGGCGGATGCACCAACACGTCGAGCAGTTGGGAGCGTGTCTGCAGCGTCTCCAACGATCGCTCCAGGAACGTACGTCCCGCCCCCAAAAGGAACGGTCATCGAGTATGACACCTGGACCTGCACGGTAAGATCCAGTGACGCATCGGAAACGCTCTGCCGCGACGACGACGGCAATAGCGTTCGCCTTTACCGCGGGTTGTTACCCATTGGAAAGCAAACTGACAATCCGCACTACGGCCATCTGTCTCCGATTTTTTGCGCGTGGCAGGGTCGAGTGAACCGGATCGAGCAAATTAACATGTCCGATGAACAGCGGGCCAAACTGGACAATCTTTGGCCCCTAAAAGGAGGCAACCAGGTCGACGCCGAGTGGCGTTATCGGGCAGACGAACACACCCCGACTGTTACAGCTACTATTCGTGTACATGACCCGGAAAATATCAACGTTGGGGGTGATACTCGGAATGCATTCCGAGTATCCGAGCGAGGTAAATATACTTGCCAGACCAATGAAGCCGGTACTGGGACCGAGACATATGATCGAACGTGGTGGCTAGACTCCGATCAAGGGCTCGTTCTGAAAGAACAATTTGATTGGATTTCCGGCTACCGCAAAGGCAAATCGTTCTCGTATGAATTGGTTTCCGCCACCTATCCAGCAAATGCTCCGACAATCGCAAAGTCTTCACCGCCCGCCAGTCCGATCGGAGCCACCACACCCCAGACTAAACCACCTGCCCAAACCGCGGTCGCGGTCGACCTCGATAAGCAAGGCCCGGTCATCGAAGTCACACCGCTACTTGAAACCGACACACCTGTCGTCGCGATCGAAGGCCGAGTCACTGATACGTCACGCATCGTTCTTGTCCAATTCAACGGCCAGCCCGTGCCGATGGAGTCCGACGGGACCATCTCGGTCACCCGCGCGGTCCCGCCGGGGTCGAGCAGTTTCACCATCGTTGCCTATGACGAATGGGGAAACGCCGGACAGCAGGTGGTCACAGTTACCCATAAGAGCGGTTCATCTAAATCTGTCGCGAGCGCAGTAGAGACTCCGAAATCCGCAACGACCGCCGCCGTGGATAGCGCCGCACCCGTCATCGAACTGCCCGAGGCGATGACGACCACCAACAAGACCGTGTCCCTAACTGGGCGGATCAACGATTCATCGAAGGTGATCGAAGTGACAGTCGAAGGGCGCCCCGTCGCGGTGGGCGCGGATGGCAGCTTCGCACTCAAGCGGGCCGTATCCGTGGGCACGAACACAATTCGGATCGCCGCAATAGATGAATGGGGTAACAAGGCGGAGAAACAGATTTCAGTTGAGCGTCGGCGCCCCTTCGCGGATATCAATTTCGGCACCTACCACGCAATCGTCATCGGCAACAACGACTACGCGAGCATGAAGAAGGCACACGTAGAGAAGGCGGAGATGGACAACGTCGACCTATCTGGCGCCGATCTCTCGGGGGCCAATCTGGAAGACGCCTCGCTCAACCAGGCCGACCTTTCCGGCGCGAACCTGGCCAATGCCGATCTCAAATTCAGCAAGTTCCAAGGAGCGAATCTCAAAGGAGTCAGCTTGAAGGGTGTCGACCTGTCGGTCGCCGACACCAGAGGCAGCTTGATCGCCAACCGCGTCGACAGCCTTCCCGAAGACATCCAGGCCGCCCTCAAAGAGCAACAGCAATGGAGCGACTCGGGGGGCGTGAGGGGTGCGCGCGCCGACCTGTCCGGGCTGGACCTGAGAGACACCGATTTCACGGGCATGTCACTCAGCGGTGCCAAGATCTCCGGTGCAAAGTTGGCAGGTGCCAGCTTCATGCAATCTCTGATGATGTTCGTGGATCTCTCAGATTCCGACCTGGAGGGCGCAGATTTTTCGCTCGCTGACATGCGCGGCATCGGATTGGGCAGCGCCCGCCTGCATTCGGCCCGTCTTCGCCGCGGTGACCTTCGTTCGATGCCGATCCGGGACCACCACGGTCAGCCGACGGGCCGCACCTGGGCCTCCAAACTCAAAGGCGCAGATCTCACCGGCGCAGATCTTACGGACGCGGATCTTCGGGGCGCGGACTTCAGCAGCGCGATCCTGACAGACACCAAACTGACGCGGGTCGATTTACAGTCCACTAACCTCGACGGTGCAAATATTCAGGATGCGGTCCTCGTGGATGCGGTACTTCCCGAACGGGTGTAGCGCCGACGCAGCTTAATCATCCGGCGTTCCGTCGAACTCCTCGTTGGAATATTCGAAATGAACGACACCGTCGCCGAACTCGGACGCGAAGCTGAATTCCGTCTTCAGATCGTCGATGCGCATGGGATAGAGCACGCCGTCGAGGTGATCGCATTCATGCTGCAGAAGCATTGAGTGGAATCCATGAGCAATACGCTCTTCCGACGTCCCGTCGAGCGTCGAATATGTAATTCGGATATCCTGGTGCCGCTTTACTTTGCCAAATAGATCGGGAAGAGAGAGACAACGTTCCCAAATCATCTGTGTCCTGTTCGACAACGGCTCGATCACCGGATTGACCATCGCCGTCCAGGGCACCGGTTCGGTGTTTGCACCCTCCGGAATGTGGTCGGCAGGCAAGCGGTAGACCACAACACGCTGGCCGACGGAGACCTGCGGTGCCGCAATTCCCCGGGCATCGATATCGAGCAATGTCTCCTTCATATCCTCGGCAAGGCGTGCGATATCGTCGGTCTGGACGTTTTCAACGGGTGCAGCAACCTCCCTCAAGATGGGGTTGCCCATCAAAACGATCTTGCGAATAGCCATGTCTGCTCCTCCTCTATCCATGCGGGGAATTTGCAGGCACCCCTTCGTCAAACATTACACCCTCAGCGGCAATATCTGCATCTGCCCGCGAATATTGCCACTGAGGATCAATTCGGCGCGCTGGCTTGCGCCTCGAGTGTGCTGGAGACTTCCCGAAGTCGATGCCGCGCCACTATCACGACCAGCACAACGAAGCAGGCGCCGAACGCCAACGGCCAACGCAGACCGATGTATTCCGAAGCGGCACCCATCATGAGGGCCCCAACCGCCGGCACACCTCGAAAGGTCAGTCCAAAAATACTCAGAACCCGCCCACGCATGGACGCGTCGACGGACAGCTGCATCAGGGTTTGCACACCGACTCCGGAAACCACCATGCCAAAGCCGGCACCCGTGAGCGCGGGAACGGCCACCCACAACGAGTCCGTCGCGACAAAGGCGAACATGGCAACCGCCTGAACAACTGTCGTAATGACAATCAGCTTTGCAAGCCCTTCGGGACCACTGCGCTGGGCCAGCCAAAGTCCGCCTACCAATGCCCCAATACCGACCGTGCTGGTGAGCAAAGCAAGGACATCTGCGCCGCCATTGAAGACGTGGTCCGCAAATCCCGGAAGAAGTTCCTGAAATGGCCGAATTCCCAGGCACACAGCGATCAGCAGTATCAGGATCGGGGCAACTCCGGCGTGGGAGGCGACGTAACGAACCCCATCACCAAATTCACGCAGGAGGCCCGGACGTTCCTGATCGCGCGGCAGCGCCGTACTTTCGATTTGCACGCGGCTTAAGGTCCACAGAAACACCGCAAAGCTCAAAGTGTTCAGACCGAACGTCGCGGCCGTCCCCCACGTCACAATCACCACGCCCGCAAATGCAGGTCCGATGAACCGCGCCAAGTTGAATGATATCGAACTTAGCGCCACTGCGGTCGGCAGGTACTCACGCGGCACCAGGCTTGGTACAAGCGCCAAGCGCACAGGCTGATGAAACGCGTTGATGATGCCGAGACACAGCGTCAATCCGAACAAGAGCTCAATCGTTATGACGTCAGAGATGGTCAGCGCGAACAGCGTGACGGCCTGCAACAAAGACAACGCCTGGCTGATCTTGGTGAGCTTCAGACGATCCCACCGATCGGCCGCAGATCCCCCGATAGGTGCGATCAAGACCGCGGGAAACAGGTCGGCGAAGGCGATCGCCCCCAGCCAGACTGCTGATCCCGTCAACTCCCAGGTCAACCAGCCCACGGCAACTCGCTGCATCCACATGCCAACCATCGAGACCGACGTGCCGACCATGTAGATGCCATAGTTCGGCAATTTCAAAGCCTGGACGATGCGCGAGAAACCCGACAGACGGATCATCCGGCGCTCGACGCATTGGGCGTGAATTCAATAACCACGAATTATCGACACATTATGAGTTACCAGCGCCCCAAGGGACCTTGGCACACGTGAGTGAGATCACATGGGCGCGCTCGGCTGGCCAGTATTGTCCGTTTGTGCCACCATCGTGCGAGCGGCGCAAATCTCAGCGTGCGTGTGTCTGCCGCACGATTTTCCGGGACACCCATTTCAAATCAAACAGGAACGAGGATATGAGCGATACCGTGTTGTACGAGGCCGACGGCCCAATCGCGACCGTGACCCTGAACCGCCCCGAAAATATGAATACCATGAACATCGAACTGCTCGCGGCGGCCGTGGAAATTCTCGAGCGCGTAGCGTCGGATGACGCGATCCGTGCCGTGATCTTCACCGGCAATGGCCGGGCGTTCTGTGCCGGAGGCGATCTGGGTGGGGGCGCTGGCGGCGGTGTCTTTGACGACCGCCCCGTGCAACAACAGGTCGAAAGCCTGCGTCGTGCCATGCGGACTTCGCAGCTTCTGCATGACATGCCGAAGGTGACCATTGCCGCCATCAACGGTGCCTGCGCCGGCGCAGGATTATCCTGGGCGTGCGCCTGCGACATCCGCTACGCCGCCGAATCCGCCAAGTTCAACACTGCGTTCCTGTCTGCCGGCGTGTCTGGCGATTTCGGAGGAACCTGGACGCTGCCGCGGATCGTCGGCCCGGCAAAGGCGCGGGAGCTGTACATGCTTTCGGAACGCTTCACAGCAGAGGACGCGGCACGGCTGGGTCTTGTGACCCGCGTTCTGCCAAATGATGAACTCATGCCCGCAGTCCGCGATGTTGCCGAAAGGCTGTCGAAGTCGGCGCCGGTGGCCCTTCAGCACATCAAAGCGAATTTCAACGATTCCGAGCGCCTGAGCTTCAGTGAAGCGCTTGATCGTGAAGCCGATCGCCATACCCGGTGCTCGCTCATGGAAGATGCCACAGAGGCTGCTAACGCGTTCATGGAGAAGCGAGAGCCTGTGTTCACGGGTCGATAGACCTCCAAAGCGCACCGGCCGAACTCAGGAGCCGCGATGGCCAACACCGCCGAACCGATCGAACGGACACCAACCAACTCAACCATCGTCGCAGCTTACCGCGAGAGAACCCCCAGTTCCGAACGCCTCGCGGCCGAAGCACATGACGTCTTCCCAAGCGGACTCACACATGACAGCCGCTACCTGACGCCGTACGGAATCTACGTTGAGCGGTCCGAGGGGTCGCACAAGTGGGATGTCGACGGCAATGAGTACATCGACTACTTCGGCGGACACGGCGCCCTCCTGCTGGGCCATGGCCATCCGGATATCCTGGCCGCGGCACACCAGGCCCTCGATGGCGGCACCCATTTCGGATCCAGCCATGAGATGGAAGTCCGCTGGGCCCAGTTGGTCACCCGGCTCGTTCCGTCGGCCGAAAAGGTGCGATTTACCGGGTCGGGCACCGAGGCCACGCACATGGCGCTGCGCCTCGCGCGCGCCTTCACCGGCCGTCCTCGAATCATCCGCTTCAAGAGACACTTCCACGGCTGGCACGATCACATGGCATCCGGGTTCAACAGTCATTTCGATGGCTCACCGACGCCGGGCGTCCTTCCCGAAGTCGCCGGCGCCATCACGCTTTGTTCCCCGGGAGACATCAAATCCGTGGCCGAAGCTTTCGCCACGCACGACGACATCGCTGCGGTCATTCTCGAACCGGTCGGCAGCCATACGGGGCAGGTGCCTCACCCCCCGAGATTCTTAAATGACCTGCGTGAGATCACCCGGTCGAATGGCGCGTTGCTAATTTTCGACGAGGTCGTGACAGGCTTTCGCGTGTCGCCAGGGGGCGCCCAGGCCCATTACGGCGTATTGCCAGATCTCACGACGCTCGCGAAAATCGTTTCCGGCGGCGTGCCGGGCGGCGCCGTTACGGGACGCCGCGATCTGCTCGATCTTTTGGATTTCGATGCCGCGGCCAAGCATCGCAGCACAAAAATCGGTCATCAGGGAACCTACAACGCCAATCCCCTGACGGCGGCGGCCGGCGTGGCGGCCCTGACCCTCATCGCGGAAACGGATGCCTGCGACCGGGCAAATCGGTCGGCGGACGCAATAAGAAACGCCTTGAACACCGTGATTGAGGACGATGGCGTTCCGTGGGCGGTCTATGGAGAATTCTCGGTCTTCCACATATTCACGAACCCGAATGGCCGCGCGATCAAACCTGATGCGTTCGACCCACTTGACTATGGCTTCGAGGAACTGACCACGAAGCCGAAAGAGCTGATCCACAAACTCAGATTGGCCATGCTGATCAACGGAGTGGACTTCACGGGCTGGCCGGGCGGAATCGTGTCGATCGCCCACACGGCCGAGGACATTGCAGCGACGGCGGAGGCATTCGCCCGGGCACTCCACATGTTGAGGCAAGACGGTGAGATTTAGCGGAATTCATTCGAGTATCGATTGATCCGCGTCGATCTGGTCTAGCGGGCTGGTCTAGCGGGATTTCTTTGCCTTCGCGTTTGGAGCGATCCGCTTCTTCAGTTTGTCGAGCTCGGTCCGCTCAACTTTAAGATGACGAAGCTGTTCCGGTCCGCCTTCCCTCGCGGCAATCGATTTCGACAATTGTGCCGCCACTTCTTCAATCACCTGAACGACCTGGTTCAACTGAATTTTCGAGGGGCACGACAGAACCACCTCATGCTCCATCATGAGGTCGGCGAAACCGTCGGGGTCTTCTTTGCCGAGCCGGGTTAGTTGCTGGTCGACTTCGCGCCACGCATCGCGCCACCCTGCGAACAACTGATCGCGCGGACGATTCCCACGGCTCCGGGAAGTCTCCTCGAGGCGCACCATGACACGTACGAACTGCCAAACCGTGAAAGTGACATCACCGGTAAGCTCACGAGGCACGCGCCGACGAGCGGCCACGCCATCTCTCTCCGAATTATGCCGGAGATTATCCTAGAAAAGATTGGGAATGATGCGAATGAAGATAAAGCCGAAGATGAGGAAGGAGACCAGGATCAGCCCGAGTGCACCGAAACCATAGATAATCCAGGTGGACAGCTTGCCCCAATCGAGGATAACCCTTCGATCTGCACCGGTGCGGGCATCGAGTGCTGCTTGAGCTTCCGCCGACAACGTTTCTTTTGACATTCTTGCCTCCAGCCTGTCCCACACCCCAAGAATCGTGCGGCGAGGTCAAATTCAATCACTTCCCTTCGAGAATCGTTTCTCGAAGCCCGAGTTGGCGCTAGTTTACGAGTCTTCGCGTGGCACGCAAGTACGTGCCGTCGACAAGATCATGATTTTTCACAACTTCGCAAGCGGGACTTGCGGAAAACCCCCGAAACTATAAGTTTGGTGTAGTTTCCCCACTGTAGGTGGACACAAATGGAACGACCCGTGCGCATCTACCTCGTGCGCCACGCAAAGACGGCCGAACCATGGCAAACGGCGCTTGATGCTCCGTTGAGCGAAACCGGACATCGTCAGGCGGACGCTGCGGCGCGGGATCTGGCTGGTCTGGGACCCTTGCCGCTGTGGTCAAGCCCACTACAACGGGCGCGTCAGACCGCGGCGCCACTGGCAGCCCTCTGGAATACGGACGTCCATATCGAACCACGAATTACCGAAATTCCGGCACCAAGTTCTGACCCCAAGATTCGCGGTGATTGGCTCATGCAAACCCTGACGGCAAAATGGTCAGCGATGGAGTCCGAACTCCAAGAATGGCGCGACAAGGTTCTCGGCGCCCTCAGCGAAGTGACCGAGGACACCGTGATGGTGACTCATTACGTGGTCGTGAATGCGGTGGTTGGCGCTGCAACGGGCGATGATCGAGTGATCTGTTTCCATCCCGACAATACCGACACGACGGTCATCGACAGGATCGGTGATCGTTTCAACGTCGTGGGCTATACACTGGGGGGAACCTCCGGGCCTGAACTTGTGACCTAACCGGTATTCCAGGCGGGCCGCACTCAATCGAGGTCGGAAACACCCCGGTAGTCTCCTTGGCTATAAAGCAAGGCGTGACCATCCGCGTATTCATGCACGCGAACTTCTACGACCTCGCCCAAGAAGATCGTGTGGGATCCAGATTTAACGATTTCACGAGTCCGGCAGATCACGCTGGCACGAGCTTCATCAAGCACCGGCGCACCGGCATCAGATCCCGACCACACGGCGCCGCCCGCCGCGAAGCGCTCATCCCAATCGGTAATCCCGGTCTGGCCGGCGAATACCTCGGCAATGATCCGCTGATGTTCGTTGAGGATATTGACCGAAAAACACTCAGCGTCCGCGATCAAATCGTGCGATGACGACGATTGGTTGACGCAGATAAGCATGGTCGGGGGTTCCAGTGAAACCGAACAGACCGCCGTCATGGTCAGACCGCCACGCGCGCCTCCCGACTGCGCAGCGACAACGGACACGCTCGCCGCAAGTTGGCGCATGGCCATACGAAGATCATCCGCCACCGGCCGGACCGGCCGGGTATCGGATTCCATCGTTTCCTGCGTCATCGCCTCACCCGCATGATCCCAAGTTTGGCATAGGCATGACCATCAAACCAACTGCCAGTGCAGCGGATGCCAAATCCGGCGTATTGGGATCTTTGGCGATCTCCCACGGTAAGGCCATGTGCTTTCGCACACAACAATGCCGGGCTGATAAGGAATTTATTCCGCGGCCACGGATGGCAGGTCCGCGAGCGGAATGTCATCGCGCAGGCTCGGCACCACTTCCGTGGCGAATAGTTCCATAGAATTCTTGACCAGTTCCTGGGGCATGCCGCCGAAGTTCAACCAGCAAATCAAGTTGTTGACCCCAGTCTCAGCGCCCAGACTGCGGATCTTCTCGATGCAGGTCTCGACACCACCGAACACCATCTCGTCGCGTTCATGATCACCGATGGGGCGGAACAACGCCGTCGAATTCATGTAATAGTCGATGTATTCGCCGCCCAGACGCTTGGCTTCGGCATCGCTGTCAGCCACGAACACGTGACGCAGACAGGTGAAATCGAAGGGCTCGTCAATTCCACTGCTTTCCCGCGATTCCTTCAGCAGTTCGAAGGTCGTGCGTAGTTCCGCACGGGGGGCCCAGGCCGAGAGCATGCGGTAATTGTTCTCGACGATGAAATCGATGGCCTCCTTGGTCCCGAGGCGGGTCGCTACCCAGACAGGGGGATGCGGCTTTTGGACCGGCTTGGGTACAAGTGTCATCCGGGGGATGTCCCAGAATTTACCTTTGTATTCATATTCGTCGGTGGTCCAGACGCCCAAGACGATTTCGAGCGCCTCCTTGAACCGCTCAAGCTTCTCGTCCGGGTCGATACGAAAACCGTCAAACTCATACTTGCGATACCCGAGGCCGACCCCGAAATCGATCCGGCCACCGGAAATGATGTCAGCCATCGCCGCGTCCTCGGCCGTCCGCAGAGGATGTTCGAGTGGCAGGATCTTGATCGCCGTCCCAATTCGCATGTTCTTTGTCACGCTGGCAGCCGCGCATGCCATAGCAAAGGGCGACGCACAGAGGCCATATTCTCCCGGCACATCAGCGACATAGGGAACGGAAGAGAAATGGTGTTCGGTCAGCCACATCCAGTCCAATCCGAGTTGATCGCCCAAGGCCATCTGTTCGAGGTGCTCCTCATAGACCTGTGCTTCGGTTTTGGTGAACGGCCCTTCCATCAAATGAAACGATCCGAACTTCATGCCACGTCCTCCCCAAGCTCTTGAATTTTGCTGGCGCCTGCCACACCCGTGTTTCGGGACGCTGCAGGGTGATTGTGTCGATTAACACCGTCAATTAAAACATTGTCACCATGACAAGATGGCTTCCAGACATCGAGACCAAGAGCGGACCACGGTATTTGGCGATCGCCCAAGCGCTCGCCGAGGACGTTGAAGAAGGCCGGCTGGAACCAGGCTCCCGGTTGCCCACCCACCGTGATCTTGCCTTTCGGTTGGGTCTCACCGTGGGAACGGTCAGCCGCGCTTACGCCGAGGGGCAGCGACTGGGCCTGCTGAGCGGCGAAGTCGGCAGAGGCACGTACGTGCGCAACAACGGCAACAGTTTGGGAACTCTCGATTCGCGCGAGATCCTCCCGGAAGGACAAGTTGACCTCAGTTTAAACTATCCACCGATCAGCGGCATCGAGGAGCAGGCCATGCGCCGTGCGCTCCGTGCGGTCGCCGACAGCAATGACCTCTCCCAACTGCTCAACTATCAGCATCACGGCGCCTCTGCCGCGCAATTCGATACCGCCGCCCAGTGGCTGGCTCACGCGGACGTCCCGGTAGCGCCTGAATGCCTGATCATCACTGCCGGTCTTCAACATGCCATGACGATCTGCATCGCGGCACTCTGCGAACCCGGGGATGTGGTGCTCGCAGAAAACCTGACGTATCCCGGCATCCGTGCGCTCGGCAGGATGCATCATCTGCGGTTGCAAGGTGTGAGCATGGACGATCTAGGGCTCATTCCCGACGCTTTCGAGGCAGCCTGCCGAACCGGACCGGTGCGCGCCCTGTACACCATCCCGACCTTACAGAACCCAACCGCGACGATCCTGCCCGAGGACCGCCGCCACCAGATCGCAGACATTGCGCGGCGCTATGGTGTCACGATCATTGAAGATGACCTGTACGGCTTTCACCTCCCGGGTGCACCACCTCGTTTCGCCGCACTGGCCCCCGATATCACGATTTACCTGACCAGCGTCTCCAAGTGTCTGATGCCGGGACTCCGGGTCGGATTTGCGATTCCACCCGAGCGCCTGATCAGTAAATTGAGTGCAATGGTGCGCTCGACGCTGTGGATGAATGCACCTCCCATGATCGAAGTCTTTCGGCAACTCGTGGTAAGCGGAGATGCCGAGCGCGTCGTCACTGCACGGCACGCGGAAGCAGCTGCACGACAGGCCATCGCCCAACGGATATTGGGAGAATTCGTCGAACTGCCGCACAGAATGAGCCCCCATCTTTGGCTCCCCTTGCCCGAGCACTGGCAGGGCAATGATTTCGTAAGCCACGCCCGCACGCGCAATGTCATTGTTTCGACGGCCGACGACTTCGCGCTCACGCATGAAACGGGAGCAAATCATGCGAGATTATGTCTAGGTTGCCCGCCAAGCCGCAGCGTATTGGAGACGGCGCTGCGCACGATTGGCGATTTGCTCAGCGAAGGACCAGACCTTTCATGGTCATTCGCCTAATTCCGGCATGCTTCACATGGCTTTGACGCCGTCGCACCGAACGGGATAATAGCGCCAGATGCTGAACAGCCGGGCTTGACCATCGCACAACAACAGGAATGGGGAGAGACCACATGGATATGGGACTTGACGGCAAGGTGGCGCTGGTGACTGCTGCCAGCAAGGGAATCGGCCGCGCCATCGCGCAGGAGCTGGCCGCCGAAGGCGCCAAGGTCGCAATCTCGTCGCGCAGCGACGACGCCCTCAAGGCCGCAGCGGATACCATCAAGCAGGCGACGGGTAAGGACGTCGCCACCTATGCGGCGGATCTGACGAGTGACACCGACGTACGCAAATTGATCGCAGACGTCGATAAGGACCTGGGTGGCATTGAAATCCTGGTCAATAGCTCAGCCGGACCGCCGACCAAACCGTTCGAGGAACTCTCGGACGACGACTGGCGAAATGCGTTGGACGTCAAGTTCTTGGCGCAAATGCGACCGTCACGCGAAGCCTTCCCGGGCATGAAAAAGCGCAATAGCGGGCGCATCATCAACATCATCGGAAGCCACGGTCGGTTTCCGCATGCTTATGCCATCACCGCCGGCGTCGTAAACGCCGCGCTGCTCAATCTGACCAAGGCCTTGGCCGAAGAGGGTGCCCCGCACAACATTCTGGTGAACGCCATCAACCCTGGCCTCACGGATACCGAGCGGGTGACCTACCTCGCCAATATCAAGGCGGATAACCAGGGCATCACCTACGACGAAGCGGTCGCAGAAATGACGCAGGATCAGCTTTTACATCGCCTCGCTGAGCCCGCCGAAATAGCTTCGATGGCGGTGCTGCTGGCCTCTTCGCGGGGCGGCTTTATCACGGGATCGATGATCGACGTTGACGGCGGCTTCACGCCGACGATTTAACTGCCCATACCCGATTACGAGGCCAACTTACGGCGTTATTGGGCGGCGGGAGAGCCGTTCACGCCGACGCGCCGCAGACTGAGCTCAGCCACGGCGTCGATCAACGCATCGGTGTCGATACCGTAGGACCGATAGAGGTCGGCGACGCTGCCGGATTGGCCGAAGTGATCGACGCCGAGAGGCGCGATCGCATGGCCACGTACTGAACCGAGCCAGCTCAAGGTCGCGGGGTGGCCGTCGATCACTGTGACGATCGACGCCTCCGGCGACAGCGAGTCGAACAGACGCTCCACGTGGCTGTGCGCATCGCGCGTGCCGACGGCGCGCTCCCGCATTGTCGTGCGCCAATCGGTATGGAGACGGTCCGCCGACGTGACGGCCAGCAATCCCGCATCGGGAAAATCGTCAACCAGACTGGCGTGCGCCTCGATGGCTTCCGGCGCAACAGCACCCGCGAAGGCAATGATCAGGTCCGCGTTCGGGCCCGGCTCCCGGAACCAATAGGCACCGGAAATGATGTCCCGCTCTAGCACCGGCATCATGGCGCGTTGAGGTTGCTCCAAGGGCCGGGTCGAGAGGCGCAGATAAACGGCCGATCCGTCCGGCTTCTGGATATGTTCCATCGCCCACTGCATGCTCACGGCGAGTTCGTCTGCAAAAGCCGGTTCAAACGTCAGTAAATTATCCTGTGCGATGCCGACCAACGTAGTTCCAACCGATTGATGGGCACCGCCTTCCGGTGCCAGCGTAATCCCCGACGGTGTGCCGACAACCACGAACCGGGCGTCCTGATAACAGGCATAGTTGAGGGCATCCAGTCCCCGGCCGATAAATATGTCGTAGAGCGTCCCGATCGGCAGCAGGCGTGTCCCGAACATGTCCTCCGAGAGACCCAGCGTGGCGAGCATGAGGAACAAATTATTCTCGGCGATACCCAATTCGATATGCTGGCCGCCCGGTGAGGCTTCCCACTTCTGGGCGGACGTGATGTGCTCGAGGCGGAACTGGTCGGAGCGGGTCTCCCGGTCAAACAGGCCCCGTTGGTTGACCCACCCACCGAGATTCGTCGAAACGGTAACATCGGGGGACGTCGTCACGATCCGGTTCGCTGCATCGGAGTCGCCGCGGCCCAGGTCATTTAAGATCCGCCCAAAGGTCTCCTGGGTCGACGTGCGCTTGGCTTCCGGCACCACGATCTCCGGAATCGGAATGACGGCAGGTTCATTGCGGGTGCGCCTTACGTTGCAGTAGGGCGCTGAATTCAAGAAATCGGCGAGTTCCTCCGGGCTGAAGTCGAGACCTTCAAAGGGTTCCCACTCCCGACCTTCGGCGATGTTGTTCGCCTCGCGGAACCGATGCATCTGCTCGGGATTCATGAGTCCAGCGTGATTGTCCTTATGGCCGGCAAAGGGAAGTCCCAGGCCCTTGATGGTGTAGGCGATGAAACATTGCGGCGTATCGTCGTCGACCGCCTCGAACGCCTCCAGGACACTGGTCATGTCGTGCCCGGCGAGATTGGTCATCAGGTGATGCAAAGTTGCATCGTCGTGGGAATCGAGAAGTTCCTTCAACCCGGACGTCCCCCGCAAGTCACGCTTCAGGTGATCCCGCCAGGCCGCGCCACCGGCGAACGTCAGCGCGGAATACATCGGGTTGGGACAATCGTCAATCCAGCGCCGCAGCGCCTCTCCGGCAGGGCCTTCGAAGGCCCGTTGCAGGCGGGTGCCGTACTTCAGTGTGACGACATTCCAGCCGACTGAGCGGAAGAAGTCCTCGATCTTCTGAAAGAGGAACATATTGATGACGCCGTCGAGACTCTGGCGGTTGTAATCGATGACCCACCAAAGATTGCGGACATCGTGCTTCCAGCCTTCCATCAATGCTTCGAAGATATTCCCCTCGTCGAGTTCTGCATCACCCATCACCGCGATCATGCGACCAGCCGGCTGGTTGGATTCGACCAGACCGTGCATGCGCAGATAATCCTGAACCATCGACGCGAACAGCGTGGCGCCGACGCCCAGACCCACGGAGCCCGTTGAAAAGTCGACCGGACAGGCGTCCTTCGTACGGGAGGGGTAGGATTGCGCGCCGCCATAACCGCGAAACCGCTCGAGGTTGTTGCGGGTCTGAAGGCCGAACATGTAATGGATGGCGTGCATAATCGGCGAGGCGTGCGGTTTGACCGCAATCCGGTCTTCGGGTCGCAAGATGCGCGCGTACAGTGCCGTCAGCAGCGTGCTCGCCGAGGCACATGACGCTTGATGGCCGCCGACCTTCACCCCGTCTTCGTTGGGCCGAATGTGATTGGCGTTGTGGATCATCCACGTCGCCAGCCAAAGCGCTTTGCGGTCTATCGCCTCAAGTCGCTGAATGAGGGCGTCGCGCTCATCATTAACGCGCAAACCTTTTTTTGCCGTTGCACGACCCGTCGAACGTCGCGTCACCATATCGTTCAATCCGAGAGTTGAAGAATCCGAAATTCCACGAGATCCCGCAGGCTAATGATGCCCTCGATCTTGCGATCCGCGATCACCGGCATATGACGAAAGTGACGTTCCACCATGATCTTGATGACGTCCATGATGTCATCTTCCAGTCCGCAACTGACGACCGTGGAGGTCATCATCTCCCCGACCTCCATGGAAAGCAGCCTCTCACGATCCGAGGCCAGACCATGGACGACATCACGCTCGGAGAAGATACCGATGATGACGCCTTCCCAGTTGCGCACCATAACCGCACCGACCTGCTCCTTGGTCAGGAGGTCCACCACTTCCTGCACGGTCTTCTCGGGTGTCGTCGCCACCACCCGAGGCGCGTGCATCGCAAGTACGTCTTTGACTTTCACGGTCCTTCGTCTCCCTGGCATGAAATCCGTATCCAGGCAGCCCCACTCTGCACAGTTCTCAGATATTCAGCGAACTCACAGTACCCGCCTCGATCAACCCGTCTCAACCAAATTGTGTCCTCCGCCTCCAGCAGATACATGGCGCCTGCGTTGTCTTTTGGCCGGAAGTATACACCACCGTGCACGCCGTCACGCGAGACGTTTAATCCAGAACAAACCCCTGCTGGCGCACGAATTTCCCAAAGTCGTCCCGTTCGGGCTTTGAGACCTGCCGAGCCTTGTCCTCCGACCATCCATAAAAATCGGCCACTCCATAGTCATCCGCATGCTTCTGCTTCTCGTCCGGGATCGAATAGCCGGCGTCACGGCGACGGTCGTAGTCGTTGAGCCCTCGATCCAAGGACTTCTCATCGTAAGTATCGATGTGGACCGTCGCGGAAAGCGGTAGGCGCATGCTGACAAAGGCCCGGGCCGATGGATAGCCGAGGCAGAGACCGGCAACGGGGAATACCCATTCGGGCAGTTTGAGGATCTCCGAGACCTTGGTCGCATGGTTGCGGATCACGCTGATGGGGCAACATCCCAAACCACTGGCCTCAGCGGCCGTAATCAGGTTCTGCATCGCAAGCGCCGCATCGACGGTCGCATTGAAGAATGCATCCAGATGATCGTTGGCGAACGGTTTGCCCCGCTTCTCGCAAATGTGCCGGATGCGCCGCGAGTCGCCGCAAAACACCATGAACTGGGGCGCGGTCCCGATCCAGGGCATGCCGGGAATGAGTGCAGCAATCGCCTCACGTTTGTCCTCGTCGATCACGCGCAGAAGCGAGACCTGCTGCAGATCGGACTTGGAGGGGGCGGAATACGCGCAAGCCAACAATACCTCCATCACCTCGTCGGGCACCGGATCGGGAAGAAAGCGCCGATGTGTCCGATGCGAGAGAATGGTCTTAACCACCTCGCCGCCGACCGCGTCATCAGGTACGGCTTCCATGTCGAGGCCAAAGCGCTGGGTGTAAAGTTCCGCGATCGTTTCCGTCATCTCCGGCAGTGCTCCAGATGAATTCACCGGCCCGCAAGGTACCGCGGCCCGTCCCTATTCGCAGGAAGTAAACGCGATGTCATAGTGGAAGTCACCTATCAGGGAGGGATGGAATGCACGATCTGGGAAAGATGGCGCAATCGGTTGCCGCGAAGCTCAAAGAAAGAGGCGAAACCGTCGCCATAACGGAGTCATCGGGAGGTGGCCTCATCTCCGCGGCACTTCTATCAATACCGGGCGCGTCCACCTATTTTATGGGTGGTGGCGTCATTTACACCCACCAGGCACGTCGTAGATTGCTCGCCGTTCCCGAAGAGGCAATGGATGGGTTGCGCTCCAGCAGCGAGCCTTACGCTCGGCTTTTGGCGACCCGCATGCGCGAGATTCTGGAGACCACCTGGACGGTCAGCGAGACCGGTGCCTCTGGTCCGTCGGGAAACCGCTATGGCGACAAGCCCGGACACACCTGTATCGCCGTGATGGGACCAGTGGAACGGACCATGACCCTCGAGACCGGGGACGACGATCGGGTCGCTAACATGTGGGTTTTCGCGCAAACTGCGCTCGACTTCTTCGAGCAATGCGTCGACGAGGCGAGCTAGAGCACAATGCGTTAGAGCAGATTCACGCGCCAAAATCGGGTCGCGATCTGCTCTAGCTGTACCCCACCTTCGTTCCGTCGAAGCCCAAGTTGGCATGGGTCAGCGCGCGGTCAGCGCGACGCGCATGGAGCGACAACAGCATTTGCGCGTAAGTGAGAACTTCCGGTGCGCGCGACGGATCGTCGGCCAGGTTCTCAAACTCGTGCGGGTCTTCATGCATATCGAAATACAGCGGCGGCAGCGACGGGAAGTGAACGTACTTTCCACGATCACCGCGAATGACGGCAAAGTGGCACTCGTTCTCGGGCAGGTCCAGCGCCACATGGTCGCCCTGATCCCGGATATCCCGGAAATCGCACTCGTAGTGTGCGGCGGCACGCCAATCGCCGGGCGTCTCGCCATGGAGGAAGGGCTGTAGAGAGTAGCCGTCGCATTGCGCCGGAACGGACAGTGCCATCGCCTCCAAAATGGTCGGCATCACGTCGATCATTTCGGTGAATTGTTCGACGACGCGGCCTCGCGCAGCATCGGCCTCCCGGCGCGGGTCGCGAACGATCAGCGGGACATGGAAATTCGGCTCGAAATAGCCTTGGCGCCCGTAAAGCCAGTGGTCCCCCAATTGATCGCCGTGATCCGAGCAGAACACGATCAAGGTGTCGTCGTAGTCGCCGCTCTCCTTCAGATAGTCCAAAATACGGCCCAGGTTGTCATCGACCTCGTTGCACAGACCGTAGTAAGTGGCCCGCATGGCGCGCTCATCCGCCTCGCTGACATCTTCAGGGGCTGTCTCGGCCTGGAAATGATGAAACAGGCTCTGCGCTCCGAGAAGCCAGTTCTGGAAAGGATGCTGTTGCGCCTCAACGGACGGATGGCTGCGGCGCACGGGCAGCGGAACGTCAGCCGGATCGTATTGAAGATGGTACGGCGCCGGCGCGACGAGCGGGGGATGCGGCTTCAGGCAACAGAAATGGGCGAACCAGGGCTTGCCTTTCTGTTCCCGCAGGTAATCGATCAATCCGTCCGTGAGATATGCCGTATCGCTGTCCTCAGCCTTGTATATGGAGGGTCCGAACGGGCTCGTCGCATCCGCGTGGCGCAGCGCAAGGAGTCCATGAAAGTTTCCGGTCTCGCCGGGTACCGGATATCCCTTATCTTCCAAATACTGCCGCCACGGCTCAAACTTTTCAGCGAATAACAGCGGCAGGACAGGCTCAAACCCGGGACAGATCCACTCCCGCGATTCCAGTCCCGAGGCCTCGTATGCACCGGGCCGCGGATCGCGCGGTGTATCCGTATAGCCGAACAGCGCCGGCACATAACCGGCCTTGCGCGCCTCAAGCGCGATATTGGTGAAGCGGGCATCCAGTGGGGTGCCGTTTGAGACCTGGCGATGGTTGAACAGATATTGACCGGTCAGCATCGAAGCCCAGGCCGGGCCGCAAGGCGACGCCTGGGTGTAATGGCGGCTGAAATACGTGCCGTCCGCGGCGAGAGATTCCAGGTGCGGCGTGCTGACGCAAGGGTGACCCGCCAGTCCCAGCGTATCGCCTCGCCATTCGTCGGCTACCAGGAACAGGACATTCTTGATCGTTCCGCCCATGCATACCTCATGCAGCTATTGGCTTCATACAACCACCGGCCTCACGCGACCATGCGAAGTACCCGAGACAGTAATGCAATATTCGCCTATCACGCACGTGAGCCTTGCCGCACTGACCGATGCAGCCGACACTTCCGCTGACCGTTGATGCCCTGAGGAATATCCGAACTCGTGGACCTGTTCGCTTCACTATCGCTCAGCCCGGGCGCCTTCGCCTTCGCGGGCGCGATGGCGTTCGCCGCCGGACTCATCCGGGGCTTTTCGGGGTTCGGGGGAACGATGACACTCGCCCCGTCGCTAAGCCTGGTCATGCCGCCACCCGAAGCCGTCGCCGTCGCCCTGATGATGGAAATCGCGGGCGCCACACAGTTGTTTCCGGGCGCCGCCCGCGAGGCGAACTGGCGGGAGTTCGCGCCACTGACCCTGGCCGCCTGCGCCGTCGCTCCGATCGGCAGTTACCTGTTGGTATCCCTCGATCCCGACATTACGCGACGTATGATCGGCGGCACGGTCGTCGTCTTTGTCTTCATCATGCTGGCGGAATTTCGGTTCAAAGGCCGGCCCAGCGCAACAACCGCGGTGTCCGTAGGTGGTCTGGGCGGCTTCTTGTTGGGCAGCACCGGAGTCGGTGGCCCCCGGTGATCCTCTACCTGTTGTCAACGCCGACACCAGTGCAAACGGCACGAGCCAATATCATTATCCATATCGGCTTAACCTCGGTGGCTCTGCTCGTCCTGTTATGGCTTCACGACGTACTCGGCATGATTTCGCTATGGCGCGGACTGGTGCTGTTTCCCATCCTCCTCGCCGCAAACTGGGCAGGCGCACGCCTGTTCGGATTGGCCAGTGAAGCCCTATTCCGCCGCTTCGCCTTGATCTTCCTCGCATGCGTGGGGCTCGTCGCATTGACGATCTGACAACGGCCATAGAGCAGATCGAGTTTAAACAGAATCACAGGAACCCGGGGTACCTCAAGGCATCGAACGGTGCCGAATTGGCTGGCTCATCGGTTTGAGGCTACAGTTCCGCCGAGAACCGTGCTCAGCCAGCGGTCAGGAAGAGACCATGGACTATTCCTTCTTCACCATGCCGGTCCATCCAACCACGCGGGACTACACGGAAACCCTGCAAGAGGACCGCAGGATTATCGCTCTGGCCGATGAACTGGGCTTCAAAGAAGCCTTCGTCGGTGAGCACGTCACGGACCTCGCCGAGAACGTCCCGTCCTCAACCGTGTTCCTGGCAAGCCTCATCGACTGCACGGAACGCATCGTGCTCGGCACAGGCACCGTCAACCTGCCCAACCACCATCCCGCCCAAGTCGCCGGCGAAATCGCCATGCTAGATCATCTCTTGAAGGGCCGATTGATGTTCGGCATCAGCCCTGGGGGATTGAAATCGGATGCCGAGATTTTCGGCAACCTCGAAGAAGACCGGACGGCGATGTTCGTCGAGTCCATCGACCACATTCTGGCGCTGTGGGCGAGTGAGGCCCCCTATAAGCGGGAAGGAAAGTACTGGACCCTGTCGACCGAAAGAGCCTTCCTGCCCGAGGTCGGGCAGGGATTCATGGTCAAGCCCTACCAAAACCCCCATCCGCCCATCGTGGTCACTGTCGTCGCGCCCTATTCCAAAGGCATTCTCGCCGCAGCCGAGCGCGGCTGGTATCCGATTTCCGGCAACTTCCTGCAGACACCGTGGGTGGCGACGCACTGGCCGCTTTACAAGCAAGGCCGGGAGAACGCCGGCGCCGTCGCCAGTTCCAAGGACTGGCGGATCGCGCGATCGATCTTCGTGGCGGATGACGAGCAGACGGCTGCCCGCTATGCCCATGGGAGCGACGGTCCCTACTCCCAATATTACTGGTCGTTGATGACCAAGTTGAAATGGGCGGGACGCATAAATCTGTTCAAGACCCATCAGGATCAACCCGATGCGGACGTCACACTCGAACCGGTTGTGGAGTCGCTTGTCATCGCCGGCACGGTGAACAGTGTCGTCGACCAGATCCTGGCCTTCCGCGAAGCGGTTGGCGATTTCGGCACGCTGCTCTATGCCGGTCATGATTGGCAGGACCCGGACCTCGGCCACCGCTCCATGGTGTTGTTCGCCGAGGAGGTGATGCCGCGCGTCAACGATGCGCTCGCGCGATCTGCCGCGGCCGAGTGAAATAATTAGAGCCAGCAGCCCCGATGACCGTTGACATCAATCTCATGACCCCAAAGCCGGCAATGCCGGACGGTGAAATTTCCGGACCGCACGCCTGGACTGGTGAGGCATTAGCCAATTCGACAGAGTGGATCTACGAGCTATCGACGTCCGACGTGCAGGAAATCGAGGATGCACTTCGCGTTTGTCAGAAACGTGAGCTCGACATACTCAACATCGAGGTCGAGGATTTCACCCTCCCGACGCTTGGGGACAAACTGGCCGGATTTCGTGACGACATCCTTCTTGGGCGCGGTTTCGTGCTGCTGCGGGGTCTGCCGGTCGAGCAATGGTCCCGCTCAGAGATCCTGACCATATATTGGGGTCTCACGATCCACATTGGCCGCCCGCTGTCGCAGAATATGAAAGGCCACATGATCGACCACGTGCACGATTCGGGACGCACACTGGCGGAGGCTGACGTCCGCGCCTACCAAACGTCGATTCGGATGACCTATCACACGGACATGGCTTGCGATGTGGTTGGATTGTTGTGCCTGCAGGCCGCAAAAAAAGGGGGGCTCAGCACGATTGTCAGCGGCCCGACGCTCTACAATGAGATCAGGCGTCGCGACCCCGAATTGTGCGAGGTCCTGTTCGAGCCGTACTGGTTCGACCGGCGAGCAGAGATCCCTGAGGGAAAGCTGCCGTACTTTCCGATCCCATTGTTCAACTACTATGACAATGTCCTAAGCGTGGTCTATTCGCCGATCTATATCGAGTCCGCCCAGGAACGTTTTCCCGAGGTTCCACGCCTGAACGAGCGGCAAAAAGCCGCACTTGAACTTCTGGAGGACGTCGGCAGCGATCCAAAGATATACCTATCGATGGACTTCCAACCCGGGGACATGCAGTTGATCAATAACTTCACGACCATGCACGCCCGCTCGGTGTTCGAAAATGGGCAAGACGTTGCCGACAAACGACACCTGCTGAGGATATGGCTATGCGTGGCCGACGGGCTTCCGATACCCGAGTGTTTCGCAGAGCGTTATGGGACCATAGAAATCGGAGCCCGAGGTGGTATCCGGCGCCCGGATACCATCCCGTCGATTCCGCTGGGCCCCTAACGTCCCTCCGCCGCCGCCTCAGACCTCGGTCACTACTTGCTGAACAGCTTCTTGATCGAGCCACCGACACCTTTGGCGCCTTCTTCAAGGGCCTTTTTGGCGGCACCGGCACCTTTCGAGACACCACTTGCAGCGCCCTTGGTGATGGCGGAGGCCGCGCCAGCGACACCGCCCGTGATCTTGCCGGCGAGTTCACCGATTGAGCCAACCGCCTTGCCCGCGCTGCCGGTGATCGCTTCCGTGATCTGCTGCGCGATCTCGGCGGGACTCGCACCACCTTCTTCCTTGCCAACATCCTCGAGGTGAATGTCGGGCAGCGGGGCGCCCAACGCCTTGCCGCCGAGGAACGACGCACTCAACACGCGAGATTCGGCGCCTTACATGGCGTACACCGTTGAAGAGCAGGCCGATGAAGCGAAAAATTGCGAGGATGCCGAGGCGTCTGTCTATCACGTCCATGTGCGTGACGAGAGAGGCGCGAACTCCGGCGATCCTGAAATCTACGGCAAATTGGTCGAGCAGGTCAGGACGAAATCCGAGACGCTCATTCAAATCGGCGGAGCGCTTGGCCCCGTTCGCGACCCCCGACACGGGTGTCATCGGTTACCCGTTTACCGAACAAGACAGGCTGAACGCACTTGCAGAAGATCCTTCGCCGGACATGATTCACGGTAAAAATCGGCGCGGTTGAGCTTCGGGTTCCAGTCGACAATTACGAGACGATCGGTCTGCGGAATTCACCAACATTCCTGCGGCAGGCCATACCCTATGTGATGGAAAGGAATATTTTCCTGGAACTGGAAATCTTCGATGTCGGCTGCCTGTACAACGCCAAGATATTAGAAGATGAGGGACCTTTTTGGACCTGCCGGACTGAGTTCGCCCGGGTGTTACATGCACTACGTGATGGGGCATGGCCGCCAACCGGCGACCATGAAGCACCTGATGTATATGTTTGAAGAGGGCCAGCGGCTGTTTCCGAACGCCGAAATCTGTGTGAGCGCCGCAGCCGACGAATGTTACCGCATCATCACGACCGCGATGCTTGTGGGCTGCAACATAGTGCGTTGCGGCATCGAAGACAGCAGGCATCTGTCGACCGGCGAGCGCGCCAAAAGCAACATCGAGATCGTGGAGAATGTCGTGCGGATCGCAAGAGAGTTCGGACGGGACGCTGCGTCTGTCGACGAGGCCTGGGCGATGTTGATGCCACAGTTCTCAAACGCATGACCTGCCAACCTGAAGGGGAGTGCGCCTGAAGGGGAGTGCGATAAAATCCGATCTGCTCCCGCAGATCGGCAGCGATAAAGAAGGAACCGATCCGGCTCCTCGGTGACGATGTAAGCAGCCTTGCATCGCGGTTATGTGATCACACCGGATCAAGTCGTGAACGGGTGGTGGGTCCAATTGCCCGCACCCGTACCTATCTGTACGCCAACACGACACGCCGGGTTCAAAAATATCAGGTCCTAGCCACTGTCGCGGGGGACGAACCGCCCACCCGTGGTCCGTTCAGTACGCCCAATTTTAGACAAATTGAGAGGAACTTCGTTATGAAAACTGCAATCGCAACAATCGTCGCCGCCGCTTCGTTCTCGCTTCTCGCGGCACAAGTTTCGGCTGAAACCATCTCCACCCAGGAGTGGGTCGCCAGCCAACACTTCAACGGCCCCGGCGTCGGTGCCGTGCGTGCGCCTGAATTCACGGTCAATCAGGATCCTCAGGCCTGGCAGCTCTCCGAACGGAATTCTCCCCCGAAGATCAATTAGGGCGGGAATCGCCAAAGCCATCAAAGGGATTTCAGGGGCCGAGAATTCCCTCGAGAGTCTCATAGCTACAAATTCCGGGAAAGGGACGCCACGAGCGTCCCTTTCTTTTTGTGCCCGCCGCAATCTACTACGTCGTACCCTCGAGACTTGGCAGGCGCTCCGAAATTTGGCAAACACCGCGTGCGACCTGCCACAATGTTGTTTACTGGACTACCCACTAGGCCATTCGCTCGGCCACGCACTCCGGAGATTGAATCAATGAGCGTCGCAGAAACCGATCTCGACGAGGGTCCACGCGACTTCATCCGAGACATCGTGCGTGCCGATATTGAAGCGGGGCGGGTGGAGACGGTGGTGGCCCGGTTTCCGCCGGAACCCAACGGATATCTGCACATCGGACACGCCAAATCGATTTGCTTGAATTTTGGCGTCGGCCAGGACTTCGGCGGCCGCTGCCACATGAGGTTCGACGACACCAATCCGACCAAGGAAGAACACGAATACATCGAGAGTATCCAGGAGGACGTCCGCTGGCTGGGTTTCGACTGGGGCGAGCATCTATATTTCGCGTCAGACAATTTCGAGCGCCTCTACGCGTGGGCCCAGCACCTCATTCGCAACGGCAATGCCTACGTCGACGACCTCTCGGCGGATGAAATCCGCGCGCACCGCGGCACGCTGACGGAGCCCGGAACCAACAGTCCCCACCGCGACCGGCCCATCGACGAGAGCCTGGACATGTTCGCCCGCATGCGTGCCGGCGAATTCCCTGACGGTGCGCGGGTGCTGCGCGCCAAGATCGACATGGCCTCGGGAAACATCAATCTGCGCGACCCGGTGATCTACCGCATCTTGCACGCCGCACACCCGCGCACGGGGACCGATTGGTGCATCTACCCGACGTACGATTTCGCGCACGGACAATCGGATGCGATCGAGGGCGTTACACATTCGCTGTGCACACTCGAATTCGAGGATCACCGTCCACTTTACGACTGGCTGATCCAACGCCTCCCGGTCCCATCGATCCCGAAGCAGTATGAATTCGCGCGCCTCAACCTGACCCATACGGTACTGTCGAAACGCGCGCTGATCAGACTGGTCCAGGAAGGCCATGTTAGCGGCTGGAATGATCCCCGCATGCCGACTTTGAGCGGCATGCGGCGGCGCGGTATCCCGTCCGCCGCCATCCGCGACTTCATCGGGCGTATCGGTGTCGCGAAGGCAAACAGCCTCGTCGACGTGGCCATGCTTGACCATTGCGTGCGCGAGCTGCTCAACAAGGCGGCACCCCGCCGGATGGGTGTGCTCAACCCGCTCAAAGTCGTCATCGAGAATTATCCGGAAGGCGAGACGGAAGACCTCGAAGCGGTCAACAATCCAGAAGACCCGGATGCCGGCACGCGTTTGGTTCCCTTCTCCCGCGAACTTTACATCGAACGGGAGGATTTCCTGGAAGATCCGCCCAAGAAGTTCTTCCGGCTGGGACCGGGCCGCGAAGTTCGGCTGCGCTACGCTTATTTCGTCACCTGCACCAACGTGATCAAAGACCCATCGGGTGAAGTCATAGAGCTGCGCTGCACCTATGACCCGGCGACCCGGGGCGGCAACGCACCCGATGGCCGCAAGGTGAAGGGGACGCTGCACTGGGTCTCAGTCGCACACGCCGTGCCCGCCGAGATACGGCTTTATGATCGGCTGTTCACCGAGTCGGACATGAGCGCGAGCGACGACTATATTGCCGATCTCAATTCAGACTCCGTCACCGTCCTCACGGATTGCCGTCTGGAGCCCGCGGCCGCGACCGGCGCACACGGTGAGGTCATTCAATTCGAGCGCCAGGGGTATTTCTGCTTCGATCCGGACTCGACGGATGGTCAGCCGGTGTTCAACCGGACCATCGGCCTGCGCGACACCTGGGCGAAGATTCAGAAGAATGAGGGTAAGAAAAATCCCTAAGTCGATCGCCACCGCACGAGTGGAGAGGCACGTGTGACCCTCGATTACGATGCCCTGATGACCCATGAGTTCGAGGAACTCGTGCACACGTACACGACCAGCGACACGGCGCTCTATGCCCTTGGCGTAGGTCTGGGGCACGACCCGGTAGACGAGGCACAGCTCCGATTCGTCTATGAGAAGGACATGCTGGCGCTACCGACTATGGCGACGGTACTGGCGGCCTCCGGCTTTTGGCTGAAGGAATCATGGACCGGAGTGGACTGGGTTCAGGTTCTGCACGGTGAACAAGGTCTTCGCCTACATGGCGTCCTGCCCCCGGCCGCCACGGTCAAGTCGCAGACACGGGTGACCGAGATCATCGATAAAGGTCCCGGCAAAGGCGCGTTCATCTACTACGATCGCGAGATCAGCGACGTATCGACCGGTGACCTGCTGTGCACTCTGACATCGACGACAATCGCCAGGGGCGATGGCGGCTTCGGCGGTCCAACCGGGGCAAGTAAGCCCGTCCACCCGATCCCCAAACGTGATCCGGATGTGATCTGCGATCTGCCGACATTGCCGCAAGCGGCCCTCGTCTATCGGCTTTCGGGCGACTTCAATCCGCTTCACGCCGAACCCTCCGTCGCACGCGATGCGGGCTTCGAAAGACCGATCCTGCATGGCCTGTGCACACTTGGGGTCGTCGGCCACGCTATCCTCAAGACTTGCTGCGACTACGACCCGGCACGCTTCAAGAGCCTCGATCTGCGATTCTCAGCACCGGTATATCCAGGTGAGACCATTCGTACCGAGATGTGGCGGGATAACGGCGTTGTCTCGTTCCGGGCGCGGACGGTCGAGCGTGACGTCTTGGTACTGAACAACGGCCACGCGGAGGTCCAGGACACATGAGCGGTAACGGAGAGATACACACCGGCAGCTGTCTGTGCGGTGCGGTACGTTACGAGGTCCATGGCCCCCTGCGGGGTGTCGTCAACTGCCACTGCACCATGTGTCAGCGGCTGCATGGCGCCTTCGGCGCCCACTCCAAGGCAAAGAAGTCCCATATCAGGATCGCGGAAGACAGGGGTCTCAAGTGGCATGCGACGTCGGCGCGGGCGCGCCGGGGATTTTGCAACGATTGCGGTTCGAACCTGTTCTGGGAACCCATGAACCAGGACGCAACCGGTATCGTTGCCGGCAGCCTCGACCAGCCCACGCATCTGCCGACGATCGGCCAGATATTCACCGGCGAGAAGGCGGACTTCGTCGATCTTATCGAGGGCGTCCCCGTATTTGCGGGATCATCGGACGGCGCGCTGGAAGGTGATTTTGTGTAGCGCCCATAGGCCCCGGCGGGCTGGAGCGGACTTCTCGTGCGCGTATTGATCTGCGGCGGTGGCGTGATCGGCGCCTCGATCGCCTATTTTCTGAGCGTGCGAGGCGTGCAAGCCACGGTGATCGAACGCACCGGTGTGGCCTGCGCCGCCTCGGGCAAGTCAGGTGGGTTCCTGGCGCTCGACTGGTGTGATGGCTCCCCGGTGGAGCCGCTAGCGCGGCGCAGCTTTACACTGCACGACGAACTCGCAGCGACGATCGACGCCGATTGGGGTTACCGGCGCCTCGATACCTTGAACGTGATCGCCAGTGCCTGCCGCGACGTCAATTCCTACCGGAAATTGGACTCACCCAATTGGCTGGATAGCGATGCAGCGGTACAAGCGCACCTCGGCACTCCGGAAACGACGGCCCAGATCGATCCGGCGGCGTTCACGAAGGGCATGATGCGCGCCGCCATGGCCCGGGGCGCCAAACTGTTGATCGGGAACGTCACGGGCCTCGCATTCAGCAGCGATGGCGCCACCGTGCGCGGGGCGCTGGTGGACGGCAAAGAAATTGCCGGCGATGCCGTCGTGATCGCCATGGGACCCTGGTCGGTCCTCGCCAGCCAGTGGCTGCCACTGCCCGCCGTCTACGGCCTCAAAGGACACAGTCTGATTTTCCGGTACGAGCCGCCGGTCATCCCCCACGCGCTGTTCGTCGAGTTGGAGTCCGAAACCGGGTCCGTCACCTCGCCTGAAGTGATCCCCCGCGCCGACGGCACGACTTATGTCTGCGGGCACTCCAGCGACGCGCCTCTGCCGGTGGATCCGGCGCACGTCGTGCCCGACGACGGCGGCTGCGAGGAGCTTCACGCCATGACGGCGCAGTTTGCACCGGAACTCGGGCGATCCGAAGTGTTGGCTTCCCAGGCGTGCTATCGGCCCATCGTGCAGGATGGCATGCCGCTCATCGGCGCGATCGCGGGCATCGCCGGCGCCTATGTGGCGACGGCGCACAGTGTCTGGGGCATGTTGAACGGTCCGGCCACCGGAGAGGCGATGGCAGAGTTGATCGTCGACGGAACCACACGGTCCGTGGAGCTTTCGCCGTTCGATCCGGCGCGACTCGCACCACTGGAGGCATCTGCGGTTCAGGCTGGCGCGTGAATTAATTGCGTCAGAATTCTCAAGAAATAAGCTGTCGCGGCTAATAACGACAATGTCATTTCTCACACTTCGTACAATGCCTGGGGTCGACCGCGTCTGACCATACTTGCAACCGTTGCCGAAGCCCTTCGGGAGTCCGGCACCGAAACACCCTCTGCGCCTCTGCAGTAACAAAATTCGTTCAGATGATGAGGTGGCCCGGATCCTCGAGCCGTTCCATAGCCTCACGGCCGTTCAGCGCGGTGAGAGCCACTTGCGCCCCGAGATTTTCGACGATGCGAACGACGGCAGGCTGCGACAGCACATCGTCGTCATCCACGATCATGACGCTGATTGAATCGAAGGTCCGGTCGGACACGGCAGACCGTTCTGTTTGTTGAGAGTCTAAGTCACGTTCAGTCTAACGGCGGAGCTCCGGGCCGTACAATTCGCACACAGCCAAGGGACGAGCCCAAAGGGCGCTTCGAGTTAAATGGTGTTTGACACCATTTGAATTTGATCTGCTCTGGTGGCATCAGCCGAACGGTTTCCAAATCAGAATCAGCTTCGGCAGCACCGTGAGGGCTGCCAAAAGGGCGATAAACATTGCCGCCGCGGTCAGCACACCGAAATAAATCGTCGGGATGAAATTAGAAAACATCAAGATCGAAAAGCCGAAAATGATGGTCATCGTCGTGTAGAATACCGCTTTACCTATATTGGAATGGCAAACGTGCAGGGTCTCTGCATAACTGCCGTTCAGCGCGTACTCCTCTCTGAAGCGGTAGATGTAGTGAATGCCATTGTCCACCGCGATACCGATGGTGATGGCGGCAATCGTGATGGTCATCATGTCCATGGGAATTCCGGCCCATCCCATGATGCCCAATACCACCGCGGCACCCAGCAGATTCGGCAAAATGCCGATGATCGACAGAGTGACCGACCGGAACAACACCAGGAACATGATCCCGATCCCCAGCATCACGACACCGATGGTTTTGATCTGCGATGAGAACAGGCTCTGCAGCATATTGTTGTAGAGCACGAGCAATCCACTCACGGTCACGTCCTGCTCCTCGAATCCGAGCTTCTCCACCAAATCACGGCGTACCGTCTCCAGCAGTTCTTTGCGGCGTAAATCCGGTTTCGAATCCACCACTCGTGCGAGCAACCGGGTTTCGCTGTCAGGGATTGAGACATAAGGGTCGATGAGGCGCACTCTCACCTCGGTGGGAATTTTGGTGTACAGGAGAGCCAGCATGAGCCCGTCTAACTCCTCCTCGACATAGCCTTCGGCAACCCGCACGGTCGATGCGAGCGACAGCACTTTGCCGATTTCGGGGCGTCCGCTGAGGTAGTCGTGGACCTCCTTGATGCGGTCAATCTTGTCCGGGGTAAACCAATACTGCGGTGAGTTGGCGCGTTCGGCCGCGTACTCACGCTCCATTTCAATCTCTTCCTCGGTCATCTCCGCGAGGTCTTCGGCCGTCAAGGGATCTTCAGAGTCGTTCTCAAACTTTATGAGTATTTCCAACGGCGTCGTGCCACCGAGCTTTTCATCGATGAGCTTGAGGCCTCGATAAATTTCCGTGTCGTCGCTGAAGTAGTTGATGAAACTGTTCTCGACACGGAGCTGGGTGATTCCCATCACGCTCACGGCGGTCAACATGATCGCCAATACCAGGATCTTGTTGCCCTGAGTTTCGGTCAAACGGGCCAGATATTCGGGTAAGCGAAACCGGTCACTTTCGAGCGCGGGGATGGATCTCGTTTTCCCCATCACCATCAACAACGTCGGGAACAGCAGAAACGAGGTGACAAATGTCACCGCCAAACCGGCGCTCATCATCCATCCGAAATCGATGACCGGTTTGATGTCGCTAACGACAAGGGACCCAAAGCCCATGATGGTCGTTAGAGCCGTATAGAGACAGGGTTTGACCATCTTGTGCGTCGTGGTCCCGACCAGTGCGATCTGATCGTCATCGGAGTGATCGCGATTTAGCTGCCGGTAGCGCACGGCCAAATGGATGTTCATCGAGATGGTGATGATCAGCATGAGTGCAAGGAAATTCGATGAGATGACGGTGACCTTCCAACCGATCAATCCCAGCACACCCATCATGACCAATCCGGCATAAAAACAACTGAGCAACGGGAGCGCGATCCAGCGCATCTCCCGGAAAATAGCGGTGAGAACAAGGATGAGAAACACCAGTACACCGCCACCGAAGACAACCAGGTCGTTGCGCACGAAGGTCACCATGTCGTCCGTAATCATCGGCAACCCGCCGAGATGCAAAACGCCATGACGGCGGTATGGCTCGATGATGTCCCTGATGCGTGCGACGTCGAGATGGCGTTGCGCGTTCAGTACTTCCTGAGCCCGGTCGTATTCGCTGCTGATACGTTCCAGAGTTCGCGATTCCTCGGTGGAGAGACCGGCATCCCGCCTTTTGGCACGCAGTTCATCCCGAGAAGTTCGCAGGTTTTTGAATTGCTCGTCATCGTCCAGTTCCAACAGCAATGCGGTGGTTTGGCCATCCGCGCTGATGATCAGCTCGCGGTAGATCGGGCTGTTGAGCAGTTCTTCCCTTGCCTTGCCCCGGTCGATTCCAGGTTTCTCCAGGCTGGGGATGTTGTCGATCATTTCTTGAATGGGCACGTCCGAGCTTATGAGCAGCGGGGCATCGAGTATCGTGAACACCGTCTCCACACCGGTGACTTCCTTGAGCTCTTCCCGGAGTTTCTTCAACGGTTCCAATGCTTCATCCGAGAAGAGATCCTTGTCGGGGGTGTACGTCACAATGAGGAGGGCATTGCTCGGATACCGCTGTTGGATTTTCCGGAACAGATTCAAATCAACGTCGTCTTCCAACAGCAAAGAGTCGGCCGATGCGTCCAACTTGAAATCTTTGGCGTGATAACCAAAGAAAACCAGAATCAAGAGCAGCACGGCCAGAACCGACTTGGGTCGGTGAAGCACCAGAGCGTCGTAAGCCTGCGCAGTACGAGACGTCATGGAGTTTCCTTACTAGGCAATGTCCATTTGGCCAAACGAACAACGGTGCCGGTCCGAGATGCCTGCACGCTTCCAGAACGAAGCCGTCCTGTCAGTGGCCCCGAACCTGTTAATGCCGATGTTCACTAATCACGCTGGATGTGAGGTCATGTTGGATGTGAGGTGACTGGATTTGGATGGCCGAACGGTTCGAACAACATGATCAAACGCGGCAGCAATATGAGGTTCGCCATTAGAGCTACCATCATAGAAAAAGCTGTCAACAATCCGAAATAGATGGTGGGCACAAAATTGGACGTAGCCAGGATCGAAAAACCAAGCATAACCGTAATGCCAGTGTAGTAGACAGCCCTGCCGATCGTCGTATGCGCCTGCTCGATTGCCCGCTCATAACTTCCATGCTTTTTGAACTCTCTCCCCATCCGGTGGACGTAGTGAATGGTGTTGTCATCCGCGGTGCCAAAACAGATCGCGGCGATGGTGATCGTCATAATATCGAGTGGAATATTCATCCATCCCATGGCTCCCAGGACCATGGCGGTAATGGTGATATTCGGGACGATCGCCACTGCGGCGACCTTCAGATTTCGGAAGAGCAATAGGAAGATCACGAACATCGTCACAAAGACAACACCGACCGTAGAGATCTGCGAACGGAACAGACTTTGCAGAACATTGTTGTAGAGAACCAGAACGCCTGTCGTCTGGACCTGTTCCGCCGCAATCCCCAATTCGGTCGTCAAATGGTTGTGAATTTTTTCAAGCAGCGTCTGCCTGTCGAGCTTGCCGGTGGATTCGAACACACGGACGCTGAAGCGGAGCTGGCTCCCGTCGTTCGAGATGTAAGGCGAAAACAAGAGCCCTTTCACGTCCTCCGGAAGCTTGTTGTACAGCACACCCAAAAAGAACCGGTTCAGTTCCTCGACGTCGCCCAGCCCCTGTAGAAGTTGTGCTGTCGTGTGAAAGGACAGAACTTTCCCCGTTTCCGGGAGGCCATCGAGATAATTGTGGATTCTGGCAATATCTTCCAAGAGCAAACCGGAAAACCAGTACCCGTTCAGAATCGGAGAGCTTTCGGACACACCGAAGCCGTCTTCCGACATCATGGCCTCTTCCTCTTTCTGAAATTCGAGGAAGTCTTGCGGCGCATCGATGACAATATCGAGTGGCGTGGTGCCGCCGAGCTTGCGGTCGATGACTTCCATGCCGCGATAGATTTCCGTGTCTTCCTTGTAGTAGTCGATGAATCGGTTCTGCCCGTAAAGGAAGCTCATCCCCCATACGCTCAAAATGATAACGGCGAAAAAGCCGGCCAGAATCATTCACCCTCGCCTTTGAACGAGCTTGGCAAAATACAGGGTCACCTTAGACGTGACGTCGTCTCCCCAACCCTGCGGTTCGGGCTTCAACAACATCAACGCCGCCGGAAACAGGGTGAACGAAAGTATGAATGAGATGGCCAATCCAATGGCCATCATCCAGCCGAAATCGATAACCGGCCGTATGCCGCTGACCACGAGAGACCCGAACGCAACGATCGTGGTGAACACCATGTAAAAACACGGCACGCCGATGGTCCGTACCATTTGGCCCACCAGGGCTCGTTGATCCGCATCCGGACTTTCGCCGGCACATTCACGATAGCGAACGATCTGGTGGACACTGAATGACAGGGTAAAGATCAACAACAAGGATATGAAATTGGACGAAACGATCGTCACCGGCCAATTGGCCAAACTCAGAAAACCGATGACGGAAATTCCCACGCAAACACACACCAACATCGGCAACAAAACCCACTGAACCCGTCTGAATATCACCACCAGAAACACGATCAGAAAAACCATCATTCCAGCGCAGAACGTCCGCAGATCTCGAGCAATGAAGTCAATCGAATCAGCGACAATCATGGGCACGCCGCCCAAAAATATGTCCGCCTGATCCTGATGTTGTTCGAGGATGGAACGGACATCGGCGATGTCGTGCTGCCACTGGTCCTGAAACTCGGCGTAATAGGTTGAATAGGCCTTTGCCGCTGCCTCCAGTTGCCTCTTTTCCTCAACTGTCAACTAGGCTTGGAGATCTTTTTCCCACAACCGATCGCGTTTCTGTCGCAACGCCTCCAAATCTGAATCCACGTAGAAACTAACAAGAACGGCAGTTGTTTGGCCGTCCCGGCTCATAAGCAGGTCGCGATATAGAGGGCTGGAAATCAGCTCTTCTCTGGCAAGGCCCTGATCTGTGCCCGGTGCCGCAAGCGTGCGAATACCCTTGCTGAGTTCCTGAAGCGTCACAGGCGGACTTTCGATGAGGGGGACATCCAGGATGGAGGTTACGGATTGCACGCGCTCCAGCGCGGCGAGACTGTCCCTCAGGCTTCCTAAATCAGCCAAAATTTCCGAATCAAATAGTTCCTTTTTCTTCGGTGAGTAAGTAACGATCAAAAAATCATCGGAACCGTAACGCGCCCGAATTGCGCGGTAATACTTAATCGCCTGATCGTTCTCCAGCGACAAAGAATCCGAGGACGCGTCGAGCCGGAATTGTGGCACGTGATAGGCGAAAAATAGAACTGTCAGAATAGCCAGCGAAATGGCTACGCCGGGATGATCGAATACCAATTTCTCATAAATTTTCAGAGGCAAACTGGCCACAACTCATCCAATACAAGATAGAAATTGAGTCACAGAATTGGTGTCGATTTTCACGAAACCAGATTGATCCGAGCCCGGGCGCTCGCCTCGTTGCAATGGTCGAATTCCCGAATGTTCCACCATACACAGGTGCCACATCCCGGCCGGGTGCGGCACTCTTTCTGAATTGCACGTGTACCCTGGGAATGACCGCTGGTGGCTGGTGGTTGCTGAATCGAGTGGAACGATTGGATAGGGATAGGTGGGCGTCAGGTGATAAATCGTGCCAGCCGAAAAAAGGTGTCAGACCCTTTCGGGATACGACACCATTTTTTGCTCCGCCGTTCTTGAATGTGGCACCATTTATTGGATCTTTCGCCTCACACTACTGATTGAGGTAGGGGAGGTGGCCGTCGGGGACCCGGTTACCGGCGGCAGCACCTTTCGGAAAAACCCGATCCAGCGTCGCCAGGTCGGCTGCGTCCAGCGTCACACCGGCGGCGGCAGCATTCTCCTCCACGTAGGCGACCCGCCGCGTTCCAGGGATCGGCACGATGTCGTCACCCTGGGCAAGGACCCAGGCAAGGGCGACCTGTCCCGGTGTGCAGTCATTTGCACGTGCAATCTCTTCGACAGTTGCAAGCAGCGTTTGATTACTCGCGAGATTCTCCTCGGCGAAGCGCGGAAAGCTTTCGCGCCGGTCCTGGTCGCGCAGATCATCACGGCTTTTAACCGTGCCGGTGAAGAATCCGCGCCCCAGCGGGCTGTAAGGCACGAGACTGATCCCGAGTTCACGGCAGGTGTCGAGCAATTCGCCCTCCGGCTCGCGGGTCCAGAGCGAATATTCGCTCTGTAGCGCGGTGATGGGATAGGTCGCGTGGGCGCGGCGCAGCGTCTCCGGTTTAACCTCGCAGATACCGAGCGCCCTGACCTTGCCAGCCTCGACGCAGCGGCCCATCGCCCCGATGGTCTCTTCCACCGGTGTTTCGGGATCGACGCGATGCACATACCAAAGATCGATGACGTCGCTTTGCAGCCGGTGAAGACTGGCATCGCAGCATTGCCGGACGTACTCGGCGTCGGCTCTGTGCCCCGATCCGCCCTCATGCTTGGCGTAGACGCCGCACTTCGTCGCCAGGGTGACGTCGCCGCGAAATTGCTTCAGCGTCGAGCCGACGATTTCCTCGTTGCGTCCGTCACCGTAATAGAGCGCGGTATCGAAGAGCGTCACACCGACGTCGACCGCGCGCCTCAAAGTCGCCTTTGCCTCCGCTTCATCCGGCACGCCATAGAAGGGCGTCATACTCATACAACCGAGTCCGACGGCGGACACCACGAGATCGCTGTTGCCCAGGCGGCGGGTTTTCATATGCGTATCCGGTTATGGCAAATAGGCGGGCAGCCTCTCATAGCTTTGCAGACATTCACAAGTGGCGAACAAAGACTCCCGAAATGAGAACGGCTCCGGAATTGCCCGGAGCCGCCCTTTCGTATCTCGATGCAATTCGAGAGTAGGATCGCTACTTCATTTCCTTGCGCCGTTCAACATCGCGGAGATCGTAGTGGCAAGCACTGCAGGCCGCGAGCACGCCACCAAGCTTCGTAGAAAGGGCTTGTTCGTCACCCGCGTGGGCGGCGGCGGCAAGTTCCTTGGCCGCCATCGCGACTTTGGCGTGTCCGTCGCGCACCGGTTGTGGGAGCCGTTCAATACCGGAAATGAATTCGCAAATCCGGCCGCGTATATAATCCAGAGTGCGCCGCAGGCGCTCCCGGTTGTTGGGAGAACGTCACTGACAGTGAGTTACGACTGGGGGTCACGCGCCCTTCAAGCCCAATTCTTCATGGGCTTGTTCAGTCCGGTAGTTAGGACTGCTGAGGATTCAGAGTTTAGGTGCTGGCGTGCCCCTGAATTGTCAGGAGATCGACGGAGGGCCCGTTGCAAAGGGACAGAGGTGACCGCAGGGGTCAGCTAGTCGACCATTGTCGGCAAATAGGTTACCTACGAATGATCGCGGGAACCCGACCGTAGACCGTTCGGGTGATAAATCTAACCCTTGGTTTTCGCTATCGTCGCTGGCTTCCAGCTCCAGCACGACCACGGCGTCTGTCGCAGCATTCCACTCACCGTTCTTTATGTCGTTCGTCGACAGTCCAAAGAAGACTACGGCGAGCAGAACGGTCAGGAGCTTTGCGAGGCTATGCATGACCCAAATTTATTGAATACGGTGGAATATTTGCGACACGCGGCGGATAGTGCGCTGGCTATAGTTTGGTCGCAAGAAATTAAAGATAGCCATGCGTTCAACGCAGAGTTGTTATGTATCTAGCGCTTCTGCAATCTTTTTAACTTTCCCCGATGTGGCTTCAACCTCAAACGGGTAAACGGTGAAATCTTCTACACGCTGTTCGAAGTACAGGTGCTGATCGAACGCTGGCAACAACACTACAACACGGCCCGGCCGCATAGCTCGCTTGGCTATAGACCCCTTGCGTCCAAGCCTCAGCCTGCCGCAGAGCAAAACCGATCTACTCGCCCGTGTACCTCCTGCGCTTCATGGCACTCCTCCTCCCTCACTTCAGAGTGCCCGAAAAGCTGCGTAGCAATTGGACCATACCTAGGTGACCTGACCCCTGGAGGCAGGTCAATCTTTCAACAGAATTTATTGTGCTTCGGTGCTGACCAACTAGCAAAATTCCTGCGCTCTGGAGCCACGTACTCCGCCAATGCGACGTGTTGGATCGGAGATCGGGCGCCACAGATTCAGGCAACACTGATTTGCCCATGCTCCCAGCGGGCGCCCGCGCGTCTCCTTCGGGTCAGACTCGGACTATATCGCGCATCTCTATCGTAGGCCGGTTATGACTAGTTAACGGACATCGGAAACGGAATACCAAAATTTATGAGTCCATGACCTAGTTAGCGACACGGTTTCTGTCCAAGAGTAACGGTCGGGCCGCCAGAAGCAGAACTCCCGCCACAACACCGACAGGATGGGGTAGGCCCGATTTTCAAATTGCAAAATTTGTAGGCAGCCCCGGGATGGGATTTGTGCGCGCATGGGGGTGCACTACCCCAGGTGGGTGAAGGCGTAGCGGTCGGGTCTGCACTTCCTCTAGATCGCGCAAAACCTTTTAACAGCTCAGATTCGCAGCGCTTATTGGGGAAAAGTTGGGGTAAAACAGGAAGTCTGGCCTGAAACCCGCAGAAAACTTGGCGTCCCCTAGGGGAGTCGAACCCCTGTTTTCGGCGTGAGAGGCCGATGTCCTAGGCCACTAGACGAAGGGGACGCAGTGCCCATAGAGATAGCCAGCGTTTCGGTTTGGATCAAGCCCCCTACGCTTCCTGCGAGACGACGGTCGGAAGGATTCAAACAGTCCAAAACCCGTTTAACCCTCACCCTGTCCCTCTCCCGAAGGCGGGAGAGGGGAGCCAAGCGTGACGAACACGCGAGATGGGGATCGCAAACGAATGCTTATTCCGCGACTTCGGACGCGAGGCGTGAGGCAGCTGTCACGAGGACGTCAACCTCGTCTGCGGTCGTGTTGAAGGCGGTCACGAGACGGAGAACGGACGAGGCGCTACCGCCCCAGCGGTGAAACCCGAAGCCCTGCGCCGCCAGTCCGGCGATGATTGGTTCGGGAACGTTCGGAAATACCTCGTTCGCTTCCACCGGATGCTCGATCTCGATGCCGGGTACCGCAGCCAAGCCGTCCGCCAGCCGTTGCGCCCTGGCGTTGGCCTGGCTCGCGTAGCGGAGCCACAAGCCATCCTTTACGTAAGCGTCGAGCTGGGCCGAGAGATAGCGCATCTTGGAGAACAGATGTCCGCCCCGCTTGCGCCGGTACTTGAAGGTCTCGGCAAGCTCGGGCCGGAAGAAGACGGCCGCCTCCGCTGCCAGACCACCGTTCTTGGTCGCCCCAAACGACAGCACGTCGACGCCGGCGCGCCAGGTGACCTCGGCCGGTGCACAACCGAGATAGGCGACAGAGTTGGCAAACCGGGCGCCGTCCATGTGAAGACCGAGATCGAAGCGTTGGGCGACTTCGGCGATGGCGGCAATGTCATCGGGCCGATAAGACGTGCCGCTTTCCGTCGCTTGGGTGAGGCTGATGGCCGCCGGCTGGACGTGATGCTCAAACCCGATGGTCAGGCCCTCGAGCTTTTCAGACAAATCCGTGGCGGCGAGGCGGCCGTGCTCACCCGCCAACGGCACCAGCTTAGCGCCCGTGTAAAATTCGGGCGCGCCGCATTCATCCTCTTCGATGTGAGCGTTCTCGTGGCAATAGATGGCGCCGTAGGGCGGCGTGAGCATGGCGAGAGACAACACGTTCGCCGCCGTGCCGGTGGCCACCGGAAACACCGCGACGTCGGTTTCGAAGAGGTCGGAAAACAACCTCGTGAGTCCACCGCTGACATCATCGGCACCGTAGGGCGACGCCTGTCCCACATTCGCCGTGACAATGGCTTCCATGATTTCAGGTGCCACCGGCGCAATATTGTCGCTGGCGAAATTGGCGGGGGCGTTCTTCACAGTCGTGATCTCCCTGACTTCGGTGTCTTCAATTCAACCAGTCGTCAAAAGCAACGTGCGATCATGGGAAATCAACTGCCTCCGGATCACCATGAGGATTCAACCACAGTGAGCACAGAGGTCAAAAATCCAATCCGCTACCCTGCAAGAGCTTGCGTGTGGCGACCGGAGGCGTGTCGGTCGTGGTCAGAGGCACTTCGGTGAACCGGGCTTCCTCCTCCGCCTCGATAAGGACATGCGACGTGCATTGAACCGCCTGGCCCTGACGAACGCCGACGATGAGCCATACCAAGTCGGGTTCCCATGCCGCCTCCAGGTCCCGAGACGAGGGTTGGGCCGGTCCGTTCGGATGGGAATGATAGATTCCCACCACGCGCCCGCCGCCGTGCCGGAGCGTTCGCTGAAGGCGAAGGCGAAGCGCCGGATCGACCTCGAAGCGGCGGTTTGGTTCCGTGGCAATATTCTCGCTTGCATGAATTTCATCGATGCGAATAACGCCGTCAGCCCCATCGCCGGACAGCAAACCGCAGCATTCCTGGGGAAAGGCAGCTTCGGCATGATCGACGATGGCCCGCAGCCGATCGGGTTCAATCACGACCGCTGCAGGTGATGGGCTCAAGGCGCCTCACGGACCTCAAAGGTACCGAGGCGAGCACCGGTCATCGTGTCGAGGATGAGGATCTGACGGCCACCACCGTCCCTTTCCAACCGAACGATCAGGCGATCGCCTTCGGCAACCATGCTGACAATACGGCTGCCGCGGGGCACCTCAAGCGTGCGCGTTCCGAATCCCGTGGAAACCACGGTGCCGGGTACAGTCGCCTGATCGGCCTGATTGGCCAACCCATCATCGGCCAAATTGGCGCCGGCGCGCTGAATGATGGTAATCACGATGACGCCCGTGCCGATCACGATCACCACGCCCATGGCGATGACCAGAAACTTCAAGGCGCGTAAGCTGTCAGTCATTTCCGATTGCTGCCCGCCGGACCTAGCATTCAAACGATGGGATCATCGCCTGTGCCGGAACTAGAAAAACACGAAGTCGCTGTCGACGCCGCTTCAGCCGGCGTGCGCCTCGACCGGGTGCTCGCGTCCGCCCTGCCGGCATTGTCACGCATGCGGGTCAAGGCACTCATCCAGGCGGGGCTCGTCAGCCGCGACGGGGCGACGATATCGGAGCCTTCAAATCGGGTCAAACCAGGGGAGACGTACGCCGTCGTCGTTCCGCCAGCCGCCGATCCGACGCCGCAGGGGCAGAAAATTCCACTTCACATCGTGTACGAAGACGATGATCTCATCGTCGTCGACAAACGGGCGGGACTGGTCGTTCATCCGGCGCCAGGTAACCCCGACCGGACCCTGGTCAATGCCCTTATCCATCACTGCGGCGAGTCCTTGTCGGGAATTGGCGGCGTGCGGCGCCCCGGGATCGTGCATCGCTTGGACAAGGATACGAGCGGTCTCATCGTTGCGGCGAAGAGCGACCACGCGCATCAATCCCTGGCCCGGCAGTTTGCCGAACGCAGTATCGAGCGTGCCTATGTGGCGGTCGTCTGGGGTGTGCCGCAGCCATTGGCCGGCGAAATCGATGCCCCCATCGGCCGCAATCCCCACAACCGACGCAAGATGGCCGTGGTGCAGCGGGGCGGCAAGCGGGCACTGACACGATATCGGGTCCAGCGGCGGCTGGCCGCAAACGCAACCATCGTCGGCTGTCGGTTGGCGACCGGACGCACGCATCAGATCCGTGTGCACCTGGCCCACACCGGGACTCCCGTTGTCGGAGACCGGTTGTATGGGCGGGCGCGGCAGGCCGCCGGCGCATCACCGCAGGCGCAAGCCATCATCCGTGCGTTCGAGCGCCAGGCTCTACATGCCGAACTTTTGGGTTTCCTGCATCCCGGAACAGGCCAGGCGGTCAGGTTCGAATCCGAATTGCCCGTTGAGATGAAGGAATTAATTAGTGTATTAGAAAGGCTTAAGTAGCGAGTCCTGGATCGCTGTGGGAACTCGTCCACTTGGGTGCCGACATCCGATCACACTTTGGTCACGTTTCTCGGTTAAGACAGCGATGCGATGATCAGGATTGCAGACGCAGGGATCGGAGTAACAGACGCGGGTCCGTGTTGACACTGATACGCGACACCCGCCCAAAAGAATCGTACGACGTCTATTAAAAGAAGTGCACGACCATGGCCAAGAACCTTATCCCAGCTATTTCACCCGAAGGCGGACTTTCGCGCTATCTGCAGGAGATTCGCCACTTTCCCATGCTGGATGCCGAGGAAGAGTACATCCTCGCCAAGCGCTGGCGCGAGAACGATGACGTCGATTCCGCACACACGATGGTGACGAGCCACCTGCGTCTCGCCGCCAAAATCGCCATGGGCTACCGCGGCTACGGCCTTCCCGTGGGTGAGTTGATCTCCGAGGGCAATGTTGGCCTGATGCAAGCCGTGAAACGGTTTGAGCCGGAGAAGGGATTCCGGCTGGCGACCTACGCCATGTGGTGGATCCGCGCATCGATCCAAGAGTACATCCTGCGCTCTTGGTCCCTGGTGAAAATGGGGACAACGACAGCGCAGAAGAAACTCTTCTTCAACTTGCGAAAGCTGAAGGGGCAGTTGAAGGCTATCGAGGAAGGTGACTTGCACCCGGATACCGTCAAGACGATCGCCACCAAGCTGGCTGTCTCTGAAGATGATGTCGTGCAGATGAATCGGCGTCTGGCAGGTGCCGATCATTCCTTGAACGCCCCCTTGCGCATCGATGGTGAGGGGGAATGGCAGGATTGGCTGGTTGACGAGACACCGAACCAGGAAACGACTCTTGGTGAATCGGAGGAATTGGACAAGCGGCGCGATTTATTGACCGATGCCATGCAGACCCTCAACGACCGCGAGCGTCAAATCCTCACGGAACGACGGCTCAAGGACGATCCCAGCACGCTGGAGGATCTTAGCAAGGAGTTCGGGATCAGCCGGGAACGCGTCCGTCAGATTGAAGTGCGTGCTTTCGAAAAGTTGCAGAAAGCGATCCGAAACGCACAATTCGACGAGAATTTTGGAGTCTGACTTCTGTTGACGGGGTTCGGCCAGTGGCATTTCAGCCGATTGCCGCAACTCTCGCTGTCACGTTAAACTATCCGCAATCATGTCGTCGATGGGACGAGAGTATCGCGCGAAATAGTGGGATTGAGGCTAACGTGCTGCACAATTCCGAATTCTTCGTCGCCATCGCGTCATGAAGACGAAGGCGCAAGGCGCGTTGAGCACGAGTAGGTGGTGAGGAAGTCTCGTGGCCAGCAATATTTCACACGATCTCTATCAACTGCAGCGTGGCCGCTGGGTACTCGCCCAGCAGTACAGTGAGAACGATAAAGAGGACGCTGTTCGGAAGGCGCGCGAGATGTTCGCCACCGGACAATTCGATGCTGTCGGCGTCATGCGCGAACGCTTCGACCCGAACAGCGGCTCATCAACCGGGAGCCTTGTCTACGGCAACGCGAAGTCCGAAGGTGTCCCGAACCTCCATGGTCGGGTCGTCAAGCCGGAATCGGCAACGCAGGGGTGAAAACCCCAACGAGGACGCGATCTCGACGACGAGGAAGATTTCGATGAGGCGCCCGCGCCACGCGGACGGGCCTCTGCGGGGAGTACTGGCCCAAGTTCGGGCACGGTATTCGGCAAATTCATCACGCTTTTCATCATCAGCTTCCTGCTGGCCGGCGGCACATGGTTCATCCTTTCGCGATTTGGATTCGAGGGATCGCTGGTAGGCATTCTCGGCGAACGCGATCTGCCTCTCAAAGCCATCATCGTCGGTTTTTTCGTGTACAGCCTGATCATTGGGCCGACCTTGATTTCGAGCCGAGACTTACAAGCCATCTTCTACAGCCCCGATTCCGACGACACCCCGCGACGCGGAGGCCGGACGGCCACGCGTGGCCGGGCAGGGGCGCAACCTACTGCCGCCACATCCTCACGCGCCGCCACACAACATGAGAACGATGATGAGGACGAGGCGCCGCCTCCTGAGCCCAAACTCGACAAAGAAACAGCCGGTAAGCTCGGCTCGGCGCGCGAGACAATGGTCGCGTTCTTCGAACTCTGCCTACGGTTCATCAATGATGCCGAACTGCCGACGAAGACGGGAAAACTCGATCCGCTGACGACATTCGGCTGTCATTTGTATTTTGCGGGCGCCGCCGAAGCCCTATGCCAGACCCGCGGCTTGCCACCGACTGTCCAGGCCAAAGTCCTGGAGCCTTGCGTCATCGCGATGGGACGCAAACCCGACCAGGCCCGCACGTTCGTCGAGAAATATGACGAATACCTCCTTGAGCCATCGTACAACGAGATGTTCCGCATTGGCCGCGACGCGGTGGAGACGTACATCGTGGACGAACGCAAGTCGGCCGCCGCAGCCGGCGATGACAGTGAGTCTGAGGGCGAGGGCGGTGATACCTCGCCGCCCGCTGCCACTCAGGGTGGTGATGACTGGGAGACGGAAACCGATATCGGTATATTCCTCCTGCATGCACTCGAGAATTTCGCCACGCCGGCAAGCCGCAAGGACAAGAAGAAGGCGGAAGGCGGCACCATCGCCGTCATGTTCACTTATATCGTCGGCCTCGGCGACATTACCAAAGAACACGGCGAAGGCGCCGGGCGGCGCGTGACAGGCGCCCACGATGTGATCGTCCGCCAGGCCATTCGCGACGAAGAAGGCCGCGAAGTGAAACACAACGGTGAAGGCATCATGGCCGCGTTCGAAACTTCAGCCGATGCGGTCGCCGCCGCGGTCACCATGCGGCGTGGATTCAATGCTCACAATCTCGATGACGCCGATATTCCGTTGCACGTGAAGATTGGCATAAATGCCGGCGAGCCCATCATCGAGGGAGACGACATCTTCGGTACGACAGTTCAGGTTGCAGCGCGCTTGGCGCAGAACGCAGTTGCCGACCAGATCTTGGTTTCGACCGTGGTGCGGGAGATTTCCGTGGGCAGGAATCTCGAGTTCGCCAGTGCCGGGGCGCGGGAATTCAAAGGTGTCACCGAACCCGTTCCGGTGTTCGAGGCGGTCTGGCGCCTGCCTGAAGACGCCGAGGAAGAGGATGAAGAAGATGACGAGGAGGAAGAAAACAGCGCCGAGGCATAGAGCGAATTCACGCGCATAAACGGAATCAGCTCTGACGCACTGAACGACTCATTCGCCTGTTATCCGTCGAAGGGATCCCGCACGAGGATCGTGTCGTCACGCTCCGGGCTAGTGGATAAAAGCGCCACGGGCACGGAAATCAGCTCCTCAATTCGACGGATATACTTAATGGCCGTGGCGGGTAAATCTACCCAACTCCGCGCGCCCTGTGTGCTTTCACTCCAGCCCTCCATCGACTCATAGACCGGCTCGACAGCAGCCTGTTTCGCAGCACTTGACGGCAGGTGTGACAGCGTCTCATCGCCCAGCCGGTATGCGGTGCAGACTTTGAGTTCCTCGAGGCCGTCCAACACATCGAGCTTGGTCAATGCGACACCGTCGATGCCGCTAATTTTGGCCGCCTGCCGGACCATCACGGCATCAAACCAGCCACAACGGCGCTGACGGCCCGTTACCGTCCCGAACTCTCGACCGCGCTCGCCAAGCCCCCGGCCGATGTCGTCGTTGAGTTCCGTCGGGAACGGTCCGGCGCCGACTCGTGTCGTGTATGCTTTCGCTATTCCCAGCACGTAATCGATGGCGCCCACGCCAGCGCCCGAGCCCGTGGCGGCCTGTGCCGCAATGGTGTTCGACGATGTGACGTACGGATAGGTGCCGTGATCGACGTCGAGCATGGCCCCTTGCGCTCCCTCGAACAGGATCCGCTTTCCGTCACGCCGGACCTCGTCGAGCAGACGCCACACGACGTCCACATAAGGATTGATACGAACGGCGACTTTCTCGAGCTCCGCAAGCAGCGCCTGACGATCCACAGCTTCGGCACCGAATCCTCGGCGTAAAACGTCGTGATGCGCCAAGAGCGCATCGACGCGCGCTTCCAAAGCCTCACCGTCCGTGAGATCGCAGACGCGCACACCACGGCGGCCAATTTTGTCCTCGTAGCAGGGGCCGATCCCGCGGCGCGTGGTACCAATGACCGTGCCGCCTTTGGCTTCTTCCCGCAGCACGTCAAGCTCACGATGCAGCGGCAATATCAAATTGGCGTTCTCGGCGATCCTCAGGGAGTCAGGCGTTACACGAACACCTTGACCATCCAGGGTGTCGAGTTCCTCGAACAAAGCCCACGGATCTATCACCACGCCATTACCGATAATTGAGAGTTTTTTCTGCACCACACCCGAGGGCAGCAAACTCAATTTGTAGGTCACCCCATCGATGACCAGGGTATGACCGGCGTTGTGACCACCTTGAAAACGCACGACGACATCCGCCCGCTGACTCAGCCAATCGACGATCTTGCCTTTGCCTTCATCGCCCCATTGGGACCCTACGACCGCAACGTGCGCCATTTGATGTTCAACCTGTCCTGAAAGAGTGAATTGGTCTCATGTGACTTCGCTCACGTCACCGTCCCGCAAAATGTGACTGCAGTTCAGGCGACGAGCTTCGACCGTATCATCGCCCTCGACCGACAGTGCCTGCAATGTCCGCCACCCGTCCTCTCGGACGCGTGCAGACACTTGTGGAGAGGTTCCATGAGGAACGAAGACGAGGTATCCGGCCACAGGCTCCGGCAGCGCCCTGACGAGGGCGTCCATGAACAGAGTAAATCCTGTCGCCGATTCTCCAGTGTTGAGCTCGTAACGGCCGCCACGGCCGATTTCGCTCCGAACCTGCGGCGTAAAAATCGTGAAACTGACGCCGGTCTGGTATTCCATTCCCCGGAATTCAACCGGGTCGACGGTCAGGCCGAGCGCGGGTGCCGCAGCAGCGACCTGGTCGACCGTCTCTGCCAGCTCCGCACACATACGCCTTGCCTGGTCGGAGAGGGGTAGAGCATTCAGAGCGGCGACCGCCTCATCAGCCGGCCCCGCTGCAGCCAGTAAGCCCGCCAAGATCGTGCGCGTGGCATCATTGAAACCCGCCAGGGCCGTCGGGTCCTTGCGATCAAGTACGACGCGCGCGCGCCTTGCCTCATCAACGGCAAGGCCGATGTCCTGACAAATGACGGGAACAAGTGTCGGCATCGATAGATCAATGCTGACATCCGCGACACCGACGGCTGAGAGAGATTCTGCCGCCAGAACCACGACCTCGACGTCGCCGCTTGGCGCCGCTGCACCGATCAGTTCCACGCCGACTTGTGCGAACTGGCGTTCCGGCCGCAACTGGTTTCCCCGTACGCGCAACACTTGGCCGGCATAGGACACACGGAGAGGCCTCGGCGCCTGGGCCAGACGCGTTGCCGCAATCCGCGCGATCTGCGGCGTGATATCCGCCCGCAGCCCCATCATGCGTTGCGATACCGGGTCCATGAGACGGAATGTCTGTGAAGAGACTGCCTGACCCGGCCCATCGAGCAGGCTCTGCTCGAATTCCACCAAAGGCGGCTGGACCCGGTCGTAGGCATTGGCGTGGAATACGTCGAGCAAGCGGCCGATTGCGGCCGATTGCGCCCCGGCCTCGGGCGGCAAGGCGTCGCGCAATCCGTTCGGCAGGAGAGATTGTGGTTGTGTTTCGTTCATGGTGGAGCGGAGTGTAGCCCGTAATTCTCACCACCGCGCCCTGTTGTCGCGGCACGGCGGCAAAAAAATCATTCGAAGTGTAATGCCCTCACCTGTTTCACGTGCGAGAGTTCGCGCAGTTTCTTCAAAACCCTTTCCTGGATGACATCGTCCACCGCGATCAGAGCCATCGCGTCGCCACCCTGATTGACCCGCCCGAGGTGGAACGTAGCGATGTTCACGCCCACGTCACCCAATGTCGTCCCGAGGTTGCCGATGATTCCCGGCTTGTCATCGTTGCTCACGTAGATCATGTGCTGACCGAGTTCGGCCTCTATCTTGATTCCATCGATTTCAACGACGCGCGGATTCTGATCAGAGAACAACGTGCCCGAAACGTCATGAATCTGATCGTCCGTCTCGACGATCAACCGGATCAGAGTTTGATAGTTTCTGGCCAATTCCGTAGACACTTCGCGCACCACGATATTTCGTTCGCGGGCGATCACAGGCGCGTTGACCATATTGACGGAATTGAGTTGCTGGGACAGAAGTCCTTCAAGTGCGATCGACGTCAAGGGACGCGTGTTGAGTGCCGTGACCAAACCGGAAAATTCGATCGTGACTGTCTGCAGCCCCTTGTCGACGATCTGACCAACAAGATTTCCAAGCTGACTAGCAAGCGCCATGTAGGGCCGGAGCTTTGGCGCATCCTCCGCCGAGACGGCCGGCATGTTCAACGCGTTACTCACTGCCCCGAGCAAGAGATAGTCCGACATCTGCTCGGCGATCTGTGACGCCACGTTCTCCTGTGCCTCGGTCGTAGATGCTCCGAGATGCGGTGTGGCGATCAAGTTCTCGAGCCCAAACAACGCATTGTCGCCCGCGGGCTCCTCGGCGAACACATCGAGGGCGGCACCCGCGAGACGCCCCGTCTCCAGAGCTTCTTTCAAAGCTTCTTCGACGATCAGCCCTCCGCGCGCGCAATTGATCACCCGTGCCCCCACCTTAGTCTTGGCAAGCGTCTCTGCGTTGATGACTCCCCGCGTCGAATCCGTCAACGGTGCATGAAGCGAGATGAAGTCCGCACGCCCGAGAAGTTCATCGAGCTCGGATTTTTCCACGCCGAGTTCCGTCGCGCGTTCCGCTGAGAGATAAGGGTCATACGCGAGCACCTTCATTTTCAGGCCTTGCGCCCGGTCGGCAACGATCGAACCGACGTTGCCGCAACCGATGATGCCGAGCGTCTTTCCAGAGACTTCAACACCCAAGAATTTGGACTTCTCCCACTTTCCAACCTGGGTCGATTGATCTGCTTGGGGAATATGGCGCGCCAACGCCAACATCATCGCGATGGCGTGTTCCGCAGTCGTAATTGAGTTGCCGAATGGCGCGTTCATGACAACCACACCCTTGGCCGTCGCAGCAGCTACATTGATGTTGTCCACGCCGATACCGGCTCGACCGATCACTTTCAGCTTTTCCGCGCCGTCAATGGCATCCGCGGTGAGTTTCGTCGACGAACGCACCGCGATTCCGTCGTATTCAGGGATTGCGTCCAATAATTGCTGCGCGTCAAGGTCGTATCGCTCATCGACCTCAATGCCGCGGTCGCGAAATATGGAGATTGCGCGCGAACTCATACGATCGGAAACAAGCACTTTGACCATCACGAATACCCGTATTCAGAATGTCTGATTGTCGTGGACATCGCCGACTTCACTTCGGCATAGGCCCAGTCGAGCCACGGCATCAGAGCCACAAGGTCATCGCGATCAACGGTGGCGCCTGCCCAAATCCTCAGACCCGGTGGCGCATCGCGATAGTTGGCAATGTCATAGGCGACCACTTCGTCAGCAAGCAGTGCCGCCATCTTTTTAGGGACAGTCGCCTGTTCATCCTTAGAAAGCCCCTCGAACCAAGGTTCAACAAAGCTTAGGCAGACCGATGTCGAAGAACGTATTTCGGGAACCGTGGCTAGGAAATCTGTCCATTCCGATGCCGCCACCCATTCGGTAATTGCTGAAAAATTCCCTTGTGTCCGGGACACCAACGCATCGAGGCCACCGATGGAATCGGCCCAAGACAGAGCGTCGAGCACATCTTCAACGCATAGCATCGATGGGGTGTTTATCGTCTCGCCCACGAAAATGCCTTCGTTGAGCTTACCGCCTTTAGTCAACCGGAAGACCTTCGGCAATGGCCAGGCCGGCAGGTGAGATTCGATGCGCTCGACCGCTCGTGGGCTGAGGACCAGCATGCCTTGTCCAGCTTCGCCGCCCAAGACCTTCTGCCAGGAGAACGTAACCACATCGAGTTTGTCCCAGGGCAGCGGCATGGCAAAGGCGGCGGACGTGGCATCGCAAATCGTCAGGCCCGCCCGGTCTGAAGCAATCCAATCGCCATTCGGAACGACGACACCCGACGTCGTGCCATTCCAGACGAAAACCACGTCGCGATCGCAGTCGACACTGGCCAGATCGGGCAACTGCCCGTACGGCGCCTCTTCCACCATGACGTCATCAAGTGGGAGCTGGCTGACGATGTCATTGATCCATTCGCGTCCGAAACTCTCCCAAGCCAAAACATCGACGCCGCGAGGGCCAAGCGTGGACCACAAGGCCATTTCGACGGCACCAGTATCCGAAGCGGGAACGATGCCGATGCGATGACTGTCGGGTACGCGAAGGACGGACCGCGTCCTCTCGATCACCTGTCGGAGTTTCGCTTTGCCGTCCGGAGAACGGTGTGAGCGTCCAAGTACGGCATCACTGAGTGCAGCCGGTGTCCAACCCGGACGCTTTGCGCACGGCCCCGATGAGAAATGAGGCCGCCGCGGACGTACGTTCGGTTTCATACCTCTCCCTTCCAGAAGAGCTGCAACCCGTTGGGGAGTTGTGGCCCACCGTGGAGGTAAGCGCCCGCGGCGTCAATGTCAATGGATGGAACCCACAATTCCAATATCCAAGGGGATTATTGACATAGCCCAACCACACATGGCTTGGTGACGCCCCTTTCAGGACCAAGTATGGCGGCACTCTCATGATCCAGTGCCAACGGCACCTCTTCGATATCCCCCGCGACGTGGCGTATCTGAATTGCGCCTACATCTCACCGATCCCGGCCGCTTCGCGCACGGCGGGCGATGCCGGGATGGCCAGAAAATCTATGCCCTGGACCATCAAACCACAGGATTTCTATTCAGAATCCGAATCCACGCGCTCTCTATTCGCTGAATTGATCGGAGCGACCACAGAAGATATCGCGATCATTCCGTCGGTCAGCTACGGCATTGGGATCGCAGCGAGGAATGTTGCGTTCAACGAGGGCCAAACCATCATCGTGTTGGACGAGCAGTTCCCGTCGAATGTGTATCCGTGGCGCCGCCTCGCGGGAGAGAGAGGTGGTACGGTCATTACGATCCCCTCACCGAGCGACGGAGACTGGGGAACTGCCGTGATCGGCGCCATGGATGACCGGACCGCAGTCGTCGCCTTGCCGCATTGTCTGTGGACAGATGGCGGCCTTGTTGACCTGGAACGGGTATCAAACGCCTGCAAACAAAATGGGACGGCGCTCGTCATCGACGCCACACAATCGCTCGGCGCGCTGCCCCTTGACGTCACGCGGGTCAGACCTGATTTCCTCGTGTCCGCTTGCTACAAGTGGCTGCTCGGACCTTACAGTCTTGGCTTCATCTATATCTCGCCTGAACATCAGAACGGAGAGCCGTTGGAGCAAACGTGGATCGGCAGGGAGAACTCAGAGGATTTCAGCGGGCTGATCAATTACCGGGACACATTTCAGCCTGGCGCCCGACGCTTTGACGTTGGTGAGCGATCGAACTTCGCCTTGATGCCGGTGGCCCGATCATCCCTGGAATTGATCAAAGCCTGGGGTGTCGATCAAATCGCCGAGACCCTGGGGGCGATCACGCATGACGTCGCGACGCGAGCCCAAGCACTGGGACTAACCAGCCAGCCAGAGAGCCTGCGTGCAAATCATTTTCTGGGGATTCGATTTCCCGGCGGCATGCCACCAAATTTGGTCGAGAACCTGTCAGCCGCAGACGTCCATGTCAGTGTGAGAGGCACGTCGATGCGGATCACCCCGCACCTCTACAATGATACCTACGATGTCGACAGGCTCTTCGACGCGCTGGAAGCTTCGTTATGAGCATAACGGGAGATCACGGCGCAGATCCCGGGAAGGTGTTCGGACATCCATCCAAAGATGGAATTGACATCATCCGCGCGCGCCGCGAAACACCAGGCTGCGAGAACGTCCTCCATTTCAATAACGCGGGCGCGGCATTGATGCCTGAACAGGTCGTCGAAGCAGTCATCCGCCATCTTGAATTGGAAGCCACGATCGGCGGGTACGAGGCCGCAGACCGCGCCGAACACGCGATAAATCGCGTCTATGAGGCCGTGGCCCGACTGATCAATTGTAATCCCCGTGACGTGGCGATCATCGAGAACGCCACACGCGCCTGGGATATGGCGTTTTATGCATTCAAATTTGAGTCTGGCGACCGGATTCTGACTGCTACGGCCGAATACGCCTCCAACTATCTCGCCTATCTACAGATTGCAGAAAGAACAGGGGCAAAAATTGACGTTGTGCCGGCTGACGAACACGGCCAGGTTTCCGTGTCCCGATTGGCAGAGATGATTGATGATCGTGTCAAATTGATCGCCATAACCCATGTGCCGACAAACGGCGGGCTGGTCAATCCGGCGGCGGAGATTGGCAAGCTGGCGCGCGACGCGCGCGTCCCGTTCCTGCTCGATGCCTGCCAATCCGTAGGCCAGATGCCGATCGACGTCGAAGAGATCGGTTGCGACATCCTCACGGGAACCGGCCGAAAGTACCTGCGGGGGCCGCGTGGAACAGGCTTTCTCTATGTTCATCCCTTGCTGATCGAAAGCCTCGAACCGCCGTTCATCGATCTGCACGCGGCAGAATGGACAGGACCAGACACGTATGAATTGCGACCTGATGCGCGACGGTTCGAGAACTGGGAGAGTTTCGTTGCCGGAAAATCTGGCCTCTGCGTCGCCATAGAATATGCGATGGAATGGGGACTCGACGCGATCTATGCCCGCGTGCAGGCGCTGGCAGACGATCTACGCAAGAGACTTGCGAACATCCCCGGCGTCCATATCCGAGACCTTGGCATAGAGCGCTGCGGCATTGTTTCTTTCACCAAGAGCGACAACGAAGCTGAAGACATCAAGACTGCGTTGCAAGATGACGCGATCAACGTCTCGACGTCTTCGTCAAGTTCCACCCTGCTTGACATGCAAGAACGTGAAATCACATCAGTGGTGCGCGCCAGCGTGCACTACTACAACACGGAAGATGAAGTGATGCGGTTCGCCGAAGCCGTCGGAAAGATCGGTTAGTCGCTACTGGATCGCTTCCGCGATCGCTTTGCCCACGTCAGCCGTCGATGCCGCCCCTCCGAGATCGGGCGTGAGGAGTTCGCCTCCTGCCAGTACTGTCTCGATCGCCGTTTCGACCGCGGCGGCGGCGTCCGCGTGACCCAGGTGTTGCAACATCATTGCGCCCGACCATATTTGGGCGATTGGATTCGCTATTCCCTGACCGGCAATATCGGGCGCCGAGCCGTGGACCGGCTCGAACATCGACGGCGCCTTGCCTCCGGGATTGAGATTTGCGCTAGGCGCGATACCAATGCCGCCTACGACCGCAGGCCCAAGATCCGATAAAATATCACCGAACAAATTGCTCCCAACGACGACATCGAACCAGTCGGGATGCTGGACGAAATGGGCCGCGAGGATATCGATGTGATACTGATCCGTCGTGACATCAGGGTAATCCGCCTTGATGACCTCGAATCGTTCATCCCAAAACGGCATGGTGTGGATTATCCCATTGGATTTCGTAGCGGATGTTACATGCTTTCGTGACCGCCTCCGGGCGAGATCAAAGGCATAGCGCATAATTCGGTCCACGCCTGCCCGGGTAAAAACTGTCTGCTGCGTCACCAATTCCTGATCGGTCCCGGCGTACAGGCGGCCACCGATTTCAGAGTACTCTCCTTCAACATTTTCGCGCACGACGATGAAGTCGATTTCACCCGGCGCGCGATTGCGAACCGGCGGCGTAATACCCTCGAACAATCTAACCGGGCGTACGTTGGCATACTGTTGAAAGGCTCGACGGATCGGAATGAGCAGTCCCCAGAGCGAAACGTGATCGGGAACACCCGGGTAGCCCACTGCGCCGAGATAGATGGCATCGAACGCCGCCAGAGTCTCTTGCCAATCCTCTGGCATCATGGTTCCGGTCTTCATATACGCTTCGCAACTCCAGTCGAGTTCGGTCCAAGAAAAATCCACGCCGTAGCGTTTCCCGGCCGCATCGAGCGCACGGATGCCCTCAGGCATGACCTCTTTGCCGATGCCGTCTCCCGCAATCACCGCAATGCGATGTGCCATCCCATGCCTCCCCTATCCAAGGTGCGTCCGGAAAATCCGCCGGTTCGCGAGCTGATATTCAGCTCACATCCAGCCCGAAATGTTCGATCCCGTCTAACGGACTTTCATTGTAATTGCCAATGGGCTTGAATCCGAATGCACCATAAATCTCCCGCGCCGATTTCATGCTCGGCAGCGTATCGAGACGCATGGCGCGGTAACTGCGCGACCGTGCTTCACTGATCACGTCACGGACCAGCCGCTGTCCGATGCCCAGATTGCGCGAGCCGGGACGTACATAGAGGCGCTTCATCTCGCAGAGACCGTCATCGCCGGAAACACTTATCGGCCGCAGCCCTACGACACCCGCAAGCTCCCCGCCGACGAACCCGACCAAGAGACAACCTCGGGGTGGCCCATAAGAGCCCGGGAAGCGCTCCATCTCAACATCGAAGCCTTGAAAACAAAGGCTGAAATCCAGCGATTCCGCGTATTCGAAAAACAATGCTTTGCCCAGAGCAACATCGGCATCGCCATCAGCACGCCGAACGGAAATGTTGGATTCAACACCCCGACTGCCCGCCATGTTCGTGATCATCCTCGACGCCTCCGGCACCGTTTCTAAGCCGGCGCATCGTTACTGTCGGCGTGCGGCACGCCTGGGCCGCCCCTCGACGAGCCCATCGATATCGAGTTCCACCGTGTGGGCATGATTGAGCGGTCCATGCCCTGCGCCAAATCCAGGCGCTGTCTCAATGGCCTTTCGCACGTACCCCCGGGCGCGCACGACCGCATCCCGAATGGTCAATCCTTGTGCAATTCCCACGGCAATTCCGGACGCGAGAGTGCACCCCGTACCGTGCGTATGGCGCGTTTCGATACGCGGTGAATCGAAATGCTCTAGATCCTGTTCAGTGACCAGAATGTCCTTCACGATGCTGCCTTCGAGATGGCCGCCCTTCAACAACACCGCCTTAGGGCCGAGAGTCAGCAACATTGTTGCTGCATGCTCCATCTCGTCGAATGAATTTATGGGCAGGCCGGTCAGTGCGATCGCCTCAGGGATATTCGGCGTGAGCAAGGCGGCACGGAGTATTAATCGCGCCTTCAAGATTTGATTGGTGTCCTGCTGTAGCAGCAGGGTCCCACCTTTGGCCACCATGACGGGATCGACCACCAGTGGGATATGCGAAGCTCTACTCTCATAAAAATCTACCACGGTATCGATAATTTCGCGGGTATGGAGCATTCCCGTCTTGATACAGTCGGCTCCGATATCATCCATGACGCTCTTCATCTGACTGGCTACGAAAGCCGCCGGGATATCGTGGATTTCCTGCACACCCACCGTGTTTTGAGACGTGAGCGCGGTTACCGCTGTCGCGCCATATCCGCCGAGCGCCGTGACCGTCTTGATATCGGCCTGCAGACCCGCACCGCCACCTGAGTCGGAGCCGGCAACAATGAGAACTCGCCCTTCCATAGAACCTCCACACTACTCAATTCAACGCATCACCAACGGCCGACACGATATCCTCGACGATCTCGTCAACCAACTTATCATCCTCGCCCTCAGCCATGACGCGAATGAGAGGCTCGGTCCCCGACGCCCGTACAAGGACACGGCCCGACGATCCGAGACGCGCCCGGCCATCGTCAACTGCCTGCTGGACCTTTTCGTCTTCGAGGGGCCGGCCGCCATTCACCATCACATTGCGCAGGACTTGTGGGAAGGGAGTAAACAACCTTCCGGTTTCACTAACCGGCTTTTCTGATTCGACAAAAACGGCCAGTGCCTGAAGCGCAGCGATCAAACCGTCTCCGGTGGTATTGAAATCGCTGAGGATTATGTGTCCCGATTGCTCTCCACCGACGTTATGGCGGTGCTCGCGCATGTGCTCCACGACGTAGCGGTCGCCAACCGGCGTACGCGCCAAATTAAGCCCGCAGTCCAGCAGATACTTCTCCAGTCCCAGGTTCGACATGACAGTAGCAACAATCGTATCACTGGCCAGTTGTTGCGCGCGCTGCCAGTGCGTCGCGACCAGCGCCATCAGTTGATCGCCGTCCAGCAGTTCACCGTGTTCGTCAGACAAGACGACACGATCGGCGTCACCGTCCAACGCGATGCCAAGATCGGCGCCGTGAGCGACGACCTGACTGCACATGACCCCAGGTGAGGTTGAACCGCAGCTTTCGTTGATATTGGTTCCATCCGGACTCACACCCACTGGAATGACGGTAGCGCCCAGTTCCCATAGGACCGTGGGCGCGACGCTATACGCCGCGCCGTTCGCGCAATCGATGACGATCTTTACACCGTCCAGAGTCCGATCTTTCGGAAATGTGTTCTTGGCGAACTCGATATACCGGCCCGCAACGTCCTCCAAGCGATTGGCGCGCCCAAGACCCGAAGACGGCGCCAGATCAATCTCACCATCCGTTGCCAACCGCTTCTCGATTTCGGCTTCCACGTCATCCGACAGCTTGTATCCGTCGGGACCGAACAATTTTATGCCGTTGTCCTGATAAGGATTGTGCGAGGCTGAGATTACCACGCCAAGATCCGCTCTGAGAGACCGTGTCAACATGGCCACGGCCGGTGTCGGCATCGGCCCAACCAACGTCACATCCATACCCACTGCGACAAATCCCGCGGTGAGCGCGGGCTCAATCATATAGCCCGACAACCGCGTATCCTTACCTATAACGACTCGATGTCGATGGTCACCACGGATGAATTGGCTACCCGCAGCTTTTCCAACAGCCAACGCAACGTCCGGCGTAATCGGCCATTCGTTAGCTGTGCCACGAATTCCATCGGTTCCGAAATACTTCGGCGACATCAATAATCTCTCGTTTGGACTCACGCGACTCAAAATCAGCGGAAGATCTGAAATGTATTTCAGTACCGGCTGAATGCAGTACTGGGCGGACCATCGGCTCGCTTTCTAATCCGCCGAGCGTGTCATTGTACAGTGAAATGGTTGTGAGCCCTCAGCCAATCCGACCGCGACCGCCGTTTGAAGAGCCATGGCCTGACGGGTCTCCGCCACATCATGCACCCGCAGCATCTGGACACCCTGCCCGGCCGCCCACAACGCCGCGGCCAATGAACCGGGCAATCGGTCGTCGGCAGTGTCGCCACCTGCCACCCGCCCGATGAAACTTTTACGCGACGCCCCAACCAACAGCGGGCACCCAAGACCATGCAGCAGCGACACGCGCGCCAGCGCCGCCACACTTTGGGGCGCTTGCTTCACGAACCCAATCCCGGGATCGATAATTAGGCGATCACGGGACAAACCGGCCGACCCACACGCCTCGATCCGCCGTTCCAGCCAGTCGAAAATATCCAGTGCAACATGATCGTAGCTGGTGGGCTTATGCATGGTCTCAAAATCGGCGGGGCAGTGCATCAGGATTACAGGGACGCCGGCCGAAGTCGCGGCCTCCAGGCTCCCATCACCGTTCAAGGCATTGATATCGTTGATCAAGGCGGCACCGGCCGCCACCCCCTCGACCATCACCCTCGCGTGACGTGTATCCAGAGAAATCGGGACTGGAAGTTCGCTCAACGCCTGAATGACGGGTATCACCCGCGACAATTCGTCCTCAATGCTAACAGGGTTGGCACCGCCGGGACGGGTCGACTCGCCACCCACGTCGATGAGGTCGGCTCCGGAATCGATCATTCCGAGTGCCGTCTCCATTGCGGCAGATACAGAGCCAATCTGGCTTTTTCCATAGAAACTATCAGGTGTCGTGTTGATGACACCCATGAGAAGGGGACGGTTCCATGAAAGCCCGGCTACAACTGGCCGCGGCTTGACAAAATTTTCTAGTTGTCTATCGACGGCGAAGGCGTGCGCGGCGTCCAAGGACGACTTCCAGTGGTCGATTTCAATGAGGTCCGCGACTCCCGCCCGGACACGGTTCCCTTCACGTATCAATACTTCGCAGCCAGAGAACACATGCGGGCCGCCCGCCAAGGTGTGCTCTCCGGACCCGTCTGAGGCACGATCCGCCAGGATTCTAGAGGTAACGGGATATGGACGTAGATAAATCCGTGCGTCGGGCGCAATTTCACGCGGAAGTTTAGGAGAGTCCGGCACCGCCGCCATCCTCGATGACGACGCCCGACTTACGAACCAGGTTGTGGCTCAGGTTCCATCTCACCAGAGGTACCGCGATCCTTGAACTTTCCGGAAGTTGGAACAGTCGATGCCGGTGCCTTGTCTTCTGGCGGCTCAGATTCATGGGGACGAATAATAGGTTGCCCTTTGAGCACGGCCTGAACCTCGTCACCCGACAGCGTCTCATATTCCAACAGAGCTTTCGCAATTTTGTGCAGTTCGTCGAGACGTTCGGTCAAGACATCGCGCGCCACTTGCTCGGCTTCTTCAATCAGACGGCGGATTTCCTCGTCGATCATCTGGGCAGTCGCTTCAGACACGTTCTTGTGCTGGGTTACGGAGTGCCCGAGGAAAATCTCCTCATCATTGGCTTCATAGCGCAGCGGACCAAGTTTGTCGCTCATGCCCCATTCGGTCACCATCTTGCGCGCCATATTGGTGGCTTGCTGGATGTCGTTTCCGGCCCCGGTCGTAATATTCTCGCTTCCATACACGAGTTCCTCGGCCACGCGGCCGCCGAACATCATGGCCAGTTTTGCAGTGAGTTCTCGCACCTTGTAGCTGTATCGGTCCCGCTCCGGAAGGTTCATGGTCACGCCTAAGGCACGCCCACGTGGGATGATCGTCACCTTGTGCACAGGATCATTGCCCGGCACGGACATCGAAACCAACGTGTGCCCAGCCTCGTGATACGCAGTCAATTCCTTCTCGTCTTCCGACATGACCATGGATCGGCGCTCTGTGCCCATCATGACCTTGTCCTTGGAGGTCTCGAATTCCTCCATCCCAACAACACGCTTGTTCTTGCGCGCCGCCAGCAGCGCCGCTTCATTCACGAGATTGGCCAAGTCGGCACCAGAAAATCCAGGAGTTCCCCGAGCGATGATACGCGGATCGACGTCGGGTGAGAGGGGCACTTTGCGCATGTGCACCTTGAGAATCTTTTCCCGGCCCAGAATGTCAGGATTGGGAACGACGACCTGCCGATCAAATCGGCCGGGGCGGAGCAACGCTGGATCAAGCACATCCGGGCGGTTCGTTGCGGCGACAAGAATGACGCCTTCATTCGCTTCGAAGCCATCCATTTCGACCAGCAACTGATTCAAGGTCTGCTCACGTTCGTCGTTTCCTCCTCCGAGACCAGCACCCCTGTGCCGGCCCACGGCATCGATCTCGTCGATGAATATGATACAGGGGGCATTCTTCTTGCCCTGCTCGAACATATCGCGCACGCGGCTGGCACCGACGCCGACGAACATCTCAACAAAATCGGAACCCGAAATCGTGAAGAACGGTACGTTGGCTTCGCCGGCAATCGCCCGCGCCAGCAATGTTTTTCCTGTGCCCGGTGGCCCCACAAGAAGCGCCCCCTTGGGAATTTTCCCGCCGAGGCGTTGAAATTTGTGCGGATTTTTAAGGAATTCGACGACTTCCTCCAGTTCCTCTTTCGCCTCGTCAATACCCGCTACATCATCGAATGTGATCCGACCCTGCCGCTCTGTCAGTAAACGGGCCTTCGATTTCCCGAAACCCATGGCCTTACCGCCGCCCGACTGCATCTGGCGCATAAAAAATATCCAGACGCCGATGAGCAGCAGCATGGGGAACCAGGACACGAGCACACCCAGCAAGGACGGCACGTTATCGTCCGCGGGCGCGGCATTGATCTCTACGCCGCGCTGCGCCAAGCGCTGAATGAGCGTGGGATCATTGGGGGCATATGTACTGAAGGCACGTCCGTCGCCGTAGTTACCCGAAATCGAATTGCCGCGGATGGTGACGCTCGACACTTGACCCGCGTCGACTTCGGCAAGGAAGTGCGAGAACGGCAGATTGGTTACGGGACCTTGTGTCGAGGGACCCTGAAACAAATTGAACAGCGCGATGACCAGCAGGCCAATGATGACCCAGAGCGCCAAATTCTTCCCGAAATTATTCACCTATTTTCCTCGCTATAGGGCCGAATGCCACCCCAGGCGCCAACACATCCATCATCACACAAACGCTGTCCCACATCGGACGAGCCCACTGGCAATGACACCTCTGTGGACCATCCTCCCTGATTACCTACTATTAAATAGGCGTAGTATCCACAGAGACAACCGAAAACGGTGGAAATACCAACGGATGGATTGGCGCAAATTTCACGTCTAGCGCCATTTGAGCACCTTCGCGGCGAAAATTCAGGTGAGGAACGCCAAGGAGTCCGACTTGATCCCAAAGTGCCGGTAATGTTGCCCGCACCACAGCTGGAATACCTGAATGATGCTCATTTAGGCGCAGTTCGGGCCGAGCCACAACCATTGGCCACCCTTCAGCTCCCAGTCGACGCACTTCACAGGTTTGATCAGTCGCCAACGACGGAGAGCCCAATAGACTCACGTCGAAACGGGCATCCCAACGCCGGTTTTGACCGGGCTGTAAGGTCACGCAGTCGCCAATTCCACGGTTCTCCCGACAGACCAAGATCCGAGGACCTCGCGCAATAATCCGACAACCAGAGAGCGTACATCCACGGCCAAGTCCATTGCGGAGCAAGGTCGCATAAACCCGTTCCAGACGTTCGTAACGCGGCGGAGCCCGCCCGGCGCCTACTGCCGCGACCACACGAGACAACACCCGCAATCCCACTTCCTCCGGAGCCGCAAGCAACGCTTCACAATCAATCCAGCAAAACCCCGCCGCATGTGCTTCGACGCCCGAATTCACCAATTCAGACGCATAGTGTTCAAGAGCCGCACGCGCGCGTCCCAATCGGCGAGCGGTGACAGAGATTCCCTCTGCAGTGATCCCCACATTTGCCAGCGCCGGCGCGAGTTCGCGAATTCGGGATCTGGCAAATACTGGGTCGTGATTGGAAGGATCTTCGACCCACGGATGTCCCTGGCTCTTCAGCGTGGCAATGAGCCGCGACTTCGGTACATCAAGCAGCGGGCGCACCAACCGCACGTCACCCCGATGGGACACAGCCGCCATGGCTGAGAGTCCATCCACCCCGCTTTTCCGTCCCAATCGCAAAAGAAACGTTTCGGCTTGGTCATCGCGGTGATGGGCAAGCATCAAATCGCTTATCCGGTGGTCCCGACACCACGACAGCAGCAGGTCATAGCGCGCGTTCCGGGCCGCAGCTTGAATTCCCCGAATGGGCTTGGGTCCGCTCCACGTCAAGACATGCGCGTCGATTCCGCTGCATACGAGCCAATCCACGACCTGAGCGGCTTCCTGTACCGAATCCGAACGCAGTCCATGGTCGACGACCAACGCGTGGCATTTACCGTTCCGACTCTCTGCCCATTGATGAGTTAGAAGGCATAACGCGACGCTGTCCGCGCCGCCAGAAGTTGCCACCGCCACACGCGTCGGCGAATCGAACGGTCCAACTGCATCCAACAAACAGCCAAATTCGGACGCACCGAGTGGGCCTTCATCAAAAGAATTCATGACGGTTTCTGCGGTCCTATTCGCAGCCCGCTTTTTGCCATTCCTTTTGCGCGCGCGCCTTGATGCTATCGCCCATGTCCGGGAAGCTCTGATTGAGCTCCTGGAACGTGGCACAGGCCTCGTCCCCGCGGCTCAACCGAGACAGCGACATGCCGAGCTTGAGCAGATTGTCCGGCGCTTTGATTCCGACGGGAGATGCTTTGTAGCCTTCAACGAATACCGCCGCCGCCTGGTTGTAGTCGCCACGGACATAGAACGACTCGCCAAGCCAGTATCTGGCGTTGCCCGCCAAATCGTGATCGGCATGCGCGGTCAGGAATTCTTCAAATGCCTGTTCGGCCCGTGCCAGATCCTGTGGCCGCAACAAACCTTCTCGCAGCAAACCCAGCGCAAAATCATAGCGCTCTTTCGGGGTCCCATCCGGCAGCATCGACTTTGGCACATCTGGAGCCACCGCAGCGGTCTGAATGGCAGTCCCCGCCTGGGGCAAATTGTCCACCGGGATGGTCCCAAGAACGCCTGGCACGCCCGAGGGTTCGACCACCTGATCGGTTACAGTATCGGGCGCCGGCGAACCGGCCTCGGACTGACTATCCGTTGTTGGTTGGGAGGTCACCGCCGTGGCTTCGGACAAGGACCGTTCTATCGTCGCCAGCCGAAAGTCAATATCCTCGACCAGCTTATCGAGTCGACGCCCTACGGTATCAACTTTGTGTCTGATCTCTTCGATGGCGCCGGTCAAACCTCGCAGTTCGCCCTCAAGGGCCGTGACATGCACCAGCGTGTCCGCCGCCCGCCGTTCTTCAGTCCCGGCCTCTACCTTCTGAGAAGAAATCGGACTGGGTGCAGCCGGAGCATTGCCGCGATACACATAGCGCTGCAAATCCGCCAAATCTTGGCTTATGCGCTCCAGCGCGTCACGCATCGCCTTTGTGTCATTGTTCTGCGCCGCCACCGGTCCAGACAGTGCGAGACACATCAGCAATAAGGCAACGGCAGGCGCCGCCGCGAAGATTGCATCTGAACGAGAAAACTTCATTTCGACTTAGCTTGTTCCAGGATTGTCTTGCAGCAACCAGGACATGTGCCGTATTGCGCACTGTCTCATGACAACGCACGATTTTGGCCAAATTAAGTCGACCGACACAAGACGCACCGAACGGAGCCGGAGCCAAACGAGAAAGCCGCCCAGCAGTTTGTGACCGCGAGCGGCTTTACTCATGAAAACTGGAAATTCCGGAAGCTAGTTGATCGTGGTAACGCCGCGCCGGTTTTGGGCCCAAGCGGCATCATTCGATCCAACCACTTCAGGACGCTCCTTGCCATAGCTGATGACATCGACTCTCGACGCCGACACGCCCAACGCAACGAGATAGTCGCGTACGGCCGAGGCACGCCGCTGGCCCAACGCGAGGTTGTATTCCCGCGTTCCCCGCTCATCACAGTGACCTTCCACCCGAACGGTCACACTCGGATATTGCTTCAACCAAGCGGCCTGACGATCCAATGTCTCACGGGCCTGTGCTTCCAGACCAAATTTGTCGAACTCAAAGAGCACGCGGTCACCGACGTTCGCCACGAGTTCCGCATAGGAACCGGGCTTGGGTGAATCGGATTTCATCGACTCCTGCGTTGATCCCGTACTCTCCCGGGCGGTTTGAGTCGATCCAGTTGACGCTGCTGCGCCGCCAGAACCTGAGGCGTCGCCGCTCTCTTCCGGCGCTGTAGCACAAGCGGCTATGAACAATAGTGCGGCGACTGCGGTGAATGCCTTAAGACGCATCGAAAACTCCTTTACGATGTACCCCGACGCGCGGAGACCCTAGTAGACATGAGAAAACACGGCAACCAGACAATCTTACGGTAACCGCAATTGGCCCCCTCTTGAAGAGTCCAGTATTATGTAAATCCCTGGAATTCTTACGACTCCAGAGCCGAATATAGTCGCGCCCTTTTACCGAATCAAGGGGGGCGGAGAACTCAAGGGCGACCACGCCGGATCGGAGGCCTGCGTAGGCGACACAATTTTCCGCTCATTGTGGCCCGTGAGATCGACAGAATAGAGCGACGTCTCTCCCCCGGAACCATCTCCCCGTGTGGGAGTCTGACGAAAGAACATCAGAACGCGGCCATTTGGGGCCCAGGTCGGACCTTCGTCGAGAAAACTTTCCGTCAACAGTCTCTCCCCGCTTCCGTCAGGCCGCATCACACCGATATAGAATTTTCCCCGGGTGGATTTTGTGAATGCGATGAGGTCGCCGCGCGGTGACCACACCGGCGTGGCATAGCGGCCGCGGCCGAAACTGATGCGGTGAACATCTCTGCCGTCGGCGTCCATCACGTACAGTTGCTGGCTGCCGCCACGATCGGAATTAAAAGTGATCTGGGAGCCATCGGGTGAGAATGATGGAGACGTGTCGATCGCCGAATGCCGAGTTAGGCGGGCAATTCGCCGAGTCCGCAAATCCATCGTATGAATGTCGGAGTTGTCGCCCCTGATGAAACTCATGATGACCTTGTTGCCATCGGGCGAAAAACGCGGTGCGAAAGTCATTCCCGGGAAATCGCCCAGGACTTCCTGTTGCCCCGTATCAATGTTGTAGATAAAGACGCGCGGTTTGTCCTGCAGGTACGACAAGTATGTAATTTCCTGCGACGTGGGTGAAAATCGAGGCGTCAGCACCAAATGACCGCCGTCAGTCAGGTATCGATTGTGCGCGCCATCTTGATCCATGATTGCCAGGCGTTTGATCCGTTTGATTTGCGGACCGGTCTCTGCGATGTAGACGATACGTGTGTCGAAGTATCCGGCCTCACCCGTTAGACGCTGATAGATGGCATCGCTGATCAAGTGGGCGATCCGGCGCCAATTGGGGGGCGACGTGAAATACGCGAGCCCTGTCATCTGTTGGCTGGCAAACACATCCCACAGCCGGAATTCCACGCGGAGCCTGCCATCCTCAAGCATGGTCGTGGTCCCAGTCACCAATGCCTGTGCATTAATCGCACGCCAATCCGGAAATCTCGGCTGGACCTTCATCGCCGCGGGAGTCTGGATGAACGCCCGTCTGTCTATCGGGCGGAATAGGCCCGACCGCTCAAGATTGCGTGTGACGACGTCAGCAATATCACGAGCCGATTCGCGGGCGCCTTCGTTCTCTGCATGAAACACACTTATGGCAATGGGTAACGGATCGACCACGCCCTGCGTGATGTCGATTTTAAGAACCGCAAGGGCAGGGGTTGCTGCAAGAGCAATCGACATTGCCGCCAGACAAGCGACCATGCTTCTGGTGATTGCAGGTGCGTTCATGGTTATCAACCGAGCATTTCCCTTGGGTCGAACGTCAGTTCGATTTCACGCCATCTATCGTATTTGGTCACAGGCATCTTAAACGGTTCACACTTCAGCACGGCACGAATCGCACTCTCCGCCGCCGCGCGGAAAAACGGGTCCGCCGCAAGCCGGTCACCCTCGACAACCTTCGGCTCGCTGCGCAAGGATCCATCTGGGTTGAGAAATACGCGAAGCGTCACTACGAGGTCCTCGGCATACCGCGCCCCGGCCTGAACGATCCAGCAGCGCTCGATTTGCGCTCTGAGAGCATCAACCTCAGACAATGTCAACGGTTGACCTTCAAGCGGCTGCGCGGTCCGCGACGTAATCTTCGGCTGCACTTGCAGAGTCTCAGGTGATTCCTGCGTCGCTTGCTTTCTCGGTGTTTTATCGATCAGCGCTGCGATCCGGTCGGGGTCAAACTTGTACTTCTTCGACTTGGCTTTCTGCGGCGCATCGGGGGACCGCTTCGCTGTCTTCCGAGTCGGCGGTTTCGGTTTTCGCTTGGGTTTTGCAACGGGCTTCTTCTGTGCCGGCAGCGGCTTGACGTCGGGAACAACCACGGCCACCTCGACTTCGGGCTCGACGGGCACGGGCGGTGGCGCCTCGGCCACCGGCGGCGGTTCCGGCTTCTCACGAGGGCTCGGGGGCGGCTTGTCCTCCTTCACTTTTTCAGGTTTCGGCCGCGCCGCCCGGGTTTCCTCCGAAATCGTAACGAGTTCAACGATCACCGCTTGCTCGATGATTTCGGGGTCCGAGCGCATCCACTCCGGTACCCCTACGAAACTCACCCACAACGCTGTCACGTGTATGACAGCGGATATGACGATTCCGTTGCGCACGGTCCATTAGCGCCTTTGTGGTCCCACGGAGATGGACCGCGCCGTGATAAGGGCGACGCGCGAAAACCCCGCTTGATTGATGGTCCCCATCACCGTCATGACCCGGCCGTAGGGAACACTCTGGTCGCCGCGCACGAAAATTCGAATGTCGGGCTTGTTCCCGGAAATCGCGATCAGTCTCGGGATGAGGTTCTCCAGTTCGATCTCCGTCTCCTGCAGGAATAGACGGCCTGCCTGATCGATGCTGACGGCCAATGGTTCATCCTGTCCCTGAATGACTCCAGCCTTCGTCTTCGGCAGATCAATCTGGACGCCCACCGTCAACAACGGCGCCGTCACCATGAAGACGACGAGCAAAACCAACATGACGTCGACGAACGGCGTGACATTGATCTCGCTCATGATCTTGAGGTCCCGCCCAGCCCGTAGCCGTGGTCCCCGCCGGTTCTGAATGACAACTGCCATCAGCTTGCCTGGCTGCGCTCTTCGAGTTGCCGGGAAAGGATGGCGGAGAATTCACCGGCAAAACTCTCCAATCTGTTGGCGTACCGCACGATGTCGGTCGAGAACTTGTTGTAGGCGACAACGGCGGGAATGGCAGCAACCAGGCCGAGGGCCGTGGCGAAGAGGGCTTCGGCTATGCCCGGCGCGACGACGGCCAAACTGGTGTTCTTGGTCAGTGCAATCGCCTGGAAGCTGTTCATGATCCCCCACACGGTTCCGAACAGACCAATGAATGGTGCGGTAGACCCGACGGTCGCCAGGAACCCAAGGTAACGTTCCAGGTTCTCGACCTCCCT
>Ga0209403_10000250_pt1 | contig 87596 bp, 83 predicted proteins | sample ArcticOcean_MG_C_8_FD_187440 | JGI IMG/M metagenome (GOLD analysis project Ga0209403, IMG submission 187440) | Marine microbial communities from western Arctic Ocean - ArcticOcean_MG_CB11_86 (SPAdes) (version 2) | ecosystem: Environmental > Aquatic > Marine > Oceanic | place: Arctic Ocean...
GCCTTTGTTTTCATGGGCGTAATGATGGAGCGAAGCGGCATCGCTAACGACCTGCTGTACTGCGTGCAGGTTTTGTTGAAGCGGGTGCCTGGATCGTTGGCTCTGGCGGTTACCGTGATGGGCACGATCCTCGCGGCAATGACCGGTATTATTGGCGCCTCGGTGACGATGATGACTGCCTTGGCTTTGCCGACGATGATGCGGCAGGGGTATAGTCACGCGCTGGCCACTGGTGTGATCGCCGCCTCGGGAACCTTGGGTATCCTGATCCCACCGAGCATCATGTTGATCATCATGGCCGACCTGATGGCTATTTCGGTCGGCAACGTGTTCATGGCGGCCGTGGTGCCTGGGCTGACGCTGGCGGCGTTTTACCTGATGTACGTCGCGACGATCTCGGCCCTAAGGCCAAGCATGGCGCCACCACTTCCGCCGAATCTGCTGAATGTGCCACGCAATGAAATGGGGCCGCTTATTGCCCGTAGCTTTTTGCCACCGGTGTTCCTGATTTCGCTGATTAAGGGCTCAATCCTGTTAGGCTGGGCGACACCGTCCGAAGCAGGTGCTGTCGGTGCTTTTGGCGCGACCCTCCTTGCCGTGGCCAATGGGCGTTTGGGCAAAGGCGTGCTGACCAGCGTTTGCCACACCGCTGCCAAGACGGTGTCGATGATCTTCTTCATCGTGGTCAGCGCCACTTGTTTTGCCTATGTTTATCGCTCGCTCGGTGGTGATGATGTGGTCGAGCATTTGATCGTCGAGAAAGCCGGGCTGGGCCCTTGGGGCATGCTGATCCTGATCATGACGATCGTGTTCTTGCTTGGGTTCTTCCTGGATTGGCTTGAGATTACGCTGATCGTTCTACCGGTGTTCACACCGCTTGTTGCCGGGCTGGATTTTGGGGATCACGTTGCACAGGCAGATATCAAGTTTTGGTTTATCATCTTGTTGGCGGTGAACCTTCAAACCTCCTTCCTGACGCCTCCCTTCGGGTTTGCTTTGTTCTATATGAAGGGAATCGCGCCACGAGAGGTCAAAATTCAGTCAATTTATAAGGGAATCATTCCCTTCGTGATCCTACAGGCGATAGGTGTCGTCACGGTTTTGGCGTTCCCGAATGTGGCGCTGTCGCTGATGCACTTCGTGCACGGTTAAGAGGGGAGTAGGAACATGGCTGCAGAAGAAACCATTGATGCCGGCAACACACCCGGCGGGCAACTGCTCGGACGATCGACAGCGTCGGCCTTGATCGCCTTTTCGCAAAAAATCCGGACGGTTGTCGATTTTCTCGGGCGTTGGGCGTCATTGCTATTCGTGCCGATGATCTTGGTAACTGTCTACGACGTGTGCTTACGCAAGACCGGAAAACTTCAAATCGACATCAAATATGCGGCAGAGGAAATCGGTCTCGGACAGTTGTTTGAATCGACCTTGCTGCAGGAATCGGAGTGGCACCTGCACACGGCATTGTGGGCTCTGGTGCTTGGTTTCGGCGTCATCTGGAACACCCAGGTGCGCGTGGATGTGGTGCGAGAGCATCTGGCCTTCCGCCGCAAGGCATGGTTGGAGCTTTTGGGTGCGACTTTCTTCATGCTCCCCTACGTTCTCGTAGTGATTTATTTCGCGGCAATTTTTGCCTATGACTCATGGGACATCATGGAGATCTCGGCCTCACAGGTCGGCTTGCCATATCGCTACGTCATCAAGGTGGTTTTGACGTTCGGCTTTTGTGTAGCAGCACTTGCCGGTTTGGCGGTTTGGCTGCAAGCGTTCTTAGCACTTACTGCGCCCAGTGACATGCGTTTCACGCTGATGACCCTTGAATGGCCGGAAGGCGTAGGGGATTCGTTCGAGGGCAAGGAGCGGATGGCCGTTGATCTGGAAATGTCGGTGGAAGAAGACTTGCAACGACAGACCAAACAGATTCTGGGCACTGACGCCGCCGAGAAAAAATAATCCGATTGCCGCCTTGTTTGCGCGGGCGGCACTGCGACTGGTAAATTATAGGGGGCGTTCGATGGTTTTCTTCGAACGCCCCATTTGCTTCGCCTTTAGCGATGCACCGGGAGAGGGCGCGAATGTTCAAATTGCAAAACTTCCTCAAACGCTATGTTTGGGACGCAGAGACAACGCCCTATTTCACCGCTGTCTCGAAGTTGAGCCGCAGCCAAGCCGACAGTGAGTTATTCTTCTTCGCCATCATGGCGTCGGTCCTGTTCGGAGTTGGCACCTTCACATCGATAACCGGCCAGGCGCCGTATGGCGTGTCCAATGAGGCGGCGATCTATTGTTTCACTATCGTCTCGGCGGTGGTCCTGGTTGGAACGGTGAAAAACGTCTATGCGGCCATCTATTCGGCAACTGCTCCGATCATTGTCGTCGCTGGGTTGTTCTTGTTCGGGTTTCCGGAGAAGATGGCGCTAATTGATGAATTATTATTGTTGTTCATCGACCTGGTGGCACTGCGCTACATGTGGCGGATCTATATGATTTGTCGGGTTTATCGGATGTTACCGCATCGCCCAGTGGAGAATCGGACGCGGCGAAGCTTGTTCTGAAAATAGGTGGAGTGAAATCATGACACTCGACGGCGTCTGCAAGGCCTTTTTGATCAGCTACCGTTGGCACCAAGCCGCCTTCCTCTTGGGAATGACGGTGATCACCTTCGTTGATTTTTTTTTAATGGACGGTTGGGCAACGTTTTGGGTGATGACCGCCTGGTCGATACTATTTGGCGTTCATTTCATGGTTTCCCGGTCTCTATCGGTAGACGATAAATGGGTCGAGAAACGGTTGTTCTTCAGGGTCTACCGCCCCTGGGATTTCGGTCATATTGATGCGATTCGCAGCAATCCTTACGGTCGTTCGGCGTATAGAACCGAATTCGGTCGCCTCGACGAGAATGGCAAGGCGGTGAAGGTTAAAAGCGAAGACGAGAGCAACGCACCGCCGCCGTCTAGTTCGTATTAACGCTGGCTTCAAGAAAAGCTGGCAGTTCGGCGATACTGGGGATCACGTGATTGGCCAGCGGCGCGAGCAAGCCGGCCTCTGACGCCCGGGCTAGCACCGCAACCACCAAACCGCAATTGGCCGCCCGTCCGGCGTGATGATCCGCCGGGCTGTCTCCGACCATCACCACTTCGGCGGGAAGAAGGTTGGTGGTTTAGCAGGAATTCAAATTTATTCATGGCGCCAGCTTCTTGGCCCCATGGCCGCTGTCATTGTCATGGGGTTGGTGGAAAAGGTCGGGTATCTCAAACCGGCTCAAGGTCAGATGTGCCGCCCGCTCAGTGTCATTGGTGCCCAGGTCGAATCCGCCCTGTCACCGGGTCCCGACCACCCGCGCCAAGCATGGCGCCGTCCATATTGGCTCGCCCGACGGTATCGGCGAGGGCATAGGCGCTTTGTAACAACGCTGGGAGCCAGGTGTTCTCAAAATCAGCAAGAGTGCGGTCCTTGTCGAAGACGATCCTCCGCTTGGCCGCCACGGGTTACTGCTGGGCCGATGCGTAAACAGCGCCGCGATTGCTATCCAGCGCATGATCCACTTCCTTGGGCCAACTAGAGCAAACACCGTGCCAAAACTCGACCGGCTATTCGGCAGCCTGGCTCAGTTTGGCGCTGGGATTGCCGATGCGGCCGACCGAACGCACTAAATTAGCCATATCGTGTGAAAGTTTTGTGATGGTGGGCAGACGCTCAACGCGCTTTTCGTCCATGTAAATGCTGCGGCTAAGCTCGATCTGCAGCGCGTGGATACCCTCACTCGGTCGGCCGTAATGTCTGGTGACAAAACCACCGGCATAGGGATTGTTGCGCTGAACTGCATAGCCCATGTCAACCAACAGCCGCTCTGCCTCGTTGGTGACTAGAGAACCGCAGGCCGTGGCGTGACAGTCGCCGAGAACCGTATCCACCGGCCGAACCCTACCGGTTTTCCCACCGCGCTGGCTGACCGCGCCGGAGGGCATGGAATGGCAATCCAGCAAGATGCAATAGCCGAATTGCTCCCGGGTTTCCAAGATCAAAGCCGCCAGCGCGTGGTGATAGGGGTCATAGTAAGTCTGGATGCGCTCTTTGGCCTCGGCGAACGTTAATTTATCGCTGTAGATTGGTTCAGCGTTCGAGACTACCCGGGCGATGGTGCCTAGGCCGGCGGCAATCCGCGCGTTTCGGGTGGTAACATAGGCCGGAAGCGGATCGGCAAACATTGTCTGGTCAAGCTCAAACGGTTCTCGATTAACGTCCACATAAACCCGAGGAAACAACGCCTGAAGCAACGGCGCGCCGCATTCAGGCGCGCCGGCGAAGATCTCGTCGACGAAACTGTCTTCCGAGGAGCGCAGGCGAAGCGGGGACAGCGCCGAGCGGGCGATGAGGTCGTCAGGGTAGTCGCGTCCGCTATGCGGCGAGGCCACGACAACGGGAAGTGTCTGACGGGTTGGCCGATCGATGCGCAGGCACGGAGCCTCCGGATCTAGGCGCGGCGGCTTTGCAACGTCGGACTCGTTCAACGATTTGGCTTTACCCGGTCCCCGTGATTTTTGATGACCATCGAGCATGTTCCAGACTTAGAGCAAAGGCCACCGTCTGTCATCCCGCTGGAGCAGTGAACCTTGACGCGGGTTTCGGGGTTGCGAAATCCCCCCTGTTCGTTATAACCACGGCTTCCTCGCGGTCGGCCCCGTAGTCGGCTGGGAAAGTCCGGTTAATCAACATAAGACGTCTTGTTGGTATGACACGGGTTGTAGGCTTGAGTGAGCCACGGGAAATGGGCGCGTAGCTCAGCGGGAGAGCACCTCGTTGACATCGAGGGGGTCACTGGTTCAATCCCAGTCGTGCCCACCATTTCCACCTGATTTTCAGGTCGCCGCAGCGGCAATCTCCGCCTAATGATCAACCGGCGCGGCCAGGATTTTATCCAAAACCGGTAGCAAATAACCCCGAAACGCGGTCGGGTTTTCCGACATTGGGAAATGGCCGACGCCCTTCATCATCTGGAAAAATTCGGCGCCAACCAATTCGGCGAGTTCGCGCCCCATTTCCGGTGTCGCCGAGGCATCGTATTCACCGCTTAGCAAATAGAGCGGACAGGCTGATTCTCGAAGCGGCTCGGCAAGCCCGTTTCGCAAATCTCCATCGGTGAAATAATAGTGCAGATCGCCCATGAACACGCCGGGGCCACCCTGCATATAGTGCCACATGGTCTCCCAACGTTCCGCCGCCGGCGATTGCGGAGCGATCATCCCGGCCATCGAGGCGCCGGCGCTTTTACCGCCATGAATATCGGGGCGGTGCAGCGCCATGCTGGGCGCCGGGTCTCCCAGACTGCGGTCCTCGGCGTAGAGGGCGGATTGCAGGCCTATGGCGGCCCGCAGTCGCTCACCGTGGCGCAGCGCCAGATGCAATACTGCCCGGCCACCGATCGAGCAGCCCATGACCACAGGATTATCAAGCTTCAGGGCATCGATCATCGCCATTACCACCGAGACATAACGATCGGTGGTGAGTGCGTAGACCTCCGTCTCGAAACCCGGTGGCGGCGAGGACTTACCGTGCCAGGGCAGGTCGAACGCGATAACCCGAAACCGGTCGGTGACAGCGGGATCATTTAACAGATGGCGATATTGCCGCCCGTCGCTGCCGGCGGTGTGCAGGCAGATCAACGGAATTCCCTGGCCGGCTTCCTCGAAATAAATCCGGTGTGGCCGACCCTCGAACTGGAGCCGCAAATACTGGCCTGTCACCGGTTCGATGAGCGGCTCGTCGAACGTCTCCGGCGCCGGCGTCGCGCTATGATCACTTAGATTGGAGAACAACAGTTCCAACAGCAGGAGGTGCTGTTGGAACTTCACCATATCACCGGTGACGATGAGGTTCTGGGTTCGTCGCATGGTCGACAGGGTTTGGAAGCCGGGTTTTGGCGTCGGTTGACGTAATTCGGCCCAGGCTGAGGGTTTGGCGCTAAGGGTAATGTCGACGGCGTGTTCACCGGGCGCTCCGGAAAGCCGGGCGCCGTCTGCGTCGATGCTCAGGAAGGTGCATGTGTCATCGGCCCGCAGTTCGACCGATAGGGGGCCGAAGGCGCAGTGCAGAGCTCGATTGGGATCAGCTTTTGCGCGTTCAATGACATGCTCGAACATGACAACTCCCGGAGGCAGCGGATGAGACGAAACTGACCGTGAGTTTAAAGCGGCGGAAGTGATTGCCCAAGGGCCTTACTCTGGCTCGTGGTCTATCGTTTCTCGAAATCGATCCGTTCGTCTACCGGTAGACCTTGCAGGCGGCGGCGCAGACAGTCGATAGCCAACTCGGTCGCACCCAACCGCACCCAGTCTCGACCGCCGAGCATGCGGGCGGTGCGAGCGATGGTGCCGGCCTCGTCGGCGATACCGACATTGATGGTGCCGCCGAACTCGATCCGGTCGGCGCCGTCGTCGAGCTCTATCAGCACCGCAAGGGCGTGACTGGCGCCGCTTTGCGTGCGTAGGCCAGAGGCCAGTGCCATGGCTGTTTCAGCGTTGAGCCCGGCGCCTTCCGCTTTGGCGCCAAGACCGACGGCATCGTGCATTTGCGATAGTTCTCGCGACACTACACCACGCAGGAACGGATCCGCCGCGCCCTCCTTCGGCACGAAACGCGCGGCAATGGCGCCGCCGGTGTACATCTCACCCGTCGCCAGAGTGCCGCCGCGCGCTACCAGGGCATCGATGACGACACCCTCCAGGCTTTGAGCGTCCTCGGCGACGATGAAATTGCCGAGCCTCTCGCGCACCCCCGCCTCGATCGGCGCGAGCAACGCGTCCAATTCTTCCTCGCTTGCGGCCTGGGCCGCCAGTTTGGTTTCTAGTTGCGGGTAATGCGCCTGGAAGCCGAGTTTGACGGTGCCGTCCGGCACCAGTTTTTCGATCCCATCGAGCATCTGGTCGGCCCTAGATTCGCCGACGCCGAAGGAATGGAAGCGTTTTAACCGGGTGACCACCTTCAGCCCGCTCATCTTCAGCAACCGTGGGATCACCTGATCGTCGATCATCCGGCGCATCTCACGCGGCACGCCAGGGGTGAAAAAGAATCGCGCGCCATCAATGGTGATGGCGAAACCACAGGCCGTGCCGACTGGATTGTCGATGAACTCCGACCCTGCCGGCAGCATCGCCTGCTTCTTGTTGTTGGACGGCATCGCCCGACCACGCCTGGTGTAGAAATCCTCCATCCGGGCCAACCAGTCCTCGTTCAGGACCAAGTCGACGCCCGCCGCTTGCGCCGCGACTTCCTGGCTGAGGTCGTCGACGGTCGGGCCGAGCCCACCATTGACGATTACCGCATCGGCGCGCTTGGCGGCCAACCGAAAAGCCTCAACCAGGGACTCGCGATCATCACCGACCGTGGTACCCCAATGCATGGTCAATCCGACTTCGCCAAACCGGCGTGCCATGTGACTGTGATTGGTGTTGATCGTCTTGCCGGTCAGAATTTCGTCGCCGGTGCAGAGAATTTCGATGCGCATGCGGGGCGTCCGTGCTGGTTGTCGTTGTCAGGGTCTCGGGCGGATAATCTCTCTAGCATCTGGGTCGCGCCACGGCCATGGATCGACCGAAACGCGCCTCAGAGGGCGTCCGGCAAGGCGCGCGGATCAATCACCAGGTCGGCGACCGGTAGGGCCTGGCCTTCCAAATAGGCTTCGGCGTTGGCGACCGCGCGAGCGGCGATTGTTGCGAAGTTGTTGAGGGTGGCACCAGCGCAATGCGGCGAAAATACAGCTGTTTCCAGTTCGAAAAGTGGGCTGCTGTCGGGCGGTTCGGAGGTGAAGACATCTAGGCCGGCGCCGAGCAGTTTACCGTCGCGTAATGCCGCCGCCAGGGCTGCTTCGTCGACAATGCCGCCGCGCGCGCAATTGACCAGCACCGTGTCCTGTTTCATCACTGCGATCTGTGCCGCGCCGATCATCCCCTTGCTCTTGGGCGTCAACGGCAAGTGCAACGTGATAATCTCGGCGGTCCCGATCAGCTCTTCAAAGGAGACCCCGCGCACGCCAAGGGCTCGCTCGATCTCGCCGGGTGCGGGGATCAGGTCGTTGTACAGGACTTCGACTTCGAACCCGGTCAGGATTCTGGCCAAACGACGACCGATGGCGCCGAAACCGATGATGCCGACGGTCTTGCCGTGGATGTGCTGATTGACCCCCCGGGCGGGCTCCTTATCCCAATGACCGTTTCTGACCCGGGTATCGAAGGCAATCAGCCGGCGGCTGGCGGCGAGGATCATCATCGCCGCGTGCTCGGCGACCTGTATCGCGTTACCGGCGCCAAGCCGTGCGACCGTGATGCCGGAGGTCTGACAGGCATCAAGGTCGATATTGTCGACGCCGGCTCCCATCTTTTGGATGAACCGTAGTCTCGGCGATTGTCGCAGGAGGTTTTCGTCGATGCGGGCCGCCATGATCAGGGCGACATCGGCCCCCGCCATGGCTATCGCACGGGCCTCGGCGGTTGGCGCGGTGGCAATTGAAAGGTCCCAGCCATCGGGCAGAAGGTTCCGAATGGTCTCGATGATCGCCGGATGGAAGGGATCGAGGATGGCGACATGCGGGCGGTTCATGGGGTCAAGACACCGATTTTGGATCCGCAAGTGGGATCGATCTGGACCGTCGTTGCATCGTATTCAAACAACCAGTCGTAGCGCATTTTCACCTTCTCCGGAGCCCATTCGCAATCGAGATAGTCCTCCGCCGCCTGGGCATCGGCAAGCACGGGATTTTGGAACCGTGTGGCATTGGCGGCCGAACCGTGGACGATCCGGGTGGTCCGCTCGATCCGCAGGTCCTCGTAGCGCTTCAAGGCCCGGGCTGGCTCAGCGCTAAAATGGTCGAGGCAGCGGGCCAGGACCATTGCATCCTCCAGCGCCATGATCGCGCCATGGGCGAGGAACGGGAGCGTCGGATGACAGGCGTCGCCCAACAGGGTTACCCGGCCCTTGCTCCAGCGGGCCAGAGGCTCGCGTCCGACCAGGGCCCATTTATAGGGTTGATCAATGGCCCAAATCATTGCCTGTATCGAGGCGTGCCAGCCCGGAAAATACGCGGCGCATTCCTCTTGGGTTCCGGTCGTCGACCATGATTCCGTCCTCCAGGTCGCATCCTCGGCGATACCAACGAAGTTTAGAATTTTCCCGGAACGCAGGGGATAGGTGACAACATGACCGTGTGGGCTAACCCAATTGGCGCCGACCGGCCGGCGCAAATCGGCAGACAGCCGGTCCATGTCGATCAAGCCGCGCCAGGCGATCAATCCGGAGAAATTGGCCTGCGGGCTCTCGAACAGCTGGCTGCGGATCGTCGAATGGACCCCGTCCGCGCCAATCAAAATGTCGCAAGCGATGGTTGTTCCCGAGGCGAGCTGTGCCGAGACCCGATCGCCCTGGTCACGGTAACCGGTCACCCGCGCCCCGGTGCGGATCGCGTCGGATTTCAGGGCCGTGACGGCCTCCCGCAACACCCGGTACAAATCTCCGCGGTGGACGAACCAATAAGGCGCGCCAAACCGCTCCCGGGAGTCGGCGCCGAGATCAAATAGTTTTCGGGTGATCCCGGTGCTCCAGACCCGGACCTCTTTCCATTCCGCCTCGCAGACGATCTTCTCCATCTCGGCACCCAGCCCAAGCGCCAGCAGAATGCGCGAGCCATCGGCGGCGAATTGTAGCCCGGCGCCAAGTTCGCCAAGCTCTGATGCCTGCTCCAGCACCGTCACGTCATGGCCGCGCCGTAGCAACGCCAGCGCGGCTGTCAGGCCGCCGATACCGGCGCCGGCGATCACAATTCGGCTCGCTACGGTCATGCTTCTCGGTGTCCAGGTCTTTAGCAGGATGGGTGGGCCAAATGGTGCATCTGCCTTAGAACAACCTATCGAGAGCTCACGTCTAACCTCCCGGCAAAGGCGTTTACCCCCACAACTCAGCGCTTGCCAGGGCGGCGCCCTCGACTAGGGATTCCATCTTCGCCCAAACTACATCCTCGGTAGTGAAAGTGTCGCCGGCAAAGGTCCCGAACCCGCAATCCGTGCCGGCCATGATCCGGGTTTTATCACCGACGCAGTGGGCGGCGCGAACCAGGCGCTCGGCCACCACTTTGGGATGCTCGACATAATTGTTGGTCGTCTCGACAACCCCGACGGTCAGGGACATGTGACCCGGCAGCGGTTGGGTGCGGAACGCCTCGATTTCGTGACTGTGGCGGGCATTGGCAAAGGGTAGAACCAGAGCGCCGACCTTGGCCTGATACATAACCGGCAAGACTTCCGGGCAGGGCACGTCATGGTAATGCGGTCCGTCGCGATTACCCCAACAGGCATGCAGGCGGATCTGATCCGCCGGAATATCGGCAATCGCCTCATTCAAGGCGGCGATATGCATCTCCATCGCCGCGATGAACTCCGGCAGCGATTTATCCTGAAAGTATCCGGCGCGCTCAATCCCCATATCCGGCGAATCGATCTGCAGGATGAAGCCATGGCTGGCGATATGGTCGTACTCACGCTTCAGCGCGTGGGCCATGGCGAAGACATAGGATTCATAGGTATCATAGTGCAGGTTCACCATCGCCGTGGCGGCAAAACCCGGGGAGACCGCCGTCATGAAAGCCTCGGTGAAGCCGGACGGTTGGGCAGCCAGAACTTTCTTGAAATCCGTGCATTCGGCCTCGACCCCGGAAACATCGTCATAGCTAAGCGGGCCGATCGTTTGCGGCAGCCCGTAGGCATTCATCCGGCGGCGGCCACTTTTCTGAATATGCTGGAACCAGATCGGGAATTTTTGTGCGTCCAGCGGCAGTCGCCGCTTTGGTCCTTCGCCTCTACCAAACCCGTTCATCCGCTCGGTGATGTAGGAAATGAAATCCGTACGCGGCATCTCGCCATCATTGCCGACATCGATGCCGGCCTCGATCTGCCGTGCGACGATGTCATTCAGCGCAATGCCCAACGCCGCGTCGAAGGCGTCAGGGTCGAAGGCCTCTTCATTGACTTTGGCGACCAGGATGTCCGAGAGCGCCTCGCCGCGCGGTAAGCTTCCTGTGTGGGTGGTCAGGATCCGGCCCTGGCTGGTCTTCATGGTTGCCTCGCTGTGGAGTGTGTCGGATAGTTTGCTTGGTTTGAACTCAGTTTGGAGGCGGTAATATGAGCGAAGCACCCGCACGCGTCTATGGGGCCCGCGCCCGCATGGCGCTGATGGTTCCCTCCGTCAATACCGTCGCCGAGACCGAGTTCTGGCGCCTCGCACCGGAAGGTTTGACGGTGCATACATCGCGCATGCCGTTTTATGCCGATCGCCACGAGAAGCCTTTTGATGAGATGGAAAGCCATCTACCCCGGGTGATCGACGAGGTGAACTCAGCCCTGCCGGACGTTATCGCCTATGGCTGCACCGCAAGTTCCGCCAAGGGCAACCCGGCCGACTATGAGGAATTGCTGAGCGCGAAAATTGGTAAACCCACGGTGACTGCTGCCGGCGCCCTGGTCGCCGCCTTGAATGCGTTCGGCGCCAAACGCATTGCCCTGGTGACACCCTACCCGCAAGCAATTAACGACAAGGAGCGGGTGTTTTTCGCTGCGAACGGCATCGAGGTGGTCGAGGATGAAAGCATCATCGTTGACGACAGCCAGATGCAATTCAAGAATATGAACCGGGTGCCGGTGGCCCTGTTGATCGAGCGGGCCAGTGCGCTCGGCCGGCGCGACGACGTTGATATGGTGGTGCTGAGCTGCTGTGATATGCCGACCCTGGAGGCGATCCCGGCCATTGAAGCGGCGATCGGCAAACCGGTTACCTCCAGTACCCAGGCCTTGTTTTGGCGGGCTGCCAGAACCGCCGGTATTTCCGAGGCGATTCCGGGCCGGGGGCGGCTGTTGGCTGAGAATTAATGCTGCTGGCCAAAGCCACCGTCTTGCGGCCTACGACAACTGAGCCTTGGGCTATGACGGCATTATGCGCGACGAATAGGAGGATGCCGAAGGATGTTCACGGCATTTCTGGCGGCAATTTCCGGCGTGTCGTCGAACAGATTTAGGGATAACTCGGACATAATATGAGCGCCCTGACGTTTCGTCGCCGCGCGTCGTCATGCTAATTTCTCGTCCAAGGATTTCACAACCCCGCTGGAAACTTAATATGGCCACTCCGCTGTTGTTCTCTCCTCATGTCATTCGTGATGCGACCTTGAAGAATCGCGTGGTGATTGCTCCGATGCATCAGTATTCTGGTGTGAAGGGCTATCCGACCGACTGGCATGTGATGAGCGTTGGACGGTATGCGGCAGGTGGCGCCGGGCTGGTGTTTGTCGAGTCGACCAAGGTGGAACGCCGGGGTTGCGGAACTGTTGGTGACCTCGGTTTGTGGAACGACGATTTCATCCCGCATTTCAAACGGCTCGCCGATTTTATCCGTCAGTATGGTGCGGTGCCGGCGCTGCAGCTTGGCCATAGCGGCCGCAAGGCTCGGCGCTTCCGCCCCTGGGAAGGCGGCAAGCCGCTGGAGCAGACGCCGGAAGTCGATGATTGGGACGCCTGGGAGTTGGTTTCCTCCAGCGGTGAAAGTGATAGCGGTGACCCACCGCCCCGTGCCCTGTCGATCGATGAGATCCAAGACGTGGTTCAGCATTGGGGCGATGCGGCGCGCCGGGCGAACGAGGCCGGGTTTGAGGTGCTGGAGGTGCACGGCGCCCATGGCTATCTGGTTCACCAATTTCTCTCGCCCAAGGCCAACCGGCGCAACGATGCCTATGGCGGCTCAGAGGAGAACCGGATGCGCTTCGCCATTGAGGTGGTGGAATGCGCGCGCGCCAATTGGCCGGAGCACAAGCCGTTGTTCCTGCGGCTCTCGGTCGAGGATGATGCCGGCTGGGGGCCGGAGGAAAACGTGCGGCTGGCGCGGATCGTCAAGCAAAAGGGCGTCGACGTGATCGATTGCTCCTCCGGCGGCATGCGCGGCTCGCCCGTGGTTAGCGCCGGGCCGGTTGGCTATGGCTATCAAGTGCCCTACGCCGAAAAACTGCGTAAGGAAGCCGGAATCCAAACCATGGCCGTGGGCCTGATCGTGCACGCTGATCAAGCGGAGCAAATTCTTCAGGAAGGCCGGGCAGATCTGATCGCGCTGGCCCGTGAGGCGATGCACAACCCGAATTGGCCCCTCGACGCAGCAATTAAACTCGGCGCTGAGGCCCCGTTCGCCATGATGCCGAGCGCCTATGAGTACTGGCTGGAAAAACGTGCGGAGCAGGTCAAGGAACTGGTCCCCTCGACCCAGTCACGCGGGATTGCGGGTTAGGCGGCGTATTTCGTCGAGACCGTCCGGGAGATCCGTCAGGCGGGTGCGTCTTCGGACGCGGCGCCCTGCGAAACCACCCGCAGAAACGCCGGTCCGCCGTTGGCCATGAAGACGGCAGCGGCGGCATTGGCGAAGGCTTGGTGAATGGCGTGATCGTGCGGGCCGTAGGTGTGGCGGGCTTGCGAGGCGGTGATTAATTGACCGATGAATTGATCGTGCCAGATCAATGGGCTGTACATTGACGAACCCATCCGGGCGGTCTTCAGGATCTGTTTAAAATCCTTATCGTCGTCGGTATTCGCCAAGAGCAATGCCCGGCGGTTCTCGACCACCCATCCCGGATGGCCCAGCTCCACCGGAATGCGCAACCTGTGCTGTTCGGCCGGAAAACCGTGTTCGGCGACCAGGATGTTTTTTCGCCCATCCGATGCCAGCAGGAAAACCCCGGATACCGAAAACTGTTTTTCACCAGGTTTCAGGCCGCCGGGTCGTTCATGCGCCTCCCGGTCGCCAAGCGTTGAACGGGTGGCCGCGCAGAATGTTGAGAGTGCGACCTCGACATCTCGCTCGATCGCCGCCGCACGAAGGGCATCGTTGAGCGCCGCCATACTAGCTTGGTAAAGCGCGGCGGTGTCGCGCGTCGGCGGCGGGCTTTGCGGTGTTTGTGGAGATGTCATGATCAGCTTCCAGAACCGTGAGGCGTCGCTGTCTGGATTATAAAGCCTGATCGGGGCTGCCGGTCACTTGATTTTCCGGACGTTGGTTTACTGGCCCGGTCCAGTAGCAAAATTTAGCCGATGCGGGATCAGATATATGGCGGACCAAGACGGTATCGCCGAAGTATGCTGGCGGTAAGCTAGGCGCTGTTATCTTGGCGTCGGTTGGTTATGAATTCTCTGGAGGATCTACGCGGTGGCACAGACGACTAACGGGTTAAAGTTTGGTTTTACTGCTGCTGCTGCGGCCAGCGAGGGCGAAAAGAGCGACGCCGCGCGTTATCGCCAGATGCTCGACGATTGTCGGCTTGGTCACCAGCTTGGATATGACTGCGCTTGGGTCCTGGAGCATCATTTCACCGACTATTTCCCGACCCCCAGCCCCATCGTCGTGATGTCGCATCTGGCGGCGGCGTGTCCTGGTATGTCGCTCGGGTCCTGTGTGATCGTGGCACCCTGGTACAATCCGCTGCGGTTGGCCGAGGAAATCTCGATGTTGAGCCATTTCTGTACCGGCGAGTTGCATCTCGCCTTTGGGCGCGGCACTGCCAAGCTCGAATACGACGCCTATGACATCGACATGGCCACCGCCAAGGGTCGGTTCGCGGAATCGATGGAGATCATCAACAAGGCGCTGTCTGGCGTTCCCTTCGAACACCAGGGCGAACACTACAAGGTCGGTCGCAAGGTCGCGCTGCGTCCGGAACCGAACCGCGAACGCATCCATTTTTATGGCGCCGTCGGCAGCCGTGAGAGCGCGGCCGGCAACGCTGATATGGGGATGCCGATTCTGCTCAACACCCAATTCCCGCCCCATATGCTGAAAAAGGTCACCGAAGCGTGGCAGGAGCGGGCCGACGAAATCGGATTAAAGGCCAAGGGCGACCGCCCGATCTCGACCAATTGCGTGATCGCTGACAGCGATGAGGAGGCGCGGGAATCCGCCCGTGGTTATCTGGCTGCGTTCTTCGCGCTGCAAGCCGATCACTATGAGGCCGATGCGGACCACTGGAAGGATATCGAGGGCTATCAGCAGTTCTCCAAGGCCTTTGGAAATCTGCGTAAGATGGCTGATCCAGCGAATTTGGATGGTTTCATGGACAATCAATTGATCGGTTCGCCGGAAACCATCGCCGGCAAGATCGAGACCTATCGTGATTTGGGCTTCGATCACTTCATCCTGAACTGCGCGCGCGAGGGGTGGCCGGCGGTGATGCGCGAGACCGCGATGCGCCGTTTCGCCGCCGAGGTCGCCCCTCGGTTCCGGTCCTAGAACGCGATTGGTTTCGTTGGAATAGCCGAGCGTTGAAAAGGCCGCTGCCAATGACCTATGAGCATGTAATCGTGGAACGGGAAGGCGAAATTGCCACCATCCGTTTCAACCGACCGGAACGGGCGAACGCGCTTCACTATGAGATGATCGCGGAGATCGAGGCGGCGGCCTTGTCATTCCGCGACGATATCGAAAGCCGGGTGGTGATCTTCACCGGCGCCGGCAAGAATTTTTGCGCCGGTGCGGATCTCGGCGATCCCGGCGCCGGTTATTCCGGCCCGCTGATCCAAACGCGGCGTCGCCGGCGGATCGGCGAACGGGCGATTCAAGCAATCCTGGAGATGGACCAGATCACCATTGCCGCCTGGAACGGCGCAGCGGCGGGAGGTGGCGGCTGTTTCGCCATGGCCGCTGATTTTCGCGTCGGCACCGAAGATACCCTGCTGTTCTTTCCCGAGGTCGACCTGGGGCTCAATCTGATGTGGCGCTCGATGCCGCTCTGCGTCAGCTTGGTTGGTCCGGCCCGCGCCAAACGGCTGATGGTCGGTGGTGAGCGGGTTCGGGGCCAAGCCCTGCTCGACTGGGGCTTGCTCGACGAGATGGCGCCCCAGGATCAGTTGCTGAGCAAGACCCGGGAGATGGCCACCTTCTATGCCGGCAAACCGCATATCGCGGCACAGATGATCAAGCGCAGCATCAACAGCTACAGCACCGCTCTCGACCGGGCGGTAATGCATTCCGACGTCGATCAGTTCCTGTTGTCGCAATCCACCGACGACCACCCGATCGCCGCCCGAGCCTACCGCGATAAGAAGCGTCCGGATCTGACCGGAAAGTAAGCGCGGCCCGCGATTGCGGCGGCTCCTGCTCGACGGATATGAATGTCTGACGTTACACTTGCCGCTAGAACTTCCCCTGCTGACCGGAGCCTGAACATGCGCCTTGGCCTTTCCTTCCCACAGACAGAGATCGGCACCGATCCGGTGGTGATCCGTGATTTCCTTCAGGCGGCCGAGGAACTCGGCTACGATTTCATCACCTTTGTTGATCATGTGCTGGGCGAGGAAGCGCCACGCGGCGCCAGTTTCGCCGGCAAATACACCCGGGACTATATGTTCCACGAGGTGATGGTGCTGATGGGATATGCCGCCGCCGTTACCAGCAAGATTGGTCTGGGTACGGCGGTGATGATCCTGCCGCAGCGCCAAGCCGTGCTGGTCGCCAAGCAAGCCGCCGAAGTGGATGTCCTGTCTGGCGGTCGATTGCGCCTCGGTGTCGGTCTGGGCTGGAATAAGGTCGAATATGATGCGTTGGACATGAAATTCCCCAACCGGGCGCGCCGGTTTGTCGAGCAGATCGATGTCATGCGGCAGCTTTGGTCGAACCGGGTGGTGGCCTATGACGGCGAGTTTCACAAATTCGACAGCGCTGGCATCAATCCCGAGCCGATGCAGCGGCCAATCCCGGTCTGGATCGGCGCGATGAACGATGTGGCGATCCGCCGCGCCGCGCAAATCGCCGATGGCTGGTTCATGTTCCCTCGCCAGGATCCCAGCGACGAGGCGCACGCGAAACTCTCGATGTTCCGCCAGACGGCGGCCGAGGCGGGGCGCGAACCGGACGATATTGGCGTCAATGCCACGGTGTTCGCCAATCAGGGGGCCGGCGCCGAGGAATGGAGTGCGGTGATGGAGCAGTGGCGGGGCATGGGGGCTAATGAATTCACCTTTCGCACGGCTGAATCCGATCTCGCTGGCCCGGATGCCCACATGGCGGCGATCCGTGCCATGGCGGAGGCGCGCTGATTATGGAATGCCAAACTCGCCTCGATCATGTGGTGATCAATGTGCGACGCGACATGGACCCGGCCGAAGCGCTGTGTCGCTCGCTTGGTTTCACCATCACGCCGCGCGGCTATCATTCGCTCGGCTCGATCAATCATCTGATGATGTTCGATACCGATTATTTCGAGTTGATTGGGGTGCCGAAGGTGGGCACGACCAAGCGCGCTGATTTGATCACCGCGCCATTTGGAATTAACGGTTTGGTCTTTAAAACCGCCGATGTGGACGATACCCACGCGCATCTGGTGGCGCTTGGGATCGCCGGTGAACCGCCCCGGGCCTTTAGCCGACCGGTGGAACTGGATGGCGTTACCAGTGACGCCAAATTCCGCACCGTCACCGTGCGCCCGGACGTATTTTCCGCCGGCCGGGTGTATTTCTGTGAGCATGGGACGCCGGATCTGGTCTGGCGGCCGGAGTGGCAAGGCCATGCCAACGGGGCCATGGAGATCGCCGAGGTCGTGGTGGTCGCCGAGGATGTCCCCAGCGTGGCGGCCGAATACGCCAAACTGGTCGAGGGTGAGGTTGTGGTGTTGCGCGGCGGTGTCCGCGCCATTGATGTCGCCGACACCCGACTAACCTTCCGCACGCCGCATGGTTACCGTGAGCAATACGGTGATCTGGCCTCTGACATGGGTGGGCGCGATTCAATCTTCGGCGCGTTGGTGTTCCGGACCTCCTCGTTGGCGCTGGTGGCGGGGATCCTTGAAGGGCTGCCGAACCAACCACCAGCGACGATTGGCCCCGAAGGCATCGTTGTCCGGCTGGCTGAATATGATTCCGTGCTCGAGTTTATCGGGCCGGAGGAATAATCGATGCCCGCCGCGTCGCCGGATCTGTCCACCCATCCAACGTGGATGGAGATCGACGCGGCGGCGTTGCGCGCTAATCTGGCGGAGATTCGCCGGCGGGCTGGGCCCGGCGTGCGGGTGATTGCGTCGGTAAAGGCGAATGCCTATGGCCACGGCATTGTTCCGGTCGCCAAGGTCCTGGCGGCGGCGGGTGTCGAGATGCTGGCGACTGGCTCCTTCACCGAGGCGACGGCGATCCGCGCGGTTGGAATCACCACGCCCGTGCTGATGTTGGCGGGCTCGCTGCCCGAGGGAATGGCCAAGCTGGTCGGCGCCAGGCTGATCCCGACGGTCTATGACATCCGGGGCGCCCAAGCGGTATCCGAGGCTAGTGGGACCGAAGCGGCACCGATGTTTCTCAAGGTTGATTGCGGCATGGGGCGGCTCGGTGTCAGCCTCGCGGACGCGCCTAAACTGGTGTCTGACATCAGCAAGCTCGACGGTGCTTATCTTCAAGGTATCTACACGCATCTGTCCTTTAAGGACGCTGCCGGCATGGCCTATTCACAGGCGAGGCTGGTGCTGTTTTACGATCTGCTCCGGGCCTTGCGCGCGGCAGGCCACGACATTGCGATCAGCCAGGCGCTGGCCAGTTCAGCGCTGATGGTCGGTTGGCAGGATGAGTGCAACGCGATTTGTCCGGGCCACTTGCTCTATGGCATGCCCTCTGTTGGCTCGGCCTTGGCGCCGCTCCAGGGTTTCACGCCCGCCCTCCATGCGGTGAAAAGCCGGGTCATTGATGTTACCGATCACCTCGGGGGGCCTTTGCCGGGATCAGGCGGCTACCATGTCAATCGACGCCTGCGCCGTACTGCCGTGGTGCCCTGCGGCCTGAATGATGGCAACCGGTCGGCGACCAACGGACAGACTGCCGAGGTGTTGTTCGGCGAAAGGCGGTTGACAGTCCTCGGCGGCTCGCTGGAACATCTGGTGATCGAAGTGCCGGACGATGTGCAGATCAGCATCGGCGATACGGTCTCGGTCATCGGCGGCGAAGGCGAACAGCGGATCGGTATCGCTAAATATGCCGAGTGGCAGGGCGCTTCGAGTATTGAATGCATGTTGTCGCTGAGTGCCCGGATGCCAGTGGTGATCCGAGGCGCATAATTAGTTCTCGGTTGGATCGTTCGATCTGCTAAGCGCATCGTATTTAGCCTGCAATTCCGCAAGTTCTTTGACTAGGTTGATGCGTTTACGGTTGATTTGGACCAGGAATTTATGCCGTGCAACGAAAATCCGCGGGTGGACGACAGAGAGCCGGGCGCGATCCGTCTGGTCGGCTACCCTGGCCAAATCCGGATTGCCGGCAAGGGCCTCGGGAGAGGCGAAGAGCAGTAGGTTTTGCTGATACCACCAGCTGATGGAAGGATCGTGCCAAATTTTGGGCCGAATCGGGTCGAGGGTGCGATAGCCGCGCCGTTCGAAGCGCTCCGCCCAGGTGTCCTGCCACTCCTCGTTGACATGACCCTCGCCGCCCTGTCCAGGGACGGCGGCGGAGAACAGCACGATCGGCGCTAGGGATACAAGATCGTCGACGATGGACTCGGCACGGGCTTCCGGTAGGTGCTCGACGACTTCCAAGGTCATCGCCAGATCGTGGCGTCCGGCAATTGGTAAGGGTTGACCAAGATCAGCGGCCTTGAAGTCGCCTTCGGCGATCTCCAGGGTGGCGCGATCCACGTGACCCCCGTCAAGGCCGAATGTGCGTTCCGCGCCGTGTTCGCGGAATACCGACAACCAGATGCCGTTGCCGCAGCCAATATCAATGACCGAGGCGACGGGGCCGATTAGCTCCAGCACCATTGGCACGATGGTCCGGGCCGCGTGCCGCGAGGTCTCCCGTATATCGTCATAGAATTGTTTGTCGTAGTTAGGCATGTCGGCGACTTACCCATGTGGGCGCGAAATTGCAAGCGCGCGAGGAGCGGCGAATGGGGAAGGGCATGGGCAGGGGCATGGATACGGTCCGATTCTCACACCTCTCGCAGCGGCCTGTCCTCCGGAGCGAGCACCGGGGTCACCTGCTGTTCCCCGACCCCCCCCATAGCTGCCGCCCCATAACCGCCGCCGCCCGGCGTCGCCATCACGATCCGGCTGCCGGGTTGGACGATGTGTTGGATTTTCGGATCGACCGACTTGCCGTCGATCTCCAACCTTCCCGGCGCGCCGACGCCGCCACCGGCGATGCCATTGGCCGGGGCCTTGGTGCGCTCGGCGAGGAAGGCGACAACCCCCGGCTTAGACCCGATATACTCCAACTCAACCTCCTGGCCCTGTCCGCCGGTGAACTGGCCGGGGCCGCCGGAGTTCTTGCGCAAGGCTCGTTTCAGAACCCGGATTGGCAGACGATGTTCGATTTCCTCGGCCGGGGTCGCTGAAATATTCGACGGCCAGCTGACGCAAGAAAGTCCGTCACCTTGGGCCGAAGCACCCATGCCGCCGTTGAAGAAGAACAGCCCGGCAATCGATGAGCCGTCCGGTTGACTGCCGTTGATATTGACGCACCAGATCGGCGAGCCAGCGCCGGCCAGCACCCGGTCCGGCGCGATCCCCGCCAGCGCATCCATCACCAGCGCCGGAATGTAATGCCCGGTGAGCACCCGACTGCCGACCGATGCCGGGTGGAGCGGGTTGACGATGCTACCCTGGGGCGCTGTCACGGTAATCGGCTGGAGCGCTCCGTCGTTGTTCGGCAGTTCCGGCGCCAGGGCGGCCTTAATCGCGTAGGAGGACATCGCCCGAGTATAGCAAAGCGGGCAATTTACAGCCTTGGGCACCTGATCGGACGAGCCGGCGAAGTCGATATGCACAGCATCGCCCTTGATCTCGACTTCGACCCTGATCTCCAGCGGTGTGTCAGCCAGGCCGTCGGTTTGCACCGTCGCGCCATAGCGCCCATCCGGGAGCGCTGCGATCGCTTGGCGAACCGCAGTCTCGGTACGCTTCCGGACGGCATCGGAAAGCGCGGTTAGGTCCGATAGCTGATAGGTTGCGATGAGTTCGTCAAACCGCCGTTCCATGATGGCCAGCGCGCCCAGCTGTGCTTCCAGATCACCCTCGACCTGATCGGCCATTCTCACGTTCTTGCGCAGAATTGACAGTAGGGTCTGGTTTGGTTGGCCAGCTTCGTGAAGTTTTAAAAGCGGAATCTGCAAGCCCTCTTCATAGACCTCCCTGGGCTCGGGCGAGCGGATCTTGCCGCCGATATCCGGGGCATGCGCGGTACTGGCGGCGAACCCGACTAGAATTCCATGGCTGTAGAGCGGTCGGCAGACCGAGATGTCCGGCAAATGACCGGTGCCCATATGTGGGTCATTGGTGATCAGTACGTCCCCGGGCGACAGGGTTTCCGGCGGAAAGGCGGCGATGAAATGTTTAACCGTGTCCGGCAGGGTGCCGATGAACGAGGGGATGCTATCGCTCGCCTGGGCCAGGGCGTTGCCGTTGGCGTCGGTGACGACGCAGGAAAAATCATAGGATTCACGCACCACCGTCGAAAATGCCGAGCGCAACAACGACGCCGCCGCCTCATCGACCGCTGCGATCATCCTGTTCCACAGAATTTCCAGATGGATCGGATCATCGAGATCTGCGGTCCCGGTCGCCCGCCCGCCCGCTACCGCGCCGTCGGCCAGCGTGATATCGATCACCATATTGCCGGCAGCATCGATCGACAGAGCGGCGTTTGGCGGCAGTACCGTGGTCGACTGACCTTCCTCGATAATCGCGGCGCCGGTGAGGGTTTGGTTCGGCGCCAGCGCCGAGCGGGTATAAACCGGAACGTCTCGCGGGACCTGCCAGCCAGCCATTCGAGCCGGGCGGGCGCGTTCTGGGGCATCCGTCGCGGCGGGTTCTGAAAGTCGGGGGCGCAAACCCTCGGGCACCGTCGGTGCCTGAACAGTAATCCGCGCCGTCATCAGTTCGACCGGCACCGCGTCCAGCCTACGGCCATAGGCTTGCTCATGTGCGGCGTGGAAGGCCAGGGTAATCGAAAGCGCCGGATCATTTTCTGTCAGCGCCTGGGTGATGTCGACAACGAGTACGGCGCCTTGACCGGCATAGCGCAGCTCGGCGAGGCGGCGGGCGGTGTTTTGGGAATCGCTACCGGCCGACGCGGCGACGACGGCGATAGCGTTGGCTTCCAAGGAGCGGTAGGTCGCGTCCAGGGTTGAGAAAGTCAGTGCGTTCACTAAGCCACCAACCGCTGCCGTCCGGTCCACCCTGGCCGGCGCCACCGCCAGACCCAGCGCCGAGGCGACGCCTGCTGCTGGTGGAATGATGACCCGGGAGATGCCAAGCCGAGCCGCGACGGCGCAGGCATGGACCGGCGCGGCCCCACCGGTGGCATAGAGAGTATAGTCGCGGGGGTCGCGGCCTTTTTTGGCCAGATGTACCTGAGCGGCTCGCGCCATGGTCTCGCAAACCACCTCGTGGATGCCAAGCGCGGCATCTTGGCTCGACAAGTTCAAGGCTTTGCCAAACCGTTCGGTGGCGCTAGCAGCTTGGGCGACGTCGATGGTGAGCCCACTGGAGGAAAAGCCGGCGGGGTCCAAATAGCCGAGCAACAGATCCGCGTCGGTTACCGTTGGCTCGGTTCCGCCGCGTCCGTAGCAGGCCGGGCCGGGAACTGCGCTGGCACTTTCGGGACCGACCTTGAGCAGACCGAGCGTGTCACGTCGGGCGATGCTGCCACCGCCGGCACCGATTTCGACCAGCTCGACAGTGGTCAGATTGACTGGCAAGCCGCTGCCGGGGGCGAATCGCCGCTCGCGTGCGGCCTCGAACCGGTAGGCGACTTCCGGTGCACCGTTGTCGACGATGGCAATCTTCGCGGTTGTGCCGCCCATGTCGAAGGCGAGCAGGCGATCTTCACCCGCCGCGCCGCCAATCAGCGCCGCCGAAAGGGCGCCCGCCGCCGGGCCGGACTCCAGCAACTGCACCGGCACCCGCCGGGCTTCCTGGACATGGGTTAATCCGCCGTTCGAGAGCATCAACATCAGCGGGGCACCGATGCCGGAGGCCTGTAAAACCGAGACCAGACCATCAATGTATCGACCGGCCAAGGGTTTGATGAAGGCGTTGATCACGGCGGTCGAGGTGCGTTCGAATTCACCGGGCTCACGACTGACATCGCTGGATAGGGTGATCGACAGACCAGGGTGGCGTTCGCCAACCAGCGCGGCGACTGTTTGTTCGTGCGCTGGATTGATATGGGCATTCAAGAAGGCGATGGCTATCGACTCGACACCGACGGCGGCAAGCGCATCGGCTGCCGCGATGGTTGCCGCTTCGTCCAAGGCCGTCAGCACCGCGGCATCGGCGCCAATCCGTTCTGGGGTTTCCAGACGCAATGATCGTTCGACCAAGGGGATTGGGAAGCGGAGGAACAGATCGTAGATGTCGTATTTTCGCTCGCGTCCCAGCTCCAGTGTGTCGCGGAACCCGGCAGTGGTGATCAGCCCGGTCTTAGCCCCCTTGCGCTCGATCACGGCATTGCTGAACAAGGTCGTGGCGTGGACCACGCGGGCGATGTTCGTGCCGCCGCCAATCCTCGGCAACAGCTCAGCCAAACCATGCGCGACGCCCGTCTGAGGGTTCGCCGAGGTGGTCAACACCTTAGCGGTTTGGCAGGCACCGGTTACTAGATCCAGGGCCACCAGGTCGGTGAAAGTGCCACCGATGTCAATTCCGAGGGTGTGTCGAGCGGTCGAGGTGGCGTTGAGCATGACAGTAGATCCTGGTTGGTGTCTGGAATAATTATGCTGCGATACGGTTGTGACGGGAACGGATCATGGTTCGGATGCCTGGACGCACCACCGACTATGGAGTAGACGCGATCCGATGTCGTTCCTAGGATAACGGTCATGATGAGTGTTCACTAGACTTGTAGATGTCGGCGATAAAATTTTCGAGAAGTGCGCCATGACAATCACTGTCAAACGCCTCACTCAGCATATAGCGGCCGAAATTACCGATGTGGATTTGCGTGAACCGGTTTCAGATGTTGATTTCCGGGACATTCAGGATGCCTTCGACGAGAATTCGATCTTGGTGTTTCGCGGGCAGGACATAACAGACGAACAGCAAATAGCGTTTTCCGAGCGATTCGGCCCTCTGGAACTGACCGTCAGTTCAAATCCTGCGGGCGCCGGAACGGTGGTGACGATCCTCTCCAATCTTGACGAGGCCGGTGCCGTGATACCGTCCCAGGATCGCCGGATGGTGTTCAACACCGGCAATCAGATGTGGCACACCGACAGCTCGTTCAAGGATGTGCCGGCGACAGCGTCATTACTGTCGGGGCGACAAGTGCCGCCGGAGGGTGGGGAGACCGAATTTGCGAGCATGCGGGCTGGGTTTGAAAGTCTGAGCGAAGACCGCCAACAGGCTCTTTCTGGATTGGTCTGCGTGCATGATTTTGCATACTCGCGCGGCTTGATTGACCCGAACCTGTTGCGAGATCGTGACAAGCGCGAGTTGCCGCCGGTGCGCCAGGCGTTGATCCGGGCCAATCCGTCGACCGGGCGAAAGAACCTATTCGTCGGTGCGCACGCTTCCTATATCGACGGTATGCCGTTAAAGGAGGCGCGTATCTTGATCAAAGAGTTGAACGCGCATGTTATCCAGCCGGAATTCGTCTACCGCCACCAGTGGCGTGGGCACGATTTGGTGATGTGGGACAATCGGTGCGCCCTCCATCGTGGCCGTCCGTCAGACCCAACCTTTGCTAGGGTTATGCATCGAACGACCGTGGCAGGTATCGGTCGCACCGCATGAAGGAGAGGCAAGGAGATAAAGTTCCGAATTTGGCGATGATGTGGACGGGACCACGAAATTCATGCTGATTTCGGTTTTAACACCGGGAAAGCCGCCGTGGAAAAGGTTGAATTGAATGGATTTTCAGGAATTACTGGTCACGGATCTGGCCGAGTTGGACCCGCAGGCACCAGATAGTCTGAAGGAAATTGCGTACCACCGGTTGGAAGAGAAGCTGGTCCGGTTGGATTTCATGCCTGGCTCCGTGGTGACCGAAAAAGGACTAGCGGAATCGATCGGCATTGGTCGCACGCCGGTTCGCGAGGCGATTCAGAGATTGGCGATGGCCGGTCTTCTGGTGGTGTTACCGCGGCGCGGCATCCGAGTCTCGGATGTGGATTCGGGCGCGGTGCTGCGGATGGTGGAAGTTGGTCGTGGTTTGGATGATGCGGTGGCGCGCGGCGCCGCGGTCAGGGCGTGCCCACTGCAACGCAAGGAATTCCTGCGTGTTGCCGCGGAATTCGAAGCGGCCTCGGCACGACGCGACCCCATCGGGCTTCTGCGCTGCGATAGTGAGTTCAACAATCTCTGCATCTCGGCGATGAACAACGAGCACGCCACCAAGATGTGCCGCTTGTTGTACCCCTTGTCGCGCCGGTTCTGGTTTAGCCATCATGGACGCGCCGGGGATATCAAGCTCGGTCCAAGATTGCATGCCCATGCCGCACGTGCCGTCGCCGAGGGTGACCCTGACAAGGCCGCAGTCTCTTTCGGTCGAATCAACGATTATTTGGAAAGCTTCATTCGCGCCAATATGTATCAATAGACGAACCGTTTAAGTCAAGCCGCTCTTGCGCGTTGGCAAGGGTGGTGGCAGTGTCCGGCGTCATGAGTGTGCGAATTTCCGACGATCTATTATGGGATACTTGGTGCTTCGCGCTGCCATCAGCGTCGTTGGCGCCCGGTCGTCTGGTTGCACGCACGCTGTTGGGCGAGCCGGTGGTCTTTGGATGCCAACCCGATGGCAGCGCCTTCGCTCTGCGTGATGTCTGTCCACACCGTGGTATCCCCCTCAGCGATGGCCGTATGGCTGGCGGTGCGGTTGAGTGCTGTTACCATGGCTGGCGCCTTGGCGCCGACGGTGTGTGTACCAGCATTCCCTCGTTGGTCGGCGACCAGGAGGTGGACGTGTCTCGGATACGGGTCCAGCGCTATCCGATTGGCAAAGCGGCAGACCGACCCAGACTGATAGAGGTTCTCGAATTCCCCTGCCATGTCGACCATGCGGTCGTCTGACTGATGAACCCGGAGCATGGCCTTTCGCGCATAGACCCTGGTGGTGGCACTCCCGCCAGTCGGTTCACGTCAAGGAAAAGCGTTTTGGCCCATCTGAGCTTGGTTTTTCGATGCTGCGCCACGCACCGTCCAGCAATTCGACGGCCTACAAACTGTTGGGCGGCAAGATGACCACCGAGATCTCGTTTCGACTGCCGGGCATCCGCATTGAGCATGTCGAGGCTGGGCGGAACGCGCTTGTCGGTCTAACGGCGGTAACGCCGACCATGACCGAGACAACCATCACCCGTCAATTGATGCACTGGACCATGCCCTGGCTTTCGGCGCTCCGCCCCTTCGTGCGAAAATTTTTGCGCCAGGATCGCGATATCGTTCTCAAACAGCAACGCAGCCTCAGCCACGATCCGACCTTATTATTAATCAACGGCGCCGATGTTCAAGCGAAATGGTATTACCGTTTGGAGAAGGCTGACGCCCAATCGCTAAAGGGTGGCGAGCCGTTCGAGAACCCCTTTGCGCGAGACGCACTTTGCGTTGGCGTAGCTAAGGTCAGCGACGATGCAATATCTCCGTTTCGTTAAAAGCAATCTCAGGTTTCTCGGTTTTGGCTATCTGATTGCCTTCATTTCGACCTTCGGGCAGACCTTTTATATCGCGATGTATAGTGGCGAGTTGCGCGCCGCTTTCGATCTCAGCCATGGTGATTTCGGGAACATTTATGCAATCGGAACGCTGAGCAGCGGCATGTTGCTTATATGGGTCGGCAAGTTGATCGATCGGATTGACCTTAGGATTTATTCCCTGCTGCTCTGCGCAGGAATGGCGCTGGCGTGTGCCGTGATGTCCTTCGCCCAAGGGGTGGTGATGCTGACGATCGCGATCTTCCTGCTGCGGATCACCGGGCAGGGGCTGCTGAGCCAAGCGGCGACGGTGACCATGGCGCGGTATTTCGATGACTTCAGCCGGGGGCGGGCGGTCAGTCTTGCAGCGCTTGGATTTCCGACTGGCCAGGCGTTGTTTCCTGCCATTTCGGTGGTGGTTCTGGTCTGGTTACCGTGGCGTGACGCCTGGCTGGCCAGCGCCGTTGCGTTGATAACCGTGATCCCGCCGCTGCTACTGTGTTTGCTCAAGGGTCATGGCGCACGGCATGTGGCGTTCCTGGAACGTGCCGGCGGGCTGAAAGACCGGGCCGCCACCGCCGCCCGGCGACAATGGACCCGGACACAAGTGCTTCGCGACGCCCGTTTTTTTCTGGCGATGATCGCAATGATGTCCACCGCCTTCATCATCACCGGCCTGAATCTTCACCAAGTGCATTTGGTCGAAAGCAAGGGCTGGGAGCTGTCGATCTATGCGTCCTCATTCGCCATCTATGCGGTCTGTCAGGTCGGCATATCGGTGGTCACCGGCATGCTCGTCGATCGCTATGGGGCGATCCGGATAACGCCGTTTTATATGCTGCCGTTGGTCGGTGCGACATTCGTTATCGCCGGGTTTGATTCGCCGCTCGCCATCTTTGCCTTCATGGCGCTTGCCGGGACCACTGGCGGGGCTGGGGCCACCATCGTTTCGACGATCTGGGTGGAGCTGTATGGCGCCCTGCATCTGGGATCGATTAAGGCGATGGTCGCCGGCATTCAGGTAATTTCAAGCGCGTTGGGACCAGCGGTGTTCGGTTGGTTGATCGATGGTGGTGTCAGCATCGAGGCGATCTCCGTCGTCTGCGGTGTCTACGCCTTCGGCGGTTGCGTCCTGCTGGCGGCGCTATTCAGGCCACGATTACTGACATTCTGGCGGGCCTGAGCTTTTCGGTTGTGGTGATCGTTACGCCGGATCGCGAAAATACTCCGCCATGGCTCCCACCGTGGTGGCGATATCCGCTTCCTTGATATCCCGGTGAACCACCAGACGGAAGGTTGGCGGCCGACCACCGATCTTGATACCCTTCGATAGCATATGGGCCTGCAAGCCGTCGCGCTGTGCACCGTCGACCTGAATGAACACCATGTTGGTGTTGGCGCCTTGCGGCTCGGTGGTGATTTCCGGGATCTGTGCCAGTTCGGATGCAAGACGTGCGGCTAATTTGTGGTCCTCGGCGAGGCTGTCGACCTGCTCGCGCACCGCCACCAACCCGCAGGCGGCGAGAATGCCGGCCTGGCGCATGCCGCCGCCGAGCATCTTGCGGGCCCGGCGGGCCTCCTTGATGAAATCAGCGGTGCCAACCAGGACCGAGCCCACCGGGGCGCCCAGGCCCTTGGACAGACAGAGCGAGACCGTGTCGAAGCCGCGCGTCAGGTCCTTTGGCGAGCATTGGTTGGCGACCGCCGCGTTCATCAATCGGGCACCATCGAGGTGACTGGCAAGTCCGTGCTTCTTGGCCAACCCGGTCGCCTCGGCCATGTATTCGGGGGGCAGGGATTTGCCATTATGGGTGTTCTCAAAACAAATCAGCTTGGTGCGCGGAAAATGCATGTCGTCGGACTTGATCCGCGACTCGACCACCGCCAGGTCGACGCTGCCGTCGTCGAGCACCGGCACGGTTTGTGGAATGATCCCGCCAAGCGCGGCGGTTCCGACGGCTTCGGCTTTGTAGATGTGATAGCCCTCGCCGATGATGTACTCTTCACCGCGCCCGCAATGGGTCAAAACGGCGGTGAAGTTCGACTGCGTGCCCGACGTGACGTACATGCCAGCCTCGAAGCCGAGCATGTCGGCGACCGTTTCCTCTAGCTCGATGATCGTCGGGTCGTCGCCATAGACATCGTCACCGACTTCCGCCGTGGCCATGGCTTCGTACATGCGGGGTGACGGCTTGGTCACCGTGTCGCTACGCAAATCAATCATCATCCGGTCTTTCGATTGAGGTTGGCGGATGCGCCAATGTAGATTGTGATACGCGGCCAAGCGCTGGTCAATCGAGTGGTTATCCGAGAAACGCGCCGCCATTGACATGGATGGTTTGGCCGGTGACGAACGCGCCTTCCGGACGGACCATCGCGGCGATCTCCTCTACACGGCCAAACCGTCCCAGAGGGATGTTTTGCACCGCCCCGCTGGCCGGTCGAGCACCGGCCGAGGTGCCGCGTACGGTGTCGGTCGCGCCGGGGGCCACGCAATTGCAGGTGATCCCATGCGGCGCCAACTCCCTCGACAGCGCCCGAATGAGGCTTTCAAGCCCGGCCTTGGATGCCGAGACATGGCAGCGATCAAGCGTCCCGACCCGATGCGAAACACCGGACAGGGCGACGATCGTGCCACCGCCGCGTTCAACCATCAGCGGCGCGCTGGCCCGGGCTAACAGGAACGCACCATCGAGGGCCACGGACAAAATCTCGCGCCATTCATCGAATTTCATCTCCAGGAACGGTGCCCGACGGCGCAGTCCGGCATTGCTGAGCAGAATATCCAGCCCGCCCATCTCCGCTTGCACCGTCTCGATCATTGCTGCTACCGCATCCGGGTCAGAGACGTCGGCGATACAGCCGATTGCCGTGCCGCCGAATGCCCGCACTGCCTCGACCGTCTCGTTCACGGCTGATTGGTCGGAGCGACCATTGACGACGTCCGCCGCGCCATCATCGGCCAGGGCCAAGGCGATGCCGCGGCCGATGTTTTTGCCGGCTCCGGTGACCAGAGCGATTTTCCCGTCAAGCGGTCTGCTAGCCATGATGATCTCCGTTATCCAAAAAATAGATCTTAACGGTGATGCCTCGCCCGCCAAGTGTATCTCGTGGATTACAGATGGGTTGCGCGGGAGGGATGATTGTTCCACCGTCCTGGCTCGCCTATAAGAGACTGGGTCCAAACTCGGGCCATGAAATACGCTTGGAGATCCTGGATCATGTCGAAACTCAAGCTCGCCGTTATTCCCGGAGATGGCATCGGTTGGGAAGTGGTGCCCGAAGGCATCAAGGTGTTAGAGGCGGTTGGTGCCAAATATGACATCCAATACGAGTTCACCGAATATGATTGGGGCTGCGAGCGGTATCATAAGACCGGAAAATTGATGCCGGATGATGGCATCGAGACGTTGAAGGGGTTCGACTCGATCTTCCTAGGGGCCTGTGGCTATCCCGGTGTGCCGGACCATGTCTCGCTCTGGGGGTTGCTGATCCCGATCCGCCGCGAGATGAAGCAATATGTGAACCTGCGACCGGTGCGGATGCTCAAGGGCATGCCATGCCCGCTGGCCAATCGCGGCCCAGAAGATATAGATTTCTGGGTAGTGCGTGAGAACAACGAAGGCGAATATTCGGAAATCGGCGGGCGGTTGCACCGTGGCACCGAATATGAGGTGGCGGTACAGGAATCGGTGTTCACCAAACACGGCACCGACCGGATCATGCGCTATGCCTTCGATCTGTGCCAGAAATTGGGCCGGAAAAAGGTCACCTCGGCGACTAAATCGAACGGGATCATCCATACCATGCCGTTTTGGGATGAGCGCTTCGCGGCGATCTCGGCGGAATACCCGGATCTCGATACCGACCAATATCATATCGATATTCTGACAGCGAATTTTGTGCTGCATCCCGATTGGTTCGACGTGGTTGTCGGCTCCAATCTGTTCGGCGATATCCTCTCCGATCTGGGGCCGGCGATCGCCGGTTCGATCGCCATCGCGCCGTCGGCCAATATCAACCCGGAAGGCGATTACCCCTCGATGTTCGAGCCGGTACATGGCTCGGCCCCGGACATCGCCGGTAAAGGCATCGCCAACCCGATCGGTCAGATCTGGTCCGGCGCGATGCTGCTTGAGCATCACGGCCACACCGAGGCTGCCGATGCGATCGTTCGAGCTTGCGAGGAGGTCATCTCTGGCGGTGGGCCGAAGACGCCGGATCTGGGAGGCCAGGCCAAAACGACCGATCTCGGTGACGCCATTGCCGCGGCGGTGCGATAGCGTCCTTGCGTTAACCTGATCAACCGTCTATCCGGCCTTCGCGAGATACATGTACCGGGAGTGGATAATGCGCGGCAGAACGGCAGTGGTGACGGGTTCGACCAGCGGAATTGGCAAAGGAATTACCAGGGCACTTGCCGAGGCTGGCACCAATGTGATGCTGAATGGCTTTGGCGATACTGGCGAGATTGAGGCACAACGGGCCGATATCGAGGCTCGATTTGGCATCAAGGCCAATTATCACGGCGCCGATATGACCAAGCCGGCGGAAATCCGTGACCTTATCGCCGAGGCCGAGGGGCAGTTTGGTCAGGTCGACATCCTGGTCAACAACGCCGGCATCCAGCACACCGATGAGATCGAGGATTTTCCGGATGAGCGCTGGGACGAGGTGATCGCAATCAACCTGTCCTCCTCGTTCCACACCACCAAGGCCGCAATCAACGGGATGAAGCAGCGTGGCTGGGGCCGGATTATCAATATCGCTTCGGTGCATGGGCTCGTCGCCTCGGTGCAGAAGGTCGCCTATATCGCTGCCAAGCACGGCTTGATCGGCATGACCAAGGTGACGGCGCTGGAGGCGGCGGGAACCGGGGTGACCTGCAACGCAATCTGCCCAGGTTGGGTGAAAACACCGTTGGTCATGGCGCAAATTCAGGCCCGCGCCGACCAGGATGGAATTTCAACCGACCAGGCGACTATCAATCTGCTGCGGGAGAAGCAGCCCTCGGGTCAGTTCACCACCATCGAGCAGCTTGGCGCCACGGCGGTGTTTCTGTGCAGTGATGCGGCATCGAACATGTCCGGCGCAACCATGACCTTGGATGGGGCCTGGAGCGCGCAGTAACTGCGGCGATCAATTTTTATGGGCGCCATGCCCCGCGCTTTTCGCCCCCACCGCAAGGACCGGAACGGAGACGGTGATCTCACCGGCCTTTTCAAATACCAGGACGAACGGAAAACTCTTCCCCATTCGTAAAGGCGCCTTTAGTCCCATCAACATCAGATGATTACCGCCCGGCTTGAACACGGCCATACCCTTGGCCGGGATCGGGACAGCTTTGAGCGGTCGCATCTTCATCACGCCATCCTGGTGCAGATGCGTATGCAGCGAGACTTTTTCAGCGATGGTAACCGTGGCGCCGATCAGCCGGTCCGGGTGATCTGTCGGGTTGTGGATAGTCAGATAGGCGGCGCCGGTTTTCCCCGACCCAATTGTTGCTCTGGCAAAAGCGCCCTCTATCGAGAGTGATGTCCCGTGCGACCCGGATCTAGCGAATGCCGACGGATGCAGGGCGACCGCAAAGGCGAACCACACGGCAAAACCAACTGAAAAGATAGCAGCGCGAGACATGGCGAGGATCCAGCCTGATTTTGATACTAAATATAGCGTAGTGCAAAGTCGATAAACAGTGAACTACAGTACCTTATCTAGGAAAATCACAAAACATTGAGGCGCCTCCGGCGGGGGAATGACCGTTTGAAATGTTGTTGGCACAAATTCTTGGCTCGAGGCTCGGAGAGTCTTGTTGACGCTCGTTCCGGGCGACTTTACGGTCCGTGAAGGGCAAGTTGAACAGGGATCTTAGATCCAAGAAAAATAAAAAAAGGGTCGCGTTCGCGCGGCCCTTTCTAATTTTCAACTCCTTCTTTCTCGGTCGCTCGCGCCTCTAGTAGAGTAGCTGTGGGCCACTTGTGGAACGCCGTCTTCAACGGAGGGTTTACCCATGACATCGTCTGGAAATATATACGGGTTAGACACCCTGTCCCTGCATGCTGGGCAGCAGCCGGATCCGGTGACCGGCGCTCGGGCGGTGCCGATTTATCAGACCACGTCCTACGTCTTTCGCGACGTTGACCACGCCGCCTCGTTGTTCAATCTGGAGCGGGCTGGGCATATCTATTCGCGCATCTCTAACCCCACCGTCGCGGTTCTGGAAGAGCGGATTGCGGCGTTGGAAGGCGGGGTTGGCTCGGTGGCGACGGCCAGTGGTCATGCCGCGCTGGTACTGGGCATTCTGACATTGATGGGCCAAGGTGGGCACATCGTGGCGTCGAGTGCGTTGTATGGCGGCAGTCACAATCTGTTCAGCCACACTCTGCCGCGCTTCGGGATTGAGACCACTAAGGTGCATCCTCGCGATCTGGATGGTTTCCGCGCGGCGATCCGCCCAGAGACCCGGTTGGTGTTTGGCGAGACCATCGGCAATCCCGGACTTGAGGTGATGGATCTGGAGGCGATGGCCGAAATCGCGCACGAAGCAGGAATACCGCTGATGGTCGATTCGACCTTTGCCACGCCATATCTTTGTCGGCCTTTCGAGCATGGCGCCGATCTGATCGTGCATTCCGCCACCAAATGGCTTGGCGGGCACGGGGTGGCGATCGGTGGGGTGCTGGTTGATGGCGGTAAATTCGATTGGGAAGCCTCGGGCAAGTTTCCTACATTGACCGAACCTTATGCGGGTTATCACGGCATCGACTTCGCCGAGGAATTCGGCCCTCAAGCCTTTGTCATGCGCGCCCGGGCCGAAGGATTGCGCGATTTCGGAGCTTGCATGGCGCCGGCGACCGCCTTTCATATCCTGCAAGGCGTCGAGACCTTGCCGTTGCGCATGGATCGACACGTCGCCAATGCCCGCAAAGTCGCGGCGTTCCTGGATGGCTCGGACGCAGTCGAATGGGTGGCTTATCCGGAACTCGACAGTCACCCGGACAAGGCATTGGCTATGCGGCTGATGCCGAAGGGTGCCGGCTCGATGATCGCGTTCGGTATCAAGGGCGGGCGCGAGGCCGGCCGGCACTTCATTGAACGACTGGCGATCTGGTCGCATCTCGCCAATGTTGGTGACGCCAAGTCCCTGGTGATCCATCCAGCCAGCACGACCCATCAACAGATGGATGCCGAGACGATGAAGGCTGCGGGGTTGTCCGAAGATCTGGTGCGGCTATCGGTCGGATTAGAAAGCCTGGATGACCTGATCACCGATCTGCGTCAGGCGCTGCGTGCCCCCACCCTTCGCGAGGCAGGTTGATCATGGAGTTGAGTGTTGCCGGCAAGCTGGCCTTCTTCGCGACCGGAGGCCGGTCGTTCGACCGGGGCAAACCGGCCCTAGTCATGGTGCATGGCGCTGGGATGGACCATACTGTCTGGTCGATGCAAGCCCGGTTCTTTGCCCATCACGGGTTCTCGGTGATGAATCCAGACTTACCGGGGCATGGACGGTCCGAGGGGCCGGCCCCGACAACGATCCCGGACTATACCGATTGGCTGGCGAGCGCGATTGACCTGGCTGGCGCCCGGGATGTGCACCTGATCGGCCATTCCATGGGCTCTATGATCTCTTTGAAGTTGGTGGCCCGGCCGGACAGCGCGATCCGCAAGCTGGCACTGCTCGGCACGTTGCCGCATATCCAAGTCGCCCCGGCCCTGCTCAGGGCCGCCGAGAACAACGACCATTCGGCCTACGAGAGCATTGTCGGCTGGGGCGTTGGACGGCGCGCACAAATCGGCGGGCATCGGGCGCCAGGGTCCTGGATCTCGGGAACCAGCATGCGATTGCTGGAATCCGGTCAACCGGGCGTTCTCGGCAACGATCTGGGGGCCTGCGATCGCTGGCCGGACGGGTTGGAGGCGGCGAAGAACGTGTCTTGCCCGACCTTGCTGTTGCTTGGCGCCGACGACCGAATGACCCCGGCCCGTGGCGCGGCCCCTTTATCAGAGACCATCGCCGACTGCCGGACGACGGTTCTTGCCGGCGCCGGTCATATGATGATGGCCGAGCAACCGGAAGAAACATTGGATGCGCTCGCTGGTTTCTTTTTCGAAGACACGGGGAAAGACTCGTAATGAACGCCGCGCCGGAGCTGCCAGAGACCCGGGACCGCTATGCTTGGTTTGTAGATATCCCGACCCGCTGGATGGGTGTGGACGTCTACGGACATGTGAACAATGTCGAGTATTATTCCTATTTCGATATGGCGGCGGCGGCACACCTGATCGGACATGCCGGCCTAGACCCACACACCAGCCCGGTGATCGGTCTGTTCCGCCAAGATGATGACGAGCCGGCTGCGACGGGCTATTTCGTGCATGTTTATGTGGATCGGGAATCGCAGAAGCCGGCGTCGATTCCAGCTGAGCGACGTGTGGCTCTGGAACAGCTCGTCATGAAATAAGGCCGGTCTCGTTTTTGAGACCGGCCTCGTTTCGCCGAAAAGTTTCGGGCTATTCAATATTGGTCGTTAGGCCGCCGTTTTCTCCAATTTTGGCGCGCCGGAGCCAATCGCGATCCGTCGAGGTTTCTTTGCCTCGGGGACCTCGCGAACAAGATGGATATGCAGCAGGCCGTTCTCAATCTCGGCGCCGCTCACGATGATGTGGTCGGCCAGATCGAATCGGCGTTCGAAGGCACGCGCGGCGATCCCGCGGTGCAGGAAGGTTGCGGTTTCGCCTTCCTCCTTCTTCTCGGCCTTGCCGGAGACGGTAAGGTTGCTCTCCTTGACGGTGATATCGATATCGGCCTCGCTGAAACCGGCGACCGCCATGGTGATGCGATAGGCGTCCTCGCCCACTTTTTCGATGTTGTAAGGCGGGTAGTTCGGTTGCGTCGCCGTGCCTGAGGTCTGATTGGCCGCGTCAATGAGGCGCGCCATGCGATCAAAGCCGATGGTGGAACGGAAGGCCGGGGAAAAATCGATCGTACGCATTGTCCAAATCCTCCTTGGAAGCAAACTGGACGTTTCAGGGGCCCGCCAATTGGCCGAGCCGGTTTGAGTGCGTTCCGATCCCGCTATCGGCGATCGGAACACTCAATACGTAAGATCTGGGAGGATCGCTTCAAGAGTGCCGGGAAGAAATTGTTCGGAAGCCCCGTTATTAGGCGACCCAATCAAAAGGCGGGCCAATCAATAGAGGTGCAACGAAAAACAGGCGCTTGAAAGCGCCCGTCACCAGCAAAAAATTGTTTGCTGCTAGTCCTTAATGCCAAGCCCGGCGAAACGCTTGTTGAACTGCGCAACACGGCCACCCTGATCAAGCACCCGGCGTTGTCCGGTCCAGGCGGGATGCGATTTCGGATCAATATCCAGGCGCATCACATCGCCCGCCGCACCCCAGGTCGACTTGGTGGTGTACTCAGTGCCATCGGTCATGATGATGGTAATTTCGTGGTACTCTGGATGAATATCCGCCTTCATCGTGTCTGCTCCCGCGCCGGTGCGCATCTAAACCAAAACTTTGCCCCAAGGCGCGCTGATATAGCCGGTTCCGCTGGCCGACACAAGAGGTAAGCGGGACCATGTCGGAGCGATCCGCGTGGCAAACAGGTCTTCCAGGTCCTACGACGGTTAAGACGGGGAGCTACCAGGGCGATCACCTCCCTTGCGTGAAGCCGGTGGGCGCAGGCTCATGGCGTCGATGTCAGTGGAGACGCCCAAGGGAAGATAACGATGAGCCTCGCTTACCAAGACCCGCTGAGCGCGCGTCCGGCCGCTTCTGACGATGAAATTTCGGTCCTCGACCTCGGACCTTATCGTGCTGGAGTGTCTGGGGCGTTGGAACGCTTGGGTCTGCAGATGCGTTACGCCTGCGAGAATGTCGGGTTCTATTTTATAGTGAGCCATGGTGTTACCCCCGCACAAATGGACTAGGTTTTCGCCCAGGTGGCTCGGTTCCACGCCCTACCGGTTGAGTTCCAACAGGCGCTGAAGGTGAACGAATATCAGGTCGGCTAGATGCCTTATAAGGGCTATACCTCTCGGCCATCGCGGATCCATGAGAATACTCAACCGAACCCGAACGCCACCTATTTTCTGGAACACGACTTGGCGCCGGATCATCCGGACGTGGTCTCGGGCCGGCGCTATCGGGGGGATGAACTAATGGCCGGAACCGTCGAACTTGCCTGGGTTCCGCGAAGCCTTGGTTGACTATTGCCAGGCGACCAAGGTGGTGGCGTTTCGGTTGTTGCCGATCTACGCCAAGGCCTTGGAACTCGACGACAATTATTTCGCCGAGGCGTTCAATGAAGCGCAATACTCCCTTCGTCTGACCCATTACCCAACGGTGCCGGCACAAGCGATTGAGGACAATCAGTTCGCGCTGGCGCCGCATACGGATTCTAGCTTCATGACCCTGTTGCCGCAAAATCAGGTGCCCGGCCTAGCTATCAGGATGGCCTCGGGAGAATGGGGCGAGCTACCGGCGCTGCCCGGTACCTTTCTGGTCAACATTGGTAACATAATGCAGCGCTGGGGCAATCATCGGTTCTTGTCCACACCGCACCGGGTCGTGCATCGTGAGGCTCGGGACCGTTATGCTGCGCCGTTTTTCTTCAACTGCGGTATCGACGCGGTGATGGCGTGTTTTGCGACCGGCGTCAGTGACGACAATCCGGCCCGCCATGAGCCGACGACCCATACCGAATATATACTTTGGTTCGGATCCCAGTAACCGAACATCAAGGCCTAGCCGGGCGAGAAGGTGGTGCGGTGGATTGAGCGGTCTCAGCCCTCAACTACTCCCAGGCCCAACTACCCCTTCACCAGCTTCTCGACATCGGTCACGCCATAGATCTCTCGTGCGGCCTCCCCAGTAACGTAACCGTCGAGCAGGTCCTCGCGAAGCTTGGCCGGGTCTCGTCCCTTCGGATCGCCATAACCGCCGGAGCCGGGCACTTGAAGGTGAATTTTGCCGCCATCGGGAACATCGAAACCACCCTTGCCGGGCGCGCCGTGTAATGTGCCAGCGGCGTCTTCGGTCCAGATCCGCGCCGCCATGCCTGACAGGCCGCCCCGCAGGCCGAACGGCGGCGACTTGGTGCGTTCCAAGCACGAAGAAGCGCGCGCCTTGTGGCCGAGCACGGTCCAGGTGCGATGCGCCGCAAGGCCGCCGCGATAGGTGCCGGCGCCGCCGCTATCGGGGGTCAACGCATATTCATCGACCCGCACTGGGAAGCTCAACTCCAGCACCTCGATCGGGGTATTCATGGTGTTGGAGATGCCGCTGGCCACGGCATTGATGCCGTCCTTCACCGGTCGGGCGCCAAAACCGCCTTTGATGGTTTCATAGGAGACATAACGTTGACCATTGCGCGGGTCCGTGCCGCCGAAGGTGATCACTGCCGAGGTCCCCTGACTGCAGGTCATCACATTGTCCGGCCAAAATGTCGCCACGGCGCCGAAGGTCATGTCACAGACCCGGTGCGATATTTCGTGATTGGCATAGACCACGGGCGAGGGAAATTCCGCGTTCAGGACACAACCCTTGGGCGCCGTCACTTTGATGGTCCGCCAGCAACCGGAATTTGGCGGTGCTAGCCCGTCGGGATCGACGATGGTCTTCAGCGCGGTGAACACGCCGGAGGCAGTCACTGAAAGCGGCGCGTTCATCGGTCCCGAGACCGCCCCATCGGTGCCGGTGAAATCAACCGCCAGGCTATCGCCCACCTTCTTCACCGTCATTCGAATGGTAAACGGCTGATCCTCGGTATCGCCCTCTTCGATAATGCCGTCGCCGTCGCAAAAGTCCTCGAAGCTGGACTCGCCATCCGGTAGCCGGGCCAGCAGGGTGCGCATCATCCGCTCGGAATAATTCATCACCTCGGCCATGGCGTCGACCAGAGTATTGGTGCCGTATTTATCCGCCAATGCGCTGAGCCGCTGCGTCGCCCGGCGGTTGGCCGCTATCTGGGCGCCAAGGTCGCCTCGGCGTTCCTCCGGGGTGCGGACATTGGCGAAGATGATGGCGTCGACGTCTCGGTTGAGTACGCCTTTGGCATAGAGCTTGATCGGCGGTAGGCGCAGGCCCTCGCCATAGATCTCGGTCACCGCCCCATAACTGCCGGGGGTGGCGCTACCGACATCCGGCCAATGCGCCCTGATACCGGCGAAGCCGATCAGCTTGCCGCCGTGAAACGCCGGGGTAACGACATTGACATCCGGCAAATGGCTGCCGCCGAAATAAGGGTCGTTATGGATGAATACATCGCCATCCTCGAAGGTGTCGAAGGCCATTGCCACGGCTTTCACCGCATCCGGCATCGAGCCGAGATGGATCGGCAGATCCGGACCCTGCGCCACCATTTGCCCGGTGGCGTCGAAGATCCCGCAGGAATAGTCGCCAGCTACCTTCAGGATCGGCGAATAGGCGGTTTTGGCGAGGACGATCTTCATCTCCTCGGCGGCGGCATAAAGGCTGTTCTTGATGACCACGAAGGTTGCGGGGTCGAAACCATGCACGCCTGAGTCACGCGCTGTCATGACGCATCTCCCTTGGTTGTGGCCGCTTGGGCGGCTCTGGTCAGCAGGACAAAACCACGCTCATCCATCCGCGCCGTCCAGGTCGGCGGCACGACGATGGTGGAATCAAGGGATTCAATGATCGCCGGTCCCCGAAGTGTATCGCCGGGCGCCATTCGGTCGCGCTCATGCACGGCGGTATCGATACGCCCGGTATCGGCAAACCAAACCAGCCGCCGGGCTTTCTCGCTGCCGCTGCCGGCGCTGGCCGATATCTTTTGCGCCAAGGTCAGTCCTGGAAGTCTGGCTGCCGCCGTAAGACGCAGAGTTACGATCTGCACTCGTTCGGCTCGGTTGGCATGGCCATAGGTCAACTCGTGCTTGTCGTGATAGCCATTGGCAAGCATCGAAAGCGCCGCAGTGTCGATGCGGGCGGGCGAGGTGACGTTCAACTCGTAGGCTTGGCGGATGTAACGAAGGTCGGCTGTGCGTTCGAGCACCCAATCGGCTTCGTCGATCCCTGTGCGGGCCAACATTCGCCGAGCCTCGACCTCCAGATCCCGATAGACTGCTTCCAGCGCCGCCGGATTGGCCTCGTCGAGCACCGCAAAAAAGGTGCGGCCATAATCGCGGCGAATATCGGAACCGACCAGTCCCAGCGCCGAGAACGCCCCAGGGATCGGCGGCACCACCACCTCGTTAATCTCCAGTTCCTCGGCCAGCGCCACCGCGTGTAACGGGCCGGCGCCGCCAAAGCAGATTAGCGAGAATTCGCGAGCGTCATGGCCCCGCTCCACCGAAACGATACGAAGCGCTTCGGCCATCGCATTGTTTACTACCTGAATCACCGAAGCAGCGGCCTGTTCGACCGAAATGCCCAGCGGATCAGCAACCCTCTCCTTGATCGCGGTCTCGGCGCGGCTATAGTTGATCGGTAACTCGCCGCCCAGCAGCGACGTGGCGTCCAGCCGGCCTAGCAGCAGATTGGCGTCGGTTACCGCTGGCTCGGTTCCACCCTGGCCATAGCAGACCGGTCCGGGTGTGGCTCCGGCGCTTTGCGGTCCAACTCGAAGCGAGCCCGCCGGGTCAACCCAGGCTATGCTGCCGCCGCCTGCGCTGACTTCGGCCAGATCGACGACCGGCACCCGGATAGGATGGCCTGTGCCATGCAGCCAGCGGCTGGCGCTGCCTTCGCCGCCCACTTCGTATTCCGGTGTCGTTTCAACCTTGCCATCGCGGATCAGGCTTGCCTTGGCCGTGGTTCCGCCCATGTCGAAAGAGATAAGGTTAGGGCGTCCGGTCTGCCGGCCGGCCAAGGCAGCCGCGATCACCCCGGCCGCCGGCCCGGACTCTGCCGCCATAGCCGGCATGCGCAAGCTTTCCTCAATCTCGAACACCCCGCCGCCGGAGCCCATGACATAGGGCGCCGGCAATCCCATGCCCTCGACCGCGCCCTTGAGGCGCGCCAGATAGGATTCGAGGATTGGCGCCACATAAGCGCAAACGGCCGTGGTGCTGGTCCGCTCGAACTCACGGATTTCCGGCAACACTTCGGAAGACAGAAAGATCGGAATGCCCGGCAACGCGGTGCGCAACCGTTCGCCAAGACGATGCTCATGATCATCATTCAGGAACGAAAACAACAGCGATACCGCCACCGCCTCGACCTTCGCGGCCTTCAGACTGGCGATCAACCCATCGATCTCGGCCTCGTCGAGCGGGATCACCACTTTGCCATCGGCGCCGATTCTTTCAGTCACCTCCATGCGATAGCGGCGCGGGACCAGCACCGTGGGCGGATCCTGGAACAGATCATAGAGATCCGCCCGGGCCGAGCGCCGCAGCTCCAGAATGTCGCGGAACCCGCGGGTTGCAATCAAGCCGACCCGCGCGCCCTTCTGCTGCAGGATCGCGTTGGTAACAACGGTGGTCGCGTGGGCTAGCAAGGTGACCGCGTCCGGCTTGATGCCATAACGGGAGATCGCCTGTTCCAGCGCCTCGATCACGCCGCGTCCAAAATCCGCCGGCGTTGAGGAGACTTTGGTCACGCCGATGGAGCCGTCAGCTTCATTAACCACGGCGACATCGGTAAATGTTCCCCCTATATCAACGCCAATGCGCCAGGTCATAAGCTCTATTCCTCTTTGCTTGTGTCGTGGGACTCTAGTGGTGCGCCAAAGTCGTTGGTCCATCTTACGCGGCGCAGCGCCTTAAGAGCCTTCGCCCATCGGTAGCAATCCTTTTTCGGTCAGCACCCGTTCCGCCACCTTGATCGAATCCAAGGTCGCTGGGATGCCGCAATAGGGCACCGTGTGCATCAGAGTTTCGCGAATTTCTTCAACTGTACAACCATTATTGACGGCGCTGGTGATATGTATTTCCAACTCATGCGGACGGTTCAGCGCGGTCAGCATGGCCAGGCAAAGCATGCTGCGGAATTTTGGCTCAAGCCCTTCACGACTCCAAATCATTCCGAAGGCGGCGGTCTCGGAAAACTCCCTGAGCGGCGCGTTGAAGGCATTTGTTGAATCGTCCCGGCGCTGCAAATAATCGTCACCAAGCGTTTTAGCTAATAGCTTGCGGCCGTCTTCCCGTACTGATGACATCCTCATTCTCCCGATTTCATAATTCACCCATATCTTCCATGCATCCTGAAGCCCCGTGGTCGCCGGGTCGACATCGCGATCACCTCGATGGTGCGACAGCGGGCCGATATCAGATCTCTGGGTGGAGGCGCGGCCCGTCAGCCGCTGATCAATGTTGCTTGTGGACCAGACAACCCGCGCTGACCAGACTAGTGTCGCCATCTGTCACAGACGAGCCGCGCGTTCGCGCCGCTTTTGCTCCGGAGTATTAGATGACCCCCACGGCGCCGGCTCCGAACAATCTCGGCGGTATATATACGATCCTCGTCGGCATGGTGGTGATCACCTTGCAGGACAGCGCCATCAAATGGATGAGCCCGAATTATGCGCTGCATCAAATCATGCTCTCGCGCGCGGTGCTGGCGCTTTTTATTAGCCTCGGGCTGATGCGCTATGAAGGCGGTTTTCATCTGTTTCGCACGAAATTCCTCGGCTGGCATCTGGCTCGCGGCATGCTCATTGTTATCGCTAACATGACCTTTTTCCTCGCCGTCGCTGCCATGCCGTTGGCCGAGGCGGTAGCGATCTTTTTCGTGGCGCCGTTGTTCATCACTGTTATGTCAATACCGATCCTGGGAGAAAAAGTCGGGCCGCGGCGTTTGGCGGCGGTGCTGGTTGGTCTCGTCGGCGTCATAGTGGTGATGCGGCCAGGACAGGGAATTTTTCAGTGGGTGGCGTTACTGCCCGTCGTGGCCGCGCTCAGCTATGCCTCGATGCAGATGCTGTCCCGCAAGCTTGGGGAGACGGACCGAGCCTCGACCATGGCCTTCTACATTCAAGTCACCTTCATCACGGTCAGTCTGGCCATCGGGTTAGGGATTGGTGACGGTCGGTTCGCGGGCACCGATAATTCCAGCCTCGATTTTCTCCTCCGGGCCTGGCGGGTGCCTGAAGCCAAGGACATTTGGCTGTTTGTCTGGTGTGGGATTTCCAGCGGCTTTGGTGGTTATTTGCTCGGTCAGGCCTATCGACTCGGCGAGGCGGCGATCGTCGCGCCGTTCGAGTATGTCGCCCTACCATTGGCTGTCGCCTGGGGTTACTTGGTTTGGGGGGATTTACCCGACCGCACCGCTTTTGCCGGCATGGCGCTGATCCTGGGATCGGGGCTCTACGTTCTGTATCGCGAGAATGTCCGCGGCCGCCCGAGGGTGTCGGAAAAATCGATGCCGAGGAACCGTTAAGGCACGCCGCATCACCCGTCCTTAAGCTTAACCGTCATCTCCACCTCGACTGCGACGTTGGAGGGTAACGAACTCATGCCTACCGCTGATAGCGCCCCTCTACCGACATCGCCGAAAACCTCAATCATCAGGTCGGAAAAACCGTTGATGACCTTGGGATGCTGAGTAAAGCCAGGCGCTGCATTGGCCATGCCGAAGGTCCGCACTATTTGTTTTACCCGGTCAAGCGAGCTGATCGTATCGCGCAGGGCCGCAAGCGCGTAAAGGCCGACATTGCGCGCCGCCGCCACCGCTTCCTCGGCCGAGCGATCCCCGGGCACCTGCCCGGACAGTGGCTTGCCGTCCGGATTGCGCGGCCCTTGACCCGAGAGATAGGCAACGCCGTCGAGGATCACTACCTTGGCGTAGGGTCCGACCGGTGCCTAGGAGGCCGGCAAAGCAATTCCTAGATCCGTCAAGTTTTGCTCGGCGCCCATGGCCCATAGCTTTCTGTTATTTGCCCTTGGGCGACGCGTGGCGACCAAGCTTACCCCGCGATATTAAGGATATCGTCGAAACGATCAACCTGGAAATCGGCGGGAATTTCTGCCAGGGGGGCGCGGGCATAGCCATAGGGCACCAGGACGAAGCGCACCTTTGCCGCGCGCGCGGTTTCGGCGTCGTGTTCGTTGTCGCCGACCATGATCGCGTTATCCGGTGCGACGTCCATTTCCGCTAAAACGCCGAGCAGGTGGCCCGGATCGGGTTTGCGCACGGGGTATCGATCGCCGCCGCCGACGCATTCGAAGAACCCGGCGAGGTCCAGGTCACGCAGCAGGTTCTCGCTGGCGACTTGAGGTTTGTTTGTACACAGACCAAGCCGATGGCCGCGGACTTTGAGGATTTTCAAAGTCTCGACGACTCCTGAATAGGGGCGGGTCAGAACTGCGGCATTTTTCTCATAATCGCCAAGGAAATCGGTGACGGCGGCGGCAAGCGGATTGCCGCTTAGCGGTGGGCCGCTCGCTTCGAAGGTCCGCTCAACGAAGCGAGGCACCCCGTCGCCGATGAACAGGCGGGTTTGGACGAGGCTAATCGGCGGTCGGCCATCCCTGGCCAGGGTGCGGTTGGCGGCGGCGTGCATGTCGGGTGCGCTGTCGACCAGGGTGCCGTCGAGATCGAAGATAATGCTATCCAAGGCGGCGGTAACCGGGGTGGCGGTATCCGAAGCGGGTGTTTTCATCGACTGACGGCCACCTTGGGACGCCTGATTGTCGGCTCGGATACGGTGACTTTATCGAGGATCATAGGGTCGTTCCTGGTTCAGTTCCGCGGGAAGCTAGCCTGAGGTGACAGGCCTGTCACCTTTGGTAGCAAATGTTTATTTCAGCGCCGTGCGTGGCTGTGGCATGTTCTGCATGGCTCTATTTTTCTGTCACAATGGATCGACGACCCACCCGATGCCTCATCCAATAGCCGTGATAATCCTTGCTGCTGGCAAGGGAACCCGCATGCAATCAGATCTGCCAAAGGTGCTGCATCTGATCGCCGGAAAACCGATGATCAGCCACGTCCTGGCGGCGCTGGAACCGTTGCGCCCGGAGCGGAGTGTGGTGGTTATCTCGCCAGGTCAAGACGCCGTGATGGCGGCAGTAGCGCCCGCGACCATCGCCGTTCAGCATGAAGCACGGGGCACCGGTGACGCGGCCAGCGCAGCGTTGGACGCTCTTTCGGGGTTCGCCGGCACCGTGTTGGTGGCGTTCGGTGCCGATCCGATGATCACCACGGGGACGCTGCGGCGTATGGCTGAGGCCCGTGATCGGATCGATCCGCCGGATGTGGTGGTGCTGGGGTTTCAGACCGACGATGCTGGTCGATACGGTCGCCTGGTGCAGGACGCCGAAGGTCGCTTGGAGCGTATCATCGAGGTTTCCGAGGCCCACACGATCGACCGACCGGTCCGGCTCTACAATGCCGGCGTCATGGCTATTGATGGGGCTAAGCTGGCCGGGCTATTGGGCGGCCTGGATACCGGTAATGCCAAGGGCGAATACTATCTCACCGACATCGTTGCTATCGCGCGGGCGCAGGGCGGTCACGTCGCCGTCGTCGAGGCGCCGCAGATCGAGACCCTAGGCGTTGATTCGCGCGGCGATCTGGCGCGCGGCGAAGCGCTGATGCAACAACGTTTACGGACTGCTGTCATGGAATCTGGCGTGACCATGGTAGCGCCGGAGACGGTGTTCTTGTCGTATGATACGGTGATTGGGCGTGATTCAATTTTGCACCCGAACATCACCATCGGCCCCAAGGTCACCATTGGCGAGCGTGTGGTGATCAAGAGTTTCTGTCACCTTGAGGACGCCACGGTCGCCGACGGCGCGATTATCGGACCCTATGCACGTCTCAGGCCGGGCGCCGAGATCGGCGAGGGCGCCCATGTCGGCAATTTCGTCGAGATCAAGGCGGCGAGCATCGGCGCCGGCGCCAAGGCCAATCACCTCTCTTATATTGGCGATGCCAGTGTCGGTCCCGGGGCGAATATCGGCGCTGGAACCATCACCTGCAACCATGACGGCATTTCCAAGCACCGGACCGAGATTGGCGCCGGCGCGTTCATCGGCTCCAACACGGCGCTGGTGGCACCGATCAGCATCGGCGCCGGCGCTATTGTGGGCGCCGGCAGCACGGTCACCCAATCGGTCGAGGCCGACGCGCTGGTTGTGGTGCGCGGTGTCGCTAAACTAGTCCCCAACGGTGCCACCCGGTTTCGCTCCAAGCGTCCACGCGACAACAAAAAAGGTTAAGTCATGTGCGGCATCGTCGGAATACTCGGCAAGACCCAGGTCGCGCGCTCGATGGTCGATGCGCTGAAGCGTCTGGAGTATCGCGGCTATGATTCCGCCGGGGTGGCGACGATCAGCGACGGCGTCCTGGCCCGGCGCCGGGCCGAGGGCAAGCTGTTCAATCTGGAAAAGGATCTCGATGACGATCCGCTGGCCGGAGAAATCGGGATAGGCCATACCCGCTGGGCGACCCATGGCCGGCCGACGCTTAACAACGCCCACCCGCATACCGCCGGCCGAGTCGCTGTGGTGCATAACGGTATCATCGAGAACCATCAGGAAATTCGTGACGAGTTGCTGGCCCTGGGCGCGGTGATTGAAAGCGACACCGATACCGAAGTGGTCGCTCATCTGCTGGAACGACATCTCCAGGACGGGCTTGGCCCGGAAGCGGCAATGCGGGCGGTCGTCGAGCGGATCACCGGCGCCTACGCCTTCGTGGTCATGGTCGCCGGCTATCCGGACATGTTGCTGGCGGCGCGGCGGTCGTCGCCGCTGGCGATCGGCTATGGCGAGGGCGAGATGTTCGTCGGCTCCGACGCGCTGGCGCTTGCGCCGCTGACCCGCCGCATCGCCTATCTGGAAGATGGTGATTGGGCGGTTTTGCGCCGCGATGGGGTCGAGATCTTCGACGCCTCGGGCCAGTTAATGGAGCGCCGGGTGTCGTTGACCGAGGTGTCCGGCGCGCTAATAGGCAAGGGCAACCGGCGCCACTTCATGGAAAAGGAGATCTTCGAGCAGCCGGAGGTCGTTGGCTACACCCTGTTCCGTTATTACGACCCGACCAGCGGTACCATGGCGCTGCCCGACTTCCCGTTTGATCCGGCGGCCCTGCCGAAGCTGACCATCGTGGCGGCCGGCACCAGCTATTACGCCGGCATGGTGGCAAAATACTGGTTCGAGAGCCTGGCGTGTCTGTCGGTCGAGGTCGATATCGCCTCCGAGTTTCGCTATCGCAACACCGTGCTGCCCAAGGGTGGGGCGGCCTTGATGATCTCGCAATCCGGTGAGAGCTTGGACACCTTGATGGCGCTGCACCATGCCCGCGAACAAGGTCAGCATATCCTCGGTCTGGTCAACGTCCCTGAAAGCACCATCGAGCGTGAGGCCGATGTGGTCCTGCGGACCCTGGCAGGTCCGGAAATCTGTGTCGCCTCGACCAAGGCTTTCACCACGCAACTGGTGACTCTAGCCTGTCTCGCGGTCGCTTGGGGTCGGGCACGCGGCACATTGGACGAGGCGCGGGCGTCCGAGATCATGGTGGCGCTGGCGCATCTACCAGCGAATATGGCCGAGGTATTGGCCGACGAGGGACGCTGGAATTCCTGCGCCCATCAGCTGGCCCAGTCCCGTGACGTCATCTATCTCGGTCGCGGCTCCAACTATCCGATCGCCCTGGAAGGGGCGCTGAAGCTGAAGGAACTCAGCTATATCCATGCCGAGGGCTATGCCGCGGGCGAGATGAAGCACGGACCGATCGCGCTGCTTGAGAAAGGCGTCCCGGTGGTCATGGTCGCCCCGCATGACGAATGGTTCGAGAAAACCGCCTCGAACCTCAAGGAAGCCTTGGCGCGCGGCGCGCGCGTGGTGCTGCTCTCTGACAAGGAAGGCATCGCCAAACTAGGCGGCGAGGCCTCCTGGGCTTTCGAAATGCCCAGCGTCGACCCGGTGGTGGCCCCGCTGCTCTACACCTTACCGGTACAGCTTTTGGCCTATCATACGGCGGTCGAAAAGGGCACGGATGTCGACCAGCCCCGCAATTTGGCGAAAAGCGTGACAGTCGAATAAAGTTCATTCCGGCTAAACTACCGAAGGGATGAGGCATGACCAAGCACTCGGGATTGACGCTAGGTGCGATCGCGATGGTCACCGGCGCCACCAGCGGCATCGGCGCTGCGTTGACGGAGGCGCTGCTGGCGCGAGGCTGCAAAGTGATCGGCGCCGGCCGGAATGCTGCTCGGCTGGAAGCAATGGTGGCGCGCCTGGGGGAGGCGTTCCATCCGCTCGTGCTCGACATCACCGACCCTGAGGCCACCGCACCGCTGCCCGATAGCTTGGCGTGACATTGCAATCTTGGTCAATAATGCTGGCCATGATGGCGGCGGCCGCGAGCGCTTCGACGATTGCGAAACGGGCGCGTTGGCAAGCATCGTGGAGACAAATATCACCGGGATGATCCGCGTCTCGAAAGCGATTATTCCCGGGGCGCTCGTGCGCGGCGGGGGCGATGTCGTCAATATCGGCTCGACCTCCGGCCATTTTGCGCTGGCCCATGACGCTGCCTATGTCGCCAGCAAATTTTCGATCAATGGCCTGACGCGCGCGCTGCGGGCCGATTATGAGGGGATGGGTCTGCGCGTCATTGAAGTCGCGCCCGGCGTTACCGCACCGGATTTGCCAAGGTTCGCTATAATGGCGAGGCTACCCGCGCCGAAGAATTCTATGAGCGCTTCCCCGCGGTTTTGGAAGCCGACGACGTTGCGCGAACGATTGTCTTCGCGCTGGAACAACCGCCCCACGTCACACTGGGCGAAATCCTCATGTTCCCTTCTCATGGTCGGAAATAGGCGCCAAGTCGGCGATTCAATTTTAACCGGCATTTCCCATTTGGAATGTCTCCGGCTAGCTGATCCGCGATAAGTTTGACGGCTAAGCCAGTCAGGTCAAGAGCATCGCCCGACTCGCGGTGCAGCAGCAAACCGCCATCCGAACTGATCGCTGGGCCCCGGAACAGAAATCTCACTGAAGGATCAAATTGCAGCCGCAACGGGCCTGATTTTGCTTCGCCCATCGCGTTCGCCATCAAACCCCGGCTCCGTCTCTCTTAAGTCACTGACTTTACGATATTAACCGAGCTTCGTGCCGAGTAAAGACCACATTCATATGGGTATCCGGGCTAAAACGACTTTGACTCGATCTTATCGAATGAAATGCCGGCGTCGATCTCGGGGATAAATTTGTTAAATGGGAGCGGTTTTACAACCTCGCCAGACCACACGGCGCCCACAACGGAAAGGTACCTTACGAGGCGCTCAGGGAAAGCTATAATTCGTCCTGTCCGTGTCTCGATCGTTCGTTCAGGTTACAGGCGGCACTAATAAGCCCGGGCTGGACCGCGAGGGTTCGAAATACGGCATGGATGAGTATACCGAGTTGAAATACATCCTGATGGACGACCTCGACGACTAAAGCGTGACTTGTGATTTTAGGAATAGCCGCCGAGGCCGTCGGACAGGGTCCCTCGGCTAACTTTCGTGGGCGGGCGCGACGTTGGGTATGCCGGCCATCAAGGAACCGGGTACGGTCTCGATCAACTCGTCGACCGTGAACATGCCGCCATCGTCATACTTGTGCATCGACCGCGATACCTCGCCGAAATAGTAGGTGTGGATGCGTGATTTTTCGGCGTGGAATAGTTGCCCGTTTACCTCAGCGGCAGCGTCGGTACAGAGATAGGCGACGATCGGTGGCACGAACTCCGGCCCCGGCATGGCCATGCGGCCATCGTATTCCGCTTGCGTCAGCAAACCGCTCTCCAGGCGCCGTTTCCAGCCGGCGATGACGGCGTCATTGACGGTCATGCGTGTCGCCGCCATCGGGCAGATAGCGTTGGCGGTGATCCCGTAACGCCCACACTCCCGCGCGATCGATCTCGTAAGGCCGATAATGCCGGCTTTCGCCGCCGCGTAGTTGCACTGTCCGATCGAGCCCTTGAAGGCGTCGGAAGAAAAATTGACGATCCGGCCGAAGCGCGCGGCGCGCATTGGCTTGATGGCATGGTGGCACATGTTCCAGTGCCCCTTCAGATGCACGTTGATGACAGAATCGAAGTCATCCTCGGACATATTCCAGATCATCCGCTCACGCAGCATGCCGGCGACGTTCACCACGAAGTCGATCTTGCCGAATGTTTCGGTGCATTGAAGGACCATGAGGCCGGCCGCTTCATACTCGGTAACGGATGAAGTGTTGGCGACCGCCATGCCGCCGGTGCTTTTGATCTCGTCAACGACATCGTCCGCCGGATGGCCGCCCTCGGCCTCGCCACTCCGACCGACGCCAGGGTCGTTAACGACCACGCTGGCGCCCTCATTGGCTAGTAACCGCGCAACCTCGCGCCCTATGCCGCGACCGGCGCCGGTCACGATGCCGACTTTTCCTTCTAGGTTCATTGGGTGTCCTCCTGTGTTATCCATCTCCGGCGTGCCGGGGGTAGTGGCGCGTCCCGCCCGAGCATGGCCATCTCGCGCCACGAGGTCGAGACCAATGCGCAGGGCGGTCCAATTGCACGGCAAAAGGCATTTCCGGCGACAGGACCCTGCCTTCCAAGTGCGGATCGTTCGGGGGTGTCAATGTTGATCGAGCTAACGTACATCCTGACGGGGCATGGATGACATGCGCGTTAGGGGGGCTTGGATCGGCTGGGTGGAGCGCCTTAGGCTCGATGCGGATGATCCACTGAACAGCACTTCAAGGAGCTGGATAATGGCCAACTACGACTACGATCTCATTACCATTGGCGCCGGCTCCGGCGGCGTGCGTGCCTCGCGCATGGCAGGGTTCTATGGGGCGAAAGTCGCGACCATCGAGGAAGTGCGGGAAGGCGGCACCTGCGTTCTGCGCGGCTGTGTGCCCAAGAAGCTCTTGGTCTATGGGAGCCATGTATCCGAGGAAGTCGAGGATGCCGCTGGATACGGCTGGACGATCAAAGGCCTTAGCCATGATTGGGCGGCGTTGATCGACGCCAAGGATCGGGAGCTTGACCGGCTACATGGGATCTACGTCAAGCTGTTGGAGAACGCTGGCGTTGACCGTTATCACGGGCGAGGCACGGTGGTTGATGCACATACCGTCGCGGTCGGCGACAAGCGGTTGACGGCCGAGCGGATCCTGATCGCGGTTGGCGGTTGGCCGACCATGCCGGACGTTCCGGGGATCGAAAACGCCATCTCCTCGAACGAGGCGTTGGACCTGCGCGAGCATCCCAAGCGTATCGTCGTGGTCGGTTCCGGTTATATCGCGGTGGAGTTCGCCGGGATCTACAATGGCTATGGCTCCAAGGTCGACCTGGTGTTTCGCGCTGATAAGGTGCTGCGTGGCTTTGACGAGGATGTCCGCGACACGCTGACCGACGAGATGGCCAAGAAAGGTATCAATATCGTCGCCAAGACCCTGCCGGAGCGGATCGAGAAAACCGGGTCGGGGGTTCGGGTGCATCTCAACAACGGCGAGGTTATCGAGGCTGACCAGATCATGTACGCTACCGGTCGGGCACCTAATACCAAAGGGCTTGGCCTGGAGGAAGTCGGGGTTGAGCTGACCCGCAACGGCGCCGTCAAGGTCGATGAATGGAGCCAGTCGAGTGCCCTCAGCATTTACGCGGTGGGTGATGTGACCGACCGGATCAACCTTACCCCGGTCGCTATTGCCGAGGGCCGGTGCTTCGCCGAGACGCTGTATAATAACAACCCGATGTCGGCTGATCATGCCGATGTGCCGAGCGCGGTGTTCAGCCAACCACCGATTGGCTCGGTCGGCCTACCAGAGCATGAAGCGCGTGAGAAATACGGTGAGATCGACGTTTATGTCGCCGGGTTCCGACCGATGAAATACACGCTGACCAACAATACCGAGCGCGGTATGCAGAAGCTGATTGTCGACCGGGCCTCACAGCGGGTGGTCGGTGCGCATATGATCGGTGTCGACGCGGCCGAGATTATCCAAGGGATCGGTATTGCGGTGAAGATGAGGGCCACGAAAGCGGATTTCGACGCCACGGTCGGTATTCATCCGACGGCAGCCGAGGAGTTTGTCACGATGCGCGACAAGCGACCCGAACCCGCGGGGGCGAAGGCGGCGGAATAGGTTTTTGCGGGCGTGTGAGGGATAACGCGCGCGCCCGCGCCCGACAAAGCCGTCACCGATAAAGCCATGGACCGTTCCGTGGCCTTCTGGTATCGATCGCCCGCACTTGGTTGCACTGGAATTGACCGGATACCGACGATGTTCTCGCGTAGGAATTTTGTAATTTTGGGCCTGCCGGCCTTTATGGCGGTGGAAATCTGTCGACGCTGATCTCAGCGTATTTGCGCTCGCGCGCATTGTTCAGTGCCTTTTCCACGCAACCAGACAGAGGGTCCCAGACCGGGTCTTAGCGCAATGGCTCTCGCTTTTCACAACACTCTGACGCGCCGCAAGGAAGCGTTCCAGCCAATCGATCCGAACCATGTCCGGATCTATGTCTGTGGCCCAACGGTCTATGATTACGCGCACATAGGCAACGCCCGACCGGTCGTCGCCTTCGATGTGCTGTACCGGCTGCTGCGCCATCTGTATCCGCGGGTCACCTATGTCCGGAACATCACCGACATTGATGACAAGATCAACGCCCGCGCCGCTGTGTCCGGCAAGACGATCCGTGAAGTGACCGACGTGACCGCCCGGGTCTTTCAGGAGGACATGGTCAACATTGGCGCCTTGCCCCCGGATCACGAGCCGCGCGCGACCGAGCATGTCGCGGCGATGATCGCGATGACCGAGACCCTGATCACCAAGGACCACGCCTATGCCGCCGAGGGTCATATTCTGTTCAACGTGCCGTCGATGGCGGAATACGGCGAACTGTCGCGGCGCAATCGCGACGAGCAGATCGACGGGGCTCGGGTCGAGGTGGCGCCCTATAAGCGCGACCCGGCCGATTTCGTGCTGTGGAAACCCTCGGACGCCGATACGCCGGGCTGGCAGAGCCCCTGGGGTTTCGGCCGCCCCGGCTGGCATATCGAATGCTCGGCGATGAGCCAGAGTTATCTCGGCGAGGTTTTCGATATCCATGGCGGCGGGCTGGATTTGATCTTTCCGCACCACGAAAACGAGATCGCCCAGTCCCGCTGCGCCTTCGGAACGGCGGGAATGGCCAATGTCTGGATGCATAACGGCTTTGTCACTGTCGAGGGTGAAAAGATGTCAAAATCGCTTGGCAACTTCTACACCGTGCACGACCTGCTTGAGGAATGGCCGGGTGAGGTCATTCGCTATGCCTTGTTGGCGGCGCATTACCGGGCGCCGCTAGATTACTCCAAGCAAGGTCTCACGGAGGCCAAGGCGGCTCTCGACCGGCTGTATCAGGCGCTGCGCGGCCCCCGCGAGGTGGGCTATCCGGTGAGTGGCGCCGGCGTGCTGGCGGCGCAAGTCGTGGCGGCATTGTCAGACGACCTCAACACCCCTTTGGCGATCTCCAAGCTGCATGAGATGGCCGGGGTGGTGAACAAATCAGCTGACGCTGTGGAGCAGGCGGCGGTACGGACGGCGATGCTGACCTCCGCCAAGCTGCTGGGCCTGTTGTGGAGTGACCCCGAGGTCTGGTTCCGGGGTGGTGCGGGCGTGGACGATCTCGACGAGGTCAAGATCCAACACCTCATCGAAGCCCGGACGACGGCCCGCACGTCGAAGGATTTTGCTGAAGCTGACCGGGTACGGGACACACTGAAGGCCATGGGCGTGGTGCTGGAAGACGGCGCCGGCGGGACGATGTGGAAGCGGGGTTGAAGTGAGCCTATTCTTGCTAAGCGGACATCCATCAACATCGTGAGGCCCTGCGAAATCGTCAGGCCTATTTTGGTGCCTTTAATGGCGTACCGCCGTCGCTTGCTGACCACTTCAACTTCCACTGCCTCTTCCCATCCTCCCCCATTCCCGCTAGAACCCGCGCACCCCATTCCGGCAGGGATTCCAGCGTCATGAGCGATGACAATCGCCTGTATCTTTTCGACACCACATTACGCGACGGCCAACAGACTGGTGGCGTCGACTTTAACGTTGCCGACAAGGCGGCGATCCCGCGGGCGCTCGACGAGATTGACATCGGTTACATTGAGGGCGGTTGGCCGGGCGCGAATCCGACGGATAACCGCTTCTTCGCCGCGCCGCTGGAATTGACCCAGGTCAAGCTCGTAGCGTTTGGGGTCACCCGGCGACCAGGACGCAGTACCGAGAATGATCCGGGCTTGGCCGAGGTGCTAGCGGCCAAGGCGCAGGCGGTCTGTCTGGTGGGCAAGGCCTGGGGTTTTCATGTCGATGTGGCGCTGGAGATCGAGCGCGACGCGATCACCCGCCTGATGATCGAAAGTGGTGATGACGAAGGCACGTGGACCACGATCGGTGCCTCGGCGAACATGATTGGCACCTCGATTAACGCGCTATCGGACGGTCTGGCCTACAAGCTGATGAAGGACGGCGTAAGCGCCGTCGAAGCCTGATTGATGGCCGGCACCAATCGCAGCCGCGGCATCGAAGGCGCCGAACAGCGAGGCCCGGCCATCATCTTGGTCGAACCGCAGCTTGGCGACAATATAGGGGCGGCGGCCCGGGCAATGTTGAATTGCGGGCTGATGGATATGCGGCTCGTTCAGCCCCGCGATGGCTGGCCCAATCCCAGGGCCGAGGCGATGGCTTCCGGCGCGCTGGTGGTGCTCGATCAGGCCAGGGTCTATCAAAGTACGGCCGAGGCGGTGGCGGAGCTTGATCTGGTGCTGGCGACTACGGCGCGCGAGCGGGATGTCTCCAGGGACGTGTTGACACCGCGCGCGGCGGCGGAACGGCTGCATCTCCATACAGCCAAGGGCGGCAAGACGGGGATCCTCTTTGGGCCGGAGCGCGCCGGGCTGGTCAATGACGACGCCATTCTGGCCGATGCGGTAATCAATGTACCGCTGAACCCGGGTTTCTCATCGCTTAACCTGGCCCAAGCGGTGCTTTTGGTCGGCTATGAGTGGTATCAGGCCTACGCGCCACAGGACTCCGAGACCACATGGGGTGACGCGCCGCCGGCGACGGTGGAACAGCGAGAGTATTTTTTCACCCGCCTCGAGGAGGAAATGGACACAGCGGGTTTCCTGTTTCCGCCGCATCTGGCGCCGACCATCCGCCGCAACATCCGCGCCATGTTCACCCGCGCGAACCTCACCGATCAGGAGGTCCGTACCATGCACGGGGTTTTGAGTGCGCTAATCAAACCGCGCAATCGCAACGCAGATAACGACACCTCGCAATAGAAGTCACACGGAGCGATAGGCCTCAAACGGGAATTTTTTGCTTGCGCTTAACCAACATTTTGAGGGCTTCCACGATCACCGAGAAGCCGACCGCGCAATAGAGATATCCGCGTGGAACGTGGAAATGCAGGCCGTCGGCGATCAACGCCATTCCAACCAGCAGCAAAAACGACAAGGCCAGCATTTTGGCCGTCGGGTGGGTGCTGATGAAGCGGCTGATCGGCCCGGATGCCGACACCATGACCACCATTGCCAAAATCACCGCGGCGATCATTACCCATAGATGCTCTGCCATGCCAACCGCGGTGACAACCGAATCAATTAAAAATACCAAGTCCAGCACGATGATCTGTCCAACGATGGCGGCGAAGCTCACGGTCGCGCCCCCGCCCCCGCCCTCGCGCTCCACCTCGCCCTCGACGGTGCCATGGATCTCGCTGGTGCCTTTGTAGATCAGGAACAGGCCGCCGGCGATCAGGGTCAGATCGCGCCAGGACACGTCCTGGTTAAGAATGCTGATGATCGGTTCGGTCAGCCCGACGATCCAGGCGATCATCGATAGAAAAACCAGTCTAAGCGCCAATGCCGCCCCAAGCCCGATCCGCCGCGCATTGGGACGTTGGGCCGCGGGAAGCCGGTTGGCGACGATCGAGACAAAGATGACATTGTCGATGCCGAGCACTATCTCCAGCAAGGTCAAGGTCAGCAGGCTGGCTCAGATTGTTGGGTCGCTCATCCACGCCATCGAGGGCTCCTCACCGAGGTAATTCTTCGGACTTTTCCGCGTTGATATTCTTAACTCGACAAAAGTCCAAGGACGAGCACCGATTTCTCCCGTCAGTGTTTGACTTTCCCGGCGCGAAGCCTATAGTGCGCCGCTTATTTCCGGGAACGTGGGGTGCTTGAAACGAGGCATCCCCGGCCAGCGGGTCCTACCGGGACAAAAACAATGGATCTTGGAGTCCACGATGGGTAATCGCATCGCCGCGAAGCATAAGATCGACCGCCGTTTGGGCGTCAATCTCTGGGGTCGCCCCAAATCACCGTACAACAAACGCGAATATGGTCCGGGCCAGCACGGTCAGCGCCGCCGCAAGCCGTCTGTTTTTGGCATTCAGCTGATGGCGAAGCAGAAGCTGAAGGGCTATTACGGCAATATCGGCGAGAAGCAGTTCCGCAAATACTATCGCGAGGCCGTGCGCCGTCGGGGTGATACCGGTGAGAATTTGGTTGGCATCCTTGAGTGCCGCCTTGACGCCGTGATCTATCGGATGAAGTTCGTGCCGACCGTGTTTGGCGCGCGTCAATTCGTCAGCCACGGCCATGTCAGTGTCAACGGCCGCCGCGTCACCATCCCCTCGTTTGTTTGCAAGGCAGGCGACGTGGTTTCGGTCAAGGAAAAGTCACGGGAAATCCCGATGGTAATCGAAGCCGTCGCCTCCTCGGAGCGCGATGCGCCTGATTATGTCCAGGTCGACTTTGCCAAGATGACCGGGACGTTCGTGCGCGAGCCGAAGCTTGAGGATGTGCCCTACCCGGTGCAGATGGAACCGAACTTGGTTGTTGAGTTTTATTCCCGCACCTAGTTGGTGCGACTGAATCTACCGAACGCCCGCGCTTGTCGCGGGCGTTTGCGATGCTTTTTTAAGACATACAACGCTAGCTTCGACTCACGAGAAATTATCGACTTGTTGTCACCCATTATGTCGGCCCATGAGCGTATCGGCGGCAGCTGGGCGCAGCGCTACTTGATCGAATACACTCTGGTCGCGGCGCTTCTAAGGGTCGGGCGCGCCGACGGTGCTCGCCTGATGCTTGCCGCCCGGCGGCCGATTAAGATCGCGTCCCCGGCGCTAGCCGGATTGGCTACCTAAACCCGGCGTTGGTTAGACGATCAGCCTGGCTAGGCCTTCGACGATCTCGGTGTTTGGGGTTCGGGAAAGTAACTCCGGCGGGACCTTCAGCTTCGAGGAGCGGTTGCCACCGCCGAGAATCACGAAGGTGCGCCGCATAACGTCGCCATCGATCCACAACGGCAGATCCTTCGGCAGGGCCAGCGCAGTGACGCCGCCGATCTCCATCCCAGTCACCGTCTTGGTCTCTTCGGCGCTGGCGAAGGACACTTTGCGGGCACCGAGTTTCTTTCTGACGGTGTGATTGACGTCGAGCCGATGAGTCGCCAGCACGACGCAGGCGGCAAACTTGGCCTCGCCGGTCTTTGAGCGAACCACAATAGTATTGGCCGAATCAGCCGGCTCAACACCATAGCGTTCACAAAACACCGTCGTGTCCGCTAGATCCGGATCGCAATCCCAGACCTCGAAATCAAGGCCCGAGGCCTCTAGGATGGTGCGGATTTTGGGCAGGGTGTCGGTCATAGCTGACTCTCAATTGAGCGTGAGGTGGCCCTATTCCGGCGTTGGCACTGGCGCCGGTGGGTTGGCCTGACGATCGCGTTCGATGATTCCGAGCAATAGGGCGGCAAGGCCGAACAGAGTGAGCCAGATCGCCCTGGTCCAAGGCACGAACAGTTCGATGGAGAGAATTCGGTTGGGGGTGTCGCGCAGATACAGTACCGGGAAGGTAACCCCGGGCGTCAGATGGCGTCGATCAGACTCAAGAATACCGTGCACCTTGCCCTCTGGCAGATCGAGGAGACGGACGGCGTAGCGGGCATAATCGTCCGATGGGGCCTCGACCGAGATAATCTGGGCGTCGCTCACACTGGCGCCGGTCAGAAACGCGACATGGTGTTGGCCGAAGAACAGGGCGCCGGCAAAGGCCAGACCCGCGACAACAAGCAACATCGTCGGGGTCGGTTTGAGCAACCGCTTGACGAAGGAAAGCCGTAGGGGAACTTCCGAGGGCGCCATGGCCGGGCAATCCACCTGTTGAGTTACATTAATCGAATATCGAAAGGGCCGCGCGACGGCGGCCCCTCCTAATAGCGTTTTGCGCCACACCTTAAGCGTTGACGGCGGCGGTGACGCCTTTTTGCTCCAGCAGGTCGGTCAGCTCGCCGGTTTCGTACATCTCGCGGATAATGTCGCAACCGCCGACGAACTCCCCCTTTACATAGAGCTGCGGAATCGTTGGCCAGTCGGAGAACGACTTGATTCCGTCGCGGACTGCCGGATCCTCAAGCACGTTGAGAGTGCTAAATTTGATCCCCAGATGGGTCAGAACCTGAACCACGGCGGCGGAGAAACCACATTGCGGGAAAACCGGCGTGCCCTTCATGAACAAGAACACGTCGGAACCATTGACCTCGGTCTGGATGCGTTCGCGCGTTGCGTCGTCAAGCATAGTGAATGTCCCCAGAGATTTCTGTTTCGGGCGTCAGGCGTCAGGCGCGGCGGTTTGCAGGGCCAGGGCATGAAGCTCGTTGCCCATCCGACCCTTTAGCGACGCGTATACCATTTGATGCTGCTGTACACGGGTTTTGCCAACGAATGCCGCCGACACTACATGGGCGGCGTAGTGATCGCCATCACCGCGCAGATCCTCGATCGTGACTTTCGCGTCCGGAAAGTCTTCCAAGATCAAGCTTTCAATTTCTCCGGCGTTCATCGCCATGGCGATCGTGTCTCCTTGGTCACTTTCAAGCACCCTGCATATAGGCGGGAAGCCAACCTTCGTGGCACAATCTTAACACGTCCAGGGATATGGAGTCATCGGGTCTAAGAGTCAACCGGTCGTCACTGGTGGTTTTGCCGATGATCCGTGCCGAAACGCCTGCGGTTCCGGCCTTGTCAACGATCGCCGAGGCATCGGACGTGGTCAACAGATAGCGCGCTTGATCCTCGCCAAACAGGAATCCATACAACGGCGCATCGCCGGATAACGTCAATGCAACACCGAGGCCCTTGGCCGCCAGTGCCATCTCGGCCACCGCAACCGCGATACCGCCATCCGATATATCGTGGCAGGCGGTGACCCGGCCGTCCTGGATCAAGCCGCGAACAAAATCGCCATTGGCTTTTTCGGTATCCAGGTCGATCGGAGGCGGTGCGCCGACTTCCTGGCTGGCGATCTCGCGCAGATAAACCGACTGACCAAGCCATCCGATGGTCTCGCCAATCAGCACCAAGGTCTCGTCCGCTCCCTTGAGCGCGATAGTGGCGTGTTTCGAAACATCGTCAAGCACGCCTACGCCGCCGATCACTGGGGTTGGCAGGATCGCCTCACCATCGGTCTCGTTGTAGAGCGAGACATTACCGGACACGACCGGAAAATTTAGGGCCAGGGATGCCGCCCGCATGCCGGCGATGCAGCCGACGAATTGGCCCATGATGCGGGGCCGCTCCGGATTGCCGAAATTCATGTTGTTGGTGAGCGCTAGTGGCATCGCGCCAGTCGCCGTCAGATTGCGCCAAGCCTCGGCGACCGCCTGGGCACCGCCGACTTCGGGATCAGCGACGCAATAGCGCGGCGTGCAGTCGACGGTCATCGCCAGCGCTTTGTTGGTGTCGCGTACCCGCACTACCGCCGCGTCACCGCCCGGCCGCACGATCGTATCATTCATGATCAGATGATCAAATTGCTCCCAAATCCAGCGGCGACTGGCGAGATCGGGGCAGGCGATCAGGATGGCGAGAGATTGTGAAAGCGAAACCGGTTCGGGGATATCCTTGGTGGCAAGAATTTCCTGCGGCGGAGTTACTTCCCACGGTCGGTCGTATTCCGGGGATTGGTCGACCATCGGATCGATAGGAATGTCGGCCTGTACGGCGCCGTCCTTGTTGATCACCAGCCGACCGGTCGTGGTAAGGCGGCCGATCACCGCGAAATCTAAGCCCCAGCGTTCAAAAATTGCCCGTGCCTGGGCCTCGGCCTCCGGCTTTAGCACCATGAGCATTCGTTCCTGACTTTCGGAAAGCATGATCTCGTAGGCCGTCATGGCTTCTTCGCGTACCGGCACCGCATCGAGATCCAGCGCCATGCCGAGGCCGCCCTTGCCGGCCATCTCGACAGCCGACGAGGTGAGGCCCGCCGCGCCCATATCCTGAATGGCGATGATCGCATCCTCGGCCATCAGCTCCAGGCAGGCTTCCAGCAGCAATTTTTCGGTGAACGGGTCGCCGACCTGCACCGTCGGGCGTTTTTCTTCGGCACCCTCGGAGAATTCAGCCGAGGCCATGGTCGCCCCATGGATGCCGTCCCGCCCGGTCTTGGCGCCAACATAGATAACCGGGTTACCGGTACCAGCGGCGGCGGACAGGAAGATCCGGTCGGCCGGCGCCAGCCCTACGGTCATTGCGTTGACCAGGATGTTGCCGTTATAAGCGGCGTGAAAGTTGACCTCTCCGGCGACTGTCGGCACGCCGATGCAATTGCCGTATCCACCGATCCCGGCGACCACACCGGCGACCAGATGTCGGGTCTTGGGATGATCCGGGTCGCCAAAACGCAAAGCATTCAAATTGGCGATCGGTCGGGCGCCCATGGTGAACACATCGCGCAGGATGCCGCCAACTCCGGTTGCCGCGCCCTGATAGGGCTCGATGAAGCTGGGGTGGTTGTGGCTCTCGATCTTGAAGACCACGGCTTGGCCATCGCCGATGTCTATCACCCCGGCGTTTTCTCCGGGGCCCTGAATCACTTGCGGGCCCTCGGTTGGCAGGGTCTTTAGCCAGCGTTTCGAGGATTTATACGAGCAATGCTCCGACCACATGGACGAGAAGATGCCAAGCTCGGTCAAGCTCGGCTCACGGTCGAGGATTTGAAGGATGCTGGTGTACTCTTCCTCGGACAAACCATGCTCGGTGGCTTGCTCAAGAGAAATGGTTGCGTTTGGCAAGGTCATGACAGCGCCTTTACCAGACCGTCAAACAGTGCTTGGCCATCGGTCCCACCGACGGCCGGGTCGGTGGCGTTCTCCGGATGTGGCATGAAACCAAGCACCCGGCGGTTTGCATCCAGGATTCCGGCGATAGAGCGGGCCGAGCCGTTCGTATTGCCCTGGGCTGTGGTCTCGCCATCGGCATCGACATAGCGAAACACCACTCGGTCCTCGCCTTCAAGCTGGTCGAGGGTCGTTTGATCAGCGACATAGTTGCCATCGTTATGGGCAACCGGGACCGAAATACATTGACCGGGTTGGTAACCCGCAGTGAACAACGACGCGCTGGTCTCGACGCGGATATGCAGATTGCGGCAGATGAATTTGAGGCCGGCATTGCGCATCAGGGCACCCTGCAGCAGCCCGATTTCGGTCAGCACCTGAAATCCATTGCAGACACCAAGAACCGCCACGCCGGCACTGGCGCGTTCGACCACCGTCCGCATCGCTGGCGCGCGCGCCGCCATGGCGCCCGCCCTGAGATAGTCGCCATAGGCAAAGCCACCGGGAACGACGATCAGGTCGACCTTGGGGAACTCGGTTTCAGTGTACCAAACGAAGTGTGGTTCCTGGCCCGAGGCGCGTTTGATGGCCATCGCCATGTCACGGTCGCGGTTGGTGCCAGGGAAGACGATGATGGCTGATTTCATGAGGCGGTACGAGCTTCCGGGCCGGGCGAGATTAGGCGGAACCTACGCAAGGTGGTTGGTCATTGCAAGACAGCGAAAAGTGCCAGGAGAAGCTATTGAAATGTCGCGAGGCTCTAGAAGCAGGAACTGCGGTTGAACGCGGGTTGGTCCGTGGTATAGACGAATCGTCAGTGGGAAAAGCGGCTTGTGGGAATTCACACACCTGGAGGCAGGAGCGCTAGCTATGTTTTATCGATATTAACTAGAAGAATTCCATGCGGCGTTTGAAGGCGGCCTTGTCGGCCACCCTGTTCGGTCTTGGAATTTTTAGCCTCGGTGCTTTTGATTTCGGCGGCGGGGTGTCGATCTCGGCGTAAACCGTCGGCACCGCGAATTGGGTTTTCTCAAGGTATAGAGAGATCGTTTTCCGGATTGGAACCAATGGTCGTCCTTCGGCAAGTTCAGGATAAGGTGGATCTATGGTCGAATAGGCGCTTTACTCATTTGACATCCCAAAAAATACCCCCTCATCCTGAGTTTGCCGAAGGGCTGTGTTGCTAAATCGGCTCGCCCGCAAGGCGATGGTGGCGGAACTTGGCGACATACCATAAAATTGATGGTGGGGTCGTGCCGGTCGTCGGTGCTCTTGCGCCGCCGCCGCCCTTTTCCTGAAGCAATGCGTGGCCCGGGATAGCGGAGAGTCCGTCATCAGTTTCAACTTCATCTTCATGCTGACTGCCAATGACAGCACCATTCCCGATGCCCGTGCGCAGCTCGGAGAGGTGCTGGCCGGTGGCGCGCGGCATATCGGTTTTAAGGATGTCGGACTGCCGTTGAGTGAGCTGAGGGTGCTGGCCGATGAGATCCGGGCCGCCGGTGGGCGTTCTTATCTGGAAGTGGTGAGCCTTGATTCTGACAGTGAGTTGGCTTCCGCTGAGGCTGCGGTGCGTCTGGATGTGGATTGTTTGCTCGGCGGCGTTCGGGCGGCTGAGGTGGTGGATATTATCGGCGCCAATCCGATTCGCTATTTTCCGTTTCCTGGCACCATTACCGGCCACCCCAGCGTGCTGAAAGGCTCGATCGAGGAGATCGCCGAGAGCGCACGGGCACTGACCGCCCTGGAAGGGGTACACGGCCTCGACCTGCTTGCCTATCGGTTCGATGGGGACGTGCCGGCGCTGATGGGGGCGGTCTGCGAGGCATCGGCCAAGCCGGTTGTGGTTGCCGGTAGCATCGATCGCGAGGAACGGGTGCGGGCAACGGCGATGGCCGGCGCGGTCGGGTTTACGGTCGGCACGGCGGCATTGTCCGGAGAGTTTCCAGCCGAGGGCGCGGGATTGGCGGCCCAGGTTCGCTCGATCCTAGCGATGACCACCCGGGCCGGTCAGGTCTCCACCGCCCCACGGCGGATCGCTCTGGTCGCCCATAATGCGCGTAAATCCCAACTCGAAGCCTGGGTGGGCCGTCATGTCCGGGTGCTGAAGCACCAGCGCCTAGTCTGTACCGGTGGCACCGGCGCCCTGCTCCGAGACGCCCATCCGAGTCTAGCGATCCACCGTCTGCAGCGCGGCACCATGGGGGGCGACCAACAGCTCGGTGCGATGGTGGCGACGGGTGAGCTCGACGCAGTGATTTTTTTCGCCGATCCTCATGCAAGCTATTCAAACGACGTCGACCTGATTGCGCTGACCCGTCTGGCGATCATGCACGACACCCCCATCGTTTGCAGCCCGGCGGCCGCTGATCTGGTGGTGATGGCTTGCCAGGGCGTGGGCGGTAATAGCCGTTAGTCGGTGCTGCAGGCTGCTGCCTTCGTGGCGCTTTGGGTGGTTAAATTGAGTGTGATTGGTATCCTGTTCCCGATCTTTATCGCCTTGTGCGTGCCATTCAGAATTCATATCGCCCGTTGGTTCGAGGATAAGGATCTCGAGGTTCTTGACGATTTCGATCCGACGCGGCCGTTATAGGGCGCGACTTCAGGGGGCACCAGGCTTGACCACATGCTCCACCTCACAGCGGAACTGGTTCGCCGCCGCCCTCAGTCAATCGGCATCCAGCAGGCTGATGTCGATGCCGGCCCTGTTAGACAATCGGTACCCGTTTGGCGGCGATCGCAGCGGGCGAGATGATGTCCATCTTCAGCGGCACGTGCCAGCGTTCGGTATTGCGGATTTTTGGTGGCGCATTGCGGACCTCGCCGCCATCGATGACAAAGCCCTCGAAGCCCTTGTCCATCACCTTGTTGCAGCGATCCACATAGATTGGAAAGCCGCCGATATAGGGCATGAAGACCCTGGGGCGACCCGGAATATTGGCGCCGACATACCAGGAACTACAGGTTGAGCGCAGGGAGATTTTGGCGACCTCGTTCACATGATCGACCCAATCATTTTCGTCCTGCAACACTGGCTCGATGGTCTTGGCGCCGATGTCGCGCATATGGGCGAAACAGTCGACCATCCAATCGGCGTGTTGCTCGATCGACTGAATCATGCTGGCCAGCACCGAGGGGCTGCCCGGCCCGGTGATCATGAAAAAGTTAGGGAACCCGTTGGTCGATAGCCCGAGATAGGTGCGCGGCCCGGCCTCCCATTTCTTGGTCAGGGTCAGGCCGTCGCGCCCGGTGATTTTGATTTTCTCGAACGATCCGGTCATCGCTGCAAATCCAGTGGCGCAGATGATCACATCAACCTCATGCTCCTCGCCATTAACCACTAGGCCGGTACGAATGATCTGTTCGATCGGCGCCTTGGAGACGTCGACAAGCCTTACATGCGGCTGGTTATAGGTCTCATAATAGCCGGTATCGACACACAGCCGTTTGCAACCGAAGACATTGTCGGGCGACAACAGGGTGGCGGTCGCCGGATCCTTGACGGTCTTGCGGATCTTGCGCCGGGCGAACTCGGCGATGGTGTCGTTGGCTTCCTTCTCGAACAACAAATCCCCATAGGCGCCAAGAAACGGCAGGCCGCCGCGGACCCAGGATTCCTCGTATTGTTGCTCGCGTTCCTCCGGCGTGGCGTCGAGAGCGGACTCGGCGTTGAACAGAAAATACACGCCCGTTGGCCGCATCCGCGCCTTGGCCCGGAACTCTGGGTAATCGGCCTTCACTGCCGCCTCAACCTCCGGGTCGAGTTTGGCGTTCCTGGCCGGCACGGTATAGCTCGGTGAGCGTTGGAACACGGTTAGCGATTTCGCCTGTTCAGCGATAATCGGGATCGCCTGGATCGCCGAAGACCCGGTGCCGATGATTGCCACCCGCTTGCCGCTCAGATCGACCCCTTCATGCGGCCATTCGCCGGTGTGATAGATCTGTCCCTGAAAATCCCCGATCCCGGCGAAGTCCGGTCGATTGGCGGCCGAGAGACAGCCAACCGCCATCACACAGAACTGCGCGCTCACCCGGTCGCCCTGATCAGTCTCGACGCTCCATCGCTGGGTGGCTTCGTCGAAGGTCGTGGCGGTGACACGAGTATCGAACTGGATGTCTTGGCGTAGCTCATAGCGATCCGCGACATGGTTGGCATAGTCCAGAATCTCCGGTTGCGGCGAATATTTCTCGCTCCAGCTCCATTCCTGGTCCAGCGCGTCATCAAAGGAATAGGAATACTGCATGCTCTCGACGTCGCAGCGCGCGCCTGGATAGCGGTTCCAGTACCAGGTCCCGCCGACTCCGCCACCGGCCTCGTAAACCCGAGCGGAGAAGCCGAGCTTGCGCAGGCAATGCAACATGTACATGCCGCCAAAGCCGGCCCCGACGACGACGACGTCAAAGCGGGCGGTTCCCGGGTCGCGCGAGGCAGGCTTGGGGGCGGCGGTGGGAATTGTGTCGGGCATGCCTGGGGTCCGGTCTACACTGATGTCGAGAAACAGCGAATTTTGGCGAGGTCCGGCGCCCTTGGCAAGGGAGCAGCGGGTTTAACCGACCCGGCAGACACCATAAATCACCTGTATGTCTTTGGCGAATTCAGGATGGTCGGCCAGATACGGCATCGGATCCGAGATATGCACCATGGTCCAGCCACCCTCGGCCTCCAGGCGGGTCAGCGTATCGGCGTAGCGCCGGCTCTCGAAGAAGTCGTCGCGGCTGGTGAAGACCACGACGCCGCCAGGCCGGATCACCCGCTTCCATTCCCGGAACAACGGCTCCTCGCGCACATAGGTAAGCACGCCGACGCACAGCACCCCGTCGACCCCAGCATCTTCGAACGCTAGCGGTTGGTTGAGATCCGCCGTTTCCAACCGGTCATAGATCCCCTTGGTTCGGGCGACCTCCAGGCTGGCCTTGGACATGTCGATCCCGCTGATCACCCCGCCGGCACCTGCTTTGCGCAATGCGGCCCCGGTCATGCCGGTCCCGCAGCCGCAATCCAGGATCATGGCGGTCTTCAGGTCCGGGAGGTGTTTCGCCAGGAATCTTGCGGCCTGCTCCGGTGCTTCATAGCCCCAATTCGAGAGCTGTTCGTCATAGTTTGGCGACATCGTGTCATAGGTTTCCGCGTTCGCCTTGCCGTCCAGCGATACATCGCCGTCGCCGCGGATAACCTTGTCATGACTTACCATATTCGCCTCAGTATTGGTTTGGGGAGGAGACGTTAACCTACCGGACGGCGACGGTTTGTCAAAATTGCCGACGGTGGATATGCATCACCACATTACCCGTATAGGCCGGCGTCCGGCATTCGACCCGTAACCTTCGCGTCGCGATGGTTACGGGTCGAAACCTGAAGCGTTTCGACTTGGTGAATGTCGGAAAATAAGAGAGGCGAGCGGATTATGCTCCGTTACTCGTCACGCGGAAGATCCACAAGCGTCGGTCCTGCCGTTCGTCAGGACGACGCGTTTACACCCGACCGCGCCGCCGACGCGTCCAACTTATCAACCTAACTCCCCCACATTCCTTGACAATCCGGGTTCCGCGCCCTATGCCACCGCCAACTCCAGAAATACGCGCGGATACAGGGGGAAACGGCGATGAGTCTTGATTTTGAATCGAAGGTCTTCGAGACCCAAGTGATCACCATGGGCGACACCAAGGAGCGGATCGTCGCCGGTGGCCGAAATTTGTTTCCTCTGCTGCCCAAAGCATTTGACGGCATCAAGCAGATCGGTGTGATCGGCTGGTCGTCCCAGGGTCCGGCGCAGGCGCAAAATCTGCGAGAATCGCTCGAGGCTACCGACATTAAAGTGGTGGTTGGGCTGCGCGAGGGTTCCAGCTCGATGGCCGAGGCCGAAAAAGTCGGCTTCACCAAGGCCAATGGTACGCTTGGAGAGATGTACAAGGTCTGCGCCGGGAGCGATTTGGTGCTGCTGCTGATTTCCGATGCGGCGCTGGCGCAGAACTATCAGCCGATCTTCAAAGCGATGCGCCCGGGTTCGACCATTGGGCTGTCGCACGGGTTCATCCTCAGCCACCTGCAGAGCGTCGGCGAGGATTTTCCCAAGGACATGAACGTCATCGCGGTCTGCCCCAAGGGCATGGGCCCGTCGGTGCGCCGGCTTTATGAGCAGGGCCGTGAGGTCAATGGGGCCGGCATCAACAGCTCGTTCGCCGTGCACCAGGACGTCAACGGCAAGGCGACGGATTACGCGCTCGGCTGGTCGGTTGGCCTGGGTTCGCCCTATACCTTCCAGACGACGCTGGAATCCGAGTACAAATCCGATATCTTCGGCGAGCGCGGCATTCTGCTGGGCGCCGTTCACGGCATCGCCGAAAGCCTTTATGCCCGCTTCATCGGTCAAGGCATGACCAAGGAAGACGCCTATACCAACACGTCGGAGTCGATCACTGGCCCGATCTCCAAGACTATCTCACGCTCCGGCCTGATGGCGGTCTACGAAGAGTTGGACGACGCCGAGAAGGCTGCCTTCAAGCGGGCCTATTGTGCCTCGTACCACCCGGCCCGGGAGATTTTGGAAGAGATCTATGACGACGTCGCTTCGGGCAACGAGGTGCGCAGCGTGATCCAGGCTTCGAACCGCTTCGACCGCTACCCGATGGGCAGGATCGACACCACTGACATGTGGCAGGTTGGCGAGAAGGTGCGCGCCAACGAAAGCCGCAACTATGTCCCGATCAACGGCGAGACGGCTGGTGTTTACATGGCCACCATGATGGCTCAGGTCGATCTGCTGACCGACCGCGGTCACCCGTATTCGGAGATCGCCAATGAGTCGATCATCGAGGCCGTGGACAGTCTCAACCCTTACATGGACTTCAAGGGCGTTTCCTACATGGTCGATAATTGCTCGACCACGGCGCGCCTTGGCGCCCGCAAATGGGCGGCCCGCTTCGACTACAACCTGAAGCAGCAGTCCTACGCGGCGATGGACGCTGGCGATAAGGTGGACGAGAGCCTGTTCGACAAGTTCGTCAACAGCAACATCCATCAAGTCCTGAAAGTCTGCGCCGACCTGCGCCCGTCGGTGGATATCTCGGTGGTGAACACGCACCGGGGATAAGCTTGGCGACAATGATTGAAGGCGGCCGCCACCTGGCAACGGGTGGCTGCCGTTTTCGTTTGTGGGCCCACATATTGCGACCTCTTGTGCGGAAGTGATTTAATATATGACGGCCGCTCACCCTGGAGAGTTTTGCAGGGATAGCCGTGACGGCTGGTGTTCGGTGTAGCGTCGTACCTTTGCCCACGAACCGTGCAAAGGCCTGCGGGCGGGAACGCCACATTGCGAATGTCGACCGAAACCTGATGAACGGATCCAGCCGATGCCCGCCGACACGACCCAGAGCAATGCGCCGGAAATTGATGGCGAAGAGATCCTTGCCGGCATTCTGGACTGGGTTGAGGAGGAGACGCCGTCGCATGACGGGGCGGCGGTGAACCGATTGGCCGATCAGGTTCAGGCGGTCTATCAGGCCTTGGGGACGGTGATTGAACGTACGCCGGGGCGTGATGGCTTTGGCGATATCCTGCGGATTCGTACCCCCGGCCGTGACAGCTTGGCACCGGGATTGCTGGTGCTTTCGCATATGGACACGGTGCACCCCCATGACACCAAGCAAGAAGCCTTGGTGGTCCGCCGCGAGGGTGATGTGATGTACGGGCCGGGCATCTATGACATGAAGTCCGGGGCCTATCTGCCGTATTACGCCTATCGCCACATGCTGCGCGTCGGCGCCAAGCCGAAAATGCCGGTGACCTTCATGCTGGTTTCCGAAGAGGAGGTCGGCAGCCCGACCAGCCGCGCCTTGATCGAGGAAGAGGCCCGCAAGGCGAAGTATGTCCTGGTCACCGAACCGGCTCGGGACGGCGGCAAGGTGGTAACCGCGCGCAAGGGGGTGGCGCGTTTCACCCTCTCGATCACCGGCCGGCCGAGCCATGCTGGGGTCAACCATCCCGAAGGTCGCAGTGCGATCCGCGAGATGGCCCGCCAGGTCCTCGATATCGAGGCGATGACCGATTATGAGCGCGGGGTAACCACCAATGTCGGCTTAATTCAGGGCGGCACCGGGGTGAACGTGGTGCCGCGGGACTGCACGGCGGAGATCGACATGCGGGTAACCACGGCCGAGGATGGCGAAATCTTCTGCCAGAAGATGCTAACGATGAAACCCTATGATCCGGATGTCACGCTAATGATTACCGGTGGGATGAATCGTCCCCCGTATGAATGTGAGCCAGGGACCATGGCGCTGTTCGAGCACGCGCGCCGGTGCGCCGCCGATGTCGGCTTCGAGCTTGAGGCGGTGCCCATGACCGGCGGCGGCAGTGACGGAAACTTCACCGCCGCGCTCGGCGTGCCAACCCTCGATGGTCTGGGTGCTGATGGCATGGGGGCGCACACCCATGATGAACAGATTTACATTTCCTCTCTGGAGCCCCGCGCCAGGATGTGGGTTCGGTTGTTCGAGACTCTGGAATAGCGGTGGTGGGCGCTGGATACCACCATCCTTGGATCACGAGCCCGCTTGATCCGCCGTGCCGGGCAGGTTTGCCACGACGCCGGGCCAAGCTGGCGGCAGACTTCCAACCAATTACCAATCACTAGAGAAGAGGCGAGGGAATATGGGGCGGATTGAAGGAAAGATCGCGATCGTCACCGGCGGCGCCAATGGTATCGGCCGGGCTGTTTGCCGACGTTTCGTCGAGGAGGGGGCCATCGTCACGGTCGCCGATGTCAATGTCGACCAGGGCCAGGCATTGGCTGCTGAACTGGGCGGTGAAGCTGGATTCATCGCGCTGGATGTGCGGAGCGAGCAGGGCTGGCAATCGCTTATCGATGCGGTGCTGGCGCGTCATGGCCGGCTCGATGTGCTTGTCAACAATGCCGGTATTCTGGCGACTACCCAGCATCAATCGATTGATGATATCGGTATCGATGAGTGGCGTGCGGTGCAGGCGGTCAATGCCGAGGGGGTGTTCCTTGGGTGCCGGGCCGGAGTTAAGGCGATGAAGCTGGGCGGGGGAGGCTCAATCATCAACCTTTCGTCGATCGCCGGTATCATTGGAACACCGCAGATCGTCGCCTATGGCGCATCGAAGGGCGCGGTGCGTCAGATGACCAAGTCGATTGCCATTGATTGCGCCCGCAAGCGCTATGGCATCCGCTGCAACTCGGTTCACCCCGGTTTGATTGATACCGATATGGGAACCGAGTCGATGGGCATGGGCGGCGGCGATCCGGCGGAGAATCTGAAGACGCGGGTCGGGGCAACGCCGATGGGCGAACGAGGCGAGCCGTTGGATATCGCCAACGGCATCTTGTTCCTGGCCTCGGATGAGGCGAAGCATATGACCGGGGCCGAGCTTGTCATCGACGGCGGATTGACGGCGATCTGACACCGCCAATACGGACCGGATAGCCCGGCTGTTCGGGGCGGCTGTCTGGTCTACGCTTTCAAAGACGCATCAATGTCGGCGGCTAATGCGCGAGCCCGGATGGCTTGCTCCTCTGCCATCTGGCTGCACAGACCGGTGTATCGCGTCGGATCGAGCATGGCGTCGATCTGGCCGCGTGAAAGATGGCTGTTAAAACGCGGGTCCGCCACCAGCAGATCTCTAAAGCTCTGGTCGCCGTCGGTCACTTGGGCTGCGTCATAGACGATGTCGTGGGCTTGCTGCCGCCCGACATGCTCACCAAGTGCTAGCATGATCGGCTCTGCCATGATCAGCCCCTGGGTCAGGTCGAGATTGGCACGCATTCGCTCTGGCTTGAGGACCAGCCCTTCGGCGAGGATGCGCACCCGCTCCAAGGTATCGCCCATCAATGAGCAAACCTGATTTTGCGCGTATCGCATCATCAGCGAGGTTTGGCGGTTCGCCTCGTGTTCGGTCATGACCGTCTCCAGCGCCAAGGGCACCATCGTTCGGATCTGCGCCGCATAGGCCATGATGTCCTGGGAGAAATGTGGGTTGCGCTTTTGGGGCATGGTGCTGCTACCGACGGTGCCGGGGGAGATCGGTTCTTCGACCTCGCCGAATTCCTGCTTCATGCCGGTATAGATCTCGTTGGCAAATTTGCCGCAGGTCGCCGCCAAGAGAGCCAGCAGCATCACATGCTCTGCCAGGTGATCCATGATGCTGCGCGCTGGTACCGGCATCGCCGGCATGTCGAGATGGGCGGCCATCCGAGCCTGTACCTTCAAACCTTGGTCACCGAAGGAGGCGACCGTGCCGGCGGCGCCGCCTAACAGCGCCTGGAAAACCCGAGGCTCGCACGCCCTGAGGCGTTCCACATGGCGGGCGAACTCATCGATCCAGATAGCGACCTTGAGGCCATAGGTAGCCGGCACCGCGTGTTGACCATGGGTGCGGCCCGGCAGCGCCATGTCCTTGGAGCGTTCCGCTAGATCGGCGAGTGGCCGTAGAATAGCGCTAATCTGGCCGAGGAAAATACGGTGCGCTTTCCTGAGTTGCAGCAGGTCGCCGGTCTGGGTGATGTTCTGGGTGGTGGCGCCCCAATGCACATAGTTGCCGGCGTCGCCGTCGCAAAGGCGTGCCAATTCCCAGACCAGCGGCACCAGCGTGTGGGCGGTGCGGGTAAAGCCCTCGGTGAGGCGCTCACGGTCGAACAGCTGGAGATCGCATTTACGGACAATTTCGTCGGCCGCGGCCGCTGGAATCATCCCAAGTTCCGCCTCCGCCTTGGCCAATGCCGCCTCGACGTCGAGCCAAGCCTGCCAGCGCGCGTCCTGGGTGAACAATACCGCCACACCGGGGTCGGGGACCCGCAACGATGTTGGGTTGTCTTGCTGCATGGTGTTGTTTTCCGTCCTTAAAGGCGTTGCTGGTTCAACGCGGTGATTATCTCGGGTACCGAATGATTATGCCTGATCCGGATTGCGTTTGCGCAGCAAGATCCTGATTTTTCCGTCCATGCATAACTCGTCGCGTTGATTATGGACGGTGGAGCGTAAAACGATGACACCGGTGGTGCGCCCCGGCTCCAGGCCACTGGTTTCGAGTTGCGGATAGGTTGTGTCGCCGCGAAACACCGGTTTGCCGAAACTCGCCTCCAGGCCAACGATCCCCATGATTGACTCCTCGATCATGAAGGGAAGGTCTCCGGCCCCCGGCGCGGCCTGGATCAGCACGTGCATGCCATGGGCCAGTAGATCCGGATAACCATGCTCGCGACAAAATTCGGTATCATAGTGGATCGGATGGTTGTCGCCGCTTGCCGCCTGAAACGCCGCAAAAATCCCAGAGGTTTGGGTGCGTGACGCGATATAAAAGGTCTCTCCGATCTCAAAATCCTCGAAATAGCGCTGGTCCTCGAATTTTTTACGTTGCATCAGGTTTCCTCCTGGGCGGGTCATCTCAATGTGCTGTCATACAACCGGTCGACGGACCGGTGCGCAATCCTGAACACGATGAAATTGCCCGCCGGGTCAGTCCGGTTGATTAGTGAATGGGCCGGAGGCTATGCCCAGGTTATTCTACAATTCGTGAATCGAAGGAAGGTGCTATGGCCTCGATCCGACCCTTTAAAATCGCCGCTCCGGATGCGGATCTAGTCGATTTGCGGCGCCGTATTCTGGCGACCCGCTGGCCCGAGGCCGAGGCGGTTGATGATTGGTCGCAAGGCATTCCGTTGGCCTATGTGCAGGAGTTGGCGGCATATTGGGCCGATGGCTATGATTGGCGGACCCGCGAGGTGGCGCTCAATCGGTTCGATCAATTCATTACTGAGATTGACGGCGTTGATATTCACTTCATTCACCAACGCTCGCCCCACGCGGACGCCCTGCCGCTGATCATGACCCACGGCTGGCCAGGCTCGATCGTCGAGTTTCACAAGGTTATTGAGCCGCTGAGCAATCCAACGGCGCATGGCGGTAAGGCCGAGGATGCCTTCCATGTCATTTGCCCGACTTTGCCCGGCTATGGGTTTTCTGGCAAACCGACGCGGTCGGGGTGGGGGATCGAGAGGATCGCCAAGGCCTGGGCGGCACTGATGGAACGCCTTGGTTATGATCGCTTTGGCGCCCAGGGCGGAGATTGGGGCTCCGTGGTTACCACCCAGATCGGTCGTAACGGCGGGAAATGCGCGGCAATACACGTAAACATGCCGCTCGCCGATCCAACGGCGCAGAGCCGGGAGAACCCGAGCGACGACGATCGCGCGGCCCTGGCGGCTTTCAACCACTACCGAGATTGGGATTCCGGATATTCGACACAGCAGAGCACCCGGCCGCAGACCTTGGGCTATGGGTTGGTTGATTCTCCGGTGGGCCAGCTGGCCTGGATCATGGAAAAGTTATGGGCCTGGACCGATTGTGACGGCCATCCGGAGAACGCGCTTGGTCGTGATGAGATGCTTGATAACGTGATGTTGTATTGGCTGACCGCGTCGGCGGCGTCATCGGCCCGGCTGTATTGGGAAAGTTTTCGGAAAATCCGAGGCAAGGGCCGGGTCGAAGTGCCGACCGGCGTCGCGTCCTTCCCCAAGGAAATCATTCGCGCGCCACGCAGTTGGTGCGAGGTCAACTATAACATCACCCATTGGACAACGATGAAACGCGGTGGCCATTTCGCGGCCTTTGAGCAACCCGAGGCGTTTACTGAGGACGTCAGAACCTTCTTCGCCACCATTGGCTGAAGGCGGCTCTTTTTACGAACGAGGAGAAAGTCATGACCGGTACTGGCACACTCGCGGTTTGGAACAATCGCCTTAAGCAATCCGAGACCAACTATGAAAGCTGGTACCAGGGCGAGCATTTGCCGGAACGGCTGGGGATACCCGGTTTCATGCGTGGTCGGCGCTACCAGGCGGTGGCTGGCGATCTTGAATTCTTCACTTGGTATGAGGTCGAGTCGCCGGCGACTCTTCGCTCCGAGGCCTATAAGAAATGTTTGGCCAATCCGACGCCCTGGACCCAGGAAATGATGTCGGGGATCTTCATCGATGCAAGCCGGACCGTGTGCCGGCGAGAAGTTTTGTCTGGCGAGGTATTCGGTGCGATCGCGGTGGCCGTCAGGTTCATCGGCTCGGTTGATGAAGCGGCGGCACGAAGCGGGGTGGACGGAACCGAGGACCCCGCCGTGTTGGTCCGCGCCGAGCTTTGGATGTCCGACGAAGCTCCAGGCGAAGGCGCCATGGCGGAAGAGGCGATCCGTGGCCCCGACGCCAAGATCGCCGGTTGCCTGCTGTTGGAATTTCTGCGCGAAGCCGACGCATTGGCGGCGGCGGAGCGGATGTGGGCGAAATTCAGCGCCGCCGAGATCGGGGTTTATCGATTGTTATGTGAGCGCGGCCGCCCCGACTGATCAGCGCTTCGATCGCCATCCGTCACTGGCTACCTGTTGCTGTCGTCGCGGCGAGTGCTCGACGGCGCAGCGCGCGCGTCTTAAACTAGAGGTCCGACGCTGGTTTCAATCGCGCGACTGGTGGAGCGGGTCTCCAACCCATGCCATCGCGTGGCATAATAGACAGGTGAAGCTGATGGCCCTGGCGATGCAGAGTATTTCAGAGATCTACGCGCAAGACGGCTTCGTTTTTCCCGTTGATGCCGTGAGCGAGGCCGAGGCCCGCGCGATCCGTGCTGATCTGGAGGCCGCCGAAGAGGAGATGGAGGATGATCCCGAAAAGCTGGGTCTGGTGCGGTCCTACCCCGACCGACTGTTGCCGTCTTTTGATCGGCTGACCCGCAATCAGAACCTGATCGATGCGGTGACGCCGATCCTGGGGACCGATCTGATGGTTTGGAGCTCCGGGCTGTTCATTAAGGAAGCGAACACGACGCATATTGTCACCTGGCATCAGGATCTGACCTATTGGGGTCTCGATGAGGCGGAGGAGGTTACCGCCTGGGTGGCGCTCTCACCGTCGAACATCGCCAGCGGTTGCATGCGCTTCGTACCCGGCAGTCATGCGAATCAACTGGTGCCGCATGTCGATACTTTCGACAAAAACAACCTGCTGTCGCGCGGCCAGGAGGTCGCGGTGGAGGTTAATGACGGTGAAGGCGTGAACGTCCTTCTGAAAACCGGTCAGGCGTCACTGCATCACGGTCATCTGATCCATTCCTCTGGCCCGAACGGGACCGATGATCGACGGATTGGTGTGGCGATCCGCTATATCAGGCCATCGATGAAGCAGCGCAGCGGCGACCGCTCGCTCGTGGGCTTGGTCAGCGGCGAGGACATGCATGGCAATTTCAAGATTTCTGGCGCGCCCAGCGGGTGGTTGACCGACGAGGATTTCGAGCTTTGCCGGCAGGATTCTGTCATCAAGCGCCGCGTGCTCTATGAGGGCGCGGAAATTGTAAAGGGGCAGCGATACTAGAAGTGCACTTTAACGCACCATCTGGTTTTGTCGCGGGCGCCAAGGGTTAGATTTTTACCACGACGCCCCTGGCGCCATCAGAAGTCGAAGCGGTTTTGAGGGGCGCGAGCAATCATTGCGCCTCGATAACCGTGACCACGCCACTATCGCCATCGACGCATAGAAGCGTCGCGTCGGTGACGGTGTTGCCAATCCGGTCGGCCAGGCCAGAGATGATCGGCACGCCGGACAGGATCGCGCCCTGCACCACCGACGGGTCCGGCAATTCGCCGGTGATGACGGCCACGGGATGGGTGCCGTGTTGCTTTAACTGATAAAGAAACCGCCAAGCGCCAGCCGATCCCCGGGTCGCTGGAACCACCAAGACACGCCCGGCGATATTGCGCCCCCGGAGATCACTCAACTCGCCGATCACGTCGCCGGTACGGATATCGACGTCGCCGAGAAACGAAAACGGTGTGCGCGAGACCAGGGCCGGACCGGTGACATTTCCCTTCACGATTCCGCGGCCTTCGAATGTTGTTTTATCCGACATACCGGGTCCCTTACCAGCGCGGTACGAAGGTGCCGGACACCGCCGTCTCGACCGCTTTTTCGGTCGTTGTGAGCAGGGTCGGGCAGTGGATCATGTCGCGGATGTAACGCGCCTGTTTCGCCGAATCGACAACGATCGCCCGCAGTGTCGGCGGCTCGACGCCCAACGCCGGATCCGGCGAGGCGGTCCGGGCGAAATGGCAGGAGATTGGGCAGGTATCGGAAATCACCTTGGCGCCGGACGCCTCAATCGGCCTCAGAAGCCCTGAATCTCGGGCCATTTGGCGCACGGTCCGGTTCGTGGTGATCCACAACTCGACGCCTGGCTTCACCATTTTGCCGTCGAGTAATTGTGCATAGTGCTTCATTTCCTCGAACGAGGCGTGCGGACACCCGAGATGGACGATATCGAATCTGCTGTGCTCGCCGGAGCAAAAGTCCTCATAGACCGCCCGCAGGTCACGCTCCTGGATTGGCAGCGAGGGTAGATCGGCACCCAAACCGGCGTCGCCATCGCCATAGGGCGGCGTGACACCGGGCAAGATGAACATGGCGACGCCGCCGGATGTTGCCATGCCCACCCCAAGCGCATCGAGCTCATCTAGATTGGGCCGTCGCTCAAGCCCAGTGATCAGCGGTATCGCATTGGTCGTTTGGCTACCGATGGCATAGCCGAGGACGGTGAAATCAGCCGTGCCGCTGGGCGCGGCCTCGACTACCACTCGATGTGTTGGCTTGCGGTTCTCGTCCAAATGCAACCCGAACCTTGGATAGCGACCGGTCATGCCAGCGTAAACAGCGAAAAAACCATCACGGTTCGATCGGGCGCCCAAAACCGAATTGCAGAATACGGTAACGCCAGATTCGATTGACGCCATATGGGTGTTCCAGGTCGGCCAATGGCCGGCCCAATAGGGCGTGCAGGTGAAGCATCCGCCGGTCCCCATAGTATTGTGCGCAGTCTCAGCCCGTTTTTGCAGACGCACCAGGCTTTCCGGCGCCCGTGTCGCTTGCCAGTTCTCCATGTCAGCATTGGCGATATTGGTCGAGGCGGGCACCGCCATGCGGGCGCCGCGTTCAGCTAACTCCTCCATCAACTCAACATCGCCCAGATACATCGCCATGCCAGCATGGACATGGGCATAACCGATATCAACCATGTCCTCGGCGTCGAAGGCCTCGCCGAGTTGGACCAGTGCTTCCATTGCCTGGCGATCAACGTCGCCTTTGACGCCGTCCAATAGCGCTTTGTCCTGGTCAGAGAGACGCATGGCGCTAGCTCCCTACACGCAGCGAGGTGTTCAATTCGCGGAGCGCCGCCAGGATGCTGGGGGCGACGATACGGCTGGTGCGTTGGTTTTCTGGGGAAGGAAAATTCTGCGACGTCATTTCAAGATCAACGACATCGGATACCACCCGGACCGTATGACGCGCACCGGGCAAGGTGCCATTGGCGAAGATCTCAATCTCCGTCCGGTCCAAGCCAATGCCGGCCAGGCTGAGCCCGACGGCGACGTTGAAATGCCGGGGAAAGTGGCCGGCTGCCTCGCGCGCACTGCCGGAGAAAACCCGCACCGGTTCGGTTTCGGCTAAATTCAGATCGATACCCCGTTCGATGACATAAGACTCGTGGGCGAAGGAGTTGGGGCGAATATGGGATTCCAGTTTGACTGATTTGATTGCGCCTTCCCGGGCCGAGCGCAGAATGTCGAGGCCGGGCATAGCACCGCTGCCGATTTGCAGGATAGCGCCGTTTTCCTTGGCGAGATCAAGCAGATCGAGATTCACCGCCAGGGCGCCGACACTGACCGCGATCACATGACAGCCAGCCCTGATCGAGGGCTCGAGAATATCGCGAAACCCTTCATACGTCGCGCATTCGACGATCACCTTGGCATGATCAGGCATCTCGCCAGCCGGGACGGTGGGGACGTTCAGGCCGATGTTTGCTGCTCGTTTCCGGGCGGCATCTAGGCCGCAGGCCGAGATCGCGGCGATCTCGATGCCGCAATCCGGTTCCGACAGGATAGCGCGAGCCAGTTGCTGGCCAACATTGCCGAACCCACCGAGGGCTATCCTGGTTGTTCGGGTCATGCGATCCACTCGCTCACCGGCGCGGCCGCCTCGTTCAAGGGTTGGCTGATGATGTCGACAAGGGTTGGACCGTCATGCGCGACCGCTTTTTTTAAAATTGATGTGAGCTGTGCCGGGTCCTCAACCTTCCAGGATTTAACCCCAAAGGCGCTGGCGATGGCGGCGTGGTCGGAGCGGTTGAAATCGACCGAGAAATAACGCTCGCCAAAGTTGGCGCGTTGGCCCGCCTTGATCCATCCGAACACAGCGTTGGAAAACACGATGAAGGTTATCGGCAGATTGAGGCGTACGGCGGTTTCCAACTCACCGCAGGTAAAGCCGAAGCTGCCATCGCCCATTAACGAGACAACTTTTTTGTTGGGGCGTCCGATTGCCGCGCCGATGGCAGCGGACAGTGAATAGCCCAAGGCTCCATGCGCGCGGTTGGAGAACAGGGTCCGACCGGTCGTGCGCACCTCGTAGAAGGCCGAGACATAAGGGCAGGGGGTTCCGGGATCGGCGACGATGATGGCGTCATCGTCAAGCACCGAGCGGAGCGCCGCCATGGTGCGTTCCGGCTTGATCGGTTGCTCCAGGCTATCGGCCAGCGGTTGGAACGCCGCCCATTTGATACGCTTGGCTATCGCGACCGCTGCCGCGCCGCCAAAGCCGGCGGGCTTATCAGCCCGCAGCGCCAGTTGACGGTTGATCGCTTCCAGGGCCAGGCAAGCGTCCGACACCACGCCGACCTCGGTGCGATAGGACGCGGAGATCACCTGCGGGTCGGAATCGATATGGACGATGCGGGTTTGTTTGGTCGGGACCCGCCAGCGCTCGGTGGTGACCGATCCGGCGCGGCAACCGATAAACACCACGAGATCGGCCTGCAATACCAAGTCACGGGTCGCATCCACGCCGCCGTTCGATCCGACAACGCCGACACAATTGGGATGGGTTTCCGTCAAGCTGCCCTGGCCCGAGACCGTGGTGGCAACGGCGATATCAAGGCTGTCGACAAGCCTTCGGAAGGCCGTTTCGCCGCCGGCCAGGACGATGCCGCCACCGCAGATGATCACTGGGAACTTGGCGGAAAGAATTGCCTCCAAGGCCGCCTCGACCTCTATCGGGTCCGGTCCGCTCGGATAGGCTGGGTAGGTTTGATGGCGGGGGTCGGCCCAGATTTGATCTGGATCGACCGGGTCGCGCTGCACGTCGATCGGCAGGCCAAGATGCGCCGCCCCGGGGCGGCCGGTAGTCATTGACCGGAACGCGGTTCGAACCATATCCGGCAGCATGTCGGCGCGCGGGATCACCGCGTTCCATTTGGTTAGTGGCCGCATCAACCCTTCTTGATCCAACTCGGTCAGCGGGTAATGTCCGCGCGATCCCACCGAGACATCCGAGGTGATCGCCAGAATCGGCACCGAGGACTCACCCGCCTCGACCAAGCCCGGCAGGATATAAGTCGCACCGCCGCCCGATGGCCCCTCGCAAACACCGACTTTTTTGGTGACCCGGGCATAGCCGTCGGCCATATAGGCCGCCGACCGCTCATCGCGGGTCAGAATATGCTCGATACCGTGGTCAAGTTGATAGAGCGCGTCATAGAACGGCAGCGTCGTGTCGCCGCAAAGGCCGAAAATATGACGAACGCCATGCGCTTCTAGCATCCGAACCAAGGCCTCGGCGCCATTGAAGACATTGTCGGTTGGTTTATTCTTCACGATACGAGTCCCTGTTTTGACGTGTGGTGATGCGGCCGCATTGGTGTTGCTGCTTGTATTTGGATTCGGTCTTGCCCTCTCCGTCAACGTCCAATCAAGATACGGGGTAATCCATTCGGTACTTGACGGTTGATTCTATCACGGGCGGCTCACCGACCGCTCTGATGTCGCGTGGAGATAGCCGCAGGTTACCGCGAAATACGGCACCTCGGCGGAGCTATTGACCCACCCGGCGATCGCGCAACCTATTGCATGATTTGCCGCGGCAGGGTCAGGGCGAGGCCGGATTGTTCCGTTGTTCGACCACCTGATCCGCAATTTTCTGGACTTCGGGGTCGACAACCACGATGGCGATATCAGTAGCAAGATAGGCATTCAGTGTTCCCTGCACGAACTCAACCGACCCAAGGGTCGTCTGAATAAGTGCCATACCCGATGGAAAGTTTGGTGCTGCCCTGGCATTTTCGGGCTTTATCGCAGGAGCCGCCGGCGGTCGTGCTACCCTTGGGCTCAATCGTCCTGGTCGCATGCAGAAGGGATTCGAAGAGCGATGTCTTGCCCCTCTGGTACGGGCCCAACCAGGACCGCGCACCGGGTGGTTCCTTCGTTGGCACTGGCCATCTTGCTGGCCCCCCTCTGTCTGGTGGCGAGCTCTTCACACGAGCCCGACCGTTTTTACACGACGGCTCTGACCCCGGCGGATGCCGTGTGACCCGTGAGTATTGCCGACAGGGATGGGCTCTCCCGGTGGCGCAAGGGCCAATGCGACAGGTGGTTCTATTTCAGCGCGGCGCAGGCCCGCTGGATGCGCTGGCAGGCGTCTTCAAGGACTTCCGTTGCCGTCGCGTAGGAAATTCGGAAATGCGGGCTCAGACCAAAGGCCGCGCCATGCACCGCGGCAACCCCTTCGGTGTCCAGAAAATAGACCGCCACGTCTTCGTCATTCTCCAGCACCTTGCCTTCGGGCGTGGTCTTGCCGATCAACCCGGCGCAGGACGGATACACGTAGAACGCGCCTTCCGGGGTCGGGCAATTCAGCCCTTTGGCTTGGTTCAGCATCGAGCAGACCAGATCGCGGCGCTCCTGGAAGACCTCGTTGTTCTTGGCCAGGAACTCCATCGGGCCGTACAAGGCCGCGACCGAGGCCGCCTGACTGATCGAAGAGGGGTTGGAGGTCGATTGCGATTGGATTTTCCGGATTGCCCCTATTAACTCTTTCGGGCCGCCGGCAAAACCGATCCGCCAACCGGTCATGCAAAATGCCTTGGACATGCCATTGACCGTCAATGTGCGGTCATACAGGCCGGGCTCCACCTCGGCGGGTGTACAGAACTTGAAATCGTCATAGACCAGATGCTCATACATATCGTCAGTCATCACCCAGACATGCGGATGGCGCATGAGAACATCGGTAATTTTCTTCAATTCGTCCCAGCCATAGGCCGCCCCCGTGGGGTTCGACGGGCAGTTTAGAATGATCCATTTGGTCTTCGGCGTGATTGCCTTTTCCAGATCATCGGGCTGCAGAATGAAGCGGTTCTCCTGCGTGCACTCGACAATGACCGGTGTGCCTTCGGCGAGCAGCACCATGTCCGGATAGGACACCCAGTACGGCGCCGGAATGATAACTTCGTCACCGGGGTTCAAGGTTGCCATGAGCGCGTTGTATAAGACCTGCTTGCCGCCAGTGCCGATGGTGATCTGCGCCGGGACATAGTTGAGATTGTTGTCGCGCTTGAATTTGTCGCACACCGCCTGTTTCAGTGCCGGGCTCCCATCCGGATCGGTATACTTCGTTTCGCCGCGGGCCATAGCCTCCTCGGCGGCGGTGATGACGTGGGCCGGGGTTGGGAAATCAGGCTCGCCTGCGCTTAGATCGATGATATCTCGCCCGGTCGCTTGAAGTTCGCGTGCCTTGGCGCTCATCGCTATGGTGGGCGAGGTTCTGACGCGGTCGAGCCGCGCGGCAAGGATGCTCATGATTAGCCCCGATCTGCATTGGCGATAAACCGGCGAGAACCTACGCCTGAGGCCGGACCCTTGCAAGGGCTGAGGCGTCAGTTTTAGAAAACCTACTAGGTCATGGACATGAGGTTGGCTGTGTCACATAACGGAGCTCCCACATTGCGCTCGGGAGATCTTTCCACGAGGGGAATAGGATGGCTGGGCGAATTTCAGACGATCAGGCAATTCCAAAACCTAATGCGGTCGACCGCCATACGTTCGTGCGGGATATCGCGCGCGCTTTGCTGCAAGCGGCTGGCGCTGCTGAAGAAGATATGGTGCCGCGGGTGGAACATTTCCTTGGGGGCGTCATTCACTATCTCCTGGGCCGTATCCATAATCGCCCGGAGCTTCCGCGCGAGCGGGCCCTGCGGCGCAGAAAGGCGCCGCTCGTGCCACTGGTCAACGGGCTGTTGAAGCGCCAGCGTAAAACGATGGGGAATTACTCCGAGACCTTGCAGGAATGGTTTAGCGGCTTGATCGAGGAATGCGAGGCCGGAAAATATAATCCGCTTGCGGCGTGGGCTTTCACCGCGTTGTTACGTACCCAACCGCGCCAGACGGTGCAGACCACGGATCTGGCGAAGCGATCCTTGCGGTTGGACTTGGGCATGCCGGCCTGAAGGCGATGCAGCTGCTCGCGATCAGTGATCTTCACCTCTCGCATCCAGTGAATCGCGCAGCGCTGCTTGATATACCCGATCATGGCGACGATTGGCTGATTATCGCCGGAGATGTCGGGGAACGGTTGGATCATCAGGAATTGGCCTTCCAGGAGCTTGGCCGTCGCTTTGCCAAACTGATTTGGGTGCCCGGCAATCATGATCTTTGGACGGTTCCACGTGGTGGCGAGACCCCGTTGCGGGGCGATGCTCGCTATCAGGCTCTGGTCGAGCTGGCCCGGGCGTATGGGGCGGTTACTCCCGAAGACCCATTCCTGGAATGGCCTCGGGCTGGGCCTGACGGGAGCCGTATCCTGATCGTCCCGTTGTTTCTCCTCTACGACTACAGCTTTCGTCCGGCGGAGATCGAACGCGCCGAGGTCCGCCGCTGGGCTCGCGAACAGGGCGCCGTGTGCAGCGATGAGGTCTGGTTACACCCAGACCCATTCCCAAGTCGCGAAGCTTGGTGCTGGGCCCGGTGTCAGGAGGCCGAACGCCGGCTCGCGACGCTGCCGAAGGATTGCCGAACTATATTGGTCAATCATTGGCCGATGCGCGCCGACCTGATCCGGATACCCCGGATCCCGCGGTTCACTCCCTGGTGCGGCACGGTTTTGACTGATGATTGGCACCGTCGATTTCAGGCCGTGGCCGTGGTGACTGGGCATCTGCATACCCGCCGCACGGATGTCGTGGACGAATGCCATTTTGAGGAAGTGTCCTTGGGTTACCCAAGGCAATGGCAGTGGGATAGGGGGATCGATTCCTATTTTAGGGTGATTTTGGGAAATGGCGGATAAGCCATGCATCTCTGTTTATCTAACCGGGGTCTTCACATACACTCGGCTTTCTATTGAGATGATGTGCGGGGTGCGACGCGAGCTTGGGATGAGGCCAGCGTCTGGTTCGATTTGGCGGCCGAGTGCAATGTCGTATTGGAATCTCGGTGACATTCGGGATGTTTTACTCATTTGTGAGAGCGTGTGATGGAAGTGGTGATCGTCGGCGCCGGCATCGGTGGGCTGACGCTGGCGTTGAGCCTGCACCAAGCTGGCGTCGCGTGTCGTGTGTTCGAAGCCGCTCCGTCCATAAAGCCGCTTGGCGTCGGGATCAATCTATTGCCGCATGCAATGCGGGAGTTAGGAGACCTGGGTCTAGAGTCGGCGATCGCGGCGCGTGGTATCGAAACCAAAGAAGTTTGTTTTTACAACCGGTTTGGCCAGCACATCTTCACCGAGCCGCGTGGTCGTTTCGCGCAATATGACTGGCCGCAATACTCGATCCATCGTGGCGACCTGCAGGCAGCCTTGGTGGAGGCGGTAGTCGAGCGTCTGGGGCTGGACGCGTTGGTGACCGGATATCGGTTCATCGGCGCGGATCAAGACGGCTCCGGCGTCGTGGCCCGGTTTCAGGACCCGCGGAGCGGCAAAGTCTTACCGTCGGTCCAAGGGGATGTCCTGGTCGGCTGTGACGGCATCCGCTCGGTGCTGCGGGCTCAGTTACACCCCGGGGATGACCCGCTGATCTACTCCGGTATCACGATGTGGCGGGGTATGACCCGATGGCCGCCTTTCCTGAGCGGCGCCAGCATGGCCTACGCGGGCTGGCTGGCGACCGGCAAGGTTATTGTCTACCCGGTGCGCGATGCAATCGACGCCGAGGGACGCCAACTGGTCAATTGGCTTTGTGAGTTCAATACCCCGCCGCGTGATCCGAGTGGGGATTGGAGCCGGCCGGGCGAGTTGAATGATTTTCTCTGGGCCTGTCAGGATATGCATTTTGATTGGCTGGACATACCGGCTTTTGTCAAGGCGGCGGATTTCATTCTGGAATACCCGATGGTCGATAAGGACCCTCTGGAGCGGTGGAGTTTCGAGCGCATGACATTGCTCGGAGACGCCGCGCATCCAATGTATCCTCGCGGCTCCAACGGCGCAGGCCAAGCGATCCTGGATGCGCGAACCCTGGCTGGGCATCTGGCGCGGCAGGGGAATCCGGTCGCTGCGTTATCGGCTTATGAGAATGACCGTCGCGAAGCGACCAGCGCCGTGGTCCAGGCCAACCGACGGATCCCGCCCGACGCGATCCTGCGCGAGGTCTATGAGCGGACCGGAGACAGGCCATTTTCCAATATCGATGAAGTGATCAGCCAGGCGGAGTTGCAGACGTTATCCGAGCGATACAAACAGATCGCCGGCTTTCAGCGTGAGGCTCTTCGCGATCGCAGTGATTTGGTCTGAGTAGGCGCCGTGCGAGGCCGTGGTGGTTGGCCGATTGGCCAAACGATAGCGCAATGACGCCTTTAATTTTCACCAACGCCTATAATTTAGGCTGCCTCTGTGCTAGTGGTTAAAAAATGTGCAATTTTAATATTTAATTGAGTCGCGAATATAATTTTTCGGCGAAAACTCTAGCATTTTGCGGATGGCATGGATCTTGAATTACTGGGATATACAATTCATGCGGAGGGAGTTTCGCAATGCGATCGAGTACTATTTTGGGACTGGCCACGACAGCGGTCATCACGCTTGGCTTGACCACGGCTAGCATGGCGGCGGAAACCATCAAGGTTGGTGTTTTGCATTCGCTGTCCGGGACCATGGCGATCAGTGAGACCACATTGAAGGACACCGTCCTGATGTTGGTTGAGGAACAGAATAAGAAAGGCGGGCTGCTGGGGAAAAAGCTTGAGGCCGTGGTGGTCGACCCGGCTTCTGACTGGCCGCTATTCGCCGAAAAGGCTCGCGAGTTGCTGGAGGTTCACAAGGTCGACGTGGTGTTCGGTAACTGGACCTCGGTCTCGCGCAAATCGGTGCTTCCGGTTTTCGAGGAGTTGAACGGTCTGTTGTTCTATCCGGTCCAGTATGAGGGCGAGGAAAGCTCGAAGAACGTGTTCTACACTGGCGCTGCGCCGAACCAACAGGCGATCCCGGCCGTCGACTATCTTATGGAGGAGGGCGTCAAGCGCTGGGTGCTTGCTGGCACCGACTATGTCTATCCCCGCACCACCAACAAGATCCTCGAAAGCTATCTCAAGACCAAGGGCGTGGCGGCGACGGACATCATGATCAACTACACGCCGTTCGGTCATTCCGATTGGCAGACGATCGTCTCCGACATCAAGGCTTTTGGTGCGGCCGGCAAGAAAACGGCTGTGGTCTCGACGATCAATGGCGATGCCAATGTGCCTTTCTACAAGGAACTCGGTAACCAGGGCTTGAAGGCGCAGGATATCCCGGTTATCGCGTTCTCGGTTGGAGAGGAAGAGTTGTCCGGCATGGACACCACGGCACTGGTCGGTCACCTCGCGGCCTGGAATTACTTCATGAGCGCCGAAGCCGAGGTCAATGCCGCGTTCATCAAGATATGGCACGCTTTTATCAAAGACGATAAGCGCGTGACCAATGACCCGATGGAAGCTCATTACATTGGCTTCAACATGTGGGTGAAGGCGGTCGAGAAGGCTGGTACCACGGATGTCGATAGCGTGCGCAGCGCCATATACGGCGTCACCTATCCCAACCTCACCGGTGGCACCGCCGTCATGAACACCAACCATCACCTGACCAAGCCGGTACTGATTGGCGAGATTCAGGCTGACGGTCAGTTCGAGACGGTTTGGCAGACCACGGGCGGGGTGATTGGCGACGCCTGGACCGACTTCCTTCCCGAGAGTGCCCGTCTGGTTGCCGATTGGACGGCGCCGATCAACTGCGGAAACTTTAACATCGATAGCGGCAAGTGCTCGGGTCAAAACTACTGATCTAGAGACCAGCTGAAAAGACAGACCCCGGCGATGACCGTCGGGGTCCATTTCTAAACAGGTCAGGCAGTCGGTCCATGCGGTTACGCTTTCGCCTCTCCATGCTCGTTGTGTTGTTCGCGGTTGCCCTGTCCGTCTGGGTCCCGCAAGCGCAGGCTTCAGCCCTTGAAGGCGCGGTGACGGCGCTGGATGCCCGGTCTTTCGCCGCCAAGTCGAAAGCCGTTGACGCGTTGGAGGCCCTGGGCGAGCCCGATGCCCTGCCGGCCCTCAGAGCGATGCTTGAAGGCATGCTGTTCCGTGAAAAAGCCTCGAAGCGCGTGGTCATCGCGGAAAAGATCGGCGGCGAATACAAGATCAGCGACGCGCTGAGCGGCGCCGAGTTGGGACAGGTGAAGAAAGCCAAGCTGAAGAAAGTTTCCGTCAACAACAGACTTCGCGGGCGGTTACAGCTCGCCATAGGCAGTCTCGCTTTGAACGCCAGGGACGCCGAAACCCGCACTAAATCCGCCCGAAGCCTCACTAAACAGGGCAATATTTCCATGCTCCCGGCGCTTGATAAAGCGATCGCCGCGGAGACCGAGCCTAGTGTCGAATCGACCATGCGGATCGCCCGCCACGCGATCCAGACCAAAGCCGGCAACCAAGCCGACCGGCTGGCAGCGATCACGGCATTGGACGGGGTTCTCGATCAGGACGTAATGTTCATCCTAGGCACCTTGTCGCAGAAGGCCAACGAGGCCGACCCGGTTGTCCGGGCGCTGGCGGCCGCCACGCTGGCCTCGACGGAATCCAGCGGTCGTTTTTATGGCGCCGCGGAGACCCTGTTCTTCGGGATTAGCTTGGGGTCAGTTCTATTGCTGGCAGCGGTCGGCCTGGCGATCACCTTCGGGGTCATGGGCGTGATCAACATGGCGCATGGTGAGATGATCATGCTCGGCGCCTACACGACCTATGTGATCCAGCAGTGGTTGCCGAATGCCATAGAAGTGTCGCTGGCGATTGCGATCCCCGCGGCCTTTCTGGTTTCCGGTGCGGTAGGGATGGCTATTGAGCGTGGGGTGATCCGTTTGCTTTATGGTCGGCCCTTGGAAACTCTGCTGGCGACGTTCGGTATCAGCCTAATTCTGCAGCAGGCGGTGCGAGTGATCTTCTCACCGCTTAATCGCTCGGTGATCACCCCAGATTGGATGAGTGGTGCGCTGGAGGTCAATGCGGCACTTTCATTCACTTATAACCGGTTGACCATCGTGATCTTCACGATCGTGCTACTGGCGGGGATCGCGGCACTGCTGCGCTATACTGCGTTTGGCCTGCAGATGCGGGCGGTGACGCAGAACCGACAAATGGCGTCGGTCATGGGTATCCGTACCAACTGGATCGATGCGTTGACCTTCGGGTTTGGCTCCGGAATTGCCGGTATCGCCGGGGTAGCGCTTAGTCAGTTGACCAATGTCGGTCCCAATCTCGGCCAACAATATATCGTCGACAGCTTCATGGTCGTGGTGTTCGGCGGGGTCGGCAATATCTGGGGCACGGTGCTGGGGGCGATGACCCTGGGCGTCGCCAACAAGCTTCTGGAGCCCTGGGCCGGCGCGGTGCTCGGCAAGATCTTCATCTTGATCTTCATCATCCTGTTCATTCAAAAGCGGCCCAGCGGCATGTTCGCGATCAAGGGCCGGGCGGCGGAGAACTGATCCATGTCGGTAGCCTCCAACGTTCCAAGA
>Ga0209403_10000253_pt1 | contig 86752 bp, 63 predicted proteins | sample ArcticOcean_MG_C_8_FD_187440 | JGI IMG/M metagenome (GOLD analysis project Ga0209403, IMG submission 187440) | Marine microbial communities from western Arctic Ocean - ArcticOcean_MG_CB11_86 (SPAdes) (version 2) | ecosystem: Environmental > Aquatic > Marine > Oceanic | place: Arctic Ocean...
ATCTTGATTTGTGAACGGAATTTGGATACCCATCAATTTCATAATTTACACCATCCCGATTCGTCTCTTAATGTTTACATCAAGAAGGGTTCTCAACGAATACCCGGGATAAATCAGCGCCGTGATTTCACCATCGTGTTCCCATCTTCTGAAACGCGGTAGGAGGGTTGGCGGGGGCGCCAGACGAAGCCGCTCGCCACTCCGATGAAGAGACCTCCAAACACGAGGTTGAACCAACCGTTCGAGATGTAGTCTGTTGACGCATAGTGCCAAGCCCATGCGAATGACGGGATGATTCCGATCAGCAGCGCGACCAGCACCTCTCGAACAAGGATAGGGCGCTTATCCTCTTGTGGAATCATGGGGGGGTTATCCGCAGGCTCGGGGGCGCGTACCAGCCGCACCCTCAACGCATCTCGCTCCGTTGCATTCAACTGAGCTTCATGTCCCCACTCGGCCCCTAATTCCGTCCACTTGCGCTGCAACTTCAACTTGGCATGAAAAGAAGTTGAACGGGGGTGGCCGTCGCATCGTTGCCCCCAGTAACCCATTCTCGGGCGTTCATCAGCCAGCCCTTCCGATAGGTCCAGCAATGGGCTGATGGCGTTCTGTTCATCTGCCAATTCCCATTCTGCCTCCGAGGGTGGTCGTAATCCAGCCTCCTCAAACTCCTCTTTGGAAATGCCTGCCTCAGACAGTAGATTCTGGACGGAATAGGCTTCTGGAGTGATTTCGAACTCGTAGTCGATTCTGACTTCGTGCCGTGGCACCTGTTTGACCGGTGAGATCTGTAGACGGCCGTCATCGCTGCCGAGCCACACCGAGCCGGGATTGACCTTCACCCATCCCAACTTGTCGAGCCCGCTCATGTGCTCGCCACCCTATCCATTCACTTCAATCTGTGAGGCTATTCATCCCTTCCAAATCACCGGTTTGGATTGACCATTGCGAGGCGTAGACATTGTCGTTTCGGACCAGTTCATCGTGAGTTCCTCGCTCTACAATCACACCATCGACAAGTGCCAAAATCTCGTTCGCGTTTCGAATCGTGGCGAGCCGGTGAGCGACACCGATTGTGATTCGCTGACCGCCGCCGTTGCCGCTTCCGAACAACGACTGTTGAATCCGCTTCTCGGTCTCTGCGTCGAGCGCTGCGGAAGCCTCGTCCAAGATGAGCAGGTCAGGGTCCATCAGTAGCGCACGTGCCAGACTGATCCGTGCTCGCTGACCTCCGCTGAGCCGCACGCCGCGGTCGCCTACCATCGTCTTCATGCCATCCGGCAACTGAGCGACGAACTCCCATGCGCCCGCAGTCTCGAGAGCGTTTCGGACCCGCTCTTCGGAGGCCTCCCTCGCGTAGGCGACATTGTCATGGATGGTGCCGAAGAAGAGGAACGGCTCTTGCGAGACGAAACCGATTTTTTCACGGACAGATTCGATGGTGAAGTCGAAGATGTCCCTGCCATTGACCAACACCTTGCCCTGCTGCACCTCATAGAACCGCTCGATGAGTTTCAGGATGGTGCTCTTTCCAGCACCGGTGTGCCCCATGATTCCGAAGAACGCACCTGCGTCGACGGTGAACGAGACATCGTTCAGCACATTGGCCTCCGTGCCCGGATAGGCGAAGGTGACTCCGTCGAAGGCGATCGATGTAATCGGCTCCTCCAAATCCACCGCATCATGTGAGTCAACTATTGACGGTTCGAGGTCGATGAGTGCGAACACTCTACGCGCTGCTGCCTCTCCCCGCTGCAACTGGTTGAGAAGCATCCCCATGATGAACATCGGCATGGTCATCCGAGTTGAGATGAGAAGGAAGGTGACGAACTGCCCGACTGTGATTTCGCCGCTGTTCATCAACCAGCCACCAGCCGACACCAAGAGCCCGAAGGCGATTCCCGCAACGACATAGATTCCGGGGATGAAGCGGTTCCGGATTCCGGATGCTGAAATCGCCTGGTCGCGATACTCGCCGCTCTCCCCATCCACTCGAGAACCCTCGTAATCTGTAGCGTTGTAGGCTTGAACGACCGACATCCCGGAGAGAACATTCTCGAGGATAGCAACGATTCCGCCGGTGCTCTCTCGCTGCTTCTTGTAGCGCCGCTGGACCCTTGTGGAGAACCAGATGACCATTGGTACCACGAAGAGGAGGGGTGCGAACAAGATCAGCGCCAACTTTGGTGACATCCAAACCAAGATGATGAGTGCGGTGACGAAGGTGATGATGATTCGAATGATGCTAGTGCTGGAATCGGAAACGATGTCCTCCAACTGCGCCACATCGGCGGAGAGAACAGACATCAGATTTCCAGATTGCCGGGTCTCGAAGTAGGACGCCTCCATCTCCATCAGTTGGTGGGTTGCATCCATACGAATGTCGTGCTGAACCTTGTAGCCCATCGTCTGCCAGAGATATTCGCTTATCCCCTGCGTCACGGCCAGACAGGCGAACCCTGCGAAGATGATTAGCCCAAAACCAACCTCAGGGTTTGATGAGACTAGAGCCTCAATTCGAGAATCGGTGTAGACTCCGGAGGTGTAGAAGTCCGCAGCCATACCGATGGCGACGAATGGGATTAGGTCGAAAACGCGGGCCGTCGCATTTGTGAGAAAACCTCCGAGCGCCCGCTGCCAATAGCGTTTCATGTAGGGAATGACTCGCCAAATCTGACGCCCGAGAACCTGCTTCTCGTCGATGAGGTCAGACGAATTCTTAGCCAAACCGTCAATCGGCGCCGGCTTAGCATTAGGCCTCATGACCGCTGCCTCATGCCCTCCCTCTTTCAATCCTCGCGTTACTCAGTAATATTGGGACAGGTGGACGCACGAGAGAGATTGAAATCGATGTGAGTGCGCCCACCGGGATTTGAACCCGGGCGAAGAGGTTGGAAACCTCTGATGCTACCCCTACATCATGGACGCGGCACCCCGGCGACCTGCCTCACCCCCTTAACGGCGTTGATGGGAGGCTTGATGTTGAGAACCCTACGCACAATGACTATGAACGCGCGCAGGTGGCTTGGCTTCGTCCTCCTTTTCGTCTTCTTTCCGGTCAACTTTCCACTTTTGGAAACCTTGTTCATTCATCTATTTGGGCAGACACCGGGAGTGATTTTCATGTACGGGGCGTTCATTTTAGGGGCAGTTTTGTTGTTCTTCCCAACCAAAGAAGAGATGAAAGACAGGCTCAATTCGGTTGAAGAGGAGGAGTGAAAATGCGAACAAAATCAATTCCAACAATCGTTCTCAGCTTGCTTCTCATCGCATTCATCAGCCCACTCGCCTCTGCGGTTCAAGATGAGGTGCTACCACCAGAAATCGATTACGAGCCTCCCGTCCGCCAGATATCGCTATTCGCCTGGGGACAAGATTCGCTTCACGCCGAATTAATTGAACAAGAAACGACTTCAACTCACAACTTCCCGATAGGCGCAGTCTCATTCTCATCTCCTGGTCCCGCTCTCTACACAAAGGGCTTCATTCGAGACTCTCCACTCGGCAGCGAGGACTGGAACCTCTCACTCTGGGCGAGCGGAAACGGCGGTGTCAACATTGACTTGGAGATTTTCCTCGATGGTACTTCAATCGATGAGGTGAATAGTGGTAACATTGATCTTAATGAAGTCCCCCAGAAAGTAGATTTTACAGGCAGTAACCTACCAGAGAACATCAGCAAGGACCAGACAATAGGAATTCAATGGACGGTAAACAGTGGTGCAATTCCACTGATTGAACAGAGCGACTGCACAATCCACTGGGGCTCAGAGTCTACACCGACCAACCTCTCCATCTCGGCGGGGATGTACCAAATCGACGACCCCTACCTTGAGAGTGAGGGAACACCCTTCCGAGGCGAGCACGAAAACTACTCGCGAACGGAGGTCATTTGGGCAGTCCAAGTCAGGTGGGCACTGGGCGAGGAACAGTTGGACCAAGATACTCTGGTGCTACACGCAATCGATGGTTACGAAGAGCGAATCATCTCTCCGACTGAAGACGGGACGACAAGCGAAGGCGGAGTCTACCGCTTCGAGTTTGAGGAGTGGAACGATGGCGTGATTCTCACGGCGCATGTGATGTGGAACGACTCATCGGGCTATGTTGGAAAGACCGAGCAGGTGGTCATTCACATGGACGAGAAGGGGCCAAGCATTCTCTCGAGTGGCCTCAAGTCAACGCTGTTTTATCTCACAATACCAATCCTCATCGGAGTCGGTTTCTGGCTCATGGGACGCTTCCGGACCTTGGAAGAAAAGGCCAAGGAATTGGGCCACGGACCACGGAAAGAAGGGGACCTGAAGCGACTAATTATCGCCACCACCTTCCTAATCGCCGGCATCAACAACGCCCTCATCCTCTACTCGTTCCACACCCGTGAGTTGGGTGCTTCCGAAGATGTGGTCATCCTCCACCTCGCCCTGTTGGCCTTCGCGCTCGGCTCGTTCGGGCCTCTCTGGGGGGCCATCGCCGACAAGTGGGGGCATCGAAAACAGATGATGACCTTCGGGGTTGGTGGCGCTGCACTACTGATGCTGAGCTTCCCGTTCCTGCCACTTGAGGCCTACATCATCGCTTCGACCGTGCAAGTAGCGCTCTTCGCGACAGTGAGAGTCGGCGTGGCTGTGGGTACCGAGTGGTTCCCCGAACAGAAAGGGGAATTTCTTGGAGTCCTCTACGCATTTGCCTCATTTGCAGCTGCTGTCGGCTCAATGGTCTGCAGCCGATTATATGTCTGGTTGCTACCGATGGGGACGACATACGCGATGCTGGGAATCGTAGTAGTGTCAGTACCCGCACTCTTCTTCGGAGCCTGGATGGTGAACCGATTCGAAGGGGATGAGTTTTCGTGGCCTGTCTGGATGTTGAGGGCTGAGAAGAAACCTGAACCAGTGAAGGTGACCATGAATGAAAAGTTGGGTATGATACTCGGAATCTTCCGGTTCAAGAGCAAGTGGGCGCTGCTATGTCTCTTGGGAGTCCTCCTTGTGGCGATTCCACGCGGGGCGGTTGTATTGACCGCACTCCGTTATCTCGAGGTTGTTGGGTTCGATGTCGACTTCACCGGATTGTTGGAGGCGTGGGCGGTCATCGCCGTTCTAGTTCTATACGCAGTCATTGGCAAAGTCTGTGACGACCGTGGCCCTCAGACTGTTCTGCTCTGGTCTGCTGCTGCCTACGGCACACTCTGGTCCATCTTCTCGATTGGACTTCCTCCGATGCTTGCGGTTCTCATCTTCGTGGTGCCAATCTACCCTATGTTGCTCGTCTCAAACGACGCTTTGATGGCGAAGTTCACCACTGAGGAAGAGCGTAATCGAGGGATTGGAATGGCGAGCATGGTGGCATTCATCGGACAGTCCATCGGCATTCTTGCGGGTTTCTTCGTGCTAGGATATCTCATCACCGGAGGCCAGACGGACATCGTCGCATACGAGATGTTCTACCGAGCCAACGTGCCGCTCTGGATTCTGGCAATCGCCTTCACCTACATGCTCGCAAAGCGCATCGATGCGAGCGAGGAGCCGCTCGAGGCAGAACTCTCCGAATAATTTCTTCACAGCACTCCGACCATAGGGTGCGGTATGGTCAAGGAATTCTGTTCAATCGATTGGAACTCACTTCTTCTCGGCGATTGCCAGTGAGGTAAGTCTGCCGTTCAGTATAGATTTCCAGCGGTGAAGTTCGTACATCTGATTTGCATCCGAGCCAGCCACCTCGACGAAATCTCGACCATCGACTGCGAAGGATTGTGGCGCCAATCCCATTCCTAAACCAGCCGCCTTTTGGACGGCCTCCTTGGCTACCCAAACATCTGTGGTTCGTTCGGAGGCAATTGCTTCATCAACATCGTAAAGTGAATCCAATTCTTGACGCTCCTCACCTGAAGCCATCAGATAGAGGAGATTTCTAGGCCGAGTCATTACCGGCTCAAGGTCGAGGCCGATATCTGCACCTTCGGGCCCGATGACAACCGCCGCTACACCGCCGCTGTGGGTGATAGAGAGTGAAGGAGGGTCTGGACCGACGAGTCTGGGGCGGCGGTATTCGTCCCGTTCGATTCTGTACATCGTTGGGTCTCGGCTAGTCGAGATGAGTAGGTGTTCAACCAGCCAGCGAGCGGCAGCATGCTCCTCGGCACGCTTCGCCATCGCGAACTTTGACGCCTCGACAGGGTCGACGAAGCGGAGATTGGTGACATCGGGAACAGGGTCGGTTGGAGAGGTGAGCCGCACTCGAATCCACGCCGCTACCGAACCATCAGGCACAGCCCGGGGTAAGTCGAGAAGAATCGGGTTTCCATCAGGTTTCCACATGGTAATTCCTCAATTGGTAAATTAATTTTTCAATTGCGATTCAATACGAACCAATTGCTCTCTTCTATCGGAGCCATCCCCTTTAATCGAAGGCCATTCAAAGCGATTACCGGCCTACCTGAACCATCGATTACGATGCAGTCGTGGACTGTGATTCCGCCATCTTCTGCACCGCGCCTAACCGACCGCATTCGCAGATTATCCTCGCCGCTTGGGAGACGAATCAATTCAACCTGCTCAATCCCGACCGGGAGTGATTGAAGACGGTCAACTTCCATCGCTACCATTCCGGCATTTTGAAAGCACGCTTCAATCAACATCGGCATCGACTCTAGTTCAACCGGTTCTCCATCGAACTGCTCAGGATTCGGCAACTGATGCCGCATCAGTGCAATCCCATCCGCACCGAAGGAGTCATCCATCCGACACCCGCGCAAGATACCGCCGTGAGATTGGAAGCGAGGTCCATGGAAGAATCGGCTGTAGATGAATGAAGGTTGGTACGAAATATCTGCGCTTGACGGTGCGCCAATCGATGGTAGTCGACGCAATCCGCGGTCCGCACCTTGCTTGAGAAGGCGGACAATCCCCTGGTGGTGAAGCCTCGGCTCACCGAACACCTCTCCGGACTTGTTGACTAAATTAGACTCTAGAGAACATTTGACCCAAATGCTGGAGTCATCCTGCCTATCGAATTCGGCTCGTACTCTAACCTTCTGCTCATCACCCATTAATTTGACAGGCAGACCAAACTCGACCTTCTCAAACCCGATGACCGAACATGGTGGCCAGAGAAGTTGTGCCGCTTCGGCGAACATCTCCATCGCCATCACACCTGGATGATATGGCACATTGTCGATTGCGTGGTCCTCTAGGAAAGGGAATCTGTCAACATCGAGCGTGCACTCGTAACTCAACTCTTCATACGGTTCATGACTGGTGATACGGTCAACGAATGGGAATCTGTTGGGCTCCTCTATCAACAGCGCAACATCCGCTGACAATCGCTGGGGCGGGTCCCGCGAAGACTCCTCTTCATCCAATACCCCAAGAGCACCGGCAATCACAACCCGTCGCTTACCGCCACGCATCACCTCGTCGACGAACAACTCGACGCCAAGGTCGACGGGAACCGTTTCGATACCCGCCTGCTCAAACACACCCTCGATTGAACCCCGAGTTGCCATGCCGACATCGCGCCATCCAGTCCACGCTAGAGCGACCGCTCTCTGCCGGCCGGGTGTGTGGGCGATTCTCGCCATCTCAGCGTCGAGAATAGAGTTGGCAGCTGCATAGTCCACCTGGCCCGCATTACCGAAGCGACCGGCAATGGAGGTGAAGGCGCAACAGAATCGGAGGTCTGAGCCGTGGTCATTAGCCGCATTTACCATCGCCTGCCAGCCATCCACCTTGACCGAGAACACATTTTCGAAAGTTTGCCACTCTTTGTCGGCGACCAGTTTCGAGTCTTCGATTCCAGCGCCGTGAACAATCCCTGTTATCGGCCCACGCTTCTTTTTGAGTTTCTTCAAAACCCTGCGAATCTGCTTGCCACGCGTTACATCGCACTGATGATATGAGGCAGTATTTCCAGTAGAATTGATGATTGCAATCGTCTGATGGACATCGATTGAACGGCGCATTCGACCCCACTCGCTCTCCCATTCAACGATGGTCACCTTGCCAGAATCACTCTGTTTCTGCATCTCAACGCGAAGGTCCACTTTCCGTTCTTTCAACTCGGCCTCACTCGCGCCGGCGAACTTGACTAACGGGTCCTCCAATTTTGTCCTCCCGAGCAGGGCGAAATGAGCACCCACATCGCGGTTGGCAATGGCCAGCCCCATAATGCACGAAGCAGTTACTCCCGAACCACCTCCAGAGACGAGATAGACATCGTCGGAAGCGAGCGGTTGACGCTCGCCATCAAGAGATTCATCGTAAATGCATAGAGTCCATCGCCGACCATCCGAATCTAGACCGACCTCCTTTGGTCCGGGCTGTTCAATTTCTGAGAGGATGGCATCTGCGAGCAGTTCTGGTTCTGCGAGCAGTTCTGGTGCTACATCTAGGGCGCGTGAACGCAAATGAGGTTGTTCGCGGCTGTATGACTTGACGATTCCGTGAGCGCCAGCACCTAGTGGGTTGAATCGGTGTCCACCTGTTCCGTGCCTGCCATCGAGAGCAGAGACGGAACAAACCAATCCAGATTCGCGAGCCGCCAACATAGAATCGACCGCTCGCAAGACACCGAATAGACCGTGGCAGACCATCTGGGTCTGCTGTTGGCTGGTGACTTCAGCCCATGCCATACCAGCAAGAGTGCAAGGTGCGACATGGATGATGCCTGAAATGTCGAACTGAGCGAGCCGTTCCTCAAGTTGTGAAAGATGGTCCTCATTTCCCGGGTCCATACGAATGATGTCGACTCCATCCTTGTTCTCGACCTTCACTTTGGTGACTACACTCGGGTCAAGCATCAGTCGAACCGCATCTATTCCCGCTTCCTCCAACCGACTACAAATCGCCTCGGCAACGCCCCAAGAATCGTCGGTCACAATGACATGCGATCCCGCCAAGCCCAGCGGATGTCTTGGTCCGCTTTCCGCCTCTTCGACCTCAACCTGCCAGCGGCGGACGGTCGAAACTTCTGGCTCAGATGGAGCAACTATTGGTTCAGAATTGGAATTTGAATTGTCATCGGAATTGGAGTTTGCATCGGCATCGCCATCGGAATTGTCATCGGAAGTAGGCTCGGGGCCCGGCGTAGGAAGGGTGTCTGCACTGTTTGAGGAACCGCCCATCGAGTGGACATAAGCAATCATGTGGCTCAGCGTCGGGTAGTCACGGAGTTGGAACGAATCGTCTACCGGAAGCCCGAAAGTCTCTCGGCAGTCGGCCATAATCTCCGCCTGTTTGACTGTGTCAATTCCCAGTTCACCCTCCAAATCTTGGTCCAATTCAAGGAAATCTTCGGGGTAACCCGTGTGTCTGACGACGATTGCGATGACTCCTGATTCCACATCGGGGCTCGATGCAGTTTGGGAATTCGCGACCACTAGGGCTGCTTCCCCGCCACCATTCGACTCCAAGTCTGGGGCCTCCTGCCTCGCGAGCGCGGGTGTTAGCTTATCGAGTGAGGCGGCAGATGCAACTGCAACACCAGCAGCAACCACACCGCCGCTCATCGATTGAATGTAGGAAATCATGTGATTGAGAGTCGGATGGTCCCGAAGTTGGAACGAATCGTCGACTGGCAGACTGAAATTCTCCCGCAAGTCAGCCATGATTTCGGCTTGTTTCACCGTATCAATTCCCAACTCACCCTCCAAGTCCTGATCGAGTTCGATGAAGTCGATCGGGTAGCCAGTGTGCTTTGCGACCGTCTCAATTACAGCCGCTGACAACTCATCATCGCCGACTGGTTGTTCCGAAGTTCCAGGTGTTGGAGCTGGCTCGGGCGATGGTGAACTGGATGGTTTGGGCGATGGTGAACTGGTTGGCTCGGGCTTGGGATTGGGTGAAGGTGTTGGCGTCTGGTCGGCAGCCGGATTGGCTTCCAACTTAGGCGCAGTGGCCGGCCTTGAGGTAGGTTCTGTGACCTTCCATTCGTCACCGACTACACCACCTATCAGCGAGTCATCGGGTGAGATGTAAGCGACCAACTTTCGTTCGAGAAGTCGGAGTTCCGTGCTGTCCCCAACCTGAGCATTGGTCCAACTCTCGACTCGGTCACGGTGGATTCTGTCGAGACCCGTTGCGATTTTCCGGAAGAATGTCAATGCCATCTGACTCCCAAATCCTGCGGCGTGACGGAGCACATAGTCGAACTCGTATTCACCACCCTTCGACAAACGAAGATTTCCAAGTTCGGGGTCTGGCTCCTTGAAGTTTGCAATTGGTGGAAGCCTTCCGATTGCAAGCCCGTGAAGTGCTGTCGCATCTTCGATTCCGACCCCCATTGGATGGCCAGTGAATCCCTTCGTGTTTGAAATAATAATTTCGTCAGCGGAGTCGCCAAACGCCGTACGTAGCGCCTGTATCTCGGCCGATGCTGAGCCACCTCTAGCCGGAGTGTAGGGCTCATGTGACATGAAGGTCAACAGTGGCGCGACCTCGTGACGGTCAAGCCCCCACTCACTCTCCATCCTGCCGACAAACTGGTCAAGAGAGTCCGCAACATGCTCTACATCGAGACGGGTTGGGTGGTAAGCGGAGTTTCCGAGATGAGCACCGAGCAGTTCCGCGTAGGGAATCACACCTCGCTCAGAAGCGTGCGATGCTCTTTCGATTACAAACGCCGCTCCACCCATGCCGAGCAACATTCCGTTGCGTCGCGCATCGAATGGAACTGCAACTTCTTCGATGACATTCCCCATCGAATGTGCTCCTGCAGCAGCAAACCCGGCGCCAATCCATTCCATCAAGTCGTCACCGGTTGAATCGTCGCCTGAAATCACAATCACTCGGTCACATCGACCGGTCGAAATCCAATCTTCGGCGATTGCGAATGCAGCAGGTGTTGAGGCGCAAGCGTTGTTGATTGCTGCGTTTGGGCCTCTCGCCCCAATCCATTGAGCGAACTGGGCGTGACCCATCGTCAGAATTTGGAGTAGGAATTTTCTGTCGAAAGTACCATCTTCATCAGCACCATTGTTGAGAGCGTGGCGCATTGCCATTCCTATGCCCGGGAAGACCGAACTGAAGACGACTCCAGTCCTGTCTCGGATAGTGTCGGGAAGATGCCAAGCGCGGACCAACCGTTTGCCTTTACTGCTTGTCTGTTCGACCGCGACGAGGGGAAGCCCGGCGTCTTTTAGGGCCTCAAGACCGGCGGCGAAGGAGAGTGTGGTGGAAGCGTCCATCGCGGCGACAATCTTCGCATCAATGCCGTACTGCTCTGCAAGGTCGAAGTAACCTCCAACGCCTGCCAACTGTGGAATCAAGTCGAAAGAATCGCACGGAACAAACTCAGCGCCGCCATCAGGCTTCTTCACGATTCGAACCAGATTCTTGTCCAATAATCGCTGCTTTACCTCTTGTGGAAGTTCAGAAATGAAGTTCTCACCGTTGACGATTCGCTCAAGCGCGTCGGGTGCGAAAACCTCGTCCATTCCGGGTAATCCGAGGCTGATTCCGGTGACGACATACGGGTTGGCGCGGCGGGCAGCCATCGGGTCTTGTTGGCCACTTGTACCTAGCTGCGCTGCCGAGTTTGCTGTGGAAACCACCTGCCGCTTCACCTGAATTGTGAATCCTTCCGGGGGTGCGGAAACCCACTCCACCAATGCCGGTAGCGTCCCGAGTGTGGCCGCATCAATCGGTCCGTTCACTGTCGCTTCCGATGAAATCCGAGAGAGTAGTGTGGTTAACGAATCGCCACTGACTCCTAGCGAAGCCAATTCCAATTCGCCTCTCACCAGTCTTTCAGGGTAGCCGCATACTGCAGAAATGCAAGATGCGAGATATCCCTCGATATCTGCCACCTCCTCGACGATTTGGTGAGAGGTGGCTGATGGTGACCCTGGTGCAGACATTCCCGATGACGCAGGGAGTGAGTTAGAGGAGGCGGCATTGACACCACCTGACGGAAGAGGCCGAGCGCGAACCCGCAACTCCTCCCAATCGGAACTTGAAATCGACGGCTCGAGTGGAAGTAAGGTCCCACCTTGGCTGTGACCTCCCGCGCCAACTCGGCTACCGCCTCCGCCCCGACCACCTCTCCAAACCTCCAACGGTCCAGCTCGGAATCCTTCGGTGAGAGTTGTGGAATCATACGCTGGGATTTCAGCCACTCGCCCAGCCAGCGCACAAACTGCGAGTGCCCCATGGAAAGAAGCGACTCCACCCTGTTTAGGGTGGTTCGTGTTGGTGACTACTTTTGGAGAATCGGCGAGAATTTGGTCGGCGAAGATAGCGAGCGCTCGCTTCGGACCAACCTCAACAAAGAGCCGACCACCTGCGTCATACATCGTCTTGATTTGCTCAGTCCACTCGACAGCTGACGACATCTGTGGAGCGAGTTGCGCCAAGATTGCATCGTGGGTTGTTTGGCCCGCATGGAGGGAAGTCGGGTAGAATTTACCGTCATAGTTGGCGGTGATTGGGATCTTTGGAAGTGAGAGTTCTAGACCCTCGAGGAATCGGCGAAGAGGCTCGTTTGCAGGCGCCACTATACGGGAGTGAAACGCATGACTGGTCTGCAAGACAACACATTGGATGCCGAGTTCTGCGAACCGTCTAATCGCCTCCTGCATCGGTGCGGTTTCACCAGCAATCACAGTCATTGACGGGCAGTTTTTGTTGGCTGCAATCACATAACCGTCGACCGATTCGATGACCCCTATTACCGCCTCAAATGGTGCGGTTACACTCGCCATCAACCCTTGGTCGGGAACATCGACGCTACCCATTTCTGTGCCGCGGGCCGCTGCTGCGCGTAGTGCGTCATGGAACTTCAAAATGCCAGAAACACTCAACGCTGCATACTCGCCAAGGCTGTGTCCAGCCACCATGTCGGCGTGGATTCCGTGTGAGGCGAGAAGACGGTGAATTGCCAAATCCGCAGTCAACATCGCCGGCTGTGTGTATTCGGTCTGCTTCAGTTTCTCTTCCGCTTGCCGCCCCTCTTCTTCGGTGAGATTTTCCCTGAGAACGAAGTCTGAAAGTTTCTCACCCTCAAGAATTTCGACCATTGTGCGGTCTGCCTCGCGCCAAGTTTCTCCAACAACTTCGTACCTCTTTGAAAGGTCACAGGTCATCCCGACATACTGGCTTCCCTGCCCGGGAAACATTTGGACCAGTGCTGCATTTTCAGGCAGTGGCCGCTGGTCGGTGATGAATACCATCTGCTTGGAGAGGAAATCCCATCGACTTCTGTCGCCGAGATTTGAGAGAAGTAGGTCGAGGCGCTTTTCGAGTTGCGCCCATGAGGAGGCGACGACCGCGCACCTCACTCCGACTGGTGAGTAATCGCTTGAAAGCGCATTGAGTGCTGCTGAAAGGCGTCGACCTTCTGGATTGTCATCGAAGGTCGGCCCTGCAGGAGCGAAGAGGGCCGCTTTAGAGAGGGCGATTTCACCTTCAAGTGCTTCTAGGTCATTCGCATTGAGGAGCAGAATTCCACCCTCAACCGACTTCAACTCCTCCCAAGTGAGGGAAGGCTCGGCGGAAGGGTCGAGTACGCTCGCGCAACTCGGGGGAGAACCTTCTCCGCTCGATTCTTCAGAGTTCCAACTGTTGGCGAGTGCCAGGTGATATTCGGGGTCATACTGCTCAATCGTACAGTGAAAGTTTGTACCTCCAAATCCGAAGGCGGATATTCCCGCCCTCCTTGGAAGACCTGATGGTGGAGATGGCCATTCTGCCGCGATTGTTGGAACATAGAAGGGAATCTCGCCCCACTCAACCGAGGTGTTCGGCTGCTCAAATCCTGCTGACGGAGGAAGTGTCCTGTGGTGGAGTGCGAGGCTCGCCTTCAGCAGACCTGCCATTCCTGCCGCCGCCTTCAAGTGGCCGATTTGGCTCTTGATTGACCCGACTGCGACCCTGTCGCCGGCACCTGCTGATGAAAAGACTCCACTCAGAGTATCCAACTCAGTCGCATCACCGACTTTCGTGCTGGTACCGTGAGCCTCAATCAACTCAATACTCTCAGCGCTGTATCCAGCCTGTTGTAGTGCCCGCATTACTGCTTGCTTCTGTCCTCTCGTGCTAGGTGCAGTGATTCCTTTTCCGCGACCGTCGCTTGAAGCACCAATCCCGCGGATAACAGAGTAAATCGAATCGCCGTCTGCGATTGCGTCGTCCAACCGCTTGAGGACTACACAACCTGCGCCCTCGCCCATGACAAAACCGTTTGCCCGGGCATCAAATGGACGGGAATGGGTCGGTGAAAGCGCTCCAATCGCGCTGAACTTTGCGTAGGTCGCAGGGTCCATCGTTCGGTCACTCGCCCCGGCAAGCATGACATCGACCTGTCCAGTCTGTAGGAGTCGACAGGCGGTGACAAGCGCCGCAAAGGTGCTGGCACACGCTGCATCAGCGGTGAAATTCGGCCCCTGCAAATCTAGCAGATTTGAGACTCGCCCGGCGACGACATTCGCCAACTCGCCGGGCATCGTATCTTCATCGACCCGAGGTGTTCCTTCGACGACCGCCTCCTTGAATGAATCAACTCTGTCGGCAGGCATTCCCGATTCGACCGCCTTGCGAGCCAATTGGTCAGCAAAGATTCGGTGATTCGAATACTCCCGCTGCTCACCACCCAAAGCGTTCGCGAAAACCACGCCCGTTCTCTCATTCGGCAATTCCGCGCGCGCTCCCTCTCCGAGGTATCCGGCGTGCTCAAGTGCCGCAGCAGCCACTTCGACCGCCCAAAGTTGGCTGTCATCGATTTGACTCAAACTACCGGGTGGCTGCCTCCAGCGACGCCAATCAAATTCGAATCCCTCAACAAAAGCGCCAATCCGAGAATAGGTCTTGCCTTCAGGTGCTGAGCCCGGCTCGCCAGCGACATAGAAGTCGCCGGCATTCCAACGCTCAGCAGGCACATCCTTGATTGAAACATGCGCTGAAAGCACATTCTGCCAAAATGAGTCGAGGTCTGGAGCGTCTGGCAAAAGCGCAGACATACCGACAATCGCTATCGGCTCAAAAGGCTCCTGCGGAGCCTCATTCAATTCCTCAACCATCGATTACCACCTCAATCAGAAATGCTCTCAGGCACCATGATGCTAGAATATCCCGCATCCACATGAATCACTTGCCCAGTAACGCCAGAGGACAGAGGTGACGCCAGCCAAGCGGCGCAACCAGCAACATCACCTTGATTCACATTCCGTCGCAGCGGCGAGTTCCTCTCTACATGGTCTAAGATGTCACCAAAGCCGGGAATACCGGAGGCGGCGAGTGTCCGTATGGGGCCAGAGGAGATGGCGTTGATGCGGTGCCCTTCAGGACCCAAATGGTTAGCCAGTTCGCGCGTCCAAGCCTCGAGAGCAGCCTTCGCGATACTCATGATTCCGTAGTTCGGTACCCAGCGAGTCGAAGCGGCGTAGGTCAGTGTGATTGTTGACGAGTTTTCTGCAAGATGCGGCAAAGCGTGCCTCATCAGTCGCTGTAGCGAATGTGCACTGACTGTCATCGCGGTGTTAATTGGGTCGTTGTCGACAAACAGCACCGGTCGGTCAAAGCACTCTTGTGGTGCAAAGCCGATTGCGTGGATGACGATATCCGCCTTCGCTCCGGGAGATTCCGCCTGCCATTCGGTGAAAAATTCGGCCGTCAACTCATCAGAACCGACATCGATTGGATAGAATGCCTCAATCTCCGGCAACTTGTCTTTCAACTGAAAAACGCGGCTCATGAATCGCTTTTGAAATCCTAAAATCAGCTTGCAACCCGACGCCGCCAACTGTTCGCAGATGGCCCACGCGATGCTCTCTTCGCTCGCCACTCCAAAGACGAGTGCAGTTTTTCCTTCAAGTTCCAACATTAAACCACCTGTGGCTCCTAACAGCGCGGCCCCCGCTCGGGTGCCTTCAAGACCTTTCCCTTCTCGACATCGAAAAAGGCCACTCCGCGTCCCCTAAAGGGGACGCCGCTGAAGGCGATTCGACGGTTTTCTATCTCCAAAATCGCCTGTATCTAGTTGCATAAACAGACTAAATCCTTCTTGAAATCAAACTAACAAGGCAAGGAATGAAATTATTGTCGTACTCAATCAATCAATTTTCACGGCCGCCACTACCCATCAATCTTCACGGCCGCCGCTACCCGCTACCCACTACCCGCTGCTCAGGCAGCCGGCCCATAGAGCGCGTTCGGAAGGTCGCGGTGGACTGTTTCCAAAACGGATTCGACATCTATCCCGAGACCGAGCAGTGCAGGCACCAAAGCCTGAGTTCTTTTCGGCACGGTTTTCGGCCCCAAAACCGCCCCGGGACGGCTCATGTCATCCATGTAGTCAGTCTCCATGAGGAAGCCCCCTTCATTGCCCCAGATGGACTGGGCGATGTCTCGAATCGAGCCTTTTCCGACGATTACGGAGGGTGTTAGCCCATGGGTGAAATCACTGCTCACATCCGCCTGCGCGTGGTGATGAATAGCCATCTCTCGTGGCATCCGAGCGCGGTCACAGATTCTGGAAATTTCGGTATAAGTCTGCTCGCCGTTCGCATCGAGGTGAAGTTGTGCTGGTACCTCGGCTTTCGCACACATCGAAAGAATCTCCTCCAACAGTGCATCCGCCTGCCCCATCACCTCGCCCCCGACTTCCCAATGTGGGCGGCCAACCTCTCCGACTCCGACCGCTTCTTTTTCGGCGCAGAAGTCGAGCGCGAGTTGGACTGCGCCGAGGTGCAAATCGTTTGCGTCCTCCATTCCGAGCGGCTCAATCTGATGCGCCCAAGCGGCTGGATGTGGGCCGAGGATTACCCGCACCGAGAGGTCGGTTTCCTTGCGTACCGCTGCGGCCATTTCGAGGGTGTTTTCGTAGGCTGATTTGATGCCGGCTTCATCGGTTGGGAGATTATCGAAATTTGGCTTGTGAACCAAAATCAAATCGGTGCCTCCAGCCCGCTGGAAATCGAGCGCAGCATCGAGGTATCGACCATCCATATCCAAGTGGAAATGGTTGTCCACGATTGGACCGGTCCAGTGGCCATCGACCAAACTCATGAGTGGTCCTCCAATTGTTGGAGAATCGGATTGTGGCCGCTCATCGGAGCACCTCAATCGTCATCATCGGATTCATCGTCGCCACCAGCCAAAGCGCCTTCATCATCGTCATCTTCATCGATGTCGAGCGGCTCCTCAGCCACAGATTCGCTGGCCGATTCGGGCGCCGATTCGGGCTCCTCGTTTTCAGACGCATCAGCATCCTCATCTGGCTCGTCGCCGTCCCGTACGAGAACTTGAACAAACAAATTCTGGCTTTCAAATCGCGACCCCCAATGGCTTGCTGCCATCTTGACAAGATTCAGTGAACGGGCGCCCAGTGCGACCCCCCTACCATTTGAGAAGAAGAGTAGGTCCATGCCATGGTTTCCATCATTAATTCGGAGGCATTCGAGGCGCTCATCGAGTTCTGCCTCGGGGAAAAATTCGGGGACATTGTCGGTGCGTAGTGGTTGACCGTAGTCGAACGATGCGACCATAGGGCCTTTTTCTGCGGTGAGTCCTTCATCGGCCCTGCCCAATCTGAGCAACATTTCTCGGGCCGCCGCCCGCGATATCTCGTTACGGTTAGTTCCGTGAACAATCAGTCGGCCATCTTCGTCAACGAGCAGAGTCGCCCTTGGACTCTTGAGAGCGAGAATCACGACCTTACCATTCTTCTTGCCACCAAGTTGCTCAACAACTTCGTCGTGACCGAATGGTTCTGGCGCAGTATACCGAACCAACTGGTTCTCAACGCGTACAGCAACCGCACCTCTCCTCGCCATTAACTCAACTCCACACCGACCGGTGCACTTTCCTCTATGTCGGGATTGGTCTTGAGCGTTGCGAGTATGTCATCGAGCCAATCTTGGATTACTGGAACGATGAGAACCGGATTATCATTGGATTCCCTCGCGTGCGCTAGCGCTCCTCTCAGCCGGCCGCAGAGGCGCTCGTCTCGTCGCGCTCGCAACTCTTCTGTTGAATGAAATTCACAACGCCGCCACCAAGCCGCTGCTACCCCAGCGCATATTGCCAATTCCTCTGGATGCTTCACACCAACTGGCTCGCTGACCGTCGGTTGAACACGCTTCCACTCTTTGGCAAATCTTCGCCTTGCGAACAACATCCCGGCAATGCGAGGGAGGCGCGAAGCCTCCTCTGCACAGTCCTCAAGGTAGGACAGCCACTCTTCGTCATCGACTCCTGGCTCGACGAAATACGCAGGGATTTTTCCCTTACTCGCCACATTGGCAAGCCGGTGTGGTTCTGGGTCTGGAAATCTTGGTGCTTGGACTCCTTCAACGAATTGCATTCGAACCAACATTCGAGAGAGGTCACCGCCGCCCTCAATGGCGAGTGCTGCCGCCGAGGCATTGCTGGCTTTCTCCATCCGTTCCTCATCGCTCCAAGAGTCCCGCTCCTCTTCATGCAGGAGAAAAGCGACGCCATCCCAATCGTCACGCGGGCGCAACTTCCTCGGGAGGACGGCAGCGGGAATGTACGGGAAGAGTCGGAGCACCCCGCCATCAGGGTCGGCCCAATCTTTCGCCTTCCAATTCCAAGCCATCTCGCCACCTCAGTAGAGGACAGAGTCATCCTTGGCAAGGTCTCGGGTGATGTTCTTCTGGTGGCTCTCAAGAGTGCCGCCGCCAATCTCCAGCAACTTCGCATCTCGCCACAACCTCTCGACGACATATTCGCCGACATAGCCGTAGCCACCCATCACCTGCATCGCTCTGTCGGCGATGTTCTTTGCCATAGTGGCAGAGACTAACTTGATTCCATCCGAGTCGAGCCGTTGCCCGCTAGATTCGACATCCATCTTGCGGGCAACATCGTACAGATAGGCGTGCATCGCACGCCACTCTGCAAACGATTCACCGATGTGACGCTGAATCTGCCCGAAATCTCGAATCTGCCTGCCGAAAGCCTCACGCTCAGTAGCATAGCGATTCATTTCGACCACGCAGCGTCGAGCAATACCGACGCTTTGAGCGCCCAATGTAAGCCGTTCAAGCTCAAGATTCCGCATCATATGAATGATGGATTCACCTGGCTTACCGACCAAGGCATCGGCAGGAACTTGGCAGTTGTCGTAGACCAGTTCAGCGGTGTTTGAGGCGCGCATTCCCGTCTTGTCGCCGATTTTCTGTCCGACTGAGAATCCCGGGTGGTGTTTCTCTACCAAGAAGGTGGAAATTTGTGCTCGCCCCTTCGCATCGACGCCGGTTTTTGCGTATGTCCAAACGACATCACAAGGAGTTCCCTCTTGATCTATACAGCCGTTTGTAATCCACATTTTTCGGCCATTAAGAAGCCAACTTCCATCCTCTTGTAAGTCCGCAGTAGTGCTCATTCCAAGCACATCCGTACCCACATCGGGCTCAGACATCGCCATCGCACCGACCCACTCACCAGAGCAGACCTTCGGGAGAATTCTTGACTTCTGTTCCTCAGAACCGTTGCGTGACAAATTGTTGACGAAAAGCATGCTGTGCGCCAAATAAGCGAGACAAAAACCGGGGTCCGAATAGGAAATCTCCTCATTCACCAAAGCCGCTGCAAGGGCGTCCATGCCAGCCCCGCCGTACTCCACTGGTGCGGTGATGCCGAGCAAACCCATGTCGCCCATCTGACGAAACAAATCGAGGTTGAACTTCTCTTCCCTGTCGTGCTCCAACGCTTGGGGTTCTACCTCCGCGGCGACCCAATCCCTGACCATCTCTCGGAGCATCGAGTGCTCCTCGGTTGGGTTGGCTGAGTCCAGCGTTTTCCAGTCGGACATAGATTAACCTCCGCGTGGCAGCCTTTCACAATGACGGTGTTCACTTGTTCCCTTTCACCCAATCTTGTAATTGTGGGATTGTCCAGCCTTGGTCGAAGTAGCCCTGTATGGTCTCGTCGTCCCAATGCGGGAAGAGCCGCTTTGCGCGGTCCATCTTCGATTCTCCGCCACCGGGTGGTCCACCGCTTCCGGGTGGTCCTCCGCCGCCATAGCCGGGAGGTGTGCTTCCGGTAGATGCGTATCCGCCAGTCTCTTTTCCAGCAGCCCGCGGTTGTGCACCTGTTCGGGGTAACGCTTCAAGAGCCTCGCCTGCTGGTAGATAGTCTTCATCTTGGATGAAGAACTGGTCTTCATCGTCATCCTCCTTGCCTCGGCCGAGCAGCATGAGTGCTGCTACTGCAACCGCTACGATGACAACGATGGCGATTGAGATTGAGGCGTATAGCATCAGATTGCTCTCGCTCTTCTCCCCAGTCCCAGCCGCTCGGATATGGAACGGTTCGGTCTCACCGAGCAGATTTCCATCCGCATCGTGAATCATGATCTGTACACCGGTGACAGCCGATGGGAATGCTTCGATTGGCACCCGGCAAAGGTCCTTCATGTTAGGACTCCAAACCTTCTCGCAGGTGTGGTTCACATTGCTGGTCTGTCGTCCATCAATGATGGTGAAGAGTTGCAATTGTGGTGTACCTGCTTCAGTCCCAGTATTGGTCACAGTGATGATCAACTCGAAGCCTTTTGTCGCCTCTGGTTGTGAAGGCGAAATTACCACCGAATCGACTCGGTATTCTGCTTCTTGATACTTGAGTGCGTATTCTCCGCCCTGCACCGCCGAGCCGAATTGTCCCCCCAATGAGACGCCGTTTCCTGCAGTGTCTTTTCCGGTCACCCAAAACATCAGGTTCACCCCTTCCAAGTCCGAGGGCAATGAGTGGTCGGGCCACAAATCGATACAACTACCCGAAGCACGGTTAGGTGATGCTCCGATGTCCACATCGAGTTCAGCGCTCTGCCAAGGGTCGGGATAAGTTGACTTGTACTCACTCCAATTCATATTGTTCTTGTAGAACATCCAGTTGACTTCCATCGAAGATGGCTCCAACTTTTGGCGCTCCTCAACTGCGAAATTCAAGTTAACACAGTGCGCTGAAGAAGAGGGGAGTATTGCTATGAAATCATCTCCGGTGGCACCCGATTGTAGATTCCAAGAGTCCCAAACCACCTGTGGTGGTTCATTGTCAACCTTCACGAAGAAAGTCCGGTCATCTTGTATCGTAGAATCTGTCGCACCTGCAGGCATAACCACATCGCAGCCATTCACACATAGATACCAAACATAGCGGTATTCGTTGGTTGAAAGGGCAGCTGGAATTATCAGGTCAAATGTCCCATTCTCAAATTCATACTCAAATGTATCCTCGGAAGCGGCGACATAGCCGCTTCCCGGCAGGTCTGACTCTCCACCCGGATAGAGTGGAGTTCGAGTCAGCACGAGAGTCATGGTGATTTCAGGCTTGACATCGATGCCCGCTAGAAGAGCATCCTTGAAGCGATATTCACCTTGAAGTCTCAAGAGGTCGCCCGGGCGCACGAAGCCACCGTCTAGGGCACCAACAGAGGAGGTGATGTATCCGGAAGTGTCGGAGATTTCTAGCGTCTGTCTGTCGAACATTACTCCGCTGGAGTAAGCCCAATTCTGCTTGTAGCGACTGCTTGAAAGACGCGCTTCATCATTTTCAGGGTCCAAATCCTTCATGTAAACTTCAGGATTGACAACACCTTGAACAGTTGTAAGACTCCACCTGAGTCTAATCGGCAGGTCGAGAAGGAACTCAACTTCGAATGGGTCGATTAGAGCATTCCCGTTAAGTCGGGTTAGCCTCGGACCAACTCCATCTTCTTCGAGGTCAAGAAGGTCTACCCAAGCGCTGTCTGTCCAAGCGGTACCATTTCGTGGACCGTAGAAAATAACCATGTCATCAGCGATGATTGGGTTCATATCGATCTTGATGTATTCGACATCTCGCCAGCCATTCTCGTCCTTGCCATCAACGAGTAGATGGTAGACATTTCCTGCATACATCGACTTGTTGAATTCAGTCAATGGATTTCCGAAGGCGTCGTTGATGTGGAAAGAATAGACGCCTGGTGCTCTCGATTCTTTGCCGATGTAGGTGATTAGGTCATTGATGAAGCCGGGCGCTCCACCGCCGATTGGGTTACCTGATTGGTCAGTCCCACTGACGAACAGACTTGTGCGAGGTGCAGGGTCTCCATCTGGAATGGTAATTCCCTGTTGCCGGTCATCTATGCAATCGTTTGTCGGTGGGCAAGCGTTAGTTGAGATGAAGTAAGTGGTGTTCCCATTCACATCGGTGCTATCAGGTAGCAATGCTACAGTTTGATATTCTGTGGGTTCCGGAATACGGTTGTCATTGTCATCGTGTTGTGCCTCAACCCAATAGTTGAGGGTCAGGCTGTCAGGTGTTGTCGGAATGTCACGAACTATCACTCTGAATTTTTGATTCGCTCTTGGAGGAATCCAAGTGTCATCCTGTAGGTCTCGCCAATTTTGAATTTCGTCGACACTGATGTTGATTAGATATGGCGAATAAGAATCGATGAACAATGTCATCTGGATTGCACAAACTGAATCCGGATTGAGTGCCAATGGCGGACAGATGGAGTCGCCGCCGGTGTATTCAGCGAAGCGGAGTCGGTAGGTGTCATTGCCTGCTGCAAGTTCATCTATTCCCGGTTGCCAGGAGAAGTTTCCTCCAACTGGTCCAGGAATCCTGTCGATTTCATTCCAGTCAGAGATATTCGATGCGTTCTGCTGTTCGAATACAAGAGAGTACGAAGCGGGGTCGGGTGCGACATCAATGTCTTCCAAACGGACTGTACCCTCAAGAGTAATCACTTGATTACTGTCCATGTGAGTTAGGTCTGTCTGCTCCTCTCCTGCTTGATTGTAAACCTTCAAGTCGGTAATTCCGCCATCATTCTCAATCGCATTTCCAACCGTTGGGTTGAGCAACACTGCGGAGGGTAATCCCTGCGAGCCAGAGTCTGTAATCAAGGTTGCAAAGACCCTCGCCGAAGCGGAATCTTGCCACGCAGAGTTTACTCGGAATCTCCATGTCACTTCCGTTCCACCTTCTCCATTGACGGATGAACTCGATTGAGCGGCCATCAAGGAGACTAAACCGTCCCCGCCGGGAACCGGCCAGAACGAATCGTTGGCACTCGTCCAGCGAATCTCATCGACACCACTCTCCGACTCAAATTGAAGGCTCGTGCCAGCGATTGTAGCCCCTGTGGAAGGGTCCACTGAATGGGTTGAAACAATCTCGTAAACCTCTCCGGTCGGGTAGAGTCCGGTCCAATCGCCTGTCGTGTTCATTGAGGAATGGTAGCCGCTTTCGGTCGTCACACTCAAGGTATCCAAAGTTAGTGCGCCTCCGGTTTCTGAAGTCACCTTCATCGGTACTGCGACCTGACCTCCCAAGGGTGTTCCCAAGGCTACTCCCTGGTTGAGTTCTCTCGCGAAATCGTTGCCGTCAGAAATGGTGGTAGTCCATGTGTACATGATATCGAGGTCCCTCATCAGCAGGTTAGTTCCCGCCTGAGCGGTTGGATTCTCAAATTTGAATCGGAACATAACCCACTCATTGCCATATTCATCGGCGAAAGTTGCGGGTACATTCGGGTCTACGAGAAGTGATTGAATCTCATCTGCCATTCTGCTGAGAGTATTACTAACCTCAGGAGTCATTCGAGTCATACCTTCAGTATAACCAAGAGAAACTGAAGAGGGCCCTGCGAGAAGGGAAATCGAAGCGTTCCCAACGGTGCTCGCCTCAAATGCGACCTCTGCATGGTTAATCACCGCATCCTTTGGAATCAGGAAGGTTGCCCCTTCACCAACTCCGTTGATATTCAAGGAAACCTGCATTGAGGAGCCGCCATAGTTGATGCCATCTATCTGCTGAGTACGGAACACCTGTTGCCTACCGAAGCCGCCAAATGCCGGATCAGTGAAGCCCCACTCTATGTCGCCGTCACCGGCCACATCGAGACTGATATTGGAAAGAGAATGGCCGAATCTGACATCGACCCAAATTCCGTAGACCGTGCATGCACCTGAATACTGGACACCTACACCAATTCCAGGAGATGGGCCAGTCAAGGTTGCCCACTGGTTGTTCACCGGTGAGAGAGAGCCGCTGCTATCGCCTGAACCGCCCGCCATCAAAGTGCGAGTTGCGGGGCCACATGAGTCGTCAATCATCGGTTTGATAGCGACTACCGGCATGCTGAATCTGTTCGTTTCAAGAACTGGAGTCCACGAATAATCATCCATCAACGGTTGATACAGCAGCATCCCACCTTGCTGGTCGGATGTCCAAGAACCATCGTTGAAGGTGCCTCCCATCGATATGAGACCGTCAGAGGAGTTGAGGCCTGTTCCGATTCTCGTACCCACCGAGAAGGCGTGTACGACTGGACTGCTCAACCTTGAGAGGCCGCTGTTGTAGTTGAATTGCAAGTCGATTAGGCCGTATGTCGAAGAGTCGATGCCCCACAATTCGATTACCTCGCCAGTGAGCCCCGACATTGTATTCCCTAAATTGTCGACGACGACTTGGCCATTCGATGCATCGAGAATATCAACTGTGAAAGAGGTAGTATCGGCTTGAGCCACCTCGATATCCAAAACTCCGAACCCATCTGGGAATCCGGGATTCGGCGGCTTTACCGGAGTGAATGATTTCATCACCACATTACCGGATTGAGGTAGTGGGTCTCCAACCCGTAGCGCGTCGATGTACCAACCTGGCATCGAGCCATTTGATGGTGGAGCAGTTTGAGGATTTCGCTCAAGGACGAAAAGCAGTTCGAGATACTTCCCCTCATGCGCGGAAATGTCCATCCCGAGAGATGCCCAACCACCTAGGTTGTTTGAATGGGTACTTTGAGCACCGAGAACCCAAGCATTGTCCGGGACAGAGTATGAGCCCTTGCCGTTGCAGGAGGACTGAGCCTTGTTGACATTTGAGCCTTGACCGTTCCACTTCTGGAACATACCATTGCTGCCGGGTGTGAACCCTGTCACTGCGTTGATGTCGAATGGCAGATATTCCCAAGGAGTCCACGCATTCATGTCAGACGAATTACGAACCGCGACATAAGCACAATCCTCGTAGTAGTAGTTGTTAGCGCCTGATGCGTCTCGGTAGTAGAGGCTGTGATATGAAGCGAAGGTGACAGTTCCCTTACCGGGATAAACCCAAATCGGCTCAGTCTCCATCGTGTACTCGTAAGTGCTGACCGCTGGGTCATCATCGGTGTAATCCATATCTAAGAAATTGGTTCCCCAGCAGTAGTCACCGCTGTAACATCCACTGGCAATAACCGGAGCAGGGCCTTGAGTCATTCGCTCCCAATTGTTGTTGTTCATTCCAATTGGCGGTCCGGGGACCATACCCTGCGCGCCAATTTCGAAATCTGCATTGAACCCCTTGCTCGTCAGTGCGAGGCTCGGGGAAGTTGAAGTGAAGGAGCAGTCAATAGGATTTTGATTGTGACAATTTGAGTCAGAATAGGTCGTCAGTCCACTGTTGTAACGAGCATCCCAAATCCCACCAGCACCCTGCGGCATCACCGATTGGTCGTAGGTTGTGTAGTCGTCGTGGACCGCCATCGTGGTCGAAATATTCACCTGAGCAGAGGTAATTGTCTCGCCTTCTGGCAATGAAATTGCTCCGCTCATCGAGTTCTCGTAATTCGATGGATCACGAAGGTCAACATCGACGCTAGTCGACGAATCTGCGAAGGTCGAAACATTCGCTGCAGCAGCTGTGGTTGAGAACAACATCAAGCCTATCATCAGGTAGCAAAGTGCGCTCTTTTTTCGGTCATTCATGGTCATCACTCAATGAACCGCTATGCGGTTCAGCAGTTCGACCCAAGAATCGCATTTAATTCCGATGGGGCGATGTATGTGTAAGACTCAGCCATCAATCGACACAATTCGACTCATTTCAGTGCATTCTACGACCAGTTTATCCAGTCCGCCAAGGGCCGCTTCATTGGCCTCCAGCCTACCTAAGTTAGCCACCGTAGTTGGCCGTTTAGGGCCCAACGCGTCGCACATTTCTGGCCCCTCGCTGATGGTGAATGTTCCGAGTTGCCGAGCCTCATCGATGATCTCTTGTTTGTCGAGTCCGAGCAGGGGTCGGAGAATCGGGCGGTCAGAGGCGCGCTCAACCGCCCCGAGGTTGCCCAAAGTTTGACTCGAAACTTGTCCGAGATTTTCGCCAGTCAGCAAGTGTGTGGCACCGACTTCGTCAGCGAGTTTGCAGGCGAGGCCGTTGAAAAGTCGCTTCATGTGAACGAAATAATCGCGGTGAGAATCGGGTTCTGTGAATTTTGTGAGCGCCTCGCCGACGGGTACGACTCGCAACTCAGCATCGATATTGCAGCCCGCCTCACCGAGTGGCCCACCCTCTCCCCTCAACTGCTTCAAGGAATTCACGGTCTTCTCCTCTGCCTCGGGCCCGGTGATGGGTTCCTGACTACAATGCAAACAGATGACTGTCCAACCATCCGAAACCATGCGTGCGACCGCTACGGGAGAATCGATGCCACCCGAAACCAAAGCGACGGCGAGTCGCCCGTTCCGAACACCATTCACCTCGGACATATTGTAGCCGAGCGGGGCTTTGTCCATGAGCACTTCTCTTGGAACCGTCGACTGTAATGGCATGTTCAAACGAGGGTTGATGAGGGACCGGTGGCCGGAGCAAGAGCGAGGAAGAGATGATGGAGCCCTATTCCACCGAACCCGTAGAATTGTTGAATGAAGTGTTTCCGGGCGACACCAACTCAAAAGATACCTTGTTTGGGGGCCGTTTGATGTCAATTATGGATACCGCCGCCGGAATGGCTGCGAGCAAGTTTGCTCACAGCGTATTTCTCACCGTCTCGGTCGATGCCCTCAAGTTCCGCCGACCTGCCTACCAAGGCGACATCATCCGCACCACTTCCAAAGTGGTATGGACCTCGCCGCGAACTGCTGGCGTTCATGTGATTTCTTGCCGTCTTTCCCGCTCGGAATGGGAAGGTGAGGAAATTTGCTCAGGCTTCTTTTTCATGGTCGCAGTCGACAAAAACATGAGACCAACCGGCATACCCCAATTCACACCAGAGAGCGACGAAGAAAAGGAATTGTGGGCGAAAGCAAACAAGGCTCGCAACGCTATGAGAAATTGAAACTGGATCTCGCTTGAATGAGTGACCCCCCTCGCACGAATTCGCGAACCCAAACTCGCTTGAATTCCCAAACCCAAAGCCGCCCGACCCCACTAACCGATTTCACCGATTAACTAGTGCGCGACAGCGCCGAGAAGTTCAATGGTGAGAGTCCGCCCCAGCCGGCCCATGGCAGTTCTCAATGTCGCCTTCGTGGGCAGCCAAGAGACCGCCCGTTCGCTCGCCAAGTTGAATGACACGCGCGACCTTGAGTCCTATGTTCACAAGGTCATCGATGGCGACGAAACAAAGGTACTCTCTCTGCTTCGACCGCTTCGCCATCCCGAGCGATTACCGCCACTCCTCGCGGTCCTCAATGTGGCTCGCTGCGGCGTCGTTGAAATCACAAAAATCGACGCAGCACTCGGAGAAGTCTTGGTTGCATTCGGCTCTGCGGGTATCGAACAGGGCCACCTCATTATCGCCCCCGAGGAGGGAGGCTGGGTCAACCCGGAGCAGGTTCGGGTCATCCAGGAACAGGCCGGATTGGGAGGTTGGATTCTCCACGAACAGCCACCGAGCGAACACCAGTTGAGAGATTCTCTGTACGAACTTCTTGAGACGCTTCCAAGCGCAGTTGATGAGCCTCTAGTGATTCCAGTCGACCAACATTTCAATGTCAAAGGCGTTGGAATGGTTGCAATCGGATATGTCCAATCCGGTCGGGTCGATAAGCACCAAGATTTGCTGACAATGCCCTCTTCCGACAGCGGAGTTGTGCGTTCGCTTCAGGTGATGGATGATGATGTTGACACCGCGGTCGCCGGAGACCGGGTAGGGGTCGCTTTTCGAAACTTGAGAGAGGGGGCGCTCGGTAAGGGCACACTTCTGGTTCACCCTGACAAAGATGGCACAAGTTTTGACGACACTCTCACCCGCCACGATGGCAGCAAAATCACTCTTCAAATCGCCCCTTTCCAAAACCGTTCACTGGAGGTGGGGGATGTTTTGCACGGTTCAGTCGACCTACAGTTTGTTGTCGGGAGAATTGAATCGATTTCTGGAGATTCCATCGAAATCCGCTGGGACACACCGCTGTTCATCCGAAACAGTGGCGCAGCCACTCTGATTCTTGTGCAACTGGATTCATCGATGCGGATACTGGGAACTGCAATCGATTGCGAACCGCTCTGAGTGAAAACCACCTCTTTGCGTGGGCCTATCAAAAGTCCTCACAATTGGGAATATAGGAAAGGTCGGAAGAACGGCTCGCGCGCCCGTAAGGATTGGGCAACTTATGTAAGCAGACCGCTCGCCTTGCGAGTCGGGATGTACGCTTAGGTGAAGCCTAAACGAAGGACAGGGTAGTTGGGGGGCGATGATTGGAATCTGAAATCTTCCCTTCTCTGAGAGTTGCCGGGATCGACGGTCAAGTCGATGCTGTTCTCAGCGAAAAATCGCTTTTGCTTGAGCGGGCAGACGGCAAAGGTATGCGAATCGAACTGGAGTCGATTGTTCGTATTCGCCACCACCATGTCGCTATCACTCCGCCACTACTCACTCTGTTCGGGGTATTAGCGATGGTTGCGAGTTTCCGCGTACTCGATGGCAGACCTCAAGTCTACGCATTTATTCTAGGTTCTGCAGCCATTCTATTTTGGGCACTCGGCCGCCGACCCGCTCTAACCGTAGACACCCGTCAAGGTGACAGGCACATCATCTATGGTCGAGACCACAGATTGCAGCGGATTTACATCATGATTGACCGAATGTCAGAAGGCGCATCTCTTGATGAGGCGCGGCTTGGACTCGATGAGTTACAGCAGTTGGAACTCCAATCGATTGGCAATTTGGATGATATACAGCATGAACTCTCTTCCATAGAGGCTGCCGAAGCGCAGTTAGTCGGAGGTGGAGCGAGTGGAAATTCTTTGGAACAAGCGCTGGCAAGTATCCGAGGGCGAAGAGAGAGAGCCTTTGGAACTGATGAGCCAATATTCAATGCTGAATTGTTTGATGACGAAAACACTCCCGCTGTGATTCCAGATGCTCGGGCTTTAGTCACTCAAAGTGACAGCGCCCCGACATCACAAACCACGATTGGTGGCTCACACGAAGATATCCAAACCGCTACCGCACAATACGCTCCCGCGAACACACACACGCAGGAACCCGTTCCACAAGAGGGTGGATTACCTCAGGAGGCGATGTTTGGGCGAGCGACTCGCGCGCTGCAAGAGCAGCGGGAAGGTCCGACCACTCCAAACCCAACTTACGACGCCCCCTTCCAAGCGCCAGCGGAATCTACTGACATGTCTGCAGATAGTGCCTACGAGCGCTGTTGGGGCAGAACCAACCCGAATTGGTACGAGGAGAGAGATGCGGATTCTGCTCCACTCTCCAGAGCGGCGAGTGCTGCGAAGGCTGCGAGTGAAGCGAATTTCGATACTGGCGGAATGTTTGGAATCTTCGACCAACTCGATGATGATGGGGATTCTGTCAGTCAAGAATATCCTGCATCGGCCGCTATCCCGGAGCCCACTTCACAGCCGAATTACAATCCTCCAACCCCATACGGGGCGGGCCAAGGAGATTCCCCGACCACATTGCCGGTTCGACGGGCTCAAACTCCTGCATGGGACCAAGGCTCCCCAACTCAGCCCTCCTCCTACTCGATGCTCTCTGCTGCACTCGGTGATGGAAATGCACTACCCGAACCTACGAGTGAAGCTCTACGACCAGGCATTCCGGTATCGCCTAATCCTGCCTCTGCAGCACCAAGAATTAGTGGCGGGTTAGTAGCATCCGCGAGGGTTGCTGAACCTGCTATTCCCGAGGCGCAGAATCTTGCCAGCCATCCCAAGTTCGCCCGCAAGGGTGAGCAGGAAATACTCAATGAATATCCTGCATTGAGCAGAATGCACAAACAGAGTGTCAACGACACTCGTCTTAGACTCAACAGAAGCCACCTTGGCCGCCGAAGAGGCGCTATGGAAACTCTTGGTCAGTGGGTGCGCCCCGGCCTCAAACGGTTGGAAAAGAAGGGGCGTGAGTTTTCTAAACTGATCGTCGGTGAGGATAGTTACAGCGAAACCTACGGCGATGAGGATGGGACAGAAGGTGACCAATTCGAGGAGGCTGAGTTGAGAACCGACCAACTGCTCCGATTGCGAGCAGACCAAGATGCACAATCAGATGTCGCTGAAAGGCTTCGACTACTGACCAGGAATGGAGGTGGAGAGATTGCCGATGACCTCGCTTCAAGAACACTCAGAGGCATTTCTGACTCTGCTCCCACCCCTGCATTGGTATTGGATTCAAGCGAGTCAAAGAATTTGGAAGGTCCCGCTTCATTGGACAAGATGCTCTGCACTTCTGACCCGGCTCCCGGGTTTGGTGGCATGCGTAGGCTCGGATAACCTCAGACACCTGCGATGCGTCGGTAGGCATCTCGCCGAGCAGCATAATCCGCTTTGTCAAGGGCGACAAGTCCCTCTGTTCCAAATTCACCAAGAGTGAATGAGGCTGTTACTACTGCATTGATTATCGCCTCACGAATCTGTTCGACACTTGGTCGGTCACTTCCCAAGGCAGCGAGGTAGGAGAGGAGTGCACCGGCGAAGGAATCGCCACAGCCGGTTGGGTCGACTGCATCAGCAGTAGGCATGGCGGGTAGAGCTACCATTCCGTATGGGGTGAAGGCGAGCACACCATTTTCGCCCTTCTTCACGATGAGGTAATCTGGCCCGGTCCCTTCAGCGCCGTCATCCGAATCAGAATTCTCAGAAGCAGCCAACGCCGCCCCGGTTCTGATTGATTCCGCGGCACGAATCAGGTTTGAATCAGAGGCTAACATTCTGACCTCTTGGTCATTCAAAATCGCCATATCTACCCGTCGCAGTACCCCGGAAAGTGAGGCCATTTCAGTTTTAATCCAGAGATTCATTGAGTCGAGTGCTGTGAACTTTGCATCAGGGCATGAGTCGAGGACAGCCGCTTGAATCGAAGGGTGGATATTGGCGCAGAACAGAACCTCAGGAGAAGTCCAATCGGAGGGAATCTTAGGTTCAAATTCGCCGAACACATTCAGTTGAGTGTCGAGAGTTTCCGCTTCGTCCATCGAACCGTGATATCGACCACTCCACCGAAATGTGGACCCTTCGGCCCGTTCAATGCCGGCCATGTTCAAGCCGCGTGATTGCAACATCTCCCAGTCTCCCGCCCGGAAATCCTTGCCGACCACGCCAACCAAACCGACTGGAACCTGGCTTCCCAAATTGGCGTCGCGCATGCGAGAATGAAAGGCGGCGGATAGACCAGCGTAAGTTGCCGAGCCGCCAAGAGCACCCTCTGCTGAACCAACATCAGTCGCCAAGTCATCGTAAGCGATGCTGCCGACGATTACCAATTCCATTTTATTCACCCCAGTAAATCTGGATGCTCCTCAAGATAGGCGATCGTCACATTTCTGTTAAGATAATCGGGCTCTTCAAGAATCGCCCGATGTAATGGAATCACAGTTTCCACCCCGACGATAATCGTTTCATCAAGAGCGACTTTCAACGACGCAATCGCATGGTCGCGGTCCCTACCCCACACCACCATTTTGGCGAGCAGTGAGTCGAAACAGCCCGGCATTTCGTAACCGATGTGGGCGTGGGTGTCCACCCTTACCCCGAAGCCCGAAGGGAAGTGACAGTCCCAGAGTCTTCCCGGCGAAGGCACGAAATTGACCGGGTCTTCTGCGTTAATTCGGCATTGAATCGCATGGCCAGATATCTTAATTTCATCCTGTGACATCGGGAGTGGCTCACCCGCTGCAACCCTGATTCCCAACTTCACAAGGTCGTGTCCGGTTATCATTTCAGTCACCGTATGTTCGACCTGAACCCTCGGATTTACTTCCAAAAAATAGAATTCTCCCGACGAATCGCGCAGGAATTCGAAAGTTGCCAGCCCCTTGTAGCCGACCGCTCGCGCACCCGCACACACGCGCGCCCCAACCTCTTCCCTAACTTCCTCCGAAAGCCATGGGCCCTCTTCCAACAATTTCTGGTGACGGCGTTGGATGGAGCAGAAACGCTCGCCGAAATGGATGGCGTCGGTGCCATCGCCGAGCACTTGGAATTCGATGTGCTGTGCCCCTTCGATGTACTTCTCGACAAAGACCCGCTCGTCGCCAAAGGCTGACTTTGCGCGGGATTGACAGATTTTCAGAGCGGAGGGGAATTCGGATTCTTGATGGACGATTTGCATGCCGATTCCACCACCGCCGGCTGCTGCCTTGATGATGACTGGATAGCCGATTTCGTCTGCGAGGGATGCCGCTACCTCCGAACTTGTAATCGGCTCGCTGCTCCCTTTTGCAACTGGTAGGCCAGCCGCCTCCATGGCGGCTCTCGCCTCGATTTTGTCGCCGAGCAGCGAGATTACATCGGAGGATGGACCGATGAAAATGATGCCCTCCTCCTCACAGCGTTTGACAAAAGCGGCATTTTCTGCCAGAAAACCGTAGCCGGGGTGAATCGCTTGAGCACCGACCTCCTTGGCAGCCTCAATGACCCGTTCGTAGTCGAGATAGGCATCGAGTGGATTGTCCGAATAGAGGGGGATTGCGATGTCTGACATTCGGACCGGAAGAGAGAGGCGGTCTTCGCGGCCATGAACGATGGCGACTGAACAGCCGAGGCCGCGCAAGGCGCGTAGAATGCGAAGTGCGATTTCACCCCGGTTGGCGATTAGCACCCGCTCGAACATGATTCCACCTAAGCCGAGCCGGTTCAATAGACTGATGTTGATAGATTTTGAGTTTACAACTACAATCTAGGAGGTCCGATAAGGAATATATCTCCAAGTTGCACCTCAACCCAAAACTTTGGATTCTCACTTTTGAGGGTGAACTTGCCCTCTCATCGAGTCTGGACAACAGGCTTCCCACCTACAATCTATCCTACCAGCCGCCCCAGCGGCTGGTTGCGATAGGACTCATATCGAATTAAAGCAACGCGACCGACCGCTATGGCGGTCGGCTAGTACACATCTCTGAGATATCGCTTCTCTTCCTTCATCATCCGCTTCTCGACGAATTCCTTCGCCTCATCAGCAGACATCCCGCCATACTTCTCGGCGGTATCAATCAAAGTCTGATGTACATCCTTCGCCATGTAGTTCTTGTCGCCACATACATAGAAGTAGGCGCCATTCTCAATCCACTGCCAAATCTCCTCACCATGTTGAGCCATCAAATTCTGCACATAGGTCTTGGGAACATTGGGGTCTCGCGACCAAGCCAAGTCCAATTTTTCGAGGTGCCCACTCTTCTTCCAACCCTCCAACTCATCACGGTAGAGGTATTCATCCGCTTCAGTTCGGTCACCAAAGAAGAGCCAATTGCGGCCAGTTGCCCCATCGAACTCCCTCTGTTCGAGGAAAGCGCGGAAGGGTGCGATACCTGTGCCTGGGCCGACCATGATGATGTCAGTCGCCTCGTCAGCCGGCAGTACGAAGCTGCGCGTCGGCGACATAAACATTGGAATCGAGGCATCATCAACAGGAGCGTGGTCTGCCATGTAGACTGTGCAGAGCCCGCCTTTGTCACGGCCGTGGTGGTTGTAGCGCACGATGGCGACGGTCAGTTCAACGGCACCGGGGTGGGCGTCGGGCGAGGAGGCGATAGAGTAGAGGCGAGGCTTGAGCCGGTCGAGGTTTTGGACAAACTCTTGGGGGGTAAATGAGAGGTTCGGGAAGTCGGCCATGAAGTCGAGGTAGTCACGGCTCCAAAGATAATCCTCCATCGCTTTCGCGTCATTCACAAGACCCTCCCACAACTCCAGCGCAGGGTCACCTGAACCACCGACCGGAAGGAAGTCTGATGGGAAATCATCCTCTTCCCCCGACCAATCCCATGAGGCGGTTTCGACACCTGTGGTGAGTGATGTTCGGGTGCGGCCAACCAAACGGACGGAGACTTCTGGGCCGTTTGAGGCGAACTTTTGTTCCAGCCCATTGATGAATTTCTTGCAGAGTCTGTGAATCTCATATTTGGTCGACAAAGCATCTCTCAATTGTGCATCGCCAACATGGGTTTCTACTACCTCTTCACCACTGAATCCGAGTAGCCCGAGCAAGTCCTCAACAATCTCCGGGGGGTTTTCAGGGATGATAGCAAGTGCGTCTCCGGCCTTGTAAGTCAAGCCGGAGTCACCGAGTTGGAAAACGATGTGACGGGTCTCTTTCGTCGAATCTGTAGAGGTGAGGAGTGGCTTTTCCGACATTACCCCATAGTAGGGATTCTTGCTGCTCCAATCACTCATGATTTCACCGCTGGGACTCGCCCCGCCTATGGCGGGGTAAAACTTCGTTCAAACTTCGGTTTATCAATCGCGCGGCAAGGTGTACAAGAGATTGTTAGCGAGAAACTTGAATGTTGACTGGTGGTGCAGAACAGCCGCTGCCGACCGTACTGATAAAGCGGAGGAGCAGGGTGGCGAGTAGGGGTAGCAGAATGGTTGAGTTGAAGTTCCTCGGCAGCGGCAACGCATTCTGTCCAGACGGTCGGCTACATTCTCTCGTCCTCATCGACGGAAACATGCTCGTCGACGCTCCGCCAACTCTACTTGCGCAACTTCGCCGTGCCGGTATCAGCCCAGCGGACATCGATACTCTACTCATCACACACTGGCACGGCGACCATGTATTCGGATTCCCTTTCTTGGTTCTTGAAAGACGATTTGGTTCTGACCGTGAAGGCGAGAAAATCCTCGAAGTTCACCTTCATGCCGGTGGAGAAAAGAGAATGCATCATCTCTCTGAGTTAGCATTTCCCGGCTCACTTGAGGAGGCTCTCAATGAACGGGTGAATTTCCATCACGAGCCAGCCGGCGAGGTGGTCGGCTCAAATGGCGAATGGAAATTTGAGCGATTTCAAGTCATCCACACTCCGGAAACTGAGCCTCACGGCTACCAACTCACACACTCATCCGGGTTCACGCTCCTGCACTGTGGTGACTCTGGGCCATGCGCGGAAATTGAGGCGCGCGCACCTTTGGCCGATGTTGTGATTATCGAATTGGGGCTACCGGATTATGTTGAATCGGATTACCACTACAAACCCTCCACCCTCTCCAAACTGGTTGAGGGCTGCCCAGAAACGCGGTTCCTAGCGACCCATCTTTTCACCGATTCCAAGGGCTCGGGAGTGGCTACAATTCCAACTCTACCGAGCAATGTAATCGAAGTTAATGATGGGGATGGATTTGAGTGGTCTGATGGCGAATTGAAGCGAGTTTCCAATTGAAATTAATTTTACAGATGATATTATTTTAATAGAAAAACGCCCATAGTATCATTCGATTTAAAACAGTAATCGATTTTTTCGCACTTGGATAATTCTACTTATTGAAGTGGCCTCGATAGGCTCAGAAACTTTTCTGAAGTAGTTCGATTCATGGCCCTAAAGATTGCGTATTCTCCGGTGCAATTCCCCCACCACATCGGGAGGCCTCGGCGGGGTGGCAAGATGATTCGGCGAGGGGTCTACTTCGGAAACGGAAAACGCTATGCTGAAGGGTAAATTTTGTAACAATTTGGGGTTTTTCAATTGACTATTTTATAACTGTATTTTCATTCACAGCGACGATGAAAAATAGGTTAGCGGGAAGAGTTCGCAAGCAGGCTTATTATACCCCTGTGCTCTCCCTCGGGTTCCCTGTGTCCGAGTAGGCCCTAATCGAGTGAGATTAACGGTGTTCTGGCGAGAGGGGAAACGCGAAGTGTTAGAAAATGAGCGACAATATTTTCGAACATCTTCTCGACAGTGAGAGCCTTTTCAAGAATCGTGAAGTCCTTCATCATGGTTTTACCCCTCAGAGACTTCCCCACCGCGAGCGGGAGATTATTTCACTCGTTAACAACTTGGTTGAGGCGCTCAACGGACAGATACCTTCGAACATGCTTCTCTACGGTCAGCCCGGCGCTGGTAAAACCGCAGTCACCCGCTTTGTTTGCCAGCAACTTTTGGAAAAGGGTGCTGAAATGGGAGTTAAGGTAAATACCATCGAAGTCAACTGTTGTACGGTTGATACCAAGTATCGCGTGCTTGCGAATATCGGCAACAATCTAGCGCCCGAAGGTCAGACGCCCATTCCGTTCACAGGGTGGCCCAGTGACAAAGTTCTCGACCGTTTGCATGAGAATATGGACAAGCAGGGTGGAGTTCATGTCATCGTACTCGACGAAATCGACCATCTTGTTCGGAAGAATGGCGACGCGGTCCTGTATCCGTTGACCAGCCTAAATTACGAACTTAAAAATTCCCGTTGCTGCATCATCGGCATCACAAACGACCTCAAATTCACCGACCTCCTCGATGCTCGGGTAACCTCTCGCCTCGGCTCGGAAGACCTGGTGTTCAAACCCTATGTGTCGGAACAAATTGAGGACATTTTGACTGAGCGGGCCAACGCCGGCATTCACGAGGGAGCTGTTGGAGAAGGGGTCATCAAACTCTGCGCCGCGCTCGCTGCACAGGAACATGGAGATGCTCGCCGAGCGCTAGACCTTCTTCGAATCGCAGTCCAAAAGGCGGAGCAGGATGGGGCGACTACAACCACGGTCAACCATGTCCGAGTCGCCCAAAATCAACTTGAGTTCGACCAAATCACTCCCGTCGTCGCAGCATTACCGATTCATCAGAAATTCGTCCTCTACTCAATTCTGCTGAATGAAATGAATGGCATCAAGAATGTCTCCGCAGGAGAAGCCTATTCCGTCTACCAGATGATTTGCGAGAAAGCGCAAGTCCAGTCGCTGACTTCGCGCAGCATCACGAGCGTCATCAAAACGCTCGACTCAATGGGCCTCATCACTGCCCGAACAATCTCCCTTGGCCGCTACGGAAGAAGCAACAGGATCAACTCCTGCGTCCCCGATACGGTGGACCCAATCGTCATTATGATGAAGGCTGACGCTCGAATGGGTGACGTCGTAAACGCCTCTTACCGCCTTCAAGGCAGACTTTGAAGGTGGTAAAGTAGCCCCGCTGCCCGCTGCGAATCGTTAAGACGGGGTCGCGGGTCGGCCGCCGTGATGAGCGACGATAACTCACCAGAGGACGGCGGTAGCGAGACTGTCGAGATACTGGTCGACTGGCTCAAGGCACCGGGCAGGGCGTTTTCCTCACTAGTCTTTGGATTGGGAGTTTGGGGGCTGATTCTCGGAATCGTCAACATCACCATGGGTGCAGTGATTGCTGGCGAGCGCAAGGTCGTCTGGTCTGGCTGGCTATCGATGGGCTACTTCTGGGACCAACCATACGCAGACTTCAACGGAATCAGCGAATCGTTCCAATCATCCGACCTCGTCTTCATGCTGATGGCATTGGCTGGAATCAGTTGGGGCGCCTGGGGACTTCACCAGAAAGTCGAAGGTGGCTTCTCGGCGTGGGCGCAGGGAATGGTAATCAATCCGATTTGGACAAGCCTAGTCTCTGGAAATGAGAAAGGCGGTACTACAATGACCGCTGCTGCTTGGTGCCTATTCCTAGGATTCGCTTTCTACATCTACTGGGCAATCGTCCATTGGGCATGGGTCGACATCGGCGTCTACGCAGTCGCCGTTCCGTTCATCGGATTCGGCTTCGGGCTTCGCTACCTTGCGCTCGTCGAGGATAGCAACGCGATCTCTGCTGAGTCGTGAACCGTTTACCTCTGCTTACCGAACAACGGCTTGTGTCCGTTTCTTCCGAGCAACGCATCGATGCATCCTTCAAACGCACCGAGCCAAAGCGCACAACTCCACAGTAGATGATTTCGAAATGCGACCATCACCACGAGAAAGCAACTCGCCATGACTATCCAGAACGGTGCCCATTCGGCAATGAAATTCAGCGGTCCAAACATGAAGAACGAACTCCAAACAAACAGGACGATTGGCAACAAGGTTACAATGAGCCTCGCATCGCTAGTGAAATCGTGGTTCACACCTCTATATCCTCTCAGAATTCTCACATGGGCGCGGGCATCTCGCCTCCTCTTTGCTAGGAACTTGAGAAGGGACTCCTCGGCCACATGGTTGACGACAGCATCTGCAACATAACAAATCTCACCTCCCGATTCAAGGATGAGCATCGAGACCTCCATGTCCTCGGCGTGATACCAAGCCGGGTCAAATCCACCTCGCGTGATGAGATTTTCTCTTCGGAACATGGAGCAGGGGCCATTCGCCAGAGTGGCTGTACTCGAACCATCGGCAAGCGAGGCCCTCTCAGGCCGGTCGTTGTACTTGGCTTCGACCATCCACGCTCTCAATCTGCTGACAGATGTGGTTCCCTTTTCGAAAATGGTTCGGCCGGTGACCGCTTCAAATCCATCACTCGAATCCACCAATCTCTCAATCCAGTTCGGCTCGGGTCGACAATCGATGTCGGTAATGGCGACCCATTCTCCCTTCGCCGCATTGAGGGAATTGTTCCGGCCAGCAGAAAGCCCGAGTGGCTCTTGGGTGAGAATCCTCACTGGAATCCCGTTCGATTCCGGCCTCTCACCTTGCGGGTCATGCCACGCCCTGAGAACCTCGGTTCCACCATCGCTCGACCCGTCATCGACGGCAATCACCTCGAGAGGCCGATATGTCTGCGCACAAATCGCCGCCATACAGTCGTCAATCCAATGCGCTCCATCGCGCACGCACACGGTGACCGTCACGAGAGGGGAGCTCATGCTCACGCCTCCCGAGTGAAGACATCGAGAAGCCGCCTACAATTCTCCTTGGTTTCTGTTGATGTGAATCGGAGAACTACCCCTCTGCCCGGTTGGCCATAGACAACCGCGCAACCAAGTGGCGCTAGCAGATGAACGATTATCGGCGCCAAGTCCTCTTCGCCTTCAACCACCACAAGAACTGGCTCGTCATGGCTAAGGGCTGTTTTGAGGGTTGTTTTGAGGTCGCTCGTGAGAAGTCCGGGGGGGTTGGAGCAGGTCAGCAGGTTCGGAAACCCTGAACGGTCGAGGTCCGCAGCGGGCCCCCACGGCTCTCGTTTCGTCATCCCATCAACTATCCCAATGTCCGGAATTATATCCAATTCAACTAGCGTTTGTACGCAGACATCACCCACCGCAACCAGTTTTTGAGAATTTTCGGGTACAGCCGCCAACGCCGACTTCATCGCCACTGCCGAATCTTCCTCGGGCCCCTCGTGGAGAGTGCCGAATGGCTGCTTCAATTCGTCGTCGAGAACTGCCGGCATTTTCTGGTCGTAGAGCATTTCTGCAGGTCCGAGCCAGCGTTGACCCTCCCTGTCAATTTCACCGGCGCGAATTCTAGTCGATGAGATGGGGGTTCCATCCGCTGCGAGGAGATGTTCCACTTCGATTATGTCTAGAATTTGGAGGTCGTTTTCACTGCGAACTACATTGATGGCATCACAAGCGGAGCGGGTTTCTGGTGTGCAACCGATTGCTGTTGCATCTGGTCTTGTCTCTGCGGGTCCGACTCTGTCTACAAGCGAGTGGAGTGTAAGTCGCTCGGAAAGTCCGTGGTCAGCTGCCCATTCGTGAATTTCGAGAGCGCGCAGGTCCCACCGGCGAACCTCACGAGCCTTGATTTGAGCCATCAGGTCAGAAACCAGCCAAACTTCCACCTTGCTAGAAGCAGCGAGGCAGCCGAGCAGAAGTGCTTCGTGACCGGAGTGAAACCTGTCGAAAGTACCTCCGACAAGGCAGACTGAACTCCCCTCCATCAGCAGTGGCTTGGCCCCGGACCCATTTGATGCCTACGCTCATGCGAAAAGGTCGTACATTTGAGTCGATGGGGATGTGTCAATGAGAGTTGAGGTGCACTAGAAATGGCCCTCTTGAGTTGGTGAGAGGCGCCCGAAATGACCCTCTCGATTTGTTGAGAGCCGAGGAAAAAGAAGTGTGCCCCGAGGTGTAACGACCTACCTCATCGCCGAAGCTCGGTAGGTCTGACCCACCCCGGGGCGTCTGTTGGACAGTGGGGTTGTCCCATGAATCATTCCACACACATGGTCATCTGGGGACCCATACACCGTCCGCCGCAACCATTTGCACCATCGGTCATTCCCCGAGGGGTCACGATGGCCTTCGTGGTGCGTAAGGCCCCGTACTTGGTACCAGAGTTCATCCTCCTGCCGGCGAAGGTCAGGGTCCCACTGGTGTTGCAGTCGGGGCAGTCGGCGAGCCCCACCATCCCCTCTTGAACCCAACGGCCACATTGAAACTCGATTACAGCCCCGCAGTGACCCATAGAGAGTTAATTCGGTCCCGGCTCAACATCCTCACAGTCGACGCTGCGTACGGCTGCTGAGGTTGGGGTGGAAACCACTGACGCGTGCGGCAATCCTAGCGCCGATGTGTGAATCTCCAGTTGCAATCTCATCTACTGAGAATTGAGGCCAGTTTTCTATTGGCTGCGCCAACCAGCCAACCAGCGGATGGGTCCTACCTGGCACGGGAGGGGCACCTATGGCCGCTTGCCGCAACGATTCAAAGAGGTCTAGCAGCGAATCATAACCAATCTGGTCATCATCTGGAACCCCGCCAGAAAGGTGAAGGATTCTCTCCAACCGTTCTAACAAACTGATGTTACAACCAGCATGAACTCGTTCACCCAAGCCGGGGATGAACAGCGATTCACCGGGCGGTCGGAGAATAGCAGCGGGCCATGCTATTGGAAGATTGAGAACTAAATCGCGCCCTTCTGCATCTTCGGTGAGTTGAATCAAAATTAATTCTGCTGCGCCCGCCCACCAATCGATTGGAAAGTTGACAACTTCAGGAACCAACTCGTTCGGCAATTGACGCCTCTCCTCAATCAGTGAGAGAAGAGAATCCCACGCATCAAGAGTCGAAAAACCGGCTCCCCTCCGTGCCCGCAGGTCAGATTCCCACCCCTCCCTCAAGTGACCTTGACGCTGCAACCAAGCCAACCCATCCAACCCAGTTGAGAGGTTGTTAGGTGGTGAGGTTGCCAATCTTGTCACAGCCCAGCGGGAAAGGTCTGTAGCTAATGCCTCGGAAAGCCATGCAACTTCTGAGAGTAGGACTGCTGTCAACCAAGATGATGCAGCCGGACTGAACGCCTCCGAATCGATGAGAGGCCGCAATCTCAGTGCCAAGTCCGCCTCAGCCCGTAACTTTTGACACAACAGTTGCTGTGCTTCTGCCGCCCATGGCAGTGGTGCCTCGCAGGCTACAGAAGCAAGCGCATCGAGAGGAACTTCTTCGACTTTCAACAAGGGTAGCCAATCTCTGCCGAGAATATCACTCAGGCGACGCCATCTTGACCAGCGGTCCTCATCGGGACTTGCGATCCATGCTGCAATCGGGTCGGACGATTCGATTCTGTCCGCCCACTCAGCATCACCCGCTGAATTTCTGAGCACCGCTGCGAAGAGATACATCTCTGGTGTGGAATCTGATTCCACATCTGGTGGAGTGCCGCCGGCAATAGAGGTCAGGGCCCCAACTTGGGAGGCTGAAACTTCAGCAGCATTTGTCGGGGGTGACCAACCTTGAGGCGGAGCGGCAAGGGTAGGTGGCGGCTTTTGGGCCATGTGAACCGGGAGCGAAACATCCCCGGCGAGTTGCAGTCGAAACCACGGCAGCGGCTGAACCGGGTCAGGGCGGAGCATCGGCTGCCCAAGGGCAACTTTTGGCTCATCTCGCAGTACTATCATCCGTGTGCGAGCATCACTTGTGAGTGCCTGCAACTGACGCGCTTCCTCGCTGTGCGGCGGGTGTTGAATAACCGCGGGAGAATTTGACTTTCTCATCAGCGACCAATCGATGAGGGCGCGCCAAGCGGTGTCCGAAATTCCTCTGACATCGACGAGTGTGCCTGCTGAACCCTCCGAATCGAGCCATTCCTGGTCACCCCAGTCACTCTGAAACCTTCGCCAAGTCGACTCCTCAACCCGCTTCGCCCCGGTCCTCTTACGCCGACCTTTACGAATTGTAGACTTGAGTCCCTCCAACCTTCGCTGCCTCTCACTCGATGAAAGTCGAGGGTGAGCCCTTTCAATCCAAGGGGCGAGTGCCCCGAATGGCATTCCATCACCGCGACGGCCGAGAAGAGAGGCTTCTGCAACGACCCAAGAATCGGGAGCGGAACCACTCAACACGATTGACGCCGATAGGCGCTCGGGCAACACTGCGCATATCGGGCCCTGTGGCCGCAGAGGCGCAACTTCGGGATGCGCCTCGCCGAGCCGCCATGATTCAGATGTCCCCTGCGGGCTCGGCAGTGTTGGCCACTCCCCCTCGACCGGTTCGGAAAACCAAGTCCCGATTGGCAATCGGAGCGCTTGGCGCTGGTCGAGCATACGGGCTCGAACCAATCCGATGGAAGGGCTAGTCTCAGCCCAAGCAGCGAGTGAACTTTTCGCGATGTCGCTTTGAGGTGGTGATGTAGGACTCAAATCGTCGATTTTGAACCATCTCGGAGATGATTCGCGAGCGACCGCCCACACCCATTCTGCCTTGACCCCTTCAGTTCCGGTGGAACGCCCCTCCTCATCAGTTCGGAGCGGAAGTAGACTCTGGGGGAGTGGAATGAGTGGGCTGACCGGTTGTTTCGCGTAAGCAAGTAGGAGTTGAGGTCCATCCCTCGCGAGCAGGCATAAACTCACATTGGGGGGGATTGAATCGATGCCTAGTGCTTGCAATCGAGCCAACTCATCAGAGTTAATTCTCTCTAGTCCGCGAGCGGTCAAATGCTGCTTCGCACCTCTCTGACCCGCTTCGGAATCCGACGCTACAAAGCCCTCTAGACGCATCCTCTTCAATTCGGCAGAGGCGTGAGGCAGCCGTAATCCGACAGCATTTGCCGCTTCGCTGACAGTTGAAGGACCATCAGCAAGATGGTCGAGCAGGCGACGCCTGTAGCCACCCCGGATACGCTTGGCGTCCTTGCCCGATTCACCACCCACCATTCCGTCTCACCTTCGGCACAAACCGTCTGTGCCTATTTCTAGGCGTGTCAAGCCCGCACTTCAATTATCCGGTTAGTTACATTTACTTACATCTTTCCACTGGAGAAAGTGCGGTTTTACTTACTCACCACAAATAGTAATACTTTGAAGTGGGTAGTTTACCGTCACGTTCCGTAACTAACGACGCTCATCTGTGGTAATGGTTATATCAGCGGCAGCGGTCCACTGAGAACGACGGTGATTCAAAACTAGTGAATGGCCTGTCTATCAAACAATGACGGAGGATGAAACGAATATGAAGACAGTAAGAATCAGAGAGAAAATCAAGGTGTTCCTCGCAGAACGCCCGCGTAATACGGCAGAGATACTTGAGCACATCAACAGCACCATGCGACACGGTACTACTAGCCAGCAACTCGGAAATGTCCTCTCCAAGGATAAGGACATCGTCAAGGTGGGCTACATCAAGCGAAGTGGAATTCTTTCAGGTGGATACGATATCTGTGAGTGGGCAACCGTCAACTGGGTACAAGGAAATGTCCCCGGCTGGGAACAGGGTGACCCAATCCTCCTAGACAAGACAAGCCCAATGAACGGCCCGCCCGGGATGATTGGAAGAACCAATATTCTCGCTAGAGCAGGCAGGAAATTGCAAACCCCTCTTCCACCTCCAAAACCGGTCAAGCTCGACCTCAACACCCTCACCTGTGAACAACTCAAAGACCGCCTTCGCAAGGTTGGCCTAACTGTCAGTGGCAGGAAGGAAGACCTCGTGGCGCGCCTCTCTGGACACGACGACCCAATGTTTGGTTGAGTACTAGGACTTCCGCCCTCGGTATTCGCCCACGCCTCTAACTTGGCCCCCATAGTTCTCTCACGCCAGCCTTAGCCCACAGCCTTCGCTCAACCCGCAAAGGTGGTTTCAACAGTTCAATCAAGAAACCGAAATCAGTCAGTGAGTGGAATCTCGAGTAGGGATGGACCGTCAGCCATCCATTCCAATCCATTTTTGACCCAGGCCCAAATTTCCTTCAAACGCTGCTTGTCGACACCGGCATGCTCAGCAATAATTTGAATCGCCTCGACCTCAGAAGGATGAATCTCGCCATCCGCAGCAGCGAGGAATATTCCGTCACGCAGTGCAAGCCGGAGAGTTCGCTTGTCCATATTTTTCACCGTCTCCTCAACATCGTAGTCGTTGCGAAGTAAATCGCGCATCTGACTGCGCAACTTCGGGTTGATGAGCATACGAGCCATTCGGCTCTCGAAGAACGCCATTTCTTCTGGCCGAAGAACGCTGTCAGCGTTGGCGATAATGGCCAGGACCGTCATGTAATCGTCCCGGTCGACGGCGAGGAACGCATCAGGGTGTGAGGGTTTCATGGCGTTCGGGCCAATGCACTTCCTATTCGTAACCTTTGGGACGACGAGCGGTCCTATCATCAAGCAAAATTAAACTCAAATCAAAATTGAAAACCGATCGGATAGATCGAGAAAAATCACGAGGAAAATTTTCGAAATCGTCTGACTGCTCACGATTCAAGGGAGATTGTCCAGTCGCCCGACCGTGCGAGGCTGTTCATTTTGGCGCGGTGCGCGAAGGAGTCTTGGCTCTCTTTAGGAGTCCCCGAAGCCCAGATTTGGAGGGCGGCGGCTTGGAGTGCCCGTCCGTAGGAGTAGGAGAGTTGCCATGGGTGGTCCACGGCCATCCCGTTCATCAGGCTCAGATGTGCGGTCGCATCCTCATCTGACTGCCCCCCGGAAAGGAAGACTAAACCGGGGATTTCTGCTGGGACATGAGCGGTCATACAGTCGACGGTAAGTTGTGCAACTTGTTCGCGACTCAATTGGTTTTCACACCCTTTTCCAGCGATTATCATGTTCGGTTTGAGCAGAGCACCAGGCAAGTGAACACCCTGCTCTTTGCAAGCGGTGAAGGTTGCATCAAGAATTATTGCGGTGACATCGAAGCAAGTTTGTCCGTCGTGGTTCCCTTCCATCAGTACCTCGGGTTCGATGATTGGAACGAGTCCCTGCTCTTGGCAGATTGCTGCATAGCGGGCGAGCGCGTGGGCGTTTGTAGAAATACACGCATCAGTCGGAAGTCCGTCGTCGATTTTGATTACAGCACGCCATTTTGCGAACCTCGCACCCATCGCGAAGTACTCAGCGCAGCGTTCTCGCAGGCCATCCAAACCCTCGGTGATTTTCTCACCACTATACAGCGCGAGTTCCTTGGCACCGGTATCTACCTTGATTCCGGGAATCATACCTCTGGTAACCAAATAATCGGGAATTGATGTTCCATCGTCGGCATTCTGTCGAATGGTTTCATCGTAGAGAATAACCCCGCTGATTGCAGATTCGCAGCCAGCAGTGGAGAACAGGTTCGCCCGGTATGCGCGCCTCGACTCTTCTGAAGTGTCCAAACCAACCGACTGCAAACGGCTGCTCATCGTGCCAGTGCTCTCATCGGCCGCAAGAATGCCTCTCCCCGGAGAGACAAGTGCGTTCGCGGTCTGTTCTAGAAGGTCTGTGTCCACCTGCTCAACACCGGGTGCGGGGACCGAGGTTGTAGCCTTCAAGTCATCGCCGATTGGCTGTGCTTCGCGAGTTGGAGATGTGTAGTAAAATTGTTTTAACGGCTATTTGTAAAGTATTAATCTTACAATCAATTTAATTATTGCGAGCCTTTACGAATGCTACTTAGGTGACCAAATGGTGAGAATTTGCAGTATCTGTAATCAGTCCGGTCACAATAGCAGAACCTGTGAAAAAGTCAACCCAGAAGCAGCGCTGCGCCGCATGAAGCGAAATGACGGTCGCCGACGGAAGCGTAGGACTTGCCAAAAGTGCGGCGAGCGTGGACACAATGTTAGAACCTGTCCAGTACTGTTTCCAAATCGAATTAAAATAATTAAGCGGCGAAAAGGAAGTTCTCGAATTTGTGCTGCCTGCGGAGAACTTGGCCACAATGTCAGAACCTGCCAACTGACTAACCCTGCGGGCGCTGTTCGACGGCTCGCTAGTCTATCTCAGAGGAAAGTCGGTCGGGTCTGCAGTGAATGTGGCGGAAAGGGACACAATGTCCGCACCTGCGCAGTTCTCCATCCCGAACGGGCACTCGCTGCCAAGAAGAAGCGTCGCAAGGGTGTACGAGTTTGCAGTGAGTGCAACAAGTCTGGTCACAACAGTAGAACCTGTCCGATTCTACACCCGGAAAAGGCGTTGTTGAAGAAGAAACGGCGTCGAGGAAGGAGAGTTTGTGGCGAGTGCAACAAGTATGGACACAACACCAGAACCTGTCCGGTACTCCACCCAGAGCGGGCTAAGGCAGCGCGCAAGAGAGGGGTTAGAAAATGTGGCGTCTGTGGCCGTTTGGGACACAACAGCAGGACTTGCAAGAAGGCGAATTGAATGGCGCGGTCGGAATTGACCTGCCCAGCCTGTGGCCATGTAGAGAGCCTAGAAATGGCTACTGATTCCTGCCTGTTTTTCCACCGATGTGGTGGTTGTGAAGAACTGCTCAAACCGCTCGAAGGCGACTGTTGTGTCTTTTGCTCGTATGGTGACAGACAATGTCCACCGATGGCGAAAGATGGCTCCTGTTGCTGAACTGCCGGCCCAAACTATCAGCGAGGGTGTTCTGAACTGATGAACTGGCGGCTCCCAGCCATCACATCGATTATTTCCGAGTGAACTGCCACTCGGTCTCCTAGAACTTCAACACCGGGAAGATAACCAGAACAGACTCCGCTCGCCACGAACAACGCATCATCACTCGCGCACAGGTCGTCCCGACCCCAAAGTCGGTCAACATCGTCTCCGAGCATCTCGCGTGCGCGTCGCTCGTGGTCCTCTGTCGTGGTGACGAGTCGCCCTTCGAAATGGCCGCCGAGTCCACGAAGGGCGGCGGCGGTGATGACCCCTTCAGGAGCCGCCCCAATACCCATCAATAGGTCGACATCCGAGTTCGGATCAGCTGCATTCAGTGCGGCAGCCACATCTCCGTCACCGATGAGTGGTACTGCGACCGACATATCTCTCAGGGTTTTGATTAGTTCAGTGTGGCGAGGTCGGTCCATCACGACAACTCGCATCTCGTCGATTCGCTTGTCGAGTGCTGATGCTGCCGCTTCAATGTTGTAGTCGACATCTGCTTCGAGCGAGATTTCGCCAATAACCTCCGCCGGCCCAGCCAACTTGTCCATGTAGCAATCAGGAGCATGAAGAAGAGTGCCGCGCGGAGCGGCCGCCAATACTGCGATTGCATTTGGCAGGTCCTTCGCCACATGATTGGTACACTCCAACGGGTCGACCGCGATATCGACTTGAATCGCTCCGGCGACCCCTTGCATGGAGCCGAGCGGCTCACCTATCCAAAGCATGGGAGCGTCGTCTCGCTCACCCTCTCCAATGGCAACACGACCATCGAATGGAACTTCATCGAATACTGCTCGCATCGCCTCGACGGCGGCGCCATCAGCCAACTTGCCGTCGCCTCGACCTCGCCATTCAGCCGCCGCTATGGCAGCCATTTCGGTAGCCCGTACGAAGTGTGGAGCAAGGTCGCCAACACCGCCCATGGCCTTGCGAGGGAGGGGGGGTTCTCAATACTGCGGTGAAGGGATATTCAACAATTATTCAGGATTCACTTCCAAAACCGGACAATCCCCCAAACCGACTATCTCTCAATAAGGCGGTCGATGTGAGATTCAAGACTGAGTGCGTGAGTCGCTCTTCAACTTCTCAAGAACTCTAACTTCTTCGATGCGTGCCTCAGGGTATTGCCCATCCTCATCCTTCTCAAGTGACTTCACCATGTCCCAGACGCAGAGCAGCCCGGCACAAACTCCAGTCAATGCCTCCATCTCGACACCGGTCTTCCACTCCGCCCGCACGCGCACGAGGCAGCGGACGCCAAAATCCTCGACTTGCCAGTCGACATCACATGCGGTGAGTGGAATCGGATGGCAATGGGGAACGATGCGCGGCGTATCTTTGACCGCCTGAATGGCAGCGATGGTTGAAGCCTGAACGACATCCCCTTTGCGAATTAGTCCGGCGCGGATGGCGTCAATCGTCTCGGTTTGTAGCGAGATGAAGCCGCTGGCAGTTGCCTCGCGGGCTACTATCGGCTTACCGCTGACATCGACTATTGCTTCGATTCGCTCATCCATTTTCTCACCCTAGTCCTGCCTTCCAAATCGACCCGTCAGCCCTTACTTCACGCTTCCACAGTGGGGCTTGTGCCTTCAGTTCGTCGATGAGCCAACTACACGCCTCAAACCCTTCTGCTCGGTGCGGGCTCGCCACATGAATCGCCACTATCGGCTCGCCTGGCCCAACCGAACCTGTGCGATGAGAGATGACCACGGAATGTACTCCAAATTTCTCGATGGCCTCCTCTCCCAGCCGCCTCAACACGATGGGGAGTTGCTCCTCCCACCCATCGAACTCAAGTCGTTCGACAGCGACTCCATCCTCTTCGCCTCTGGTCACACCAAGAAATGTGACGACACTTCCACAACCGGTCAAGTCCAACTCCTCTCGCAATCCTTCCACATCAAGAGTCTCGGGCGCTGGAACGATGACCACAGACAAGGGATTCGGCATCTTTCCAAAGACGATAGGCCAATCCGCTTGAATCCGTCGGCGGCGAATCCTTCATGCGAGTAGTGCGGCTCGACCGCCTCGATGTCGGCAGCAGTGAGTGAGGATGGAGCCGTTCACATCATGGGCGCAGGGCTCTCTGGACTCGCTGCATCAATTATTCTCGCAAAGGGTGGAAGAGAGGTCCATGTCCACGACATTAGGAAGGATTCCGGGGCTCGTTTTGATGGAGATTTTCAAGGTATTGAGAACTGGACGAGTGACATTGATTTTCTAGAAGAGATGCGGCAGTGGGGGATTGACCCTGACGAGTTCAAGACGACTTCATTCCACCAAGTCGATGTCATCCATCCCGACGATGTCATCACCCAAGCGTGGAGTCCAACCGTAGCGTTCAGAGTCATCGAAAGAGGTACTGCTCACCACACAATCGACCAGGGTTTGAAGCGGCAGGCTGTCGCCGCGGGAGTGAATCTCCACTACAAGTCGAGAGTAGACCCGAAAGATTGTCACATCATCGCTGCCGGCCCAAAGGATACCTCGGCTCTCGCCTATGGCGAAATCTTCGAGACTTCCCACCCCGACCATGTCGCCTTCCACTTCAATGACAAGTTGGCCCCGGGCGCCTACGCGTACCTGATTGTAATCGACGGAATCGGACTCATCTGCACCTGCCTATGGCGTAAACAGAAGAAGAGCGCCCGCTACCTCAACGAGACCATCGCATGGTACGACGAGCACTATCCCGAACTCGACAGGAAACCGATTAAGCGAGTCGGAGGCAAAGGGGACTTCACCATCAATCGCAACTACACTGTTGACGGCCGCCATTATGTCGGTGAAGCGGGCGGCCTTCAGGACTTCATGTGGGGCTTCGGAATGCGATGCGCTATCACGAGTGGAGTCTACGCCGCGAAGGATATTCTTGGCGAATGTAACTACGATGAGGAGGTTCGGAAGCGGTTGCTACCCACTGTCAAGACCTCGGTATCGAATCGCTGGCTGATGAACCGGGTCGGCGACCGCACCTTCAAGAGAATCGCGACCTCTTGGATGAAGGACCAAAAAAAGCGACAGGATGGGCTGCCCTTCATCGGCCGTCTCTTCCGCCCTGACTTCTTCCGCGGTCTAGTCTACCACCTCGCCGCCAAGCGTATGCTGAAGAAAGTCGATGTCGCTGACGGGCGAGTCATCCATCGACTACCCTATAGAAAAGCGTTGAAACGAGATGTTTGGGAACCCAGTGAGGAAGCCCGTGCCATAGAGAGGGAGTGGAAACTTTCACGAAAAGGTGGAAACACCGAATCATTCACTGAAGAAGAGTGAACTAATTTTCTCGGCCAATCAAATCTGGCGGAAATCCCTTGTACAATCTTTGCCAGCAAACTGGTCTTCTGACTCACGGTAGACCGTCCTTAGATTATTGATGAAATTCATCTCTTGGGTGACGATGGTGAACTCTTCGATTGGCATTCCCTCTTCACTATCCATCCATCCGAGCACGATTTCCATCGTCATTCGCGCACCCTCCCTATGAGGATATGAGAAAATGTCCATACTGAGTGCCGGCATCACCAATTTCTTGATTTTCTTCTTCTCTCTCAACTTCTCAAAGAGTGACTCGTATGCCTGCTTCAGCAGTGAACGTCGGGTCTCGTCCTGATTTGGCCGCCTGCAATCGGGTCCGACCACATGAATCAGAGTCTTTGCAGGAAGCGCGAATGCTGCGGTTTCCACAGCAGTTCCTACTGGACAGGGCTGAGTGTTCGTCTTTCGCTGTTCTGATGCGATATCTCGACAGGCTAGACGCAGCTCCTCTCCGGCCGCCGTATGCAATTTTCCATCGACCCCTTCACGGCCGGATAATCGGTTGTTCGCACCTGTGACCATGACTTCACATTCACTCTTCGCCATATCACCAATAATGACCTTCACCATGCCATTACGGCATGCTCGTGCGAGGAATACTTCTACCACGGCGCTCGCAGGTGGGGCCGGCCCAAATATACCCGTCGCCGGCAGTGTCAGCGAAAGGTAACTCTCCGCTCTAGCGGAGACCGTCGTGAATGCGGAACTGTCTTGAGCGATTCAAAGGGTTCGCAACATGTGCCGAGCGTACGCTATGCAGCCGCCCTCGCCCTACTCATCCTGCTTACCTCGTGGTCGGGATTGGCCAACCACTCGCCTCAACTTCCTCCCACTGATATCCAATTGGCAACTGGTGAGGGCTGGAATGAGACTCCATTTCGCGATGTCGCTGTTCCTGGCGGATTCACATTTCTCTCATACATCGATTACCAAGATGTGGGCATTTTAATCAATAACAACAGCGATGCGAGCAAAACGATTGGCTACGCCTTCGTGCTCGCCAGAAACATCTCGGCGGACCGTATCTTCCTATTCGACAACGCCTCGACTCCATCCGCTGAAACGATCAACCCCGACCAGTTCGACCAGTACTTCGCTGACCCATTGCGGCAAATGATTTCTGACCGAAATCTCACGGCGGAGTTGAACTATCTCGTCACAACGAAGGGCATCCCACTTCGAGTCAATGGACCTGGAAATGGTAAGGCGGCGTTCGACCAAGAAATCGGATTGATTGACGGAGCATACAACTCGACCATCCACCAAAATTGGTGGGCGACCCACACTTATGGACCGGGGGCGGACGAGGAGATGGAGCAGTTTTCTAGGGTGAAGGAGGGATTCTACCTCGTTACACGACTGACCGGCTACACGGTTGAGACAGCACTTGGCCTCATCGAAAAGGCGAACAATTCGTTTGGAAATCGAGGGCAGGCGGTGCTCGACCTCGCAACGAACCGAAACATCTCGGGCTACAAGTGGTGGAATGACATGCTGTACGCTACCAACAATGTGCTCAACGGCACGATGGGAGTACCCGTCCACTTCAACCAAAATTCGACCTTCGTCACCAACATGTCCAATGTCATGCTCTACGCCTCATGGGGCTCAAACGACGGCGCATGGAATTCAAACTGGCTCCCCAACTCAGGCTTCGACACGGCCGACTCAGGTTGGGCCACCGGCGCCAAATACTGGGACTTCCAAGACCCTCCGCTTGCCACAGACGAGGAATTTTTCTGGGCGAGGCAGACCGCTGTGAAACGGAATGGAAACGGGGCGCTTCAAGGGGAGTTGACACCTGCTCCTTGCACCGTGACCGTGGCGAGTAATACAGCGGGTCTGCTCGCCGAATACTTTGACAACGCTGGAATTTCCTTCAATCGCAGTCTGATGCCGGATTTGAGTGGCCGCGAGCCGGATTATTTCCGCACTGAATCGAATATAGATTATCCAGCCTCTGGAGCGAGTTGGGCCGGGCTCGGCAATCGCTTCATCGACTACTGGTCGGTGAGACACACCGGCGCAATTACGATTCCAACGGCGGGCAACTGGACCTTCTATCTCAACAGCGATGATGGCACCAAGTTGTGGCTCGACGACAGCGAGGTGGTCGACAACCAAGGTGAGCACGGAATGAGGGAGGTCTCTGACTCGGTTTGGCTCGATGGTGGCGACCACTCACTCAGAACCGAATTCTTTGAGCATGGTGGTTGGGCTGGATTCACCCTATCATGGGAAGGTCCCAACCAAACTAAGCAGGTGATTCCGGCGAGTGCTTTCACGCGCGGTGTGAGCACGCCAACTGTACAGAACGACCTCATTCACCAGTGGACCTTCGATGAGAACAATGGCACCACTGTGGCTGACTCGGCCGGCTCGGCCGACTTGACTCTGTTCGGCAGCAACAATGGCAGCGGTTGGCAGCCCTGTCTGTTTGGCAACTGTTACTCCTTCGATGGAACTGATGACTTCGCAAAGGTCGATGTCACCGATTGGGGGGGTGACTTCTCGGTCTCGCTGTGGGTTAACACCGACGATGTCAACCAGAGTCAGTTCTCTTCTGCGCTGGCGGTCAACGATGTCGCTGGCGATTCGGAGTCGTTCCAAATAATGGCCAGCGGCGGCAACGACGGAGATTGGGTGGCCTACAACAATCTCTCATATTCGTTCGGACCGATGGCGGCTGGAACCTGGACTCACCTCGCCGTCACTTTCCAAAATTCTACTTTGAAGCAATATTTGAACGGTGATTTGATTCGTACCACTCTAGTTCCCAACGGAACAATCGACAGCATCGAACTCTACAAGATGGGCGTCAATCGAGCGGGTAGCACCTATTTCGAGGGACTCATCGATGAGGTGCAGGTATGGAACCGCACCATCACCGATGATGATGTCAGCGACCTCAGTTCAAAGGCGGCCCGGACTTGCTACGACTACAGCGGCGTAGGAACTGGCCAGACCCAAATCGAGCAGGATTACGACTTCGACGACGACTTGAAGAACCACGCATGGATTCTCTATGGTTACGCCATGAAAGAGGGTTGGGTGTCTGGTGATTACCACCTCGCCGTCGACGCCTTCGACGCCAACGGCACTCTCTTATCGACCAATATGAGCACCACCAACAGCCTCTCCTCAACTTGGAATTCACGCACCGTTCGCTTCCGACCTCACGCCGATGCAACCTCGTTCAAGGTGAAAATGGTCGCCTCCCTCGAAAATGTCAGTCGTAACGGCTCGGTCTATTTCGACACCATGAATCTCCAAGCGATTCGTCCCCACTTCGACTGGGTCGATGGCAGTATTGCTGAGACCGCGGTCAGTACCGGTGGCAGGACCTTTGCATGGGGGGCAGGCTACGGCCAAAGTTTGGTGGCGGACTTGTTGGAGGATGGCGTTTCCGGGGTCAAGGGATATGTCTACGAGCCCTATCTCTCAGCAGTTGGCTACCCCTCGGTGCTACTTCCGTACTACGCCTATGGTTACAATTTCGCCGAAGTGAACTACGCTGCGAACCCGATGATTTCGTGGATGGGAACTGTGGTAGGTGACCCCAAGATGGCGCCATACGCGGATATCTTGCACGATGTCGAAGTTGAGGCGGTGAGGGGTAATGGCACCCTCTCAATCAATGTCAACGGCAGCATAGATGTGCTTTTGGCGAACCTCGCTCCAGGCGAGGTGAATGGGACTATTGAGGTCAGGGACAGGAGCGGTAATGCAATTCTGGCGAATGTCAGCGTTCAGATGCCTGCTGGCGACCAAGTCGGCTCACGAACGATTGTTTCAGTGAATCTAACGCCCTCACGCGCCGGCTTCAACGAGTATGTCGTTCGCTATGTCGCCAGCAATTGGGAAAATCCCGAGAGGGTAGTCGACAATAATATCGGAATCCTCAATCTTGAGGTTAACCAACCTCCCGTTGCAGAATCAATCGTCTGTTCAACTTGGACTACTCACCGAGGAGACACCGTAGGTTGCACGACGACGGTCAGTGATGACTTCGGAGTGGTTAGGGCAAGACTTGGCTGGCGAGTCAATAATTCGGGTGACAATTGGACTTTCATCGAATCGAGCAGCACCGACTCGCTGGAATGGTATTCAAGCCTGTACATTCCGGTCACAGTTCCAGAAACGAGCTTCGACTTAATCGCTGAAGTGCGAGATGCTCAAGAGCAGATTGACTTACTCCAATTGGATGATTCACTCACAATTCTCAACGCCCCTCACACCTGGTTTGGAGTCTATGTCGAAGGTGTTGATGACTCGACTTGGAACGGAGTGACCACGCTGCCTTACATCGGGACGGTTCCAGTTCTTCGGGCAACGGATATCGTTCTCAAAGCGTGTGTCATCGATGCAGACCACGACCCGGTGAGTGAAATCCCGATGATAATCGTGACTCGCGGTGAGGTGACTGGAGTCGTTCCGACTGAGAGCGAATTCCCCGATGTCTTCTGTTATCTCGCCAACTGGCGAATGGAATGGGGTGACCCGGCCAGAGAGGTACAGGTGGACCTCTTCGATTCGTCCGGTTTCCTGTTCACCACTCGCTCTTTTGAGATTCACGACGAACCTTTCCAACTATCAATCTCACTTCAAAATGAGCGAAACGATGTATTGCAACTCGCTCAAGGAACTTATCCACTCGGTCAAGAATCGATTCTCTTCGAAGTAACAGATTCAGACGACCCGCTAGAATCCTCCTACGATTTCGAATGGCGGGCGACTTGGCCCGGTCAAGTGACTGAATCGCTCGCATCTACTCTTGACGACGATAATCTGCCTCTTTCAGAATGGGTCCTGCCACCACCCCACACCGGGCTTGAAGCGGGTGAACTCGAACTCGAAGTAACCGTCACTTCAAACTCCGGCCTCCTCCAAATTTTCAGTAAAACATGGGTTGTGCACCGACAATCGCCTGAATTCTACGAGGTTGGAATCTGTTTAGATGAGGGAGAGACTTTTCAAAATATCACGCGAGGTAAAGAATACCTCGGCTACATCGCACTCGACCCACACCGAGAAATCGAAACTGTCGTGGCCAGTATCAGTCAAAGCGGCATCACAGAATCGATCGAGACCTTCGTTACATCCGAACAGCCGTTGCCAAACGGATGTGGCCCAGAAGTAGCAGATTGGTCCGGTGGCAGTTGGTATTATGGCTCAGTCGAAGAGAGGAATGCACAATTCCTGCGCGGATTCAAATTCAAAATCAGCAACGAATTTACCTCAGGCGAAGCAACTCTACTATTCAGCGCGAGCGACATCGATGGGCTGCGCGGAGTTCTTGAACAGGACCTTGCGATTCAATTTGGCAAACCGAAAATCGATTCACAAAGTGGCGACCCCCTCATCGGCGAATTGCGAGAGATGTCAGCGACCGTCAGCGACCCGGACGGCCACGCCGGAACGAGTTGCACATTCTTAATCGTCGATTCAAACGGCACCACGGTAATGGAAGCGGAAGGCCCGCTCAAACCAGACGGGACTTTCAGCGCAAACTGGCTCGCACCTGCCTCAGGCTCACCGTTCACCTCCACCATCGGCTGTACAGACCCACAAGGCCACCAGACTGCTCACACCCAGAATGGGATAATTCCTGCTGAAGTATCAGAGATTCCAGATGATGACAATGAAGGGGCGGCGAATCAGAGTAGTGAACCCAAATCGAGCGGGATTTCAGCGTTCGCCGTCGCCGCCATCGCAGCGATTCTATTGGTGTTGGTCGGAGTAACTGCCGCCTTCGTCACCTTGCGCAGGCGCGAGGAGGAAGTCTTCGGGGAAGTTCAGGGAGATGGCCAAGAGGAGGTTCAGTCCGAGTGGTCGGCACCGGATGATTCGCGTGTCGAGGGCGAACAAAGTGTGGCGCTGTCCGAGATGGCGATGCAAGAATTAGCCGAATTAGACGAACTCTCGGAAGGTGAAGGCCCTAGCACAGCAGGGGGTGGAGAAGTCGACGGTGTGACCGGTGTAGCGAGCGATGTACCAACCGAGTCTGAAGAAGTCGCAGATGTCCTCAACTCAGAAACGAGCGAGGCGGAAGCAGACGGTTTTGAGGATTTGTTCACCGAACAGGCGGGCACCTCAGCCGAACCGGCGGAGCCCTCCTCTGAAGAGAGCCCAAAGGATTGAATGGGTGGCTTAGGTCCGGCATTTCATGGCAGTTGGATATGTCCTCATCAATGTCACGCCGGGCGCAGAATTAGATGTTTACAATTCAACGATAAAATTGGATATTGTAGAGGATGCGACGCTGCTTTTCGGAGACTACGACATGCTGGTGAAAATGACTGCAGAAAGCATGAGTGAAATCGCTGCTGGAGTCGTTGAACATATTCGCTCGATTGAAGGCGTTGTCAATACGAAAACTCTCGCCGGTGCTGAACTTTGAATAGAGTTTCAAAACCACTCGAATGCCTTTTCGTCTGAATGGTCCAGTTCTTGTTTACCTGGATTCCCGACAGCCATCAGTGTAATCGTAGCACTGCATGATAACGGCACCTCAGCAGCGCCAAATTACCCGCTACACCAAGTTATTATCTGCCCCGGTTTGCTAACAAACAGGCAGTTTACCGGAAACCGGCGCACTGCGCTAATTCGTGTTCAGAGGGGTCTGAAAAGTGCGATTTAGGGCCAAATGGGGCGCAGTGGCCCGTTTAGACGCCCGAATCCTTAAGTAAGGTCCTTTGAAGGCAAATCTCACGGAGGCATACCAAAATGAGTAAGAAATACTTCGTCCTAATGTCGGGCGGAAACGATACGAGCCAAGTGTTCGCGAGCAAGCAGCCTAGGGGCGCAGCCCTCAAGGCAGCAAGTCGCGGAGAGACGGATATCAGCCTAAGGGAGCGTGGCACCAAGCGTGTACATGTATTCTCAGGCTGGCGCGAGCAAGTACCAAAGCCCGCAAGCGGGCCTGCATGGCTACCTGACAAGGTCTGGAAGGCCAATGTCAAGAAGCTACGCGTAGACCACCTCGACTGAGGACTGTCAACACGGCTACAACACAAAGATACGCACACGGCACGAGACGGGGCAGAAATGCCTCGCCTCGTGCCCTTTTTTTGTTTCACATTCTCATCATCAATTCAAACAAATATCCCTTGTATTAACAAGGAATTAGTATTAAGTTTTCAACGACGCAGTTTGGCGGCGAAGTAACGGTTATTTCCGCAGCCCTAATTTCTTGGCCAGCATGGCGAGCGGGTCGTAGTATTCTGTCACCACTCTCTCCTTGAGTGGGATGATCGCATTGTCGGTGATGTTGATGCCAGCAGGACAGACATCTGTGCAGCAACGGGTAATGTTGCAGTAGCCAATTCCCATTTCGTCCTTGACCATTTCAAGTCGGTCTACTGTGTCGAGCGGGTGCATCTCAAGGTTGGCAAGGCGCACGAAGAAGCGAGGTCCGGCGAACTCCTCGAACATTTGGTGCTCGCGCAGAACGTGACAGGTGTTGACACAGAGCATGCACTCGATGCAGGAACGGAACTCTTGGATTCTGTCCGCCTCCTCCTGGTGGAAGACCCAGTCTTTCTCTTCTGGACCTTGAAGTTGTGGAATCGTCTTGTTCAGCTCGTACGCCCAAGAAACATCGGGGACCAAATCCTTCGTCAGCGGGAACGCCTGCATCGGCTTCACTAGAACAGGAGTGCCCGGAGGTGTCTCCTCCTCAATGTCCGCCATCCTCGTCATGCACATCAAACGCGCCTTGCCGTTGACCTCTGCAGAACAGGAGCCGCACTTTCCAGCCTTGCAGTTCCAGCGACAGGCGAGGTCGGGAGCGTGCTCAGCCTGAATCTTGTGAATCACATCGAGGACCACCATGCCCTCGTCAATCTCAACGGTGTAGTCGACCAGTTTACCGGTTGGGTTGCCCTCATCGTCAGGCTCACCCCTGAAAACTCGGAATGTCACATCCTTGGCCATTCTCACTCCTCCTCGTGCAGGTCGCTCGCATCGAGCAGCGCCTTCATCTCGTCTGAAATCGGCGGATAGGTCTCATGTCGAATCTTCATCTCGCCATCGTCAAGCCAGATGACGCTGTTCACCTTACCCCAGTGAGAGTGGTCTGGAACCGGGAAATCATCACGGGTATGGCCGCCTCGGGACTCCTCACGAGCCAACGCCGCCAACGCACACATCTTGCTGATGTCAACCATTGCGCTGACCTCCAACGCTTGGTGCCAGCCCGGATTGTAGATTCGGCTACCGCCGGGAGATGTGGTCTCGCCTCGCGCCTGAAGACCTTCCAAGTCGGCTATCGCCTCCTCGAGCAGCGCTCCGGTTCGGATGATTCCCGCCTTCACCTGCATCATTTCGCGCAGGTCCTGCACAACCTTCGCAGGGTTCTCCCCTCCGTTCCTATCCAAAGGAGCAAGGGTCTCGGCCACAACCGAATCCACCTCACTTTGGTCGAGTTCGAGCCAACCATCCATATCGGCGGCAGCATTTGCGGCAAACTCACCGGCTCGCTTTCCGAATGTCAGCAGGTCTGTGAGCGAATTGCCTCCGAGCCGGTTTGCGCCGTGCAGTCCTGTCGCAGCCTCGCCTGCAGCGTAGAGACCGGGAACAGTCGATTCTTGGGTGATGGGGTCGACCTTGACGCCGCCCATCACGTAGTGGGCCGTAGGCCCAACTTCCATTCTCTCTTTGGTGATGTCAACCGCTGCCAACTCCTTGAACTGGTGATACATGCCTGGAAGTTTCTTCTTGACCTCCTCTTCATCTCTCCATGAGATGTCGAGGTAGGCACCGCCATGCTCGCTCGCTCGCCCAGCATCATTTTCGGAATTTATCGCCTTAGCGACAACGTCGCGGGTTAGAAGTTCAGGAGGTCGACGCTTGGTAGCCAACTTACCAGCGATGATTTCGTCGACCCACGCGAGCGCCTCAGCCTCAGTGTCAGCGAACTCATCCTTGTACATCTCTGGGACATAATTGAACATGAAGCGTTCACCTTCGCTGTTGGTCAACCGGCCGCCCTCTCCGCGCACCCCTTCAGTGACTAGGATTCCCTTGACGGAGGGAGGCCATATCATTCCGGTGGGGTGGAACTGCACGAACTCCATGTCACCCAACTCGGCGCCAGCCCAGTAGGCGAGAGCGTGTCCCTCCCCTGTGTACTCCCATGAGCCAGAGCAAACCGCCCAACAGCGGGTGATTCCACCGGTTGCGAGAATCGTCGTCTTTCCTTGGAATGTGTGCAGAGTTCCGTCAGCACGGTTGTAGGCGAAGCAGCCAGAAACCCGTCCGTCACTCTTGAAAATGCGTCTCACGGTGTACTCCATGAACACCTCCATGCCGGTGTGAATGCCCTTTTCCTGAAGAGTTCGAATCAACTCAAGTCCGGTCGCATCACCGATGTGAGCGAGTCGAGGATAGGTGTGGCCGCCGAAGTTTCGCTGGCTTGTCAGCCCGTCGGGTGTTCTGTCAAAGATGGCACCCCACTGTTCGAGTTCCCGAATCCTGTCTGGTGATTCCTTGGCGTGAATCTCCGCCATCCTCCAGTCATTGAGGTATTTGCCTCCCTTCATGGTGTCACGAAAGTGAGTCTGCCAAGAGTCTCTAGGGTCCTTGTTGGCCAGTGCGGCAGCGGCACCACCCTCAGCCATGACGGTGTGCGCCTTGCCGAGCATCGACTTGCAAATCACTGCGACGCTGGCTCCCGCCCTCGTCGCCTCAATCGCCGCTCGCAGACCAGCGCCGCCAGCGCCAATCACCAGCACATCATACTGATGATTCGTGACATCCGACATCAGAGCCCACCCCACAGAACGACATCAGTCCACCAACCAGAGGTGCAGGCGTAGATGTAGAAATCAGCGAACATGACGATGAAGAGTGAGTAGAGCGCCCAATCCTTATGATGCTCGTTGAACCAAGTTGACATATTCCACATCCGATAGCGAAGTGTCGGTTTGGACCCACCGTCTGAGTCCCGATTCGTCCACTGGTTTGTTCCTCCCCCCACCAAGTGACGAAAGGCGTGGCAACCAAAGGTGTAGCCGCCAAGTGCAACCACATTGACCGCCAGCACCAGTGAGCCGACCGATAGGCCAAGGGCGTTAGCACCCGAGACAGGGTCGTGGAAGTTCATTGACATCCAGACATCGTAGGAGAGGATTGGCAGGTAGCAGATGGCGGCGTAGAGGAAGTAGCGGTGCAAGTTTTGGACGAGCAGTAGTCCGGTTTCCCCCTTGTACTCATTCCATGGCTTCGAGACTGCACATGCGGTCGGCTGCTGGAAGAAAGCGCGGTAGTACGCCTTTCGATAGTAGTAGCAAGTGCCACGGAACCCTGCTGGGAAGATGAGAATGAACATCGCTGGCGACATCCACCAGAGGTATTCAGGAATCGGTGATGCGAGTCCCCCCTCTCCGGGTATGATTAGCGGGCTGAACAGCGGTGAGAGAACATGGCTTCCCTCCGCCTCGATTGCCATAGTTTGGCAGGCTGCTGCGACTCCGTCAACAACCACTGTGGGGTTACAGGAGGATGCGCCGAACCCTGAAAAAATCCAGAAGTCGGCCTCCATGAAGCCGCGCCATGTCGAGTAGACGACCATGATTCCGAGATAGAGCGCCATCGCTGTTGGGCCCTTCCACCAACCATCGACGCGGTCGGTCGCTCCGAATCCCTTCTTCATCGGAAGTTGGACGGCCTCGCTCATCAGTGATTCACTCCCGTGCGCGCGAGGCGGTTGGCTGCGCCCTATCAATTACGCGATAGTCGGCTATGCGAAGGGTAGTCGGGATGAAATCGAGGCGAAAACTCCGGAGGCTCGACTCTCTACACCGTCAACCTTGAAGGGCACCGGCCGAATTCGACCTCGATGGACTACGAGCCGTTGAGCATCTGCGTGAAGTGCGGCTTCATGCCGGGAGCATTCATCCCCGGAATGAAGTGCCCCGAGTGTGGTGAACCCATTCTTTGACCCGTCGACTTTGATGAGTTGACTTTAAAATTGAGTTCTATCGGTCGGTGGCCATGAACAGACTGACTCGACCGAAGAACCTCGCTCTGATGATTGTATTCTCGATGGTTCTCGCCGGTTGTATCTCAGTTGATGACTACAGTGATGGTGAAGGACAACTCATCGATAACGGAGGTGTGGAAATCCCGGTAATTGAAGTGCCTAATGTTGCGGGCTGTGACAACATCAACGCCATTCATTGTATGCTGCCGTTCCCCTCCGACGCCTTCCTCACTTCGGACAATTCAACGGTCACAAATTTTCGGGTAAACTACGCTGCGGACACGCTACCCTCCTCAGGTACCACATCAAATCCTGAAATCTCCGGATTGAACCGATTCGACGGCTTCAGCCCTTCGACTCAAATTCTCACGGCGTTCTCCGCAGTACCTGATTTGACTGGTATCGCAAACCAACACAACATCGGCAATTCGCTGGCAACAGACCATCGCACTGTCCTGCTCAATCTCGACACCGGCGAGCGGGTCACCCACTGGGTTGAAATCGATGCGCGTGCAGACGATACTTCGGGAACAATCGTCTTTCTCCGTACCGTTCAAGGTCTTGACTTCAACACGCAATATGGAGTCGCTTTCGTCGGCCTTTCAGACATTTCAGGCGGACCAATTTCGCCGTCTGACGCACTACAGGCAATTCTCGACGGCGCAGAAACCACCTCGGAAGATATAGAGAATAGGCGAGGTGGAATCGAGAGTTTCATCGGCGACATTGAGGACTTGGATTACCGGCGAGCTGACATTCAGGCGGCGTGGACATTCCACACCGCCTCAGCGGAGTCAATTCTCGGTGACATAGTCACCATGCGCACCGACGCGCTAAACAGGCTGGGCGATGACGGAATCGGCTGCACAGTCACCTCAAGCGAGGACGGCTACGGCGACGACGAAACCCTCTACCGACGAATCCGTGGCACTATCACAGCGCCTCAATACCTCGAATCCCAAGAGCCACCCGCATTGTTAGTGAGAGGCGATGACAACTTACCACAATATGTCGAAGACGGTGAAATTCCCTTTACCATGGTCATCCCGCAAGTCTTGGCAGACCTGAACGAAAGTGGCCCTCTGGTCGTCTTTGGGCACGGTTTCCTTGGAACGGGTGAGGGGACGAGCAACTACCTGGGCCGCTGGGCTGAGGAGTACAAAGTATCCTTCGTGGCGACCGACATCTCCGGCTGGAGCACCTCCGACTTGGACACTCTGGCGCTCGGAATGGCCAACCCCTCATACTTCCAACATCAGGCGGAGCGAATCGAACAGGGGCTCATCAATCAGATGGCTATGATTCGCACATTCAAGGGAATCTGTGCTGACCTTGACGAGATGCACTACAACGGCACCAATCTGGTCGACTCTTCAGATGTGCATTACATGGGTTACTCACTGGGGGGAATCTACGGCGCAAGCATCACTGCGGTCTCCCCGGACATTGACAGGGCAGCCCTTTGGGTCGGTGGCTCAGGCTTCTCCACCTTCATCGAGCGCTCGACCAACTTCGCCACCTTCCAAGCGCTATTCGCCCACTCCGCAGCCTACCCTGAGCGTAACGACCGCGCCCTTCTCACTGCGGTAATGCAGCAGATGTGGGACGCCTCGGAGCCCGAGACCTTCCTCAATTTCGCCGAGACTGGATACGGAACCGACATCCTGCCCTTCTCGTTCCTCTCCATCATCTCGGTCAACGACGCCCAAGTGCCGGGCATCTCCTCTGACCGGGCTGCGAGGACTGCAGGTATTCCGGTGCTCGACAGCTCTTCGAGGATTCCCTACGGAGTCGACGCAGAGTCGGGACCGATTTCAGGCTCGGCGGTAGTCTACTGGAATGGTGGATATGACGCCATGCCGGAAGACAACTCGCCACCACCTGTTGGTGACGCGGGCAAGGCGCACAACGAAATTGGCCCGATCGAAGATGTAAATGACATGGTGCGCGAATTCCTGTTGACCGGAATTGTGATTGACACCTGCGACGGCATCTGCACCTTCGACTACGACGCCGAGAACACTGACGATTAGAGTGAGTGTACTCAATACCGCTTACTCAAGCGAGTGCAGTCCAGTCGACTTCAGCCTCGGCCATCTCGACCTCTTCGACATCCATCTGCGCGAGTTGCAACTTACCGCTCAACTCGTCGTTCACCGCGTGCCAGTAGGAGTACGCCTCAATGACCCAGATACCGGATTCTCGGGTCCCGTTTCCGGACCCCTTAACGCCACCGAACGGAAGGTGAGCCTCTGCCCCGGTGGTCGAGTTGTTGATGCCGGTCATGCCCGCCTTGATGCCCGTCTTGAAGCGGTACGCCTCGAGTCTGTCATTGGTGTAGATGGCGCTTGAGAGCCCGTATGGTGAAGCGTTTGCAAGATGCAGCGCATGGTCAAAGTCGGTCGCCTTCACAATCGTGACAGCAGGTCCGAAAATTTCGTCGTGGAAGCAGGCCATCTCCTCAGTCACGCCGGAGTAGACATGGGGCCACATGTAAGCCCCCTCCGAGGCATCTCCCTGAAAGCCCGCAGGCTTGTTTTCGTTGGTGATTCGCCCTTTGCCGAACAACTTCGTCGCCCCCTGTTCTTCCAGACCAACCACATCGGCCAGGAAATCTTTTGCGTATTTCTCTGACAACATCGGTCCGTAGAGCACCTGTTCGTGGCGCATCGAGTCGCCGATTGTAGTGCTCTCAACCTTTGCCATGAATTTGGTCATGAACTCGTCGTAAATGTCCTCGTGGAGAATTAGGTTGCCAAGGCTGGTGCAGCGCTGGCCAGCGGTGCCGAAGCCAGACCAGTAGGCGCCTTCAATGGCGTTTTCGAGGTTGGCTGATGGCATGACTACAAGCGGATTCTTGCCGCCGAGTTCAAGGCTTGCCGAGACGAGATTTCTGCCGCATATCTCGCCGATCATCTTGCCGACTGCGGTCGAGCCGGTGAACGAGATTTTGTTGAGTAATCCTTCATCTACAGAGTCCACAAGGTCTTGGCCTGCGCCACTCCCCTTGCCATGAATCAGATTGATTACGCCGTCTGGTAGACCCGACTCATGCATGATTCGGGCGAGCGCGAATGAGAGTAGTGGCGCGTCTTGGGGCGACTTCCAAACGCAGGTGTTGCCGCACATGATTGCTGGAATCATCTTCCAGAATGGGACCGCCGCCGGGAAGTTGCAAGCATTAATAATTCCACAAACTCCGAGTGGGCGGCGGTAGGTGAAAAGTTCCTTGTCTGGTAGTTCGGAATGAACCGTCTGACCGTACAGACGGCGCCCCTCCGACTGAAAGAAGAGGCAGGTGTCAATCGCTTCCTGTACTGAACCAGCCGACTCTTTCAGCGTCTTACCGATTTCACGAGTCTCAATCGCCACAATCGCATCCATATGCTCCATCAGCAGGCGACCCATGTTGCCGATGATCTGGCCTCGCGTGGGCGCAGGCGTAGCAGCCCAACCCGGGAAGGCGGCTCTAGCGGAGGCGATGGCGGAGTGAACATCTTCTTTGGTCGAGAGAGGAAATTCCCCGAGGCAGTCTGCGGTGCGAGCCGGATTTGTGCTCTCAAAGGTGCCACCGTCGCTCGAAAGTGTCAGTTGCCCGTTCACAATGTTGTATCCCCGAACCTTCGGAAGTCCATTCGGATTCTCGTGCGCGAGGAACTCAAGACCGCTCTCCAAGACGTGTGCCATGACCCTCCGGTCACCGTTCCGCTCATCAATCCTACGCTCAACCACCTGAGGTGGCGAATTCGGCCTATTCTGCTCCCGTGGAAACGGTCTATCTGGGGTGTTGGAAAGGGGAGAACGAATCTGCATGGTTTTTAGTTAGTCCGCGAAACCGGGGTATTAGAGCAGAGGTGGCGGAATGAGCGATGATGACAAGAAGACACTGAGTCTCAAGGTAGCAAAAGCAATCCCAAGTGATGTAGGACATGGTAGGGCGAGGGTCCCGTTTGACAACGACCTGAATCTGAAGCCAGGCGATATAATTGAAATCAAGGGGAATGAAACGACGGCGGCAATCGTTTGGCGATGCCGTCCAGAAGATGCCAATCTTGGCGTCATTAGAGTTGATGGTATCATTCGCAAAAATGCGGGTGCACAACTCGGCTCGAACATCACGATTCGTAAGGTGGATGCGAAGCCTTGCCAACGGTTGACTCTCTCGCCTGTAATGGCGTCGAAGCAGAAGGTTCGCTTCGGCCCGGGAATCGAGGGATTTGCTCGACGAGGGCTGAACAAGCGACCGGTTGCGTCAGGCGACCGAATTTTCATCCCCGGCATGACGCTGTTTGCAGAAGCGCTTCCATTCGCGGTGATGCAAACCACTCCGAAGGGAATCGTTCAGGTTCTTCCAGAAACTGAGATTGTCATCAAGGATGAAGCGGTTGACGAAGAGGAAGCGGGTTCTGTCACTTCGATTACCTACGAAGACATCGGTGGACTTGGACGCGAACTGCAGAAAGTTCGTGAGATGATTGAACTTCCACTCAAACACCCGGTTCTGTTCCGAACACTCGGAATCGACCCGCCAAAAGGGGTTCTTCTGTATGGGCCGCCCGGTACTGGAAAGACGATGATTGCAAAGGCGGTTGCCAACGAGACCAATGCCCATTTCGCCTCTATCAACGGGCCAGAAATCATCAGCAAGTACTACGGTGAATCCGAAAAGCAACTCAGAGAGTTCTTCGACGATGCGGCAGAGAATGCGCCAGCAATCATCTTCATCGATGAGTTAGACAGTATTGCTCCAAAGAGAGAAGATGTAACTGGAGAAGTCGAGCGTCGTGTCGTCGCCCAACTTCTCACTCTGATGGATGGAATGCAAGGGCGCGACAATGTCATCGTCATCGGTGCGACAAACCGTCAGGATGCCATCGACCAAGCACTCAGGCGACCCGGCCGATTCGACCGTGAAATCTACATCGGAGTTCCGGACAAAAAGGGTCGAAAGGAAATCATCGACATTCACACTCGTAGCATGCCCATCTCGGACGACTTCGATGTCGATTGGGCGCTCGACAACACCTACGGATTTGTCGGCGCAGATATTTCTGCACTCGCCAGAGAAGCAGCGATGAAAGCGCTGAGGAGATATCTACCGGAAATCGACTTGGAAGAGGAGGAGGTTTCTCCAGAAGTTCTCGAGAAGATGGAGGTTAGGATGGCAGATTTCAAGTTGGCAATCAAGGATATCGAGCCGAGTGCTCTTCGAGAAATTTATGTCGAAGTCCCTGAGACGGGTTGGGAGGATGTCGGAGGTCTCGATGAGATCAAAGAGCGACTGAAGGAGAGTATCGAATGGCCTCTAACCAAACCTGATTTGTTCAAACACTTCGGAATCACACCACCAAGGGGAATTCTCCTATTCGGTGCACCCGGTACCGGAAAGACACTCATTGCTAGGGCAATCGCTCACGAAGCGAAAGCGAATTTCATCACCGTCAAGGGTCCTGAACTATTTTCAAAGTGGGTCGGCGAGTCTGAAAAAGCACTGCGTGAAGTCTTCAAGAAGGCGGCCCAAGCCGCTCCGAGCATCATCTTCCTCGATGAGTTTGAGAGCATCGGTGGCCACAGAAATGCTAGCGCCCAAGACGGTGGACAAGTCACCAACCGAATTGTTGACCAACTGCTGACAAGCCTCGACGGTGTAGAATCCCTAGAAGGGGTGGTCGTGGTAGCCGCAACCAACAGACCGGAGATGATTGACCGAGCGTTGTTGAGGTCGGGCAGATTTGAGAGGGTACTGCATATCCCCCCCCCAGATGAAAACAGCCGCAAACAGATTCTTAAGATTCACACCAGAGAGATGCCTATTGGCAAGTTCGATGTTGGAAGCTTCGCCAAGGGGTTGGTGGACTACACCGGCGCCGACATAGAAGCGGTCTGCCGAGAAGCGGCTCTAATCGCCATGCGAGCAAATAAGAAAACCATCACCAAGAAGCACTTTGAGGATGCTATCAAGAGAGTTCGACCAACTGTCACGCCCGATATGCTGGAGTACTACCAAAAGTTGGAGACCAGCCTAACTAGTGGACTTGAGAGTGTCAAGCGAGTTGGGGATACGCTTTCAGGAATAGAGAGTGTGTGATTCACCATGACTGCTACCTTCGGCAGGGAGTTGGTTGGACTCGATGTCCTCGACTCCCGCGGAGACCAGTTGGGGACTGTTGCAGACATCTTACTGGACCTCTCATCCGGAGCAGTTCACACCCTAGTTATCGAACTGGATGGAGTGATCGATTCCAACCTGTTGCCTTGGCCATCGGAGGAAGGTTTGCTTCTTCTTCCAGCGAACGAAATCGACCGAGTAGGCCCCCAAGTTGTATTGAAGCGCTGAGTCGACCTCGATTCACCGTCGCACAACCGTATTAAGTCAGCCATAGACGTCGATTGACTGGACCTACGGTCCATCAGGTGTCCATATGGAAATGAGACCGGCTGACATCCTCGCTAGGATGAAGACACCGAAGTTCCGTAGAACGGCCGCGATGGTCTCGTTCTACACTGTTTTGGGACTTCTTGTGTTTACTCTCCTTGGAAGTTTCATCAATCCATCAGACTCTCAGTTGTCCGCCTACGATGAAGATTGGGACGACATCTCCGCCTTCCGCGCTGACCTAAATCAAATGGGAATCGAAACTCACAGTTTGGTGAGCAGTCCGATGTTGCTCGGTGAAATCGAGAATCCGGAAAGTACCGTGTTCGTCATCGCTGGAGTTGAGAAGGATACAATCAGTATTCCTCGATTCACTGGCGAAGCAGATATCATTCAATTCAAGGAGGCTGATGGTTACACAACAAGTGAAATCGCAGCGATTGCAAAGTTCGTGCAACTCGGTGGTACTCTTATCGTGATGGATGACTTTGGTTACAGTTCGGGGGTCGCCTCAGCATTCGGTTTGGAATACAGTGGCCACAAATTGTACGACGCTGGCGCTTGGACCCTCGATTACAATTACATCTGGATAAATGTGACAGATGGTTACACCTACGCTTCTGAAGTCTCCAATTCTTGGAAACACCCCTGTTTTGCAGACGCTGACTCAGACGGGTTTGTCGACCGCATCGACCCCGACCCCAACCATCCGGGCGTCCCGGGAGTCATGTCAATCACCGCCACCCAAGCAGGCCTATGCGCCCACCACATGACTGGTGATGGTGCCGCTCCATGGGATTTCAACCCTGGTTACAACCTGCTGACGAATAGCCCCTCCGCCTTCGACCCCGACCATTCGGCAGACGCCGAGAAACATCGTTACGGAATAGGCGCCTCTAGTACGGACTCCTACCTCGACATCAATGATGATGGAGACTTGACGGTGGGGCCGGCAGGCAGTGGGTTCGATGGTGACTTACAGGGTCCGTTCACAGTTTATGTGAAGTATTGTCTTAGCCAAGATTGCGACGAAGTTGACGCTGGCAGAGCACACTTCATCTCCGACGGTAGCCTACTCATCAACTCAGTCTACGACTACGAGAATAAATATGGCACCCAGCAGACTTCAATCGACGCCAACGACAACAGAAAGTGGGCACTCGACGCAGTTGCAGAAGCGCTGCTCGGCGAGAACGGCACATTGGCCGCTCCAGAGAGCGCGCAGGTAATCTTCGATGAGAGCAGGCATCAACAGACTTCTTTCATGGGTGACGCATACAATATGGTCTACTACATTCTAGTCTACTTCACAAGCGATTGGATGGCGATGCTCATTCTGTTCCTTTCACTCTTCGTCGCCTTTGAAGCGGTCATCATCAGAAAGACCGACCCCGAACCTTGGAGACATGTATTCAGCATCATCTACTACGGATTCGGAGATGCCCGCAGGTATGGCTACTACAGCCGTGCCAACAAAGTCAAACAGGTACTTCTCTCAAGAGTGAGGAATCTCAACACCTTGACAAGGGAGGAGTTCGACGCTTTACCGGCGCGCGAATTGCAGAAGATGATCAATGACCCTGTGTTGGTGAAATTCGTCTTTGAGGACCGTAACTACTCTTTGGAACAGTTGGTTGCTGTAGTCAAGCGAGTCAAGATGTGGGGGCGCAAATAGCGAGGTGAATTCAGATGTGGACAAGAAAGGCAGCACTGATGCTAACCTCGGGAATCGCGTTGGTTCTCATCGGCATGATGATGTCAAACTTCCAGTTGATGGTAATTGGAATCTCATTCATCGCATTCCTCGCTATCAACAGCTGGGTCACGGGTCACGGAGAACTCGATATCATTCGAACTCTATCGGCTGACAATCTGTACAAGGGCGACGACCTGTATGTCGAACTCGCCATCACAAACACGGCGCGCCGAAGAACCCAGATGTTGGAAGTTTTCGACAATGTGCCCCACGAAATGAAGATGAAGAGCGGCCTCAATTACATGAAAATCAATCTCGGCCCGGGCCAGACTACACGGATTCGATATGTCCTGAGATGCCCGCTCCGCGGCCACTTCTCACTCGGCCCAATTTCACTTCGACACAGAAACTCGTTCAACCTATTCTCCGAAGAGATGTTCGTCGACCACCGGTCAGACATCATCGTCTTCCCCCAAGTCAGGGATGTCGAAGAGGCGATGGTCCGCAGCCGAACCCCGAAAATGTACACCGGTGCAACCACCCTCCGCACGCCGGGCCCCGGGACTGAATTCTACTCACTGAGAGAATATGTACCAGGTGACCCGTTCAAGAATATCAATTGGAAGGCGTACGCGCGCACTGGCGAATTGATGGTCAACGAGAAGTGCCGAGACGCTGTCACAGATGTCTTCATTCTGCTTGACAGCAGAGATGTCTCTAGAATTGGAACAGTTCTCAAGAATCCATTGGAGATGGGTACAGTCGCGGCCGCCTCTCTCGCATCGTATTTCATCCAGAGGCGGGATTCAGTGGCGCTTGCAGTCTACGACGACAGGCTCTCCTACCTGCCAGCAGATGGCGGCGACAAACAGTATTTCAAAATCCTCAGCAGTCTTGCCGGCGTCGCTCCAAAAGGCAACATGCCTCTTCAAGCGGTGACAAATGCACTGGCCCCGAGGTTCAGTAGGGGCAGCCCGGTGTTCATCATCTCGTCTCTTGAGGGGGATGGCACGGTACCCCATGCGGTGCGTGACTTGACAGGGCGAGGCCACGAAATGATAATCCTCAGCCCATCGAGCATCGACTACGAGCGGCTTGTCAGCAGAATCCCAAGAATGTCCTACGAAGTGATGAAACTTGAACGGCAAAACCGTTTGACTGCGCTCGCTGGATTCGGTGCGCGTGTCATCGATTGGATGCCTGATGTTGAGTTGTCACAGGCGCTTCTTCAAGTGAAAATGGTATGAGGTGAAAAGAGATGGCAGGCGAGGTTGAACTTCAGGAAGAAGGGATCCGTTCCCTCCATCTCAAGATGTTAAGGAAGCAGTGGCAAGTCGTTACTCTGCAAGTCATCGCAACTCTTTCTCTCATCTGGCTCTTCCTGCAACTCGGAGATACCTTCGGCTCATGCGACCCTGCTCATGTGAATTCAGAAGGTGGCGCAATTTGGTGCCCAGCACTCGACCACACGATGTCACTCGACCTGTTCCAGGCAATACTGGCGAACGAAGTCCCCGGATACGACCTTCCACTACCCGACTTCTTCACCGGTCAAGGTAACGCAGGCCCCGGACGATACTATGTCCCACTCCTGCTCTGTGCCGTGCTGACCGCTGGCTGGGTGTTCCTCAACCTTCAGGCTCCTCGACTACGCCGCAAGGTGATGCTCGGAGTTCTTGTCGGACTGATTCTCTTCCTCGCCGGTCGCATGCTCCTTGGATGGATGTTTGGCATGCTCTTCAGTTGGGATTTATACTGGCCGATATCGGCTGACGGAACCCGCAACCACGCCCAAACGCTGGTCTACCCGTTGGTTCTGTATACGCAAATTTTCATCGTCGCGCTCTATCTCACTCCAGTTTGGACTGGTATGATGGGAATTTGGGGCCTCTCAAAGAGAATGATTGGATGGTCGTTAGGGACTACACTCGTCTATCTCGGACTTCATGCGCTGCTCTCGTTTGAAGCGGTCACAGTCTACTTCGATGTGGGATTGCTACAACTACCGCCGCAAATCAGTGACCAGATGATATTCGGTGGAATGGTTTCCGCTTCGATTTGGCCGCTCCTCCTCATGGCAATGCTGCTGTTGATCTATTCGGAATCCGGATTCGCAGTCATCAGACATCTAGAATACGCCTTCAGACTGCCAGAGTCATGCAAGAAAGACCCGGAATATGTTAGGCAGTTCGACAACCTGCTGAACAACCACCTCATCCACACTGTCGGTATCTTCCTAACGGTCGCGATGTGCGCAATGCTCGCCCTCAACTTCGATGACTTCTTACTCGGGTTCGTGAGTATTTTTGGGTCCTCACAATGGAGTGGACAAGTTCAGGAATCACTTGAATTGCAACTGACCTACGGGAAAGTAATCTCTGCCATGTTGTTGCTCATCTTCGTCGCTGGGCTCCGCTTCGTGGTGCCATGGCAGCGAGTGATGGGGCTCGTTGAGACCTATTTGCCGCAACTCACCAACATCGGTGGGCGCAGGGAATGAGCTAATTAGCTCTTAGTTTCAACGCCAATTTCCTCTAAATCCTCAACGAATTATCGCCGAGCTCTTTGGCTGAAACCCGTTCACTTACGAGTGGCAGCGGCATGAATCGGAATCAGTAGAAGTCGAGCGACCACAAAGCCAAGAATCGGCAATCCACAAAACGCCAACAGGATTTGCAGGATACCCCCAATTGGGAAGTCAGCGGCGAGGGTGGGGCGAATCAGAAGTAGGGCGGTCAACAGGCACGCTGTGGTCACCAGTCTTTCGAGAAGCAGAGGGTAGGGCCGGTTAGCGGTTAGGTCAACCCCGGGCAGCGGTTCTGCGCCATCGGCAGGGTCATCCTCGTCAGTCATCGGCCCAGCCATTGAGGTCACCTCAGAGGTCAAGGTCGGAAAGTTCGTCTTCAAGCGAGTCGAGTTCAGTTCTCATCTCCGCATCGGCGGGCGGTGGAACCCCATTCACCGTATCATCTCGAACGGAGGCGTCCGAATCCATGTCGGCCAATTCCTTCTCCAAGATTGCAAGGTCACTCAATTCCGCAGCGGTTCCGAGTACATCTGCTGAAGGAAGTCCGGAGGTCACACGGCTTGTCAAGTCAATTCCATCTTTGTCGGCAGGAGCATCGATTGGTTGCCAAGTTTGGCTCGTGTCACTGGGCCGTACCTCGGTAACGGCTGGCTCATCCGGTGTAGATAGGGCGGCACCAGAATTGTCATCGAAGGCGATGGCGACTTCATCTCCGGCTGCATTCATGTGCGAGATTGCCTCGTTGTTGATGGCGGGTCGCTCGACATGGGTGAGGGCATGGGACTCGAAGGGTAGCATTCCGCTGTGCTGGAAATTCCAAAGAATACCGACCGGGTCGTCGTTTGTCAGTCCACTCTCTTCAAGACGCATCTTCAGTTGCTCCAACACTTCCACGGTCTGCTCAAGGCCGACGGCTTCGCCACTGGTTCTGCGGTCCGAATCGATGTAGATGTCATCGAGTGATTGCCGAATTAGGCGGTTTACTTCGCGTGATACGCTTGGGAGGGCCTCGGGCATGTGGGAAATTTTCTCGAGAGGCCCGACCTGGTCGGCAGGGAGTCCTAATTCGACCATTTGTCGCAGGACCTCCCTCAATTGCATCAGCATGGTGACTGACTGCTCGTATTCGTTGAGGATGTTCTCCAAATCGAGTACGACATGAGATACCGTTTCTGCGAGCCGATTTTCGAGTCGGTTTTGGACCGACCAGCGAGTTAGGCTACGGACAGTGTCAGCAGTTTCGGGCGCTTGGCTACTGAGCAAATCCATGACTTCAGTCGAGAGCAGATATCGAGGGGTTTTGGCGACCTCGTCGACGGTATGCTGGATGATTTGTAATCCTCTTTCGACTGCTCGGTCGAGTAATACTACACTGAATCCTCTTGAGCGAGCAGCACTCATTCTGTCAAGAACAGGCTCGAGTTGGGCGAGTCCGGTCTCATCACCGAGCAGTGCTTGGGCGAGTGGTTCTTCGGAGAGTCGAGCACGGATTCTCTCCGCTTCAGCGAGGTCGACGAGAGCCAATTCGTGAGCGTCTTGCAACTCTTCGGATTGTTCAATCAACATTCGAAGTTCGGCCTCTGCTCCACCCCTTCTGGTATCGAGGTCGCCGAGTTCTCGCATAAGTTGGCGGCGTTCCTCCATCAATTCACGAAGTTCCGACTGGAGCAGCGTGTGCTTACGGTCCATCTCGGCGCAGCGCAGTCGCTCCTCTTCAAGATTGGAACGGCTGGAGTGCGCTTCGCCCTCAAGAGATGTCATTTCATCGCGGCGTTGTTCAACCCGGCGCTCAAGTTCGTTGAGGTCGGCTTGTGCCCGGCGATGGCGCTCTCGTTGTGCGTTTACCTGCTCATGTAAGACACGCTGGACTCGTTCGTCATCATCACTGAGTCTGCGAACTTCGGCCAGTCTTGATTCGGCTGCGTCCAACTCGGATTTTGCTCTTGCTTCCTCGCTCAACAGACCTTCAAGGGCCTCCAAGAGTTGACTCCTCGATTCCATTTCCCCAAGAGCACCGGCCAGCTCTTCGGCTCGGCCCTTGATTTGATGTTCAAGTTCTGATACGCGGCGAGCGAGTCGCTCAGCACGCGCAGCCTGCTCTTCGGCGCTCGCCTGTTCCTCACGGATTCTCATCGTTGAATCATCGAGTTGTTTGGAAAGGTCCAAGCGGCTATCGCGGCCCTCTTCCATCATCTCCTGTAGAGCGGCGACTTCTCCTTTGACTTCGTCTCTTTCAGTCCGGGCTGCAACGATTTCATCTTTGGCCTTCGACATATCACGGCCACCTCGCGCCAAGTCTTCCTGAAGACGCTGGATTCTGATCTGTAATTCTGCAACCACCGGCCCCATCAATGACTTGCGGGTCGTACCTGGTAGACCAGTAGCCGCATCTTCGGTCTCAATCAATTTCCAGACCTTTCGGCCCTCTTGCATGGTCTCCACTCCGAGTTCGAAACCGTAGAGGGTATCGAGTCGGCCTTGGAGGAGTTTTTTGCGGTCGTCGGAGCGGGTTCGGCAGGTGGCAATTGTATCGCAAAGGGTAGCGAGTGAGTAGTCTTCGATTGTGGAGGAACGGAGCAGTAGCCGCATCGTCCGGTCGAGGCGAACGAGCCGGAGTCGGTTGGAGGAGGAAGTTGCCCGTGTCACCGCACCCTCGCAGGAATCTGCACCCTTTGCACGGATGCCTACCGGAATTCCCTCTACAAGAGTGATGGAAACCGGCTCGCCTTCCATCGGCACCGATTCCAAGTGTCCTGTCACAGATTCATCCTTCGCTACTCTGAGATGAGAAATCATCTGGTCGATTCCTCCCCGTGAATCCTTCACCTCAATTCCGTCAGGAAGAGGCTCGGCAGCATCATCCGATGTGATGCCGGCTGATTCGGTCTTGAGTAGTGCTGCCGCATTTGCCAACATCGCGGTATGGTCGGCTTCGGGCCGGGTCCATACAGCAATCGCTGCATCACCGGCGGGCGCGATGAGGAGTGAGCCTTCTTCTAATGCCAATGAAGATGCGAACGGTCGGGCTTGGTCAATACCTCCTCCGAGTGACTCCATAGCATCGAGGTGAGTCTGTACGAGAACAGCGAACTGCTCTCCACTTTTGGGCAAATCACCTTCTGAGTGAACGAGCATACCACCCTCGACGGCACAGGCTCCGTGAGCGACTTCGCTGTGGGCGAGCATCTCGACTAGTAGTGCCAAATCCTTGGTTGGAACATGGCCTTCGATTCTCGGCATCGGAAGTAAAGTTCCTAGACTGGCCGGATCTGTAAAGGCCTCTAACAAATCACGGGCAACCTGCTCAAACTGACTTTGGGTCCAGACTGTCCCACGAACTCGCAGGTCGGTGGAGTCAGCCAACTTCTTGACCGCCTCTTCGGCTTCTGAACCGGCAGAAAATTTGCGCCCTTTGTCAGCGCCACATAGCCAACCAGAAGCGATTCCGGCACAGACCAAACGATGTGCGATTGGGTTTTTTGCCCTCGGCTTGTAGTATGTTATGCATCCGAAATCAAATGGGAAACTCTCACGAGCGACTCCCATTTCCATCTCTGCGTCGACCGGTTCTCCTGTTGGTAGTTCAAACATTCAATTCACCTCAAAAGGTCCTCAATTACTGGGGCTCGCGCCCTAATTTCGTGACGAAGACGCCCGATGTTGGACGCATTCTCACTGGACACCAAAATGGCATGCCCGTCTGCTAACGGGGCGACCAAAACATTGCCTCCCGCACTCTCAACCCAAACCTGTTCCAAGTTGGAAAGGCCGGCCGCCGTAGAGAGCCGTTCAGCCTCACGAACCGCCTCCAAGATTCCCAAATTTACCGTTACTTCCGCCAATGCGGGGTCGAGAAAAGTTGCGATGGGAGTCATCTCAGCATTAACAACAACAGCGCTGCGCACGCCATCGATTCGGCTGAAAGTTGCAAGCAGTCTTCGCAGCATATACGCTCCCCGAAGAGACTTGAGGTTTCGAAGGGCTTCAAGAGGTTTTGCGCCATCGGCCCTTTAGGGGCCGATTTGAAGAGTGAATTTAAATCGCCAACTCAAACTTGCTGAAATCAGGTGAAAAACTTGATTATTTGGTCAGGAATGTCGAGTCAAACTGGACCGTTTTCTGAATAAATTTGCAAAGAATAGGACCGACAAAAATTGATTTATTGCTGAAAAAATCAATTGAGAAATGCTAAATTCAATTGGAATTCTTTCTGGACGATGGCGGCTCGCTCACTTCAAAGCGCATGGACTTGTCGAGCCCATTGTGAGTGCGCTAGAAGTCGGGACCTGTAGTCGCTGCAAAGCGCCCGCCATCATCTTCCAGAGATACAGCGGAAATCATCTCTGCCACCGACATCTTGCAGATTCGATTCATCGGCGTACAAGCAAGGCGATGCGCGAACAACTGAAACTTCCAAAAAATGCTCGAAAGGAGGATGGCTCACCGAGTCGGCTCTTACTCTGCATTTCGGGAGGAAAGGATTCGGCGGTTATGCTCGACATGATGGTGAAGTTGCTCGGCCCTCGACGTGACATCGAGTTGGTGGCAGGTTGCGTTGACGAAGGAATTGATGGATATCGGGCGCCTTCACTTGAGAAAGCGATTGAACTCGCGGCTCGCCACGACATCACAATTGAGACAATTTCGTACCCGGACCTCGAATTTGCGCGGATGGACGAGGTTGTCAAACAGATGCCGAGAATGTCAGCGGAACAACGGGATGCAAAGGGGCTCAAGGCTTGCTCCTATTGCGGTGTCTTCCGACGCCAAGGGCTCAACGCGCTTGCCGAGCGGGTTGGTGCGGATTGGATGGCGCTCGGCCACAACTTGGATGATGTGGCTCAGACCGTTCTAATGAATCTGCAGAAAGGAGAGATTGACAGAACAATCAGATTGGCACCACACACCTGGGCTCCAATCAAGGGACTTGTGCCAAGAATCATTCCACTACGTTGGATTCCAGAGCAAGAGATTCACGCGTACGCGCATGGAGAAGGGTTGCCGTTCTTCCACGGTGACTGCCCATATGCTCCCGGCGCACTTCGCCAACGAAGCCGGGACATGATAGCCCGGTTGGAGGCTGATGTGCCGGGCTCACGCCACGGTTTGGTTCACTCGATGGATGCAATCAAGCGACTACACATCGAGGCCAATGGAGATATTCCAAGTAAAGAGTGGGCTGACGGCGAGGCTAACAAATGCGAGCGTTGTGGTGAAGTGACCAGCAAACCGATTTGCCAGGCTTGCATCTTCCGCGATTGGCTTGCAGAATAATCACCACAACCGTCCTAGAAAGCACAGGTTTCAACTGGTTTGAACCACCGGCGTCGGCGCTTTGCAACGAATCGGTAGGCGAAATCCCGCACCGGAAGAGGAATCAGCCAAAGAACCGGAAACATAGGTCGCCACCACCAACGAAGGTAGGGAATTAATCGCACAACCGCAGCGGACCGGACAAACACCTTCCCCCCTCGCATTAGGTAGACTGTGTTCATCTCCCTCATCGGCTCAGGAAAACCTGAAGTCAATCGCTGCCCTTCCTCAGATTCAATCGTTACGAAATTCAATGAGTCCGAATTTGCCAGCCGCGATTTCACAAACAGGGCACAGCGGTTGCATAATCCACACAGGCCATCGAGCAGCAGCAAGTCTGGTTGACTTGGCTCGATTCGCTCCGTCATGGTTAGTGCACGAAGCCTCTCGCTTTCACTGCGACTCATCAAATCAGATTCTCAATGACCGAATCCATGTCCTGCGACCGCCCACAATAATGACAACAGAGTTGCAGCGGTTCACTGTCAATGACCTTCATTCGATGAGGCAGCGGCTCCCGGTCAGCCAACGAAATACAGTTGGAGTAGGTGCAGCGAGCGACATTGACCATCTCGTTCTGCAGTTCGACCTCTCTCTTCTCAGCCACCGAGTAGTTTCGAATGATGGCGACACTGGCGTGCGGGGCAATTAGGCCTAATCTGTCCAACTCGTCTTGAGTTAATTCTCGGTCCTCGACTTTGATGATATCCTTGGCGCCATACTTGCTTGAAGGCACATTCATCACCAGCGATACCGGGCTAGATTGGACTCCAGTTATTCTCAGCATTCGCAGAACTTTGAGGGCGTGACCGGCTGGCACATGGTCGATCACAGTTCCGTTGCAAATCGCGGTCACGCGGCGCATCTCCGTCATGTTTTCACCTCCACTCCAAGCACTCTGCAAAGCAGCGCCATTCGGGTGACTACTCCATTGAATGCCTGTTCGAAATAGTGCGCGTGGGAAGTCCCGTCAACATCGGGGTTTATCTCGTCAACTCGGGGGAGTGGGTGCATCAGAATCATCGATTCCTTCACTTTTCCGAGGTCAGCTCGGCTCAATTTGTAGATGCCGGCAACCTTCCGATATTCGTCCTCGTCAGGGAACCTTTCCTTCTGGATTCGGGTCATGTAGATTACATCTGCAGCAGGCAAATTTCCAAGCATATCCTCCGACTCCGTGACATTCGCGCCATCCTCTTTCAGGTGCTTCACTATCTCCCCGGGCATCCCAAGTGCGTGAGGGGCGACGAAAGTTAGGGTCGCTCCGAAGCGAGCAAGAGCGTGTGAGAGGCTGTGAACGGTTCTGCCGTATCTCAAATCGCCGACCATCAGCACATTGAGGTCGAGGCGACCGTGTGCCTGCATGATTGTGAACAAGTCGAGTAGAGTCTGTGTCGGATGGTGTCCAGAGCCGTCGCCTGCGTTTAAAATCGGGATTTCGCAGGCGTCGGCGGCGTATTGAGCAGCGCCTTGGCGCGGGTGGCGAAGTGCAGCGACATCGCAGTATCCGTCGACCATGCGCATCGTGTCGTAGAGGGTTTCGCCCTTGGCGACCGAGGAAGAGGCGAGCGCACCGAGGTTGACCACACCGCCACCGAGTCTTTTCATCGCGGTTTCGAATGACATTCTAGTTCGCGTGGAAGGCTCGAAAAACATGTTGCCGAGAACCTTGCCCTGCAGGAGCGGCAAATAGGATTCGCCACGGGCTACTGGGAGGAGACTGGAGGCTTGTTCAAGCAGCTCCAAAATCTCGTCATTTGTCAGGTCATCCATTGTGATGAGGTCGCTCGACATCACTCTCGCCTCATGCTTCCCGGCGCGGGGTCCTCTTAGCCATTGCGACCGCCTACGACGGTCAAATTCAGCCGTTTCGCGGAGCGGATGCCTTGATGAATGGGTGTAGGGTGGCGGCGCTGATGCTCGTTAGTAGAACGCCGGTTAGAGTCTCTTTTTGCGGAGGCGGTACCGACCTTGCTGCGTTCTACAGAAATCACCCCGATGGGGGACTGGTGACTTCTCTGACTCTCGACGCCTACATCTATGTCACAGTCAATCGCCGGTTTGACGATTCGGTGAGAATTTCCTACAGCCAAACCGAAATTGTGGAGGATTTTGAAGACCTTCAGCATGAATTAGTCCGCGAGGCTATGCGAATGACCGGAGTGACCTCCGGAGTAGAGGTGACGACCATCGCCGACATCCCCGGGCGAGGCACCGGACTTGGCTCCTCTTCGACAGTAACCGTCGGACTTCTACACGCTCTCTACGCTTTGGCTGGTGAGGAGGTGTCGGCCGAGCGGTTGGCTCAGGAGGCTTGTGAAATCGAAATCGAGGTTTTGGGGGCGACCATCGGCAAGCAGGACCAGTACGCAGCGGCATACGGCGGCGTCAACCAAATCGCATTCAACCCCGACGAATCAGTCACCGTCAGCCCAATTTCACTCGATGATGAGATAGTAAATTCACTCGCTTCCGAGTTTTGTCTGGTTTGGACTGGACTGAGCCGACAGGCGACTCCAATCTTGGAACAACAGGCGAGCAACACCAGCGAGCGGATGGAGCAACTGGGTGCGATGCGGGAACAAGCAAATGCGGTTGCAATAGCACTTCAAGATGGAAAATTTTCTGAAATTGGGGAACTTCTCGGCAAGGGCTGGGAGTTGAAGCGGTCGCTCGCAAGTGGCATCGCTAACCCTGAAATTGATGCACTCTACAGTTCACTCATCGACTTAGGTTGCACAGGTGGAAAACTGTTGGGTGCTGGCGGCGGCGGCTTCATTCTGGTTCACACGCCGCCAGGTGTCCAAGATGCGATTGCCGACTCAATTCCTAACAAATTGATTCCGCTGAGAGTTTCATCCGAGGGTTCAACGATCCTCTTAGATGACCGGGAGAGGTGAGACGATGCAAGACCACACCATCACAGCCGACCGCGATACCAGCCGTCAAGCAATCTCCATCAGCCTCCTGTTGATTCTTAGTTCACTCCTCGTAATCCTTCCTTCCACTGGACCCACTGGCTTTGGGCCCTCGAACCACGAAGAAGGAGGGACTCTTGGTTACGGGCCGGTCCCGTTCGCCGCTTCTGGAAATTCAAGTCTTGACCTAATTATCACTGATGAGCAGGGAGCACCTGTTCTAGGCAGCACTGTTTCTCTCTTAGACGGTTGGACTGACCTGCGAATTTCGGGTCCAACCGTTGTTAGTGGAAGCCGGCTGGTAATCGATGACTTACCTGCCGGACCGATGCGAGTTCATGTGACACAGACAGCCTACGCATCGGCATACGCAATAATCAATCTCACAGCAGATGATACGGTAAATCCAACGATTTCACTCGTCCCACTCGACTCCACCCTACAAGTCACAACCGATGCGAGCGCCACACTAACTCTTGCTCTCGACGGCCACACTGAACCGGTCACCGGTACAGCAGATATTGGGGGCATCGCCTCGCTGCCGACAACTAACAACGGGACTGGATGGCTGCTAACAGAATCAGGGGCGGGCTCGACACTCAGCGAATGGGCGGGCGAAGGGAATCTCACAGTGACCAACAACGGTTCTCTGCAACTCTTCGGTTGGCCGGGAAACGCGAGTGACAGCGGCCTTCTCAAAATCGAACATTACCCATCCGGATGGTGGGAATTGGTGCCGTGGTCGAGTGAACTCTCTCACAACCTACCTCGCGTGGGCGCGGGCGAGTGGAGAATCTACAATGTCGAAAATGGAATTCGAATTGGCGAAGCGCTCGTCGTCAACGACTCGGCGCAAGCGAATGTCACCTCACTCATCAGCCAAAATTTGAGTGGCTTTGGAACTCCTGCATGGGGCGGCAGTGTCACCCTCAACATGACTGAGGCTCCCGTCGAAGGCTCACCTGTCAACTTCACTTGGGATGCTTCCTACCAACTGCCAGCCGACTTCGGAATTGCCCTACTACCAGAGCGTTCGCGTGGCTTGGGCTCTCAAATCGACCGGTTCCTAGGCGACAATGATGGCAACTTCGAGCCGAGCGAAGAGGCGATCTTGGCGATGATGAGAGATTTTCTCCCATGGGCGGAGAGCAACCACATGGTGCTCTTCGATGAGTCACCATTGACTGGTGAGGTCGATGTCTTCGGACAGTCATTCACGCAACAGCCGAACAACCCGGGCATGAGTGAACAGGGGTGGAGTGAGAGCGCCGACCTCACCGGAAAGGTCGGCTTCGGGACTACTCGCATGTTTTCGTTCCCGGTGCGCGGCGATGCAATCGAAGCGATTCCAATCACTGTCAATCTGCCAACAGGATGGGAAGTTCGTTACAGCCCTCAAATTGACTTGCTGACAGGAACACCGGCATCATTCACCCTCAACCGTTCACAATCACCTTCGACTGGAATGTGGACTGTCACCATCGGTAGCAACCAGCCACCAATCGCTTCTGGCGGACTACAAAACCATACAGGTCTCTCGATTCCACTCGACGGAAATGTCACCTTCGAAAGCACCTGCACCGACTCGGGAATCGGCTCACTGAGCCACTTTTGGGAAGCCAAGTACAATGGCACGGTTCTCAACTCGGGAGTCGGACAAACCCACACTTTGGTACCCGAAAACACCGGTTTTTCGCACGGGAATGTCATGAATGTGACCTTAACCTGCATGGATTGGGCGGGCGCGAACTCAACTTGGCAAGGGGAATTCTATGTCGACGGAGAGCCACCAACAACGATTATTTCGGCAGCAGAAGTCACCTCAATAGAAACCGAGGAACCTTGGCTTCACGACCTCAACAACGAGAGCGAATTTTCGTTACGAGCGGGCTCATTTTTCTCGGCGGAGACAAATTCAACAGACGATTCAGGGGCTCCAATACAGGTAATTTGGCGGTCAAACAAGACGGAAGGCTGGGAATACAACGAACCGTGGTTTGTCGACCAATTCAATCAGGGCGACGATGTGAACTGGATGCACATGGGCGTTGACGAGCGCCACCAACAGCGGGAATTGACGGTCTATTCGCTTGAGATGGAACTGATTGACGAGGCTGGAAATTCGGTCACTAAGGGCTGGAATGTGACGATAAATGACGCCACACCCCCAACTATCACCGCAGAGGTCTATGTCGGTGGCTTCCCAATTGGGCCGCTAAACAAGGCGCGGCCTGACAGCGATGTTACAGTCAATTTGACTCGCTCCTTCGATGACATCGACGCGGTTCATCTGCTCACTTGGAATGTGACCTTGGACGGAGAGGTGATACTCGAAAATGCGGATTGGCTAACAGCGAAATTTCTCACACTGCCCCAGATGACGGTCGGCGAACATGACCTGAGAATCTATGCGTGGGATTCGAAGGAAAATACCCGAGAGTTGGTGACAAATCCGGTCGTGCACCCCCTTCTACCAGCCGATATCGAGGTCCTGTCAGTCGAAGTTGATGGTGAAGCGATAGTCGGAGAAGAGGGCCTTCTCAAAGTAAAAATTCGCAATTCGGGGGCAAATCCGGCGGTAATGCGGTTCTGTTATCTCGACCAGTGCAGCGAAAACTGGACTTCTGGCGCGGCCACCTCACTTGCGAACTCGGAGACCTCCTACCCACTAACGGTGACCTCCTACGAAAAGGGCGCCATCCAAGTTTTGGTGAATTGGACTGACCCGGACAGTGAGGCTTGGGGTGAAGTCGTGGTTGATGCTGGAGTGTCGGCGAAGTCGAAGAGTTCTGATACGGTGAATTTGCTCTTCTTCATGGCAATCATCGGGGGGGCTGTTTGGTGGCTTCTCAAAGGCAGAGATGACAAGACTCCGTTCTAAACACCGACCGCCATAGCGGCCGGTAGTAAGATTTCAATTGATGGTAATTCATTCGACTGAACCCGTCGTGCACCCTCGTCTTTGACTCGGATAAAAAGCGTAATTCGATTCAAAGGCATATTCGCTTGAACCCTACGGGTGGATTGTCAAGAAAAAGTGAGATGCAGATTTGCATGGACGCTAGTCATGTTGAGTTCCGCGATTACATTTGGGATTTCATTTGAATATATTCGGTTGACACTAGATTGGAATCATCGGTAGACTTCCCAGAGCCATCCTCCTTGTGAAATATCAGCACCCTTCGCAATGTGCCTCCCGATAGCACCGACACCTCTGGTATCACGCAACTTTTCAATCGCTTCTTGAATTGTGAAACCTGTTTCATAGAGTAGCATGGCGGATACGACACATGCACGGCCTAATCCCCCTTTGCAATGAAACAACACATTCTCTCCTGCGGCGAGTGAATCAAGCAGCCGACCCTTCTTCTTAGACCATTCATCAATAAATTCAGTCGTCGGTAAACAACCGTCTGGATATGGAATCCAAATCCATTTGAATCCGTATTCTTCAACCTTTAATCCTAAGTTTTCAACGCGCAAATTTTCAAATTCATTTTCATTATATCGACCATCTTCGATTAATGTCACGATTGTTGAGATTGGTCGACTATTTGGCGTTTCACAGTTCTTGATAGCGAGTAAGTCAATATCCAAATCGCGTCCCCAATCGTCTCCAGACATTGGAGATTTCTGCTGCTTGCCAGGGCATAATGTGATGCCGATATATCCTGCACTACCGGAATTTGTGAAATCTATCCGTAATGGGTGAGTAATACTAGTTCGAATTTTCATGTTGAGTCACCTGATTTCATGAATTATTTTCACCATTTCGTTCGACCAGAAATTGATACCTAGCCAATTGATACCATAGTTTGGTGAGTACTTCGTGGTAGGCTGCGTCTTCTTTACAGGCATTTTTGAAGTTAGGATAATCGATTGAACCTGTTACATCAGTTAGCACATCTATGGCCTCAATTTTTGGAATAATGATTCGATACCGGTAATCTGCCTCATCAAGTTTCAGCAATTTGTGATTTGGCCACAATTCATCGAGCGGTGTTCTTACCCTTGCTCTAACTAGGAAATGGTCTTTCATATCCTCCTCTTTGTGCTCAACGATACTGAGGAAACCATATTTTGTGAAAACCCACATCAGACCCAACCCCCTATTCCATCGAGTGAAAATTGCATGGTATGGGTAACCCGCTGCCAAAGTTCTCCTGTTCGACCAGCGCAACGGTTTCGAAGAAGTTTTAACCGGATTGGGTCAAGTTCAATCACCTGCTCCAACCATGCTGCCACCTCACCTCTGAAGGCGCAAGCTTGGGGGTTTCTGCACTGGTGGTCATCGACACCCCTGTGATGGCTACACATGCCGTCCCAGACGGCTCTAGCGTCTTCATCTAGGTACATCAGACCACCTCCACTCCGAAGTTGTAACCTTGTTCCTCTTTGGCTCCGTTTTTTTTTGCTCCATTTTTTCCTCGTTCCTGGGTAGTTTCGTTCTTTTCAGGTAGTTGCTTTGGCTTGGCCGGTTCAATTTCCTTGATTTGTTGGGATTCTACAATTTGGGCCTCATCGGTAGCCTTGGGTATCGGGGTAACAATTGTGTATGGGTCAATCTCCAAATATACACGAGCGGTGTTGCACTGAGATAAGATAAATCTCAACAAATGTAGTGACCGAAAATGGTTGAACACTCTAACACAGCGAAGGGTATCAATTGAGATTTTTTGAAGAATTACTCCATCACCCACATCATACACTTCTCCCGGGGGATAAGCCCCGATCATTCTCCAAATCATCGCTACACTCTGTTCACTCTCGGCATTGATGGCCGCTTCCGCACTCAACTTTGGTAGTCTGTTGACTACACTCTCTCTACAATTTTTCATCATTTCAATCTCTCCGTTTTCAAAGGGTGTAAATGTAACAAAATTTCTTCGTCCCTGCCAGCGTATTTTTTCATTTCGCCGCCTCCCCTCCAGTATGAGATAACGGTACAAATTATTTAAACCTACCGTCCCCCTGTAAGGGGGACGGTTGAAAACTTACAATCTTGGCTGAGATTTAGTCGAAAAATATTTGCTGACCATTTCCCAATTTCCCCTCATTATCCAAACCTTTGTCGGTTTAAATATGAAATATTTTCAAAGAACAAAAAATGGATTGGATTGAAACCAATTGTTCTAGAATATCTTGGAATTCAGATGAATCTGTTCGTCGGTGACTTATTGATGCGGGGTCGCTCGTCGGGGGTCCATGAGCGAGGTCGGAGATGTCGGCGAAGTCGAGTCGCGTCTTGACGCGGCTATTGCTGAGCAACGACAACGGCTGGAAATGCTCGGCATTTTTTCGGCGTTGGCTTTGGTCGGAACGGCCACTTGGTACGCTTGGCCCGCAATTGACGGACGGGTGGAGTTACTCCCCAGACTCGGACCGGGAATCATCCTCATGGTTCTCGCATTGGCGATGCAGGATTTTGTCGACTTTGGACCCAAGCACAGGTCACGGTTGGGGGCTGGCGCGGCACTCTGTTGGCCACCACTTCTAGTGTTAGGGACCGGACTCTCGGACTTTGATTCGGCGCCCTCGGTTTTGGTAGGTTACGGCCTCTTCTTGGTCATCGGATATGTCTGTTTTCAGTTTGCTAGCAAAACGCTGACTGGAAGCCTGCAAGCGGTTCGCTACCGCGGCATCGTGCAACTTTTGGGGGTCGCTACTGGAGCCTCAATCATACTCTCAGAACCACCTGACGGCTCGGCGCTCTACGCCGGTTTAGGTGTAGTTGGATTGGCTCTCGCAGTCTCACTTTCGGACCTCTTTGGGAGGGACGAAGACAGGCCAGCACGGCTCAAGTTCGCAGCCCGCAGGGACGCTCTTGAAGGAAAGATTCTGCAACTCCGCTCGGAGGGAGTCAAGCTCGACCAAGCGGCCTCACTTTTCCAGACGGCCACGGAGGTCGGCTACAAGGATCCGAAGGAGGGGATGGCTCTGCTCTCTGCATCCGAAGACGACCTTGAGCGGACACTCGCACTCTCTAGCGACATACAGGCAATCCGAGCAGACGCGGCAGATGCCGTCGAGCAGGCGGATGATGTTGCGCCCACCGCGAAGCGACCCGCAAAGTGTCTCGCCCAAGGGGACAGGGAAGCCAAACTAGGGAGTTTGCGGGAGGCGGAAATGCTCTTCCGAAAGGCGAAGGGGCACGCCCACGACATCATCGAATTCTGGGCCAAGGCTGAGGCGTCAATTGGTGATGCAAAACGGTCACTGGCCGGCTGTGAGGGGTCTCAATTCGAACCACTTTTCCGGGCGGTCAAGGATGCCGAGGAGGCTCTTGAGAGGGAGGAACCGGCAGAGGCGGCGGGGCTTGCAGCGTCAGTTCCGGGGCATGTTGAGAATCTGGGCCAGACCGGGGAAGGGGCCGAAGAAACTCTCGATGAGGCTAAGCGGGCCGTGGAGGCGGCGAAGGGAATTGACGATGCGGATTTCGCAGTCAGATTGACGCAGGCGGACGAAGCGTTGGCATCCGGGGATTTCTCACTGGCCAGGGGAATGGCAGACTCCGTGCTCCGAGAGGTCACCCGAGAATCCGAATCCATGGTCGAGGTCCAAAAGGGCTGGCGCCAACGCAAAAAGTTGCTCAAAAGATGGGAAGGGCGGGCTGATGAAGCAGAATGGGATGCAAAGTTGGACGCGATTGACAAGGCACGCAAGCGCAAGCAGTGGTCGCATGCGGCGATGCTGCTCGAGCAGTTGACGGCCGAACTCGACGCCAGTTCAGCCGCAAGTGGCGAAGCGGGCGAACTTCTCGAATTCTTGAAAAGCGAGTGGCGTGAACTGCGAAACAAGTTGGAAGCGGCGGGAATCAAAGTCGATGACGCTGAGAGGAACGGTTGCGAGGCGGCGATAGGTGAAGCAAATGTGGCCCACGCGAAGGGCGATGTTGAGACGACTCTGGAGAAACTCGGGGTTGCAGACTCACTCATGGAAAAACTTCGTAGAAGAATCTAGTTGAGCACTGGGTACGGAGTG